>Ga0265293_10000776_pt1 | contig 73276 bp, 56 predicted proteins | sample Munlanlewell138R_FD_192505 | JGI IMG/M metagenome (GOLD analysis project Ga0265293, IMG submission 192505) | Leachate microbial communities from a municipal landfill in Southern Ontario, Canada - Leachate well 138R | ecosystem: Engineered > Solid waste > Landfill > Unclassified | place: Canada... | reverse complement strand
GCTACCACGACTTGGGCTGTCAGCAACCTTACCTTCAAAGTTGAAAAAGATCAATCAACTGTCAATGTTGGCAACTTTGAAAACTCATCAAAGCCAGAAGGTTATTTTGCTAACCCAGTTCGTATTTATGCTGCACAAGTGATTACCTTAACCGCTCCAACCGGACAATTAATCCAACAAATCGCTTTTACCACGGATAGTGCCCATGCTTCAAGCGTGGAGTCATTATCAAATTCTGCCCCTGCCGGTGTCACCGTCAGCACGTCATCAAATGTTGTAACATTTACTGTTACCAGTCCAAAAGCAAGCCTCAGCTTCATTGCGGCCGCACAATTCCGCTTAATGGAATTAACGGTTTACTTCGCCGCGTAATTAGCGACTAAAAATCAAAAATAAAAGGCTCACCTCGGTGAGCCTTATTTTATATCCTAATGAGTGATTTTAGTCTCTTGAAGAACAAAAGCTATCGTTTCGACTTTGATTTTGATTTGATGGTTTTTTTAATCTTTTTAACGACTTTTTTTCTATTCTTTTTGTTAAGTGAAAGAAAAATGAGGATGAAGATGATGAATATGATGGCCGCACCAACGCCAAGAAGAATGATGGTTTGGTTATCAACCCCCATCGGTGGCGTGGGTTCTTCATCTTCACTCGTTGCGGGTTGACTGACATTAATTGAATAAGAAGCTGTTTTAGTCACTTCATTTTCCGTATAAGTAACGGTAATGACTTGCTCACCAAATGTTGTCAATTTCGTATCATCTTCCATACTAACTGTATAGTCAAAAATACGTTCAACACGCTCATTATTATAATGCGCATAAACAACAAGACCCTGGGTATCAAAAGATTCATTAACGACGTAGTCTTTCTTAACATGGGTCGTATCAAGCGTGATATGGGTTAAAAGCGCATCCTCATTCGACCCAACACTAGATTGATTAGGGGCATTTGAGGCGCCAGTTCCCGTATAAGTTGGATCATAAGCAATACGGGCCCACTGCGGATAATCAATAAATGGATTTCGATTTAATTGATAATTATTCGCAATCAGGTTATTTCGACGAATTTCATAATCATCGACCGGATCAAGTTCATGCCACGCTAAAAGCGTATCAAGAATACCCGCCTTTCCAGTAATCGTTGTGGTTGCGGTATGGGCGTTTAGCGAAGTGTTTACTAATTCAAGTTTCGGATGAAGGGCATCGATATATTCATAATATCGGGCGGGCATATAAAACATTGCGCGTGCGACATCACCCTTATATTCATCAAGCGGTTCAAATACTTTATTAGGAGAACCGTCGACATAGCCATTGCGTCCCACTGGGGTATCTTTATCACTTAAGTAATGAGTAATACCTGTCTCTGGCACCCCAAAACTATAATTTGAATGGGCATTTTGATTACCACGAACATCACTGGGGAGGAGGGAATGAAAATCACTACCTGCACCGCCAGAGCGCCCAAAATTTCCTAACGATTGAGCCCAAACGTGTTCTTTATCAAAACTAACGCGACTTGCACCGACGTTACGAAAACGGTCGGCAGTCGTTATATCATCGTTATAATCCGCGTAGAGTTTGCGAATAAAACCATTATCGGCTGAATAATTAAAGTTTTCGACATTAGCAGGAGAAACCGTGTCAAGGGCATCAAGTTCCCAGTTTCGATCGATAATTTTATAGATGTAGCGATGCGTACTATTATCATAGTCATATTCGTTGTGGTCTTTAATAACACTATATAAGAAGGATACCAGTTGATCACCACTTTTACCTTCTACACCAGCGTAATAGGCCGCGACTTCGGCATCCGTCGCATTGGTCATATCGATCGCGGTCGGCATCGGTGTAGCGGCCCTTGTCGAATGATACTTGCTTGGCCCAAACTGAACCATCGCCATCAATAATGTCATAATCGCGAGGAATTTTCTTACTCTCATATATATCTCCTTTGATTTTGATAGGTGCCCTCAAATTATATCAATAATGATATAAGAAGCAACCACCGCGCCTAAACCATACTTTCATGAAAATAGCTATTCAAGACAATATTGGCACCAATTATTCTTTATAAGTATTAAAATAAATGGGATTATAGGAAGGGAAAGATGAGCAACAACCACAAACCAAATAAACGATTATCACCATACTTCTTAATCGTCTTCTCATTCTTAGCCTTAATTCTTTTAGGTGGTTTTTTACTATCGCTTCCAATTTCATCAAATCCAAGTGCGAATTTTAGTGTCATTGATGCCTTCTTTGTTGCGACATCCGCTGTGACCATTACAGGGTTAGTTCCCGTTGTTGATTTATCCATTACCTTGACGCTATTTGGCAAAATTGTGCTTGGTCTGTTAATTCAATTGGGTGGTTTAGGGATTATTACTTTAACGATTTTTATTATGATTCTCATTGGCGCCAAAATCGGCATTACGAACCGCGTTTTAATACGCGAAAACTTGAATATGAAAAGTGTTTCTGGCGTCGTCAGTTTGATTAAAAAAATAATTCTCATTACCTTCATTATTGAGTTACTTGGTTTTATCATAAACCTCATTGTATTTGTGCCAATATATCCACTTGGAAAAGCAATCGGCATTAGTGCCTTTCATGCAATATCTTCTTTTAATAATGCCGGTTTTGACTTGCTTCCTGGGGCAGGGTTAGTGGCCCACAATGGCAATGTATTATTAATGATCAATACCGGTTTATTAATCATTCTCGGTGGACTTGGTTTCATTGTTATTTTAGATCTTTTAAAGAAGAAATCATTCCGCGGATTAACGATCCACACCCGCATTGTGTTAATGATGAATTTAATTCTTTGGGTTGGGGGCGGATTGTTATTAAAACTCGGACAATTCGGCTATCAATCAATTACGTGGCTTGATGCGTTTGTGCTTGCAATCAGCACTCGAACAGCCGGTATACCAATCGTTGATATGGGCATATTGACCAACTTCAACGGCCTCGTATTAATCATTTTAATGTTCATTGGTGGATCTCCGAGTTCTACCGCTGGCGGGGTTAAAACAACGACTATTTTTACCATCTTTAAAACCGTCTATTCGTTTGCGACTGGGCGTGAAGCGAAAACCCAAAATCGACGGATCAGCGATGCTTCAAAACGAAAGGCTTTTGTCCTCCTTTCTATTGCCGTCACGATTGTCATGGCGGGGACATTACTCATTCTTTTATTTGAGGAAATATCGATTGGACAAGCCATCTTTGAAATCGTCTCGGCTGGTAGTAATACAGGTTACTCACTTGGCCTTACTCCGACTTTAGGGACCCCTAGTAAGCTCGTCGTCATGTTGGTGATGTTTATTGGTCGGGTTGGCCCCGTCACCATCATCACTTTATTCAACCGTAATTGGTATAAAGTCTCAACGCAAAATATCACATACTTGGAAGAAAGAATTATAATAGGATAGAGGGAAAAATATGAGAAAAAGTATCGCCATTATTGGTTTAAGTCGCTTTGGCATTAGTTTAGTCGAAGCCTTCAGTGAACTTGATGTCGATTTAGTCGCCATCGATATGGAAGAAGAACAAGTTAGAAAAGCAGGTGAGTTCATTCAAAATGCCTTTATCGCTGACTCAACGAGTCTTGAAAGTTTAAAAGAAGCGGGTATCGGTAACGTCGATCATGCCATTGTCGCCATTGGTCAAAATGAACGAACCAATCTCACAACGAGCATTATTTCTGTCATTAAACTAAAAGAGCTTGGCGTCAAACAAATTACAGCACGCGCTGATGATGATGATTACGCTGAAGTTTTAACATTAGTCGGTGCGACAAACATTGTCATGCCACTTTCGATCGCCGCTGAACGGATTGCCAGCAAAATTGCCGCTGGAAACGTTCTTGATTACTTCAATGTGCGGAAAGATTATGACATTTACGAAGTAAAAATTGCCAAAGACTTTAAATCATTACCAATTATTGAGCTTAACGGACGGGCAAAATATAACATAAACATTCTCTTAATTGAACGCGGAAAATCACTCTTAATCCCAAACAAGGAAACGATTCTTGAACCAGGAGATGAAATTTTTATCTTTGGAAAAAAACAAGATGTTTCAAAAGTGATCGCCCTTTTCAGTTAATCATTATCAACTTTATTCGCATTCCATCTCTAAATTTTAAGTTGTGTACATATAAACTTGTGTTATCATAAAATTAAATATCAAAGGAGTTATCACATGGCCAAAGTTGAGTTAGTTGGAATCCACAAACTTTATGAAGGTAACAAAAAATACTCTGTTACCGATTTTGATTTGAAAATCGAAGAAAAAGAATTTATTGTTTTTGTCGGCCCTTCTGGGTGCGGCAAATCCACCACCTTACGGATGATTGCGGGACTTGAAGATATTACAAGTGGCAGTCTTTATATCGATGGCGTCCTTGTTAATGACTTACCGCCAAAAGATCGCGGCATTGCAATGGTCTTCCAAAGTTATGCGCTTTATCCCCATATGACCGTTTATGACAACATGGCATTTGGGTTAAAAATTCAACGCCTTCCCAAAGAAGAAATAAAAGCTCGCGTTCATGAAGCAGCCCGCATTCTTGAAATTGAACACTATCTTAATCGCAAACCCCGTTCACTATCCGGTGGGGAACGGCAACGGGTCGCCCTTGGTCGCGCCATCGTTCGCCAAACCCAAGTCGTCTTAATGGACGAACCACTAAGTAACTTAGACGCTAAACTACGGGTCCAAATGCGTAGTGAAATTATTCGTCTTCATGAAACATTAGGTAGCACCACCATCTACGTAACCCATGACCAAACCGAAGCCATGACGATGGCCACACGGATTGTTGTCATGAAAGATGGCTTTGTCCAACAAGTCGGAACCCCGATTGATATTTATCACAATCCTGCTAACCTATTTGTCGCCAGCTTTATTGGATCGCCACCGATGAACTTCTTTAACGTCATCGTCAAAGAAGATGGTCTTGCTTTCTTCCATCATGAAAAAACTGAAGATGGTGAAGGACAAAGACGTGTGATGGATAAGACTTTAGCGATTCCAGAATTACTCCTTAAAAAACTCAAACCTTATATTGGCAAACATATCGTCTTTGGTGTCCGTCCTGAAAACATTCACTACCTATCAAGCGAATCTGGGCGTGAGTTCAATGCCTTTGAACAACTAATCCAAGTTGAAATTGCAGAGTTATTGGGTAATGAATATGTTGTTCACACGAAATTATTTGGACAAAAAATGATTGCAAAATTGCTGGTTGATCCCGCGAATGCCATTCATATTGGTGCAAAATTAAACTTGGTCATCGACTTCAATCGGGTCGCATTCTTCAATGTGAATACCCCAGAAGAAATCGAATCAATTCCTCATGCCGAACGTAATAAACGCATCATCTTAAAGTAATTATTACCGATTAAGAATATTTCGAAAGCCTCGTTAAGCGGGGCTTTTTTGATTATAAATCAAAGAAAGAGCGAAAGTCTCCATTTTTTATTTGTCAATTCGGTAAATAGCATTTATAATGAATATGTCTAAACTTAAATATGGAAGCGCTAAACACTCATTAAATAATTGTTTCGTTTCCAATAAAAACATAGGAAAGGAGAATTTATGTTTAAACACAAACGCGTTGCGTTGATGCTTGCCGGCCTTTTCATGATTGCCGGATGTACCCCAGCGGGTTCAAGTTCCGAAACCGGTAGTAATCCAGACAGTTCTACCACTTCGACTTCAACAAGCACAACAAAACAAAGAGTCAGACTTCAAGTGTGGGGTCCCAAACAAGAACAAGCCCTCTACACGAAACATGCGGCCGAGTTTCAAGCTTTAAACCCCCAAATCGAATTCAAAGTCGATTATGGCGATGTCGGTGAACCCGATGCCGCAAAAAATGTTCTCGCAGACGTGTCAACCGCTGCCGACGTTTTCTTTTATCCTGATGATCAAATCGCTGTTATGGCCAATAAAGGCGTCTTAGCACCTTTACCTGTCGGCTATAAAAATAAAATCATTGCCCGGGATACTGCACCAGCCGTTAGCGCCGCAACCTTTGATGGTGACGGTGAAATGTATGGTTTCCCAGTTTCTTCTGACAATGGCTATTTTCTCGTTTACAATAAGAAATTCTTCACTGAAAATGATGTTAAAACGTTAGAAGGCATTCTTGCTAAAGTTGATGCCAATCACCAATTTGCACTCGACATGGGCAATGGTTACTACTCAACATCCTTCATTCAATACATTAGCGACATCAGTTACAATCCAGTCACTGAATTACATCAAACAAACTTTAATAACCAAGCGTCACATGATGCTCTCCAAGCAATTGCGAACTTAATCCGCCCACTTAAAAACAAAGGTTTCTTATCAGAAGACTTTAATGGTGCGGCCCTTGATGATTTAAGTGACGCGAATAATAACGCCGTTATCGCTGGCGTCACCGGTCACTGGAATACAAACAAGTTAATCGAAATCCTTGGTGATGACCTTGGCACAGCCAAACTTCCAACCTTTAAAGATATCAACAACGTTGATGTCCAAATGGGATCCTTCATCGGGTCTAAACTTGTTGGTGTTAAATCAAGTAGTAATAATTTAGCCTACGCGATGGCGTTTGCTGACTATATTACCAACGAAGCCGCGCAAATTTCACGTTTTGAATTAAACGGCTGGGGACCAAGTAATACCGAAGCGCTAAAAGATGAAGGCGTTGCGGCAAACCCAGGTCTTTCCGCTTTAACCGCTCAGGCCCCTTATGCGATTCCCCAAGGAAAATCAGTTGGTGGTTTATTCTGGAGTAACGCTGGCACCCTCGGGACCTTCATCCTTGACGGTCCAACAGAGACCGGTCCACAAACCTTACAAGACGCTCTTGATCAATTCGTGATTGCAATCACACAATAATATAAATAATTCTTATTTACTCTAAGATTTTTAAGTGAGAGCCAGCCCTCGCTGGCTCTCTTATCTTCAAGAAATGAGGCCCCATTATGCATCCCAAAAAAAATAGATTTTTCGATTTAGGGAATTCGTTCCTAAATTGGTTTGTTAAATTCATGACGACGTTGCTATTTGCCGTTCTTCGGTTTTTTAAAAAGACCGGGATAGCGATTGCTAATGTATTCATTAATTTATACAAATTGGTGACAAACTTTTTCATCAAAACATATAAACACTTTGTTTATGGCGGATGGCGCACAAAAGTAACCCATTTTATTATGGGTAGTGGCCATATGCTATTGGCGCGGCCGATTAAAGGGTTCATCTACTTAGCAACCCAAGTCGGCTATTTTATTTATATGTTTGTCCCAAAAGGTGGAATATATTGGCTTACTAAATTCCAAACCTTGGGTACCGTCGCCGTTGAGTATATAGCCGAATGTACCCAAATCCCCCCTGTTCCCGTTGAACAATGTGATCCGGATTTTATCACTTATTCCAAACCTGTATATAAAGATAATTCGATGTTGATCATGCTTTTTGGGGTCGCCACCATCATTATTACGGTTCTCTTCTTAGTCCTTTACTTCATGCAAGCAAAAGGTACCTATCAAGCAGAGAAAAAATATATTGAGGCTAAAGCTGCTCATCGGAAAGTCATGGTTGATGAACACGGTAATCAAGTAAATGTTGGTCGTTTTAAAAATCCGTTACCAACCATTGGTGATGAATTAAAATCCCTTTTAAATAATCGTTTCCACTTTACCACTCTCGCAATCCCGACATTAACGATATCGGTATTCACGGTGTTGCCGCTTGTCTTTATGATTTTGCTTGCTTTTACAAACTTCAATCGTGATTTTGGTCCACCGAACAAACTCTTTGGTTGGGTTGGACTTGATACCTTTAAAAATCTATTCTCATCATCAGGTACAAATACCTTTGGTCAAGCCCTGGGCGCCATCATTCAATGGACCTTCATCTGGGCCTTCTTTGCAACCTTCACAAACTATATCTTCGGACTTATCTTGGCGATGATTATTAATCGTCGTTCGATTCGTGCGAAGAAAGTGTGGCGAACAATCTTTGTAATATCGATCGCGGTCCCGCAATTTGTTACCTTACTTTTGATGAGTCAATTATTAAAAGATAATGGACCACTTAACCATACCTTGATTGACTTGGGCATCATCGATGAATCAATTAAATTCTTAACCGATCCGACCCTTGCTAAAGTAACCGTCATTTTAGTTAACATTTGGGTCGGGGTTCCTTATACGATGCTTATTACCTCTGGGATCTTAATGAATATCCCTAGTGACCTATACGAATCCGCTCGCATTGATGGTGCGGGGCCCGTCCGTCAGTTCACCAAAATTACCCTTCCTTATATGTTATTCGTCACTGGACCTTATTTAATCACCCAGTTTATTGGTAACATTAATAACTTTAACGTGATTTTCTTCTTAACCCAAGGTGGTCCTTCAACTGGTCAATACGGCCAAGCAACCTACGGCCATACTGACATCTTAATTACGTGGTTATTCAGTCTCACCGTTGGTGGGGACCGTAATGAATATGCCATTGGTAGTGCGCTTGGTATCTTTATCTTCATCATTAGTGCGACGATAACCTTAGTCTTATACTCCCGCACTTCAGCAGCTCAAAACGAAGGAGACTTTGCTTAATATGGAACAAGTAGTACATACCCCAGCCAAAACCAAAAAACCAAGTATCTTTAAAAATCAACGTTATACACGCCGGATGGTTGATACTCTGCTTTATATCTTATTAATCATCCTTTGTGTGATCTGGATATTCCCGATTGTATGGCTCATTGCCAATGCCTTACGGGGCGAATCAACCGGGCCAGTTCGCTATTTGTTTCCGCGCGAAATCACCTTTACTAACTTTAGAACCCTCTTTACAGATCCAGACATTCCCTATTTAAAATGGTTTACAAATACCCTTATTATTGCCACCTCGACAAGTGTCATTTCCACCATCATTGTCCTTTTAACAAGTTACACCTTTAGTCGCCTCAACTTCAAGGGCCGCAAAGGCATTATGAAGTTACTCATGATTTTAGGGATGTTCCCTGGCTTTATGTCGATGATTGCGATTTATTACATTCTCAAGGCATTCGGACTTTTACCAAATGAACTTAATCCTCGGGTCCCCGTATCGAATTATCTCATTAGTTTGATTCTTGTCGGCACGAGCGGGGCAGCCATGGGCTATCTCGTCAGCAAAGGTTACTTTGATACGATTAGTAAATCAATTGACGAAGCCGCCGAGATTGACGGGGCGAATAAAGCCCAAATCTTTTGGCATATTATCTTGCCACTTTCGAAACCAATCGTCATTTTCACCGCCTTAACCTCCTTTATGGGGCCATGGGGTGATTATATCTTTGTCGAAACAATCGCGAAAGGTCGCTTTGAAGCCTGGAACGTCGCACGTGGTCTTTATAGTATGATTAACGGCGGTCAAGAACGGATTGGTAAATATTTTACCCTCTTCTGTGCGGGATCAGTCTTAATCTCGATTCCGATTACCGGATTATTTATCTTTATGCAAAAATACTATGTAAGTGGTGTTACCGGTGGAGCGGTGAAAGGTTAATATGCATGGTTTTAACACAAAACGTGCGTTATTTCTCCTTATTCCGCTTTTAATGATGGCAAGTTGCAAACCAGTCGTGAGCAGTGAATCTAGTGATACCCTCACGAGCACGCCAAGTGAGAGCAGTGAATCAAGCGAAATCACGCCCCCTACTGATTACGATATCGACCCCACCATCACCAATGAAAGTGGCGGCGTCTATTACGAAATTTTCGTTCGCTCATTTGCGGATTCAAATGGGGACCAAAAAGGAGACTTAAAAGGGATTGAAAATAAAATTCCTTATTTAGCAGATCTCGGGGTCAGCGGTATTTGGTTAACGCCAATTAATCCCTCGCCCAGTTATCATGGTTATGATGTCACCGACTATAAAGACATCCATCAAGACTTTGGGACATTAAGTGACTTTGATAGTCTGATCCAAACTGCCAATGATCATCACATTAATATCATTCTTGATTTAGTCCTTAACCATTCCTCGAATTCCCATCCTTGGTTTCTTGAAGGAAAAGAAAACTTCCGCACCAACAACTACTCAAAAGACGATCCTTATAATAAAGCGAATTGGTACAACTTTATGTGGGATAACGGTCAAGTCGTCACGGATGACGGAACTTTTGGCAGTCATATGCCCGAACTACAACTTGATAATATTGCCGTCCGTGAAGAAATTGAAAGCATCGTTAAATTTTGGATGGACCGCGGGGTCAAAGGTTTCCGCCTTGATGCCGCGAGTCACTTCTATGATAATGCGACCGAAAACATCAACTTTTTAAACTGGTTTACCGGTGTTGTCAAAGCCGAACGCGCTGATGCCTATATCGTGGCAGAAGCTTATATTACCTCGTTTAACCAACAAAAAGTCTATTATAGCGGGGTCGAATCCCTCTTTAACTTCTCGGGTGCCGATGTCAATGGTTATATCATTGATAAGATTACAAGCCGCAATGGCGCGACCATTGCCTATCAAATTGCGAAAAACTATAGCGATATGTTTGAAATCAATGACAGTGGCCTGATGGCAATGTTTTTAAGTAATCATGACATGGACCGCTCAAGTCAAATGTTTCTTTTTGACTATGAAGAACGACAAAAAGTAGCCGCAAGTATTTATTTATTAACGCCTGGAGTGCCTTTCCTCTATTACGGTGAAGAAATCGCACTCAAGGGTAGCCGGATGACGAATCAAACTGACGCGAATCGGCGGCTCCCCATGATTTGGCAAAAAACAAATGATACGGAACGGACGGGACTTCCGCCCCTGACTGACTATCCAATGAGTCAACAAGTCAAAGACGGCGTGAAAGAAGGTCTTGAAACCCCGTTTAGTCTCCTAAACCACTACAAAAAAGTCATCAGTGTTCGTAATAGTTATCCATGGATTAAAGAAGCACGCGTTTTAAACATTGGTTTAAACAATAATGCTTTTACGAGTTTGAAGCTAATCGAACATAAAGGTGAAAACTTTATCCATGTCATCCATAACTTGCAAAACGTCACTCAAACCGTTGATTTAACGCGGTTTATCGACGATGAAATGATGATTAAACACGACTTATATTCAGTCGGAACAAGAGCCACCTTGGAAAATGGCATCTTAACACTTGCGCCTTATAGCAGTGTCGTCTTAGAAAGGAAGTAATATGAAGCGCGAAGCAGGAATTCTCTTAGCTGTCTCAAGTCTCCCCGCCAAACATGGCATTGGCGACTTCGGTCCAAGTGGCCGAACCTTTATCAAAAAAGCAAGCCGGATGGGCTTTAAATTATGGCAGATTTTACCCGTTAATCCCCTCGGTTACGGCAACTCACCCTATCAACCATTTGGAAGTAAACCATTTGATGAACTTTATATTAGTCTAGAAATATTAGAAAAAGAAGGTCTTCTAAAAGATGTCCCCTCTTACTTTAGTCACGCTAAAAAAGTGCGCTATGATCAAGTCCGAAAGTTTAAACTCCGTTATTTGAAAAAAGCCTTTAACGCTTACCAAAAAATGGGCAAACGCGGCTTTAAATCATGGGTCAAGGCCAATGATTGGGTCTATGACTATGCTGTTTTTATCACCTTTAAGAAAGCCAACAACCTTGTGCAATGGCATTACTGGAAGAAAGAACACCGTGACTGGATCATTGAACGTAAAGGGGCTGATTTAAAACCCTTTAAAAAAGCGATTGAATTTGAAATGTGGATGCAATATATGGCCTATACCCAATGGCAAGATTTACGCGCTTACGCCCATCGCTACGGGATGGAGATTATCGGTGATATCCCCATTTATGTGGGCATTGATTCAATTGATGTTTGGAAAAATAAGAAAGTCTTTCTCCTTGATGATCACGACATGCCTACCTTTGTTGGCGGTGTCCCAGGCGATTACTTTAACGCCGATGGTCAATTATGGGGCAACCCCCTTTATGACTGGGACTATTTAGAAAAAACAAACTTTGCGTGGTGGGTCGATCGATTAGAATATTGTAGTCGCCTTTACGACTATGTCCGCATTGATCACTTCCGCGCCTTCGATTCATATTGGAAGATTCCGGCCGAAAGCACCAAGGCCACGAATGGTCACTGGGCTTACCCGCCGGGTTATCAATTATTTGATGAAATTTATCGGAAATTACCAGATATTAAAATTATTGCTGAAGACCTTGGGGATCTACGTCCCGAAGTGCTTGAATTACGTGACCACTATAACCTTCCAGGGATGGAAATCACGCAGTTCACCTTTAATCCTTATGAAAAACGGGGCGAATGGCCACAAAATCGCTTAGTTTATCCTGGAACGCATGATAACTCGCCAATCCGTGGTTGGTTTAAATGGAAAGATAAAGCATTCTTTAAAGCAGCGAATGCCCTCCTTGATCAATTAGGATTTTATGAATTTGATAATTTCTATGATAATTTTATTGCCTATAACATGGGCAGTGATGCCCGGTATGTGGTCTTACCAATGCAAGACATCCTTCGCTTAGGCGATGAAAGCAAAATGAATTCACCAAGCACCATTGGCTCCCCTAACTGGGAATGGAAAATGGTTGATTTTAAAAAGTTTGATGAAGAAAGTTCATTTATGGCGTATTTAATCGATAAATATGACCGTTAAGAAAGGAGACCATATGAAGAAGTTTTTTACATCGATTGTTGTCTTCCTCTTTCTTTTGATTGGTAACGGCGTTGCTCTTCCTCCTGAGGAAGTAAACGCAAGACCGATACCAACGCATGAGATTATGGAAGCAAACGATCCTTTACCAACCTTTACTGAACCACATCTAGTGTTCCATTATCGCCGGAGTGATAATAATTACACCGGTTGGAAACTTTGGCTTTGGGGCCAAGGCGAGGGTGGCGCCGATTATGAGTTTACAAAAAATGAGGAATCGTTCGGTAAATATTTATACCTACCCATTGATAGTTTCACTGACACGACCCAAGTAAACTTCATTATTAAAAAGGGCAGTTGGGAAGCCCAAACCCCCGATGCCAACATTAAGTATGCTGATTTCACATTTGATGTTGCAACAAACGCTTACCATTTCTATTTATTAAATATGAATACAAAAGTGTTTCCAACACTTGAAGCAGCGTTAGCAAATCAAATTCTTGAAAGTGACTTTGCGACAAAAACTACGGTAAAGGTGGTTACTAACAACGAACCGGCTAACTACATCTTTAAAGAAGATGACGCGGTCGTCAAAAGTGCCGTTATTACAGCAAGCTATAGTAGTACTTTATATACTTGGAGCTTTACCATTAATCTCGGCGCAAGTTATTCACCTAACTTCACAAATACCTATACGGTGGAAGTTGGTTATAAAACGGGCAGTGCTGTGACCGAAGTCGTCGGATTAAAAGGAATTTTTGATGACCCTTATTTTGTCCAAGAATTAACCTATGAAGGCGATGACCTTGGCGTGACTTACTCCGCAACCGAATCCGTCTTTAAAGCATGGGCGCCAACCGCTCAAACATTAAAATTACGCATCTATAATAGCGGCACCCCTGTCGCCATTAATGCCTTAACCGGGGATGATACCTTTGTTGAACATACCTTTGTTCGTGGTGAAAAAGGTGTTTGGTCCGTTACCCTTCCCGGCAATTTACACGGTAAATATTACACCTTTGTCGCCAAACATGCGACCGGAGAAGTTGAATTAACCGATCCCTACGCTAAAGCCGCCGGTATTAACGGCATTCGCGGAATGATTGTTGATTTTAGTCAAACAAACCCTACTGGTTGGGATGAGGTCAATTATCCTGAACTCTCCCCCACGGAAATTATTCCTTACGAACTCCATGTTGCGGACTTAACGGCGGATGATACATGGAATGGCACGGAAGCAAACCGTAAAAAGTTCTTAGGTCTCATAGAAGAAGGCACGACCTACAACGAAGGGACAACGACCGTTAAGACCGGCTTTGATCATATTAAAGAATTAGGGATTAATGCCCTCCAAATTATTCCTTTTTATGACCAACAAAACGACGAACGGACCCCATCCTTTAACTGGGGCTATAACCCGCAAAATTATGATGTTCTTGAAGGATCATATTCCAGTGATCCTTATGACGGGCTTGTTCGAATCCGTGAATTTAAACAAGTTGTAAAAGCTTATGCCGCCGAAGATATTCGGATTATTATGGACGTAGTCTATAATCACGTTGCTAGTCTTGGTGCCCATTCATTTAATAAACTGGTCCCAGGATATTACTTCCGTTATGAAGCAAATGGTTCGCCAAACAACGCAAGTGGTGTTGGAAACGTAACCGCTTCTGAACGGGTGATGATGGAAAACTTCATGCGTGATTCAACCGCCTTCTGGGTTGAAGAATATAAAATTGGTGGCTTCCGCTTTGACTTAATGGGGCTTCATACGACTAAATCAATGGAGACCTTATTCAATAAAGTTAAAAGCATCCGTAATGACATCCTCGTATATGGCGAAGCATGGGATATGGACCAAAGTAGTCGACGCCCCACACTTTTCCATCAAGATAACGTCTACAAAGTTCCAGGGATTGGGGCTTTTAATGACCAAATTCGTGATTCATTTGTAAGCAATGCAAAATCCCCAAGTGCAGGATGGGTGCAAATGCCCGCGGTTGATGTCAATAGCGCCGTTACCGTTAAAAACCGCTTAAAAGATGGGATGCTTGGTAAAATCTTTGGCAAACAAGGAACCCCCACCCAAACAATTAACTACGCCGCGGTCCATGATAACTATACCTTATACGATAAGCTGACCCTCGTTGGCAATAATAAAGGGTTTGATGCCGCGCAAGTGGCGAAACAATCGCTTCAAACTGATGCGATGGTCTTACTCTCACAAGGGGTTTCATTCATCCATGCTGGCAGTGAAATGTTACGTAGTAAACCAACTGAAAGTGGATTCGATCATAATTCCTACCAATCAAGTTATGAAGTAAATAGTCTCAAGTGGGATGAAAAAATCGATAATCTCAGTGTCTATGATTATTACCGCGATTTAATTAATATCAAACGCAATGTCCCAGCCTTTCAATACACAACAAGAGCTGAAATTAACGAAAATGTAACCTTTACATTTGGTGGTGATATCGACTTAAATGACAACTTTATCAAATATACGACCCGCGATGATGACTTCACATATACCGTCTTATTCTATAGTGTTGGCGCCCGCCTCCGCCTCAATGATCTCGATGGTCAAACCGTCGTCCTTGATACGAGTGGCACGTTAACCCCTGGTGATGTTGTCAGTGGCACAGTGAGCTTAACATCCAACACAACGATCATTTTGAAAACATCGAATGAGCCCATTAATCCGGGATCAAGCGATACGAGTACCCCGCCTTCAAGCGGTCAAACAAGCGAACCAACCGAACCGAGCGAACCAATGGAATTAACGTGGCTTTATATCACCCTTCCAATCGTTGCAGTGCTCGCTGCCGGCGTCGCTTTAATCAGCATTTTACAAAAGAAGCGTATTAAGTAATTAGTGCAATCTATGGGCGAAAAAGAAGAATGAGACCCATTCTTCTTCTGCCCGTGGAACCACGCTCTTCATTCTTGACTGAATGCGCTTACAAGATGTATAATGAATTTAGCCCAATAAACCATTTAGGCAAAAAAAGAAAAGGAGAAACTATGAAAAAACTATTTAAAGGTTTATTCACCACTGCATTAGCCGTCGGCTTTTTAGCAGGGTGCAAACCAGCAGCCTCAAGTAGCGAACCCCCCGTTAGTTCATCGCAACCCGTAGTGACATCCGAAGAGGTCGTCATGCACCTCGTCGAATTCTACGAAGATAACGTTGGCAAGTTCTATCTTGAAGTTGAAGTCGCCCACGGCACAAAGGTTACACAACCTGCCGATCCAACCGCTCGTGCAAATTATGAATTTGCGGGATGGTGGGTCGATGAAGAATATTCTGCCGAATTTGATTTTGACACCCTCATTGAAGAAGATACAACCATCTTCGGAAAATGGGACTTTGCGCCTGAATACGTTCCAGACACCAGAACATTCCAAATCGTCGGTGCTTTAAATAACACGGATGTGGATTATGTTAACTGGGCTGACGCCGGTGAAGAAGGCGTTAACTGGGATGTCCGTTCATACTTAACAAAAGCCGAAGATTCAAACCTCTACAGTCTTGAAATCGAAATCGGTTACTTAGGCAAATTCAAAATTAAGATCCCTGGCCGTCCATGGGATAGTGACCAAGAATTTGACTTCACACACATTAAAGAAGAAGACAAAAACGAATTTATCCAAGAAGGTGACTTACGCAATATCCAAGTGACCGATTCTGGTCTTTATAAGATCGAAGTCGAAACCACCTGGCTTTGGGTTAAAGTGACCCGTTTAGGTGATGCGGTTGGTGAAGGTGTCCGTCATAACACAGGCGAAACCCCATCTGTCGGTATCGTCGGCGATCAAACCAACTGGGGTAATGAAGTCGTTGAAGGCGATCCAGAAAGTATTATTCCGGATATCGCATTAACTTATGATGAAGCTGGTGACTTCTACTACTTACCAGTCGTCTTCTTAGAAACTGGTGGCTTTAAATTACGTGCTGACAATAGTTGGTCCGCATCTGTTAACTTTGGTTCACATCCAAATAACGAAGTTCCAGCTGGCATCACACAACCAATTAATGCTGAAACTGAATTAGTCGAAGAAGGTGGCAACTTAACCGTCGTTACCGCCGGTTACTATTCAATTTACTTCAAAGAAAACAAAATTATTATCCGTGATTTAACCTTCGTTCTCCGCGGTAGTGCACTTGCAACCGACTGGGGTACCGATTCAGCACCATTAGCCCTTGTGACGAACGTTGCTGATGAAGAAGCTGGCACACAAGTATTAACCTTTGAAGGCACCTTTACTATGGCTGCTACCAAAGAGTTTAAAGTTAAACTTGCCGCCATCGAAGGATTTGATGGCTGGAGCGTTAGCTTTGGTACAGAAACCGGCGGAAACTTCGTCGTTGGTGCAGATGGCGACTATGTTGTTACCTTTGTCTTAACGATCGATGTCGAAACCTTAGCACTCACTGGTGTTGCGTCATTCGAACCAGTAGTTGCCGTCTAGTCGATAAACAAGTATCCTAAATGGTTTAGGCCCACTCTTAGGAGTGGGCTTTTCATTTCCTTGTCTTAACTAAAAACGAAAGAATAGTATAAAATATACATATTGTCCCGGTAGTTCAGCTGGATAGAGCAACAGTCTTCGAAACTGTAAGTCGGGCGTTCGAATCGCTCCCGGGACGCCATGGGATTAATCAAAGCTAGGTGACCTTCTCCTAGCTTTTTTATATAGACGAAGTGAATGGCGGATATCAACACCTAAAAACTTCTACATTTTGTTAAAAATTTGGTTTTCCTTCACTTGAGGGGAAATTAATGCATATTCTTTACATTTTTTTTACACATTGTTTACAAAGTTTTGTATAATAGAAATGAAAGGGGTCCGCACAATGAAATTCCATAAATTTGATAAAATTTTAACCCTCTTCTACCGCCTCCACTATAAACACGGCTTATTGAAGACGATTCAATATTCAATCTTTCTGTTTTATAAACCTGATCGCTATATCGCCTTAAATACGAATCCATTCAAAAAGTTTGTCTATCGACTTTTGACCCTGTTATTAGGGATTCTCTTAACGATTCTTTTAATCCCCATTTATCTTGTTATCTATCTCGCCACAATGATTCTCACCTTTATCCCGGTTAGTATCCTTAGTCTCGGAATTGGAATGTACTATGGATTATTCCCTTTCTTACTCAAGCTCGAACGAATTTATGTCGAAAAAATAGAGCCCGTTAAACTAAAACGTGCCGGTTTTGATACGCTCCTTATCCCTTTAACTTGGGGTGGACTGGCAACGAGAACTTTTGTCCGTAATATTTACCATATGGGCCTTAATCCTATCCGTCGGAGTCGCGAATTAAAAGAAAAGAATGATGGCCATATTATCGAGCGCATTGGTCTCATCGTCGCCTCAATCATCGCCTATATCATTTATTCCCTTGTCTTCTTTTCATTAATCGAATTAACAAGTTTCTTCTCACTCACCCTTATTGCAATGGTATCGCTCTTTATTTGGAGCCTACTCGCCTTATTTATTCGCATTATCGGCCGCTTATTTAGTGATCAAGATTATATGAAGCCTGAAGAAGAAAATAACGCAAAGGAGTCCTAATTTATGAAAGATTATTTACCACTCATCCTGATTGTGACAAGTGTCTTGCTTTTTATCTTTAGCATTACCCTCGTTGTCCTTAACCCTAAGTCAAAGTCGCCGCGAGCAAAGAAGCAACGCATTAAGAAAGTCAACGTGGAGCGTGTGAGCCCCCCTTTAAAAGACCAATCAACGCCAATATATGCGCAGACAAAAGGCCCAAAAATCAATTACTTAGCGTTCATTACATTTATTATCACGAGCGTCATCTTAACCATTATTTTTCTATCTGAAGATGTATCTAAATGGCAACTTGTATGTTTTATTATTGGTATTGTGATTATCATTTCGTCTTTTAACGAAGGTAAGAATAAAGAGAATCAAGTCGTACGTTTATCAACGCTTGTCATTGGTTTACTCCTGGTTGATGCCTCCTTATATCCTTTAGTAAGCGTCAATCCAAAGATCTTATATTATATGATTGGTTTACCCCTATTGCTCTTATTTTCGCATCGCCTCTTAACCCTTTACGTTATCTTCTCGCCCCTCTTAATCCTCATTAAAATCGTGACTTGTCTTTTACTTGTCGGCCTTGGTATCATCTCGTTCCTACTCTTTAGTGGCCCCCTTTTTATTCTGATTGGAGTCTTTTTCTTCCTGGGAGCGCTTCTTTTTATTGGGGTTAGTATTTTCTCTTTTCTAGCTAAAGTCATCACTTTTTAATCAACATTAAGACCAATTCGCTACATTTTTGCTCACTTATAAGGTAAAATGAGCCAGAGGTATATATATGAGTTTATCTGATCAATTACGCACGTTTATCACAAATTTATTCACAGAATGGATTTCAAATGCAGGACTTGTTGAGTTTTTAACTTCTGCGGTCATGATTCTATTTTGGGTTCTACTCGCTTTTCTTATTACCAAATCATTCAAGTTTATTTTATTTAAATCAAAATCACTGGAAAAGAAATTTGGAAAACAAGAAACAAAGGAACAATTAACCGTCCGGCGCTTATTAAATAATGTATTACAATTCTTTTTCTTCTTTTGGATCACCATCATGATTTTAAGTGAACTAGGCCTTGATCTTGTGCCTTTACTAGCTGGCGCCGGGGTCCTCGCTTTCGCCATCGGTTTTGGCGCCCAGGAGCTCATCAAAGACGTCATTGCCGGCACTTTCCTCATCCTTGAAAAAACATTCAAAATTGGTGATTATGTGGAAATTGGAGCGAATGCAGGAACGATTGTCGATGTTGGTCTACGACGTGTTAAACTTCAAAATTGGAAAGGCGAAGTGATCACCTTAAATAATGGAGATATCCGCACGATTAAGAATAGTAGCATCAACCCTACCTTTGCAGTGATTGAGTTCCGCGCGGACTATGATTTCAATTTAAAAGAATTTGAGTCACCTGATTTTAAAGCCTTACTCAACAAATTTAAAGAACGAAATCCCGATGTGTTAGAAGTGCCAGAAAAAGTATTGCTCATCGACTTGAATGATGGTTTAAAATTCACCGTCAATATCAAAACGAAAGCGCGCAAACATGTCGGTGTCGAACGTGAATTCCGGCGCGTACTAGTTAATTACTTCCAAAGCAAAAAACTTAATATATATGTTCCAACCATGATTGTTGATGCTACACCTGAAGAACCGAATCAGTAATATCTAACCATCATTATAAAAAATGCGCTTAACTTGAGATTGAGCGCATTTTTGTAAGCATTAACCGTTATTTATGCGGTTTTTTCTTGGGCATTAATTGATGCGATAATGCGTTGACTTCACGGCGAATATAATCGGCAATCTCCATTTTTGATAACCCTTTATCGGCAAGTGCAGCGTAGTCAATCTTTTTGCCAATTGAAATAAAACGTCGCTTCTTAGAATAGTAGACTGGATATAAGGGGACGCTAAGTTGATGGGAACGATATAAATGATCCGCAAGAACGACGAAACCAGGATTGAATTTCTCAATAATGTCATCATAGCCATCGCGTGATTCTTCAGGGAAAATCAAGATACTTTCCCCTCTTAGTATGTAATCAACACTCGCACGGATGGTTTTCGTTGTGCGAAGATCTTGGTAAGTGCCAATGAGACGCATATTATTGTATAAAAATTTGCTAATGATCGATAAAAGCGAAGCAAGGATAAAACTTCTTACTTTACTATATTTGAGTTTTTGACGATAAAAAATATGATACGAATACGACCACCGGGATCGATAGTTACCCGTCATTTGATGGGCCCCCCAAGGAATAAAAGGATAAGGGAAAAAGATCGATAAATCCATTGGTCCAGCAGCACCACTATGATTTGATAGATAAAGGGCTGGAGACGTCATTTCATCTTCATTTTCGTTAATGATGGTTGGTTTCTTCTTAAAAAAATAAAGCGTCCTTCTTAAAAGAAGGAAAGCGCGTGCCCGACGAAATGGTTTATTTTTTCTTGCCATATAAATATATTAACATGATGACTCATAAATCACTTCTATTGTTGCTGAAATGGGATGAGAAGAGACCATTAAGAATTAACATGATAGTGCTATAATAATAAAGATTATGCAAAAGCAAAATAAAAAACGAACGTATCCAAGCATTACCAATGCACCGTACTGGAGCCGCCTTGGGGCGTATTTAGTAGATTTCATTGTTTTACTTGTTGTCGGGCTTATTTCTTTTATCGCCACTGACGCCATCTATACACGGACTAAAGCGGGGCAAAATGCGAATGAAGCTATTTTTCACTTGAGAGATAAGTCGCGACTATTCTTAATTGACTATGGTGCGCAGGAAGCCAATTACTTAAGTTACGACATTACCGAGGGTAATAATGAATTTATTTTCTTTTACCGGCTTGAATTATTCTATACAACACCGGATACCGGCTTTATTTACGAAACTTCTTTCTATTATGAAGAAGGGAAATCCTTTGATTACTTGACGATGGTCTTAAAGATGGGCGATGAATCATCACTCTTCACCTTTGATGAAGACGCTGATCCCGTGACTTATAAGCTCAAGGATTCATTGAGTAGTAGTGAGAAAAATAAAGCATGGCAGTACCTTTATGATATTGCCCTAAAAAGCTTACATAGTAATCCGGACTATCAAGAAGCCGAAAGACCTCTTAAGGATTTTGTGGCCGTCAATCTAACCATTGCTGCTTTTATTGGCACTATTATTCCAAATCTTTTCTTTCCACTATTAGTGGGTCATGGCCGGAGCCTCGGGAAATTCATGACCGGACTCGCGGTCGTTGATAAAGAAGGTTACGAAGTCAAAACAAAAGCAGTTATCCTTCGCTTCTTCGTTTATAGTGTCTTCGAAACAGCCTCCAATATTTATCTTTTCTTTGTTCCGCTTCTACTGACGAGCGGGGTCCTAACCATCACCCACAACAATCGGGCGATTCATGACTTAGTAAGCGGGACTTATGTGGTGAGCGCCAAGCAATCAAAAATCTTTAAAAATCGCGATGATAAAGAAGCATATTACTTAAGTACCGCAGAAGAAAAAGCTAAGAATATGTCCTACTTTACGGAAAGACCATTACCAAAATTAAAGTAAAATGCTGTTAGTAGTGCACAAGCCAATTAACAAGTTTACCGTTAATATTCATCACAACTGCATCACTATACGTAAATTCATAAGTGCCTTCATCAATTTTAGACCATTCACTAAAGTTAAAGTTATAGTTATCCAATATGGCTTGTAGGATTGCATCCGTATTACCTGTGACACTACCCGGTGCCAAAATATTAATCGTAATAAAGAGGGTGTTGACATTTTTTTGTGTGGATGAATTATAAACCACGGCACGATTGATCGCATACGTAAAGTCATAGGCTGTCGCAATCGCCAGGATTAACGCATCAATATTTGGATTACTACCATCTAAATTAGCGGGATTTCTTGTCACACCAAAATAGGTTGAAGTCAACGACGCCTTGTAAAGACCACTATTGACTGTCGCAATCCGATTACCAGCCCCTAAAAATACATAATCAACCCAGTCTAGCGGTGGGAATTCGACATCATTTTCGTGATCCGGATTATTATCCTTAGCCGCGGTCCGTTCACTCGAAAGATAAACAAAACTTGCGGTACCTTGTGATGATTCAAGGAAGTAAGTAATGGGCACAGATAAGACATTAACCTCGATAATGTATGCAACGAGAAGCACATTTAGATTAGGATAGACGGAATAACTGACATTATTATCAACGATTGTAATCGGGATGGTGGATGCTTGAGTTGCCCCCGGAACGGGTGGTAATAAGAAACTATCTACAACGGTACGATTGCCAGTTTGACTCGTACTATTGACTGCGCCAAATCGGCTGACGTTAATTGTTTGATTAAAATCTTGGGCCGGATTGGTCGCTACAATCACATATATTTTACTTTTGGTGGCCGTTGTCGATGGTTGAACGGTAAAACCAATACTACCTTCCGGCACATTAATCGTGCCCGTTCCACCTGGGTTTGGAATCCCTTGTTTTACACCCCAGAACGAACTATTCATATAGTAATAGGAAGTGGGAGTCGCCATGGCTATCGCCTTGTCAGCACTTTTAAGCGGCTTGCCTTGGTTATCCGACCAGTTAAGACTTTCCAGTGAAGTCATTTCATAACGATATTTTTGACTATCAAGTGTTCCGCCTGGAATCGGTTTATAAAACAAAACTGTCTTATCTGAATCATAAGTGGTGATATTAGAGGTCGGTGTATTGATAGCTTTATTATAGGGGACGGGTGAACCGGGATTTGCGTAATCCACCGCCCATAACTTAACCCGAACACTACGGGCCGGGTTATTATTTGTCGTATCACCAGTGGTCGTGTTAACCGCTGCGAAGCCGTCCGCCAAAGAAAAACTCATGTATGAATTATTACTCGAGGTCGTAAATGTTCTTTGTAAAGTATATAACGAATATGCTTGCGCATCTGGGCGAGTATTTGATACTGCATAGACACCGGTTGCACTTGACGGGATAAAACGAACTCCCTCCGTATAAGACCCAGTGACAGAAGTGGCCATGAAACTTGTTGTCATACTTCCTGTGGTCGCATATATTCTTAATGGGCGCGGTATTTCTTTGATGACACTATTTCTCGTAACTTCTTTGCCGTAGCCTGCATAACGCACAGTCGTCGAGTTGACACTGCTATTGTTACTCGCCATAACAAAATTTTGAAGCGAACCTGTTAATTTTCTTCCATTTGTTCCATAAGGCGGAACATTCGGATCACTTGAGATTGTGTTATACAAATTAAAGGTGTAATACTCTAATTCAGTTTGTGGAATTACAAAGTTTGATGGATTAATCTCTTTTGGGGATGCTGTTGCCCCATTTCGGACAAGCGCATATTCTTTGCCATCAATCGGCACCGTAATCATATAACGATATCTCGCCGTATTAAACCAAGTGCTCGATAACGTGTGATAGGTTTGCGAAGTCGTTTGGTTGGCCATATGGGTGTTTGTCATTTGTGTAAGATTATACTTATACGCCACAACCGGTTGTTGCTGTGTGCTAGACGTATAATTATTACCTTTTGAAACGGACCACTTATCAGTACCCGGCTGAGTCCATAATTTGGTGATGGAATCATCTTTATGGACTTCCATGGAGTGGGCAAAAGTAAAAACACCAATTTGGAAATAGGATTTATCAGCTTGATTTTTGTAGATCGAAGTTGAACTTCCGAATGTATTCCGTAAACTATATTCATTTAACGGGGTGGGACCACCAAGGTTGTTGTCTTCCATGAACTTCCATAAGTCTTGGGCATATACGACACCCAGATCAAGACCGGCATTGCCGCCACCGACAAAATTTGGAAATCCGTCTGATGTTACCGGTACCGGTTCATCATTAACCACGATGTCTTGATAATAACCGACGATTCCAGTCGCGGATGCGTACTTTGCGCTACTTGATAAACCAGCGACGTTATTAATATTAAAGGCTTTGACTGTTGGATTACCATTTGTGCCAGAATAATAGACGCTAATATCATTAATTTCAGTGTATTGCGCATGGCCAGCAAGAATCCCGATATGATTCGTTTCATACGCTTCTTCAGTCACGAAATATGTATGTTCGGGGTGGTAACCGCCGACACTTGATGTATTAATTTCAATATTAGTGATAAGTAAGGTCGAGATTCGACCAACCGTACCACTTGTCGGTGGTACTTTAGGGCCAACGGCACCAAATAGACCAATATCTTGCTGAGTACCGCTTGCGTTAATGCGGATATTGCCAATTGCGGAAGTATCACTTATTTCTCCAGTGCTCGGCAACGTGATAAAATCATTTGAATCGGTTGTCACAACCCCGCGGAAAGTAGAGACAAACGGATTTTCTTCACTACCGATCGAAGATAGATTGAGTAAGTTAGTGGGGGAGCTACCGCCAATGAAAATTGGTTTGCCAAACGTATCGGAAACCTGGAAAACACTTTCTTCATCAATTAAAGTTGATTGCAAGTTATTTTGAAGGGTATATAGATTTTGTAAGTGGCGTACCTCGCTAATGAGATACGGATTTTCATCCGTGCCCCAAGGAGCGGTTATTCCTAAAGACTGATCTAAACGACCAAAAAGAAGATTAACATTAAAGCTTGATTGATGGCTAGTCTCTAGTTTACTGCTTATATAGGCCAAGGTGATAAATGAGTAATTTAGCAATATAAAGAGGACAAAGTTCATCAATGTCGCAAAAATTAATTTAGTTTTTAAACGGTGTTTATTCATCAGCGTTCCTCACTTCCAGCACAAAATTGAAATCAAAATGAATGGCAAATGGCGCATATTCAAGCGGGATAAGATTAATCATGTTTTGGATTGGTTCTAAGCGGGGGACTAACAAAACATAGAGGTAATCATTTTGATTAATAAAGGTTGTACCGGTGAAGGATTCATTCATGTCATCAAGTGAATAGGAAGGTAGCGAAGGATAATTGGCAAAGATGACGGTAGGGTTCAAATTGTCAACACCGATATGAATATAATAATCAAAGACTGTTAAATCAGTGGTCGTACTGTAATAATTAAGGGTTGGGAAGGTATGGGAGTTTCCCTCATTCGTGATACTAAGGTCAATACTTTCAACCATCACACGATAAATATAAACGAGGTCGGCTGCATCGTTTGCCTTAAATTTGAAAAAGGAATTTGAATTAGGAGGTAACGTTGAGATATCATTGATTTCTCCCAAATTATAAGTTGCCGGGGCAGTCACCCAGCTACTACTTTGCCAACGTTCGAACTCAAGGCTACTATCCATCTCGCCTGGTATCAAAATATTGCGGCCAATATTTTTCATCCATCCAAACCATGAATAGGTCAAAGTCGCTGAGGTCACAAGACTCACGAGAATCGCACTAAAAAGGAGAAAATTCTTCGCAACTGTCTTTTTCATGCTTGATCTCCTGGATTTAAGAAAAGAGCAATTTCCCGTTCGCTCGTCATCGTTTCATTTTGAAAAACATTTTGATCTTGGCCATTATCCACAAACGTAAGGTAAATGTCACTAACAGCGGTTTTACCAACTTCGACAATTAAATTATCAATCATTACTAGTTCTTGATTAAAGACAACCGGTGTCGAAACCGCGTTATGTTGCCCTTTTGTTAGCCCACTACTCGAAGTGGTGACAAGATAAGCCCCTTCACCGACCCCACCCGTAATGATTGTGCCGTCATTATTAGTGCTTATTGTACTCATTTGCAATTGCGAACCAAAATAATAAAGATCTCCTGCATCCCCGTAAAGTCCGAGATTGTCAACAAACGGGATTTCTTCACTAGCAGTTGGAATCTTAAAAAACCAGCGTACCTTAATCGCCTTTGTGTCTGTATTCGTAAATGTTAAAGTTAACTTCCGTTTGTTAAGTGAGCCTGGGAAGAAATCGATAAAATTGATATACGGGTTATTGACCGGAAAATCATCGACTTTGACGCCAGTTGTATAGCTGAATGGTGTATCAACATTGATATTTTCATTCTTAATTGAAGCGGTACGGTTATGCATAAACCAGGCATAGGAGACAAATGAAAAAGATGTCAGGGTGACCCCAAGTGAAAGGATGGTGAGCATTATACGAATGCGCAATAAAATTTTTTTATTACGGAGTTTATAATCCAACATAAACCAGTTCCTTTACTAATTAAATTCTAGCATTTTGGTAACTGGCTGTCTCAGTGAGACCCTATAGCATTGCGTCATTAGATTGCTCTAACTTTGCCTTTATCAAATAACATTATACTTCAGAGACAATAAATGTCAATAGAGAGGTGTAAAAATTGTTTTATAATGAAACATATTAAATTATGAATCTAAGTGCTTATTTAATAAAGTTTATAGCTTCATAAGGATTCTCCTACACAATTTTATAGTAGAATATGTCCAGGGATACCACGATGTTACTTATTAAACACTTTCAAAAATACTATCTACTCTATCTTTGGGCTTTTTTACCCGGTATTTTAATACTAGCAGGAATTGATTACTTGCAACTAGAGATCCCACGGATCATTGGCACCATTATTGATGGTCTTGATGTCGGTACGATCACAGAAATCAGTCAAGTCGTAGAACCGCTCATCTATATATCCGTGATTGTCATCATTATGACCATCGGCCGTTTTTTATGGCGTTTTCTTATTTTTGGCGCAGGTCGCCGAATTGAAACTGATATTCGGCGCGAGATGTTTATGCACGCCACAAAACTCGATCAAGCTTATTATTCGAACCAAAAAATCGGCAGTCTTATGAGTTATTTTATCAATGATCTAGGCGCTGTGCGGGAACTTTTTGGATTTGGCACTTTGATGATTGTTGATGGCTTATTTCTCGGCACTTTCGTCCTCATTCGGATGTTTCGACTCAATTGGCTAATGACCGTCTATGCACTTATTCCTATTGTTTTAATGGGCGTTCTCATTTACTTCATTAATATTAAAATGGAAAAGAAATTTAAACTCCGCCAAGAGGCATTTGAAAGTATGTCTGACTATGCCCAAGAATCATTCACGGGGATTACGGTTATCAAAGCCTATGTCCGCGAAATAAAAGATGCCATAAGGTTTAAAAAACGATCTCTTGACGTTTACGACAAATCAATGGACCACATGAAATACGCGATTGTTGTGAATGTCATTATTGATGCGCTTATTAGTCTCGTCATCCTCGCGATTATTGCTTATGGCTCAATCTTAATTGGTTACGGCAACCTTAGTAGTGGGGAACTCACCGAGTACATATCATATTTCTTCTCTCTATTGTGGCCAGTTTTTGCGATCTCCTATTTTATGAATTTAAATGGCCAAGCCCATGCGAGCGCCAAACGGATTTATGAATTTTTAGAATCAAAACCGCTAGTCATTGAAAAAGAAGATGCCGTCAAGCCTTTAGCATTAGTTGGCTCAATTAAAGCCGATCACCTTTCCTTTAAATATCCCGATGCGGAACACGATATTCTTCATGACCTCTCCTTTGAAATAAATGCGGGTGAAATGGTCGGTATTCTTGGCAAAACAGGGAGTGGTAAATCAACCCTTGTTGAACTCTTACTCCATGTTTATAACACCGAACCGAAGATGTTATATGTCGGCGGCGAAGATATTGCCACATTATCTATCAAAACTTTACGTGACCATATCGGATATGTCCCGCAAGATAATTTCCTATACTCCGATACGATTCGTAACAACATTGGTTTTTCTTTTGAAAAGATGGATGAGGATCACCTCATTGAAGTAGCCAAATTATCGGACATTCATGATAATATTGTGGACTTTAAAGAAGGCTATCAAACGATGCTTGGTGAACGCGGGGTGACCGTTTCCGGCGGTCAAAAACAACGGATTTCGATCGCCCGCGCCTTGGCCAAAGACCCAACCATCTTGATTCTTGATGACTCCGTGAGTGCGGTAGATACCAAAACTGAAGAAGCCATCATTTCTAATCTCCGAAAAGTAAGAAGTGGGAAAACAACCTTGATGATTGCCCATCGCATCAGCACGGTCAAGAAACTCGATAAAATCATCCTTTTAGAAAAGGGTCATTTAATTGGTTTTGGGAGCCATGACGAACTCCTCGCGACGAATAAAACCTACCAAGATATGGTTAAACTCCAAGAATTAGAAGCGTTAGTGGGGGAGGTTAGTAATCATGCGTGATTTTAGTGAACAACATATTTCCACCCAAGATTATAAGATTATTTTCCGTCTCCTAAAATACTTAAAACCGTACACCAAACGATTCGTGGGCGCTTTTCTATTAATGATTGTGACGACCTTTACAAACATGATTTTGCCACTCGCATCTGGCTTTGCTATTGATTTAATGAGCGATGAGATTACACGCGGCGATGGGACTTTCTTTTTACTTAAAGAAAAGGTAGCCATTGTCCTCATTGGGACACTGATCCTTGTTATGATTACCGCTTTATCAATCATTCTTGGTTATTCCCTTAGTAAGTCACTGCAAGACGTTGGACAAAAAATAACCCATGATATACGCACGGAAGTCTTTGAGCATATTGAAGACTTATCGATCGGTCAAATCAACTTATTACCAGTTGGTAAACTCGTGACCCGGGCCACCAATGATCCCAATAATATTTCCCAAATGTTTACCGACACAATCGTAAACTTGGTCCGTAACTTCTTAATGATGTTTATTGTTGCGGTCATTTTATTCGTGATTAATCCGTTAATGGCTTTAGTCACCATGGCAACGATTCCTTTTATTCTTCTTGCCTCATATTTATTTCGAAATTATTCACGCAATGCCTATCGGAGTGTCCGCAATAATGTAAGTGAAGTGAATGCCTTCCTCTCAGAAAACCTCTCCGGGATGCGCATTACCCAAGTCTTCAACCAAGAAGATAAGAAAATAAAAGAATTTAATCGTATTAACAATCACTTGCGGAAAAGCTACATTCGCGAAATTAATGTGTTTGGTATCTACCGGCCCGTCATTTTCTTCTTGGCCATGGTCGCCACAATTATATCGATTTACTTTGGCGTAAGCCAAATATTCAAAGGCGCAATTAGTGTCGGTTTATTTGTCTCATTTTATGTCTATATCGGTCAATTCTTCGAACCAATCCAACAAATTTCCGAACAATTTAATAGCCTTCAAAATGGTTTCGCAAGTGCGGAAAAAATCTTTGACGTCCTTGATACAAGCCCAGACGTCACGGATGCTGAAGATGCCATTGAACTCACTTCATTTAGCGGGAATATCGAATTTAGACATGTTTGGTTCCAATACATTCCCGATGAATGGGTGTTAAAAGATGTCAGTTTTTCGGTCAAAAGCAATGAAACTGTGGCTTTTGTCGGTGCAACTGGTAGCGGTAAAACAACCATCCTCCAACTCATTGTTCGTAACTATGATATTCAAAAAGGCGAAATTCTGATTGATGGCATCGATATCCGTAAAATTAAACGCTCATCGCTTCGGAAACATATCGGACAAATGCTCCAAGATGTCTTTCTTTTCTCGGGCTCCATCCGTGACAACATCACGATGCACGATGATACTGTTGCCGATGAGGATATTCATGAAGCCAGTCAATATGTAGGGCTCAATTATGTGCTTGATAAATTACCCGAAGGACTTGATCATATCGTCCGTGAACGAGGCAATAACTTCTCAAGTGGCGAACGGCAACTCATTAGCTTCGCTAGAGCGGTTGTCTATAAACCATCCCTCATGATTCTTGATGAAGCGACCGCAAATATTGATTCAGAAACGGAAGCTATCATTCAAGACTCCTTAACTAAAATGATGAACATCTCAACCATGTTGATCGTGGCCCACCGCCTTTCAACAATTCAACATAGCGACAAAATCATTGTGATGCATAAAGGTGAAGTAAAAGAAAGTGGCAATCACCAAGCCCTCTTGCGGAAAAAGGGTCTTTACTACAATCTATATCAACTTCAATACGACCCTAAAAATAAATAGGAAACGAAATCCATCACTTATTGATGTTTCCGTGATTATTTCACTGAAATGGAAACTTATAATCAAATTTCAGTTTATGAAATTAGTGTAACTTGGCACTATCTTAATCATTTTCAGCGTGATTCAAATGATTCTTGCTTTTTCTCAACAATTAGATACAGTAGGGTATATTGTGATGAACTCTAAATCACTTAATCTAATTTATCTTTTATATAATAAGAGTAATTTATCAAAAATCAAAATTTTATTGATTTTAAAATGGTAATTTGATATTATTCAAATGTAATGCATTATATTTTTGAATATAAGAGAAGATACAAATATGTTTCACGTATTTAGTTTTTATATTAATAGTTTTCTTATCGTTTAATGAATATAAAGGATAATAGGAGGAAACCATGAAGAGAAAGAACTTGATTATACTATCTTTATTTCTAACCTTAGGCGTTATTGGATTATCACGCCTTTCACCAAATAGCGATAGCTTCTTACCACTTGAAGCAGATGATATTCTTGTACGCACGATCGATTTTGAGGATCTAAGCTCTGGAAACATGAGCGCACTTGCTTCAAACAATAGTTTTTATGGCGGATTAATCGTCGCCGATGGGAAGGTTACTAAAACTTTATCTGCCGCCATCGATTCCAATACTCTTGGTTTGAGAGTAACCCCAATTTCTGACGAAAACCCGTCACCATTTCGATTAATTAAAATCCAAGTTTCTGGTTATTCTAAGATCGTTTTGGATATTAAACAACAATATACAACAACCATGGTGTCTTCGGGTTGTAACCAAGATATTGTTTCCGCTTCTAATAATGAAATAGTGCGCGATGTTGTATTACCCACCTATGGTCATCATGAGATCATTCTTACTTTTTATCCTACTTCCACCACTGGATCTAATATGGATTGCGGGATTGACAATATACGGTTCTATGGGCCGAGTAGCGGAGAATCAACATCTTCAACATCAGCGAGTACTAGCTCAACCCAAAATTCATTATCAACTGATCAAAGCACGGAATCAGTAGTCTCAACTAGCGAAGGTCCGATCCAGACATATGAAATTACCATACGAGACATGTCCAACTTCCTTCAGACCAAAAATACACACTATCCAATCTCAAATGAATTCATTGAAGAATATCAACAAAAAAGTGGCGGTTATATAGATTTAGCAAAGAGTCTCGGTCTACTTGTAGATAAAACGCAACATGAACCAAATCAGAAATGGCATTTCTTTGATTCATGGATGCAGCCAAGCATTGATCAAGGCACTTTAAGCTGGGATGATGATGCCAGGGATCGTGTTTATATGCGTCTTTTATCTCCAGAACTATTACTATGGATATATGAGGCTTCCGGAGTTTCAGAAGAGAAAATACTATTAGCAAAGGATGCCGCCGTGAATGGCAAAATTGAGGGAACACATTCTTCAACAATAGCAAAAAATATGAGAAGTTGTGTTTCTTGGGACGATATAAGAATCCCCGTCTTGGCCTATAAAAACAGTCTCTAAATCGATAAGTTTTATTACTTTTTTAACAGATTTATGTCTTAATGAAAAACACTTAGTTCTATCAAGCTCAACATATTACTATCACGATAAAATTAAAAAAATCCCCTCAATTTTCACCTATTTATGGAAAAATTAGGGGGATATTTTATACTCATGGTGCCGACGACAGGAATCGAACCTGCAACCTACTGATTACGATTCAGTTGCTCTGCCAGATTGAGCCACGTCGGCCTGGTAATTATGATACCTATTTTTTATTCAATATGCAATAAAAACAAGGCGCCTGGCCTTGTTTTTAAGTTCTTCTTTTAAAATTATTGACTATTCTTTCGCAAACAGATCAACAAGTCCAGCAAATAAGCCGCCCAATAAAGGTCCCACAAAGTAAACCCAAACATTTTTTAAAGCATCACCACCCTCAATCAAAGCAGGTCCAAAACTACGAGCTGGATTTAAACTACCACCAGTGATCGTAAAGGCAAAGGAAATAAAGGCAAATAAAGATAGTCCAATTACAAATGGAGCGATCGATTTTTGCTCTGGTTTCGTTGTCACTCTTAAAATGATAAGAACAAAGATAAACGTAATAATCATTTCAACTAAGATGGCAATGAGCGCGCCATTTGTATCACCATGAGTACTAATTAAAGTGTTAAAACCATTGGAGCCCAAATTACTTTGATCACCACTAATGAGCCAAATCATTAATCCGGCAAAAATAGCACCGATTATTTGTGCTAAAACATTAAAGATAAACTCTAAAAATGAAATACGTTCGCGAATCGCAAAAGCAAGGCTGACTGCTGGGTTATATTGACCACCACCTACAGCAACAAGGGCGATTACCACTAAACCGAAAACAAGCGGAACTACTAAGCCGACACCAAGTAAAAGACTGAACACAGCTGATCCAGCACCTAAAAGCACCAGGATGAATGTCCCAATTAATTCATTTAAGACATTTTTAACTTTAAAACTTCCCATGATAGTACTCCTTTAATATAGATATATTCATTGTAAAACAAAATAGTAATAATAGACTTAAAACGCCATTTTTAGCTGTTCATGTCACTCATTATTGCGTTAATCTGAGTCTCAACCTCAGCCATGGATGTAAATAATATGCCGTGAATCTCCAAAGCTTGAGCAGCTTTGATATTCGCCAGATTATCATCAATCATAAATGCGATATCAAATGAAACTGGCGTATTATCTAATACATAGCGAAAGATAGCCGGATTTGGCTTTGCCATTTTTAAATCACTAGAAACAAACTTCTTTAAGAAGAGAGAATCAATATCATACATCTTAAAGAAATGATTGAGGAAAGTACGACTTGCATTCGATAATAGCACAATATGGTATCGATCCTGATTCATTTTTAAAAAAGTGTACGTATCTTGGTTTAAAACCCCATAGTCGAGCCAGCCTTGTTCTACCTCTTGATATGGCACGCCTGTCATCGCTTCAAGTTTCTTAAAGCAATCTTCGGCAGTCATGCGGCCTTCGTCAACGGCGACAAAGAGGGTGGCGATGACTTCTTTAGCGGTTTTTTCGTCCATATGTCCCTTTAGCCAAAGGTGAGCAACCTCGGCGACAACGACACCAAAGAAATCAAAAATTAGTAACGGTTTTTTCATATTCTTCCTCATTCAATTACGCTTATTACCATCGTAAAATACACTTAAATTCATATAAATAGTATAATATATAATCATGAATATAACTAAAAAGAATCTCCGACTGGTATTACGAATCGCCATTATCGTGATGGTGATTGCTGGCGTCATCGGGCAATATTTGAGTGGGATCCTCGTTGATAAAGGATGGAGCTCTTTACTTTTTTACACAACCCAAAGTAATTTACTGGTAGCGGCTACTTACTTATTCCTACTCATATACGAACTTAAAGATAAAAAGACGCCTCGCCTCATTATCATCTTTGAGCATATTGCTGTCAGTGCCACAACATTAACCTTTATTGTCTTTGCCCTATTCTTAGGACCTTATATCGCCAATATTCGCTATTTCTATTCACTCCAAAATTTGACGCTTCACAACTTAGTGCCAATTCTTTCAATCATCACTTATTTGATTGGGAAAGATACGGGTCAAAAACGAATCATTCCCTTTGCCCTTATCAGTGGTTTTTCCTATCTCATCTTTGCATATCTTTTATATTTCCTTAAAGTCCCTTTTGGAAGTTTCGAATTCCCTTACTTTTTTATGGACTTTAATCAATATGGTTGGTTACGAATTCAAGGGATTAATTTCGGTGTCATATACTGGTGGATCACGATTGCCCTTTTATTATATGGAATCAGTTTTTTACTCTTCAAACTCAAAGAAAAAACAATCAATTCAAAAAAAGTCCCATTATATGTTTTCATTATTTTATTAGCGTTTGCGATATTGATTACTTTAATAAACATTATAATAAAATTATAGTAAAGGGGGTTTTTATATGAAAAACCGCATCTATAAACTGCTACCACTAAGTTTAGCAACGATATTTTCATTAACAAGTTGTAAATTCTTAGCAAATATTCTCAGTAATGTGCTTGTCACGGCCATTATGAATTCACCATTAGTGCTCAATGGAATTGACTTACTCCCAGAAGGGGCTGATAGTCAACCAGGCCTAATTGAGTGGGAAACATTACCCACGACAGAAGAGGCTCGTACAGGTCTAGAGTACTTTAAAAATGTCCTAGTGACTCCAAAAATGTTTGAAACCTCGATTCTTGATAGTCCCGTCCGCATTGACTTTCAAGTCACCGTCACCGGTGAAGACGAAGGCGCAGCAGATAACTTCAAAATGATTGATGTCTCTAAAGATGATTTACCTGAAGGCTTCGAATTTGATACGAGTGCCCTACCGTTACCGGTCAACTTTGCCCTCAGTGTCATTGTCCCCGTGGGTGATTCCGACTTGTTTGATAACGTCAACTCCTTCGAAGACTTACAAGGCTTAATGGAAACAACTTCCCAACAAGACTTAATCGAAGCGACCAACCAAGTTGACCGTGAAATTACCCTTGACATTAAAGCCGTTGCCGGTACCAAGGAAGTAAATAAATCCTTCTTCTTTAACCTTACGAAACCAGGCTTTGGTCAACTCATTCTTGATGAAGTATATAAATCTTCATACTTAATTAACGTCTACCACGAAAAAACAAATTCGATTGAAAGTTTATTAAACTTACCAACCGATAGTAATAATCCGTTACCACTCTCCTACTTCCGTGATTCACTCGCCGTACCAAAACGTGTTGAGTTAAATGACATTGGTCCCGTTGACTTCACCGTCACCGTTAGCCGCCCTGAATTATTCTTCAGTGCTGAAATGGCCAAACCAATCGAAGAAGTTGATCCCGGTAACACGCTTATCACAGGGGATATTGAAGTGTTTACCTTCACCCCAGTAGGTACATATAAAGATCAAATTCCAAATGACGTCATCACAATTGAAGACTTCAGCGCTCATGTCCGTGGCATTGATGCCCGTGACTTATTTAGTTATGTAAGTCAACCCGATGAAACCTTTACCTTAACCATCGCCGCAACGGCAGGTGGCGAAACTATGAGCAAAGATTATTTCTTTACACTTGAAGAACCAGTCATTGATGAAGAAATTATTGATTTCTTAATTGAAGAAAATGGGCTCTTAAATGTTGTAGGTTATGAATCAGTCGAAGATGATACGCAAATCCAAAGTATTGCCAACGCTGCCCGCGACGAAAATAATCCGTATGTCATTAACCACCTTGTCGATACCCTCGTTATTCCTGAATCCATCGTCCTTAAAGACTTTGGTTCACGACGTTTAGAAATCGACACCGAAATCAATGACTTAACGAATTACTTCAGTGCCACCAAGGAAACGGTGATTAGTGAAAATGATGTCACTGCACGGACAATCACGCCTCTCGGTACCTTTGATGCCTCTGGCGTCCCGGTTGGTGATCTTGAAGCCCTTGCTGATAGCTTAAAGGCGCTCCCAACCAAAGATCTTTATAGTGCTTCCCAAGCCGCGACCTTTGAGTTCTCACTTGATGTCACGATTAACCTCGTCGACGCCAATGAAAACATTACCGAAAGTAAATCAACCTCCTTCTACCTCCAAGTTGAAAAGCCAAATCTTGATGAAAAAATTGGTGAAGCGATTATGAATGATTATAGTATCGTCAACTACATCGATCACACCAATCCAAATGGCAGTGTTGCCAATCCAGTCCAACCAACTGATAGCAATAATCCCGAAACGATTGAATACTTCCGTAAAACCATTATTTTCCCATCGAGCTTCAGTTTCAATGACTTTGCGGATAAAGAAATTACGTTTGAAATCACCACGACCGGCGATGAGTTCTTCTTAATTAGTAGTAAGACCCATACCTACGAAGGTCAAGATATTACGGTCAGTACTTATAGTCCCGTCGGAACCTATGATACGACCGGCATCACATCCTTCCAAGAACTTGTCGATCACGTCAATAATAATCTCCTCGCCATTAATGCCCACAACGCAACTGAAATATCTCGCGATGTGAGCTTCACGGTCGTGGCAAAGATTAATGGCGTAGCGGTGTCTGAAAGAACCTACTACTTCACCTTTGTCCCGTTTTAAAACGCGTTAACACGATTGCCAATAAACCTTGGTTAACTCCAAGGTTTTTTTATGACTGAATGTCTACTCATAAGAATGAAACTGTGCCAAGAAAATAAATTTCTATGCATTATAGAATATAGTTACAAATAATTAATTTTATAATGGGAGTGGAAGATGATTTTTGTTATCTTGCCAAAGGAGCAGAATTATGAAAAGAATTTATTACTACATAATTGGGATTATTGCCTTACTTGCTGTGGTAACAGGTTCAACCTGGATTGGGGCCACCAATGGTGAGGTTCGTAAACGCCAAAACGTCATTGAGGCGACTGGTAATGTCCACGCCAAACTAAGTGGCCGCTATGACAAGGTGACCGCCTTTATTGATGCGATTGAAGACGCAAATGCGACGATTGAAAGTTATCTCACGATCATTGCTGATGCGCGGACAGCTTTTGCGAATGCCATTGCTGCAAGCGACCTAGACGCTGCCAATGAAGCGGCTGATACTATCGATGCGACTTTTATCGATTTAGTCTCCTACATGGAAGATAATCCGTCTTCATATAATACAGTAGACCTCTATAGTGGTTATATGGCCGAATTTGCAGCTTCTACGAATGCCGTCATCGTCGCGGTGACCACCTATAACAAAGAAGTCAATGCCTATAACACCCATATTGAAACCTTCCCAAACCTCATCTTTCTTCAAGGGAAAACCCCTTATGAAACATGGGCCATTACCAACTATAATACGACCCTTCCGACCTTTAATTAGGACGTAACATGAAGGCATTCACCCAAACACTAAAAAAGTTCTTCCTCATTTTTTTAGCGATATTTTTAACCGGTTGTACGAGTTCTGGATTTTATCAATCCAACGCCTTTTATATTAATGACCGGGCGGGTGCTTTACTTAGTTCCACTGAATATTTAATTTATACATACTCAAAAAATCTCGATCAAAAAGATTCACAAGTCCAAGCATTTCGTGATCAAAAACTAAATGGAACGCAACTGGTGGTTGCAACCCACCTCGGAGAACCCGATAGTATCGATACCACCGCCATCTTTGATAAATGGAAAATTGGGACGAATGATCTCGGCTTCCTAATTATGCTTTATTTTGAAGAATCTCCAACTGAAGAGTATCTTTTTAATTACCTCGGGATGACTTGGGAAATTAGTGATACTTTATCAGGTTATATTTCAATGACCCGGGTTGATCAAATCTATCAAGCCACCTGGAATAGTAGCGCTACCCAAAATAACCATCCAGGTGATTACGATTATTGGTTAGCGGATTTTTATGTCGGGGTCCTCAAAGAAATATATTTAGAAGTATATGGTTATACGAGTTTTGCCGATGACGACATTATGGAAGCATATGAAAATGATCAATATGAATCGTTTTATGCTTATTTACCTGATGAAAGTTTTAATATTCACGCGATCCCGTGGTATGTCTACGTTCTCGGTGTGATCATCTTGATCTTAATCTTAAGCGGTCGGTGGTGGTATGTTTTAATCTTCTTCCGAGTCCCTGGGAGTAATCGTGGGGGCGGCGGCCGTTCCGGTGGTTACCGCTATACGAAGTAAACTATTCGTTTTCATTTTCATTTAAATAATCATCAAGGTCTCGTTCTCTTATTTTTTGTCGTCTTTTATGAAAAGTTTTAATCTCAGCAGTGGTCGGTTTTTTAAAGGTCACGGTATTGGTTTTAACCCCGCGGATATTTGTATAATTAGGTTCATTCACTAGCCGATCACGAAATAGATCGACATTTTGCCTTGTTTTCTTATTCCAATAAGGATCTTTCACTAATTGTTCACGAAGCATCTCATAGGTTTCACGGGTAATTTCGGTGGGCCCTTTTAAACACCAATCGGGATGATCACGTTTAACCCCGCCCATTTTCTTGGCTTTGGCACTGGCTTCTTTCTTGCTGAAAGCTTTGACGGGGATATCGAGCGGCAAATATTTGTCACGACCAACATGGCCAAATTTACAGGTCACAACATAATGCTTACGGGTAGTAAAAAATGGCATATGGCCTCTTTCTATATAAATTTCTTATAACTAATACTTATATCTTACCGCAAAAGCAACCCTTTGAAAAGATAAGGGGCGACTTTTAAGACTATCTCCATCATTCTTTAATATGCTAATATTAAAAGTAAGAAACATGACTTCTGCTGCATCAAGTTATTGCTGTACCTTCATGTTCGCTACCATAAAACGTCTATCAAGAAAGAATGAGGATCTTGTATGAAAAAAGGATATCGTAATTTCTTTACCCTCCTAATCATTGGGTTAATTGGTTTGGGCGTCCCCCGTTGGACGAAGGATCAATCCATTATCGATACAAAGGCCGCTGAAACAACGACCGTTTACTTTCGGGCGAATGAAAACTGGCGTTTAGACAATGCCCGTTTTGCAGCTTGGATTTGGCTTAACGGTGGGATCGACGGGACTTGGGTCAATTTAACCCCCACTCCGGCTGAAACTGAGATCTATCAAGTAGCGATCCCTAATGTGGGCTATGACCGCATTATCTTTGCGCGCATGAATCGTGCAATCCCAACCAATAGTTGGACCTGGGGCAAAGATGATGGTCCCCTTTGGAATCAATCCGAAGATATCACGCTTGACTTTACAAGTGGTGACAACATGTACTCGATGTTTGAAGAACGATGGGGCCTTGATGGTGACGGCAATAATTATGGACAAGTGATTGGTTATTGGACAAAATATGTGCCAATTATTATTGAACCGCCTTCATCAAGTGAAGAAACGTCTGAATCCTCGGAAACGCCAGCGATTGAAGCATCAATATACACCATTCATTATTGGCGGAATGACCTCAAGCAAGCCAATTACGACTTATGGCTCTGGAGTGATGGTCAAGCCGGTCAAGCTTACTCCTTTACGAGTAGTGATGATTATGGTCGTGTCTTCCAAATTGCCTCCACCAACTTTAAAAATCCGCCCTACCTCTATTTGATTGTTCGTTTTGGAGACTGGGTCCAACAAACACCAGACATTAAAATTGATGTGCGCGATTATCCAATCGTTGAAGATGGTAGCGGCATCAAACGTCGCCACTTCTATTTAGTCGATATGGAAACAACCATCTATAAAAGTGCGGAAGAAGCAAAAGGCGAAAAACTTTTAAGTGCCCGCTTTACAAATACGAGTGAACTGAGTGTTGAAACGTATAAAGAGCCTTTATCCTACCGCGTCCTTCGTGATGAACTCCCAATCACCAATGGCACTGCCGTCACCACTTATCATCCAAGTGCTTATCGGTGGTCGTTTAAAATCAACACCGGAGAAATTGTTGATTTAGTCAAGGATTACGAAGTTGAAGTAACCTTTAAAGCAACCGAAGTTATTAAAATCAAAACAGCAACCTTTGACGGCCTCTTTGATACGAGTTTCTTTATTGATAATTACACCTATAGTGGCAGTGACCTCGGGGTCACCTACACCTCAAGTGCGACCACCATTAAAGCGTGGGCACCAACAACAAAAGACCTTAAACTAAGAATATATAATAATGGAACCCCAAAACGGGTCAGTAGTGCGCTCGGCAATGACGAGTATACTGAACACGCCTTTATACGTGGTGACAAAGGGGTTTGGTCAGTAACTTTAAACGGCGACTACCACGGCAAATACTACACATTCTTTGCCACGAATAGTAGCGGTAGTGATGAATTCGCCGATCCATACGCCAAAGCCAGTGGTGTCAATGGTATTCGCGGCATGATTGTTGATTTTTCTAAAACAAACCCAACAGGTTGGGATAATGTCGTCCTCTCCACCAAAAAAGCCACCGAAATTGTTCCTTATGAACTTCATGTGAGCGACTTAACCGCTGATGATACATGGAACGGAACTGAATCGAACCGTTATAAGTTCTTAGGCTTAATTGAAAGTGGCACGACTTATACCGAAGACGAAAAAATGGTCAGAACCGGTTTTGATCATATTAAAGAACTTGGCATTAATGCCCTGCAAATACTCCCCTTCTATGATCAAGAAAATGACGAGACCAATATGGAATTTAACTGGGGTTATAACCCTAAAAACTATAATGTCCTTGAAGGGGGTTATAGTAGTGATCCGTATAACGGTCTCGCCAGAATTAATGAATTCAAGCAAGTCGTTCAAGCGTACGCTAAATATGACATTCGTATCATTATGGACGTAGTCTATAATCACGTCGCCAGTATTAGTCAGCATAGTTTCTCAAAACTAAATCCTGGTTACTACTTCCGTTATAGCGGTGAATCTCCTAGTAACGCCAGTGGGGTTGGTAATGACACCGCATCCGAACGGATCATGTTTGAACGCTATATGGTTGATTCAACGTACTTCTGGGCCACTGAATATAAGCTCGGCGGCTTCCGGTTTGACTTAATGGGTCTTCATACCGTCGATGCGATGAATGCCGTTAAGACAAAACTTAATACGTATCGAAGTGACATTGTCGTCTATGGTGAACCCTGGGATATGGATGGCACCGTGATGAGTGTCCGTAAAGACTTAGCTAAGCACGCAAACTTATATAAAACCCCTGGTGTTGGCGGCTTTAACGATCAAATACGCGACGCCATTAAAGGTGATTCAAGCGGCTCAGGTCGCGGTTGGGTCCAACTTGGGGCCTCGCAAATTGATCCCAACATGCTCGGTAAAATTAAAGACGGGATGATGGGGAAAGTGACCGGCGGAACCACCGATCCAAATCAAGTTGTAAACTATATCTCAGTCCATGATAACTACGCCATCTTTGATAAACTTCAAGTCGCCGGAAGACCAGATTATGATATCGCACGGATCAAACTCCAAAGTGTCCAAGCCGAAGCGATGTCGCTTTTATCACAAGGGATGGGCTTTATCCACGCCGGCAGTGAAATCATGCGCTCTAAGCCCCTTAGTCCTGGATTCTTTGATCATAACTCCTATAAATCACCTTACAGTGTCAACTCGATTAAATGGGATGAAAAATGGGATAACCTCGTCTACCATAACTATTACCGGCAAATGATTGCCCTTAAAACAAAAGCGGGCGCCTTTAACCAAAACAGTCGGACCACACTTGATAATGGTGGAGCCGGCGTTGAAACAAAAGCCAATAACCTCATCAAATTAACCTACACTTTAAATAATGATGTCTACACGATTTATCACTTCGGTATTGGTACACGGGCTGATATCACTGACGTGGGCGGTCAAGAAGTCGTCCTTGATACGAGCGGTGTTCTTAAAACCGGAGCCATTGCCCCAAATAGTTTCCGGATTAATTCAAACACCACGCTCGTGACCCGTAACGTCCGCGATCGCGGTGCAATTGATCCAACAATCGTCACTGATATTCCTTATCTTGATGGTACCGATCCAATTGATCCAGGTGACTCTTCTTCTTCAATGCCGACTACAACGTCTTTACCTGATAATCCAACAAGTGGCGATAGTGGCAGTACAAGTGGAAACACGAGTGATGTCCCACCAAGTAGTGGTAGCAACAGTGAGCCAGGAACGAGTGAACCAGGGAATGACCAACCACTTAGCACACCCGTTATTATTACAGCCTCAGTGGTTGGGGCCGGTTCAATCGGCGGTATTGTCTACTTGATTGTCAAATTACTCGGCAAAAAACGTCTATAACGAATCGATCAGAAAAAAGAAGAGGGTGACCTCTTCTTATACTTTGTAAAAAGTAATCTTAACTTAAATGCGTCGTAACGGCATTCTTCATACTATTAATAAAGTTTGTCATGAATGTCGTGTTATTAAAGGGCGAGACATAATATGCAGGATTATCTTTATCGGCAGGGCGGTCAAGGTCGCTTCCGCTTTTAGTATTGTAAGTCGCCTTATAGGTGTTAAAGAGGTTATTGAAGGTGGTGTTCGTATAGAAAGAATCATTATTAAGGGACAGAATATAACTGACGTATTGATCACGGTAGGCTTGATTCATCGTAATATTATGATACGGGCGTTCATTATTATTTGAGGTAAGAATCGTGTACCAGAAGAGTCGATTTTCTTGCCATCCACTTGTATCCATGAGGTAACGGGTTTCAAATGGTGAGGCGCCAAACATCCGTGTGTTGCCTGCGTCCCATGTTAAGCCTAATCCCCAGTCATAGTCGTAGGGAATAAAGTAGGCTTTATTATTTTGACTTGGATTAAAGAAAATATAATAGTTATTGCCCCAGTTACGCATATCATCAATATTACCCATTAAGTAAGAGACAGCGGCATACTTTAAGAAACTATTGATATCAATGACAGCTTCAAGCGCTGGTGCGAATTCGCCAACTGACTTTCCTTCGTTATCTTTTAAGACTTTCATCAAATTGATCAGTTTCGCAAATGGATTGGCGGCAGTGTCGTCATATTCTTTCGCGTCATACGCTGGTGTATAACCGCGGAATTTATCTTCTTCGCCGATGACGGCATCGGCGATAAGTTGATCGTCATTCCACCTTAAATCTTCATAACGGAGGCTACCTTTTACATCTTGTTCACTTGGCGATGGTTTACCCCAACCCACTTTATAAAGTTCGCCCGCCGCGGCGGCTTTCGGGAAATAACGACGTAATAAATGTTTATCAACCGGTTCATTAATCGTCACGAGGCCAAGGCGGGTTCCATTGACATTTAAGGTTGTTAAGGTTGAGTTTTGACTAATAAGACCATGCTTTTGGAAGAAACTAAAGATGAATGGTTGAATGACTAAAGAGTCATCGCGCGACTTATTCCATTTAATGTCAATCTTTTTAAGGCCAAGTTTGCCAGATTCGTCACCCATAAAGGTTCGATCATCGCGCACTTTCCATTCTGGGTTAGCGGCTTTTGTCCATGTCTTCTTTAAATTATATGGGATGTATTCATCGGTATCCCAAAGTTCATTAAATGATAGTTTAAAGTTCAAGGAATTATAAAAATTGCCGTCATTATCAATAAAATCTTGCCGGGATGTATTACCCTTCATCCGCATCCCAACTTCATAATAGACAAATCGTTTTTGATTCATCACGACTTCAAGGGTCACTGGCCAATATAAATCAGCAAGGTTTTGTTCATGAACCCCATATTGTTCAATCCATTGGAAGATTTGTTTAGACGCTACAATTTTCAAGGCTAAATCCGTTTCCGGATGCCAAAATTCTAAGTACGCATTCGTTGGTTGAACTTGCGCATCAAGTGGATACGTAAACCCGTTCGGGAATGGCTTCACAGTATAGTCACCCGCAGTGTAGGTGATGAGCGGATCACTGACAATGTCCGTCGCAAAGGTCGCAATATTGGCCGGGGCGATATCTTCACTTCCGGGTTCACTTGTGGTTGAGATAATGGATGTTTCTTCGGTCCCACTAATAATGGAATCAAAGATACTCGTTACATCTTCTGAAATGACCTCAGGTTCGGTTACTGATTCACTAGCCGAACCTTCGGAAACTTGTGATGTTGTGTTAGGTTGACTAAGTAAGTCTTCAAGAGTTGCACATCCCGATAGGATTAAAGCAAAGGCAAGAAGACCCACACTTTTTCTAAATCGCATTAAAAATCCTCCAATCTTAATTACATTTTCATTATAACGCATATCAATAACACGTGAAGGAATTATGAAAAGGGGACATTTTAATGTCCCCCTACATCATTAATCGATCTTAGGCATTCTTTTTTCTTAGTTTAAGGAAGGCAAGCGCGCCAAATGCGAATAAAGAAATGACTACCAATAGGCTGACATTCGTGCTCGTTTTTTGAATCATTCGATAAGGGCTAATCGATTCACCACTTGGTAAGGTTGCTGACTTTTGAGCCATTAAGTTGTACTTTGCAAGCGCATCCGTATTTGCTGCTACTTCGCGCACGCCAGTACTATAGGCACCAATCGATTCATAGTCTTTAATCATGACCCCAGCAAGGAGTCCTTCCATGTTCCATACACCACTCACACGTGGTAAGAAGTTTTCGTCTAACATTGCAAACGCCCCATAACCATTTTCAGCATTCGCATCACAAGTTAGATATCCTTCTAATACGCTAGCGAAGAAGGTATTATAAATTCGATCTGTGATGGCGCCTTTGGTAAAGATCCATTCACTTGCGACATAATCGACTTTCCATAGTTTATTATTATCACCTGCAACATAAGGAACGCCAGGAATTTCTAAATCAACTTTAAGGAATGAATTAACGATAGAAAAACCAACATTGCCGGTTAAAACTGATTTTGACATATCGTAAAAGGCATAGAAACGATCAACACTTGCAATCGTTACTGCTTTAATAAACCCGGTTGGTTGGTAAAGTGTTGTGCCAACTTTTAAGGCCCAAGTAAATCCTTCTTCATAATGCCCGGAACGATCAAGCCAAATCCGAACTTTATTAATATCAATCCCCTCAGCGGTAGGAGTTAAGGTGACAGAATCACGTTCCGTAAAAGTTTTCCATGATGAATCGGCACTATCATAGAGCACTTTCCCATGAACTTGAGTAAGATTCCCTGTTTGTGCAACCTTATTTGGCCAATCTGGTAGGTCATCAACCCAAGCAGGCGTCTCATTTAAGCTAGCAAAAATTACGCGGTCAAAATTAACGCCGACTAAATTTGGAACTAACACCTTATATATGTCTGTATCAACTTCATCCATTACAGTCCATTGTGGGTCTGATCCTGGCGAAACATAAAAGTATGCCCCCATTTTAGTGGCGCCAATCTTAAATGCACTAGTTGCCCTAAAATAGACAGCTGAACCGGCGACAAATGAAGGGGGTAAAGGGTGATCATTTGGATCATAAGTTCCCCAATTACCAGTAGCGTCATTCCATTCTCCTTCTTTTAATGTAAATAGCGGAGAATCATTTTCATAAGTCAAATTTACCGTTTGATCATATTTATTATCCCAATTATTTACAGTCGTTGCGGGATTCATTCTCGCAAAGATAAGATTTTGGTATTCAGTAACAGGTGATATTACCTTATATATATCAAGGACATCCGGTTCCGAAACCAAATCTTTCCACTCGTTTCCCCCGCCATCAGTAAAGAAATAAACGGCAAATCGGGATCCTCCAGTTAACCAGTTTGCATTTGGTTTAAAGTATATTGTGCTACCAGCGGGAATAGCCGCAGCTTGCGTGGTTGTTACACTATTTTGCTTTAAAGAACTGCCAAAACCAAAGGCTAAGGCAATGGTAGCAAAAAATAGAAGAAAACGATTATTCACCTTTTTTGGTCTCATAAAACTCCTCCGTTTTATATAAAAAATAATTAACTTACTTTAATTTTTGCGGAAATACGCCGTTTTGTCAATGAAATAAGGTGTTTTATGACTTTAAAAAGCGTGAAAAGATAGAATTCTTAAGATGTATCGATTATTTATCAGCTCAAGGAAGTTTATGTCTTCGTTACTAAAATACTCCAAGCCGGTAATGTATTGCTAGTTGCCCCTTCAATACTTAAAACGACACTACCACTTAAATTAAGACTATTAACCGCATCATTGCGGAGATTAATATAAATCTTAAAAGTGTCATTACCTAATGTTCTTTGGAAAGCAAAGACCGTATTTGAATAATTGTATTCACTTAATGGAACCGGTGCGTAACTTCCCGTCTTGAGTGCTTGGTTTGCTTTCTTAAGGGCTGTAATCTTTTTCATTCGCCCAAGCATTGAGGCCTCACTTGTTTGTTCAAGAACACCGTCAAGGGTCGTGTTATAGTCGTCCCAACCAACATCATAGGTCTGACCACCAGTAAATGAATAGTTGGTCGTCCGTGCATCCGTGCCATTTTTATCCCATTTCATTGGTTGCCGGAAAATGCGGTCAATATTAGGGGTTGCTAAAGTTGTTTCTGTTGGTAAGTTACTGGAAAGTCCTAGCTCATCCCCGTAATAAATCCATGAGAGACCCGGTAAAAGCATGATCCCCGCCATATAGGCAATCGCCTGTTTTTCAATGAGTGTTTTAGCGGCCGTTGTCACAATACCCGGTTTAATAATGTTACCGGCTTCATCAAGATAGCCAATTGCTTGGTTAATAGCACGGGTGACATCATGATTACTCGTAAAATTATTATCAATCGCTTCGCCACTTTGGACACTCCCTGCGCTTCGGTAACGGTTATAAGCTTTAAAGGTATCATTATAGTTCCATTTCCCACCATAAGCTAGCCCTGCTTCACTAAAGGTATCCCCGCCACTATTCGCGCCACTGACAGTCGCCGCTTTATTATATGAATAGAAAGCAGGTTGGCCACCCATCGAGGTGGCTTGGCTTAAGTTATAGTACATATAGAAGTTGAGCATCCCGTCAAGGCCTTCATAGTAAGGCGCGACGTGATAAGCATGACCATCAAAGTTTTCGCCCAGAATAAAAATATCGGGATTCATCGCTTTAAGTCGGGCGTTTAATTCTTTAAATAAATGTAAGTTCTTGGTTAGGTTACTGGAATAATCTTGTTTTGAGACCGCATCATAGTCAGTAATGATCTTGTCTCCTCCGACTTGTGTCACTTCTTCCTTCATGTAGGCATGCTTGACGGCGTCGATGCGGAATCCGCGTACACCAAGGGTGACCCAGTGCCCCATAATATCGACAATCTTATCGCGGGTCTTTTGATAATCAAAATTGAGTTCAGGCATGCTACTTGCGAATTTACCGTAGTAATAATAATTATAATTTGAATATTGGTACCAATTATTATTTTCTTTCGTGTTCCGCCAATGATAATAAGCCCGGTATTCAGGATTTAAACTGAGACTTTCTTGGAAGAGTAAATTATTGATTGATGTATGGTTAATGACTAAATCCATGACCACACTCATGCCAAGCGTATCGGCCGCACTAATGAGTTCAACATAGTCTTGGTTAGCCGAAGCAATTGTGACTTCACCGTCTTCAGCATAAGGACTCGTTCGGCTGCCAAACTTTGGATCAATATTATAATAATCAATCGTGTCATAACCGTGATAAGAATCACTCAATTGAACGGGCGTCAACCATAAGGCTTCAACATGAAGACTTGCGAGGTAAGGTAAGCTCAACGTAATCCCGCGAATATCCCCAAAGCCATCACCGTCACTATCCGCAAACGAACCGACCATGATTTGGTAACCAACCCCTTTTTGTTTCATTAAAGGTGAGGTCGGACTAATCGGACGGGGATTTTGGCTACTATTCACATTGTTATAGTTACTTGAAATACTATTGCCATCATCAGCGGCATATGGATTATCATAGACTTCCCCACCATAGCGATAGGTGAAGTTACGAACATTTTCTTGCACAACAAAGACATGTAACGAACCGTTAAGGGCATATTCTTGTGCATCGGCGGTCGAAATAAACTTATCCCCGCCGTCACTCGTCCAATGGCCCCCAGACGTGCGACTACTCTTGTAGGTAATTAAAAATCCAATCCGCGGTACAACGACTTCATCAACACTGAAGTTAACCGGTTCACTTGTTTTACCGCCCGCTCCGTCATGGCCGCCATCGGTGTAAACATAGTTGAGGTTAATCTCAACCACGGCCCCACCAAAATCATCTTTATAGATGGTGCTGCCTTCTTGGTTAAAATCAAAAACCCGTCCCGTTTTATTTGCCGGCCACACCCAAATGTCCCAGTTTGCATATTCAGATGGGGTATTATTAAAGCGTAAATAATGAATATATAAATGCCCCGGTTTACTGGTTAAGGCGAGGTGATTATTATACTCCGCCACCGCATCAAGGCCAAGTCCTTGCCATTTGGCGTACAAGACGACATCTCGTTCAGGCATCGTATTAAACACAAATGGTTCAGTCCAATTGATTTTATCTTCATACCAGTCAATAAAGTTATAACCTTGGCGAACAGGGTTAAGTGGTTTCGTAATAATGGCCCCTGCTTCGGCTTTTATACTACTGACTGAAGTCCCACCCTCACTATAAAAAACAATCGTGTATTTTGTGACGACACTTACACTTGTGACAGACGAACTGTTTTCACTCGTCACCGTGTCACTCGTTGGGTTTTCACTTTCATTCGTATTAGGTGTTGAAATAGACGGATCACTGCTTGACGGGATCCTTGTACAGCCAACCAGCATCATGAGGGTCATTAATCCCAAATATAAGCGTTTTGCGTTTTGCATAACTTGTCTCCTTATTCGGATGGGAGGGGCTTTATTAAAACCGCTTTACTGTTAACATTTTAACAACTCGGTGCACGATTTACAATGTGCGCGTGTTAGGGACCTGAGTGAATTTCCTCATTTTTGAATGAAGGGTGTTCCTTTGCTATAATCTAAAGTGAAAGTGAGAATGAATATGAACCGAAAAAAGAATGTATCTTTGTTACTTTTAAGTGCTCTCCTTTTTAGTGGATGCACCCCTGAAGGCACTACGTCACTTCCAAGTAGCGAAGCACCGACAAGTCTTGAGACAACATCCGTGACAAGTGAAGGACCGCTTCTTTATCCGCTTGTCGAATTTAGAGCAATCTTGCCCTTTGAAAAACCTGAAGGCGCGACCATTCGTATTGTCGGAAACTTCACCGCTTGGGATCCCTTTAGTGGGATTGCCCTAAGTCATCTTAAGGACAATACGTACTATGTGATTCACCCCTTTGAAGAAAGTAGTGTTGGCTCTAAAATCTCTTATAAATTTGTTCTCATCTATGACGATCAACCACCCGGCACCGGGTTTGATAACGAAGAAGTCGATAGTGCAGGACTAAGAATGAATAACCGTGAATTAACCCTGACAGCCGGCAAATCACGGATTGATGCCAAAATTGGAGGATTTAAAGGAATGGGAAAAGGAACGGTGACCCGCGGTGAACTTGTAAAAGTTGTCCTTGATATGCCACAATTCAGTGATGGCCGGAAGCGGACGATTCGCATCTGGTTACCAGATGGCTATGAGGCCGCAGACAAAGCCACAAAATATCCGGTCTTATACATGCATGACGGGCAAAACCTATTTGATCAAAATACAAGTTTTGGTGAAGAATGGCAAATTGATGAAACGATTGGCACGATGATGGATAAAGGGTACGGTGGCACCATTGTGGTGGGGATTGATAATGGTCCTGAGCGGCTTAGTGAATACACACCAAGTGTCTTCCCGGTTCGGAAAGAAAATGAAGATTTAGGCATTACCGCAAAAGGTGATTTATACGCCGCCTTTGTCGTCAACACCGTGAAGCCTTATATTGATCAAAACTTTAATACCTTAACGGCTAAAGAACATACCGGGATTGGCGGCTCAAGCATGGGCGGGATTATTTCCTTCTTTATGGCCCTTGAGTATCAACATATTTTTGGTTATGGTCTGATCTTTAGTTCATCGTTCTGGGTCTATGAAGCAAATGCCCCCACAAACTTAATTAACGAAAAAATAACGGACCCACTCAACGCCCCAAAACTTTACTTATATCACGGCAATGGGGAAGGAAGTTATACATACCTTAACACCCTTGCAAATGCCCTCAGTGATAAAGGCGTTGCAACGACGAAGTATACAACCTATCTAGGTCTAGGCCGTGATCACACCGAGCGGTCGTGGTCCTTAGAATTCCCGCGGGCATATCGCTGGCTAGTCGACTTTACGGGATAAAGATTTAATCAGCTAAATGAAAAAGGTGCCTCTCATCACAGGGAGGCATCTTTATTTTTTTGTTTTAATTATTCGTCTTTAATCAGGATGAGACTACCATTAAGATCATGGAACATCACATATTGGCCGTCACTTTGGAGTTTAACCCCGCTGGCGACGAGATGATTATAAAACTCAGTTTTGCGATCATTGGGGAGATGGAGATAATACCCAAATAATCCCGTAGCCTTTTTATTTTGGGGGAGGGGATCGTTACGCCACGTATTAAGACCAATGTGATGGTGATAACCGCTGTCACTCGTAAAGATGGCTTGATCGCCATAGGCAAGCATCAACTTAAACCCAAGGGTATCGACGAAAAACTTCTTTGCTTTGGCGATGGAGGGGACATGAAGATGAATATGCCCCATAATCGTATCAATAGGGATATCTTTAAAGCCATTTGGATCGCGCTCTTCTAATAGGCGATTGACGTCGAGGCGCCGGGTATCCATAAAGACCCCAGACCCCATCTTTTTCCATTCGGTATCAGGACGATCAACATAAATTTCAATGCCGTTTCCTTCGGGATCTTCAAGATAGAGCGCTTCACTCACACTATGGTCACTCGCGCCAATAAATGTGTAGCCCCGTTCAACATAATGAAGTAAGAAAGTCGCAAGATCACGTCTCGTTGGTAATAAAAGCGCAAAGTGGTATAACCCGACGGTACCATTCATAACCGTGGCTTCGGGATCGAGTAATAGACTCACAAGCACCCGACCCGTACTCGTGCCCAAGTGAAGATAGGCGTCATCTTCTTTAATGATGGTGAGACCAAGGGCATCGGTATAATATTTAAGCATAGCTTCTTTATCTTTGGTGCGTAAAATAACGCTTTCGACATACATGGTGTTTAAATTGTGATAGGGATACATATTTTTTCTCCTTCTCTTTATGGGCCGTCCTATAAAGCACCCCAATTATAACAAAAGAAAAATGAGACCATGTCCCTAATGCCTATGGTCTCACGTTTCTCTTCATCAAAATTGTTGGAATTGTATCGACTTATACGGCTAATACTTCAAGATAAGCCTGGATGTTTCGAATGGGCTACTTAGCGTCTTCTTCGTTACTTAAAGCATCGAGTTCAGCCTTTGCCTTTGTAAAACAAGCACGGACTTTATCGTGATCACCATGAATAAAATAAAGATCACTTAGTAAATTTAAGATGTCATGATCTCCTTTTTCAAACGCGAGATCAAGATACTTCCGGGCCATATCATTATCACCTTGAGTGGCGATACGATGGGTTAAGAGATACGCATAGACGTACTGGGCCCGTGGTAATCCTTCATCGGCTTTCTTTTTGGAAAAGGCGACATCGTCAGTTGAGATTTGGCGCGACTCGAGTCGATATTGGATGCTAAGCAACCGCCTCAATTCGACTAATTTGACATTACTAGATAAACTCATGTTCTTTCCCTCAGGTTACAAAAATGGTGTAACTTTTCTTTCTTAATAATAGATACATTCTTTTTTTGCACTTTGTTACGAAATTATGCAATTTAACTAGTGATGGCGATGAACTCACATCTTTTGCTATTGCCCTATCTTAACATGTTAAACGGATATATCCAAGGGAAAGGGGAAAACATCCGTTGATATGAATATTTTTCAACATTTTGGTTACAAATGAATATCAATAATTAAAATATATTTTACTTAAACAAATAGTCTAGATTTTTCCCTTTGACGAGATCATCGATTAATTTATCACTATAGCGGATCTTTTGCATAATAGGATCGGTGATTGTATCAAGCTCAACACCGCAAATACTTCCTTTAATTCGTGAAGCATGGGGGTTAAAGTGACTCGCTTGATCATAAAAGTCATAAACCGTTATGTCTTCTTTTAAAAGGGTATCAATCCTGACTGGGTCATAACCCGTTAACCATGAAAGGAGGCGATAGACATCTTGCGCTTGATAACCTTTCCGTTCTGCTTTCGCAATGTAAAGCAGGGCGATCTGGCTCATTTTCATGGTGTATATTTTGTGATTTTCTTTCATTCTTGATTCCTATAATTTGGTGATAAAAGAAAGCGATAAGGTATCTTTAATCGCCGCTTCCGTTAATGCTTTTAAAACCTCGAGATCAATGTCTTCAAGGCGATTGATGTAAAGACATCCCTTGCCGTGTTTATATTTTCCTAACGTATGAAGATTCTCAAACTTAGTAATATCATTACTTAGATATAAAGTAAGACCCTGTTTCCTACTTGCAAGACCAATAAGGGGCATTTCACCCGAATGGCCACTTTCATAAACATAACGCAGCCGCCCAAACCCAATAATAGATCCCCATAGCTTTGGAGTCTCTTGAGTTAGTTTCGTAAAGAGGGCCACTAAATGAAAAATATCTTGACGCTTCTTCTCATCGATTGTTAAAAGAAAAGGACGAATATCGTGATTTGTAATTTCCATAACTTTATTATATCGGGCGCAGTCCGTGAATAATCATGCCACGCAATAAAAAAACCACCCGGTGTGGGTGGTATGCTACATGTTGCGCTTAGCTCTTATGCGGAATCCGTTTTAGTAATTCAAAAAATGGTGTTGATTGTAAATAGACTTTTCCTGGTCCAGTCACGACGGTATTAAAAAGACCTTCGCCACCAAAGAACATATTCTTGGCCCCTTTGATCATTTGAATATCCATTGTTACCGATGCGTCCATACCGGCAATATAACCCGTGGACACCACAAGCTTTTCGCCGGCTCGTAATTCTTTAACTGTTAATGAGCCATCAATTTCAATAAAAGCTTTTCCGTTTCCGGTTAGCTTTTGCATGATAAAACCTTCGCCACCAAAGAAGCCACTTCCAATCTTACGTTGAAAGTAGATCGACAGATCAACGCCCTTTTGGGCAGCGAGGAATGAACTTTTTTGGGCAATAAAGCCTTGAGTCGGGGTAATATCAATCGCCAGTATCGAACCAGGAAGGGCATTTGTAAGGGCAATCGTTCCGGCACCACCTTCTGGCGTAAATTCATTTAAGAAAAGTGATTCACCAGAGAAAAGACGGCCCATGACTTTTCCAAATCCGCCCCCTTTTGTGGTCATCACCATATTTGGGCTCATCCAGCTCATTGCCCCGGCTTCGGTAATCAGCGTTTCACCCCGATTAAGGGTAATCGTCAAGACTGGTAGTTGTCCGCCATCAATTATGTATTCCATATACTCTTGTTCCTCCTTTAGTATATTGATTGAGTTATTCTTAGGCACTAATCCAGAAGTCCGTGTTCATAAAACCAGTATCTGGATCAATCCGGTAAAGGGTCGATAGGGTCGTGTTACTCACATAGAGCCAGTGATTAATGACCTGCACATACATCGCATTCGTATATAGTTCATGCAGGAGACTTAAGGTAGCGGTCATGACATGATAGCGATATAAATTTTGCCCTTTAATAAAGTATACATATTCGCCATCACTGTTCATACTATGAATATCATCACCCTTACTTATTTCGACTAATTGTTGGTCCCCATTGTTATATAGGTATAAGGCCGTTTCCGTTCCTTTTCGTAAGAGTAAAGCAAAGGTTAAAACACTTGGTGAATCATTACTCACAGCGTAGAGATGGACCGCTTTCATTTCATCATAGCCAAATGGGGCCGCAGAAAAATAAGTCATATTCGTTTTGCCCATAAATGAATCCGCCATCAAACTTAAGGTCGGACCATAGTTTTCAGTATAGATGACTTTGGTGTCCATGATATTGATGGTTGTGACATCCCGCATAAACTTAGTCGTTGCTTCTTTTTTGTCATGGTTATAGGTACCGATACCTAATACTGGTTCTTCACTATAATAGATCTTCTTCATATTGAGGAACACCGTCTTATAATAGCCATACACCGCACTGGTTTCATATTCATAAACAAGCGTTTTCTCTAACGTTGCAAGGTTGTAACGAAAAAGAAATTGATTCGTCGTCGTGACATAATATAAATCATTATCAAGTAGACAAAGATTCCTAATATAGCCGGTATCATCATTCGTAAATAAAAGCGTTGTCTGATCCGTTGATGGTTGATACACATAAACTGACCGCCCGACAGCGTAATAATGAACCTTTGCTTTATGGTTAAAAACTGCAAGGCCACGATTATTGGCGTTTCCATTTGTATTACCGTAAGTCATGCTATTCGAGTGGAAAGCCTTCGTTTTATCTTTTAAGGTTACCACTTCACTCGTCGGGGTTGAAGTTTCAGTCGTAGTCTCACTCATCACACTCGTGGATGCACTTGTGTCATGGTTAGTGGTTGTTGGATAGGCGGATGTGGTTTCGCTGAGGGAGTCCTCATCGTGACTACTGGATGGATTATTCTTACAACTTACGAGCACTAAAAGTATTAGTAGAACATAAGTTGTGAGACGAGCCGGTCTCATATCCTATTCCCCCTTATATACTTAAATTATAGCACTCCAAAATATATGGGTGTCGATCTATTAAACGGAGTTCGTAACAACATTACTCTCAAACCCTACTAAGACAAGTTTCTTTCCTCTAATGGTTAGAGATACTAAAAAGATAACATTACAAGTTCAAATAAAGCACTTGCTTACTATCCAGCCTGTAGAAGGCACCTCGCTTCGGCGAGTTTTTTTAACTTACTTTCATTATATCTTAGAGAGGTTTAAATAAATACATTAATTTAAAATGCATCTATTTTTGCCATATTAATCTTAAAGAATAATCAGATCATTTTTCGATAAGAGATCTTTATGCTTCACAAGTCGTACATACTTTTTCTTTATTGAATTGCTGAGCGGCGTTCGTACTATGTTGGTAATAGAGTGACTTCACACCATTCTCCCATGCAAAGATTAATAGAGCATTCATTTCTTTAGCGGACATTTTCGGATTAATCATCAAGTTTAACGATTGGCTTTGATCAATAAATTGTTGTCTAATCGCGGCTTGTTGAATCACACTATATTGATCAAGTTCACTAAAAGTTTTAAAGACTTCTTTTTCTAATTCACTTAAAAAATCAAGATGTTGAACCGAACCATCATGGTCACGAATATCATTCCATGTATCACGGTCATTTTTCCCTTTTCGTTCAAGCACTTCTTCTAAGAAAGGGTTCCGGATTGTCACTTTAGTCTTCGCCACATCTTTCACATAGATATTCGACCAGACTGGCTCGATACTTTGTGAGACTTGCCCAAGAATAAAGGCGGAGGAAGTGGTTGGGGCAACCGCCGTTAAAGTTGTATTTCTGCGGCCATATCCTTTTAAGATTTCCGGTTCACCAAATAGGGAAGCAAGCTTTTGGGAAGCTAGGTGTGCTTTGTTGTTAATTTCTTTAAAGATCCTAGCGTTTAGTTTAGAGGCTTCTAAACTTTCAAAGGGAATCATTTTGGATTGAAGATATGAGTGCCATCCAAGCACCCCGAGGCCTAATGCCCGGTTTGCGACCGCAAAGTCATAAGCCCGGCGCATAAAGGAAAATGCTAAATTCTTTTCTTTTTCTTTAGCGTCCCGTAATGCTTCAAGTTTATGAATAAAGTCTGTCATCACCGCATCAAGGAAAAAGATCATCGTTTCAACCGCGTCAGTATCTTTCCATTCATCAAAGTATAAAAGATTCATCGATGATAAGTTACACACAAAAGACCACGCTTCGTGATTGGGTAAGGCAATCTCAGAACAAAGATTACTATGTGTAATTTTGAGTCCTTTATCTTTATAGACATCGACAGTCTCACGATTAACGGTGTCAGTGAAGAAAATATAGGGATAACCGATTTCTACCCGCCTTTGGATGAGTTTCGCCCAGGTGGCTCGTTTTTTCATGTCTCCGGCAATCATTTCACGCATCCAGTTATCAGAAACCGTCACCCCGTGCGTAATTTCTTGAATGGGATTCCCTTCGGTGCCAATTTGGAGGAACTCATCGATATCTTGATGGTCAATTGGTAAGTAAGGGGCGAAGCGACCGCGTCTCGTTGATCCTTGGGACACGACATCAATAATCGTTTCAAATAACTTCATAAAATGAACCGCCCCAGATGAGGTGCCGTTATTAGTGATGACACCACCGCGAGGACGAAGATCACCAAAGTAACCTGACGTGCCGCCACCAAATTTAGACATCATCCCGACTTCACTTTGGGTATAAAGAATCGAGCCCATATTGTCACTGATATGTGAACCAAAGCAACTGATGGGTAATCCCTTATTCGTGCCAAAGTTAGACCAGACCGGTGACGATAGTGAATAATACCCTGCCTTCATGTATGAGATAAACTTATCTTTAAAACCACTGATCCCTAAAAGCTTTTCAGCATAAGTGGCAATATCTTCAATTCTTTGTTCAGGGGTCATTCCGGGCGCTAAGTAGCCCCGTGATAAAAACAACCGACTATTTTCATTTAACCAACGCATGATTACTCATCCTCTTTTCTTTAAAATAAGTCGTCGCCGGTAATACTCCGGGTCCGCTTGCTGTAATTGATCGACCGTTTGACAAAGAAGTCGACATGTTTGGTGGCGACGACTTCGTCATCAAACCAGTCAGTGGCTTTAACTGCTTCCTCATCAACGGGGAAAAGCCGTTCATAACCAATACTCACTAATGAGTTATTTAGTCTATTCTTCACAAATTCTTTGACAACGCTTTTAGGCATAAAGTCAAGATCACCTTTTTCATAGATCCAGTCGATGACAACTTCTTCCGAGCGATACGCTTCTAAGCACGCTTTACGAACCGCTTCTTTCATGTCGTCATCAAACCATTCTGGATGTTCATTTCGAATAATGTTAATAAGATCAATCCCAAAAAGACCGTGGATTTGTTCTTCTTTTGACGTCGCTTCAATCGCGTTTGACATCCCTTTAAAGAGGTTTTTAAATTTGTTAAACGCCATGATAATTAAAAACTGGGAAAATAATGAGACATGTTCGATAAAAAGGGAGAATAACAGCACCGAAAGTGTAAAATCACGTTCACTGCTTGATTTTGCTAGATGGGTGGACTTCGTTAAGTAATCGACCCGCTGCATTAGTTCGGGAATATCTTTAAGTTTTAAAAATTCATCATTGAGACCGAGAATTTCTAAAAGGTGGGAATAGGCATCATGATGACGGACTTCACTTTCCGCGAAAGTGTAACCAACCGAACCAATTTCTGGTTTTGGCATCTTGTGATAGAGGTCACCCCAGAATGTTTTAACTGCAACTTCCACTTGGGCAATCGCAAGCATCGCATTTTTTATAACACTTCGTTCGCCTTCGCTGACATTAACCATAAAATCTTGAATATCTGATGTATAGTTAAATTCCGTATGGAGCCAATAAGAATGTTGAATGGATTCTTTATATTTAGCAAGTTCAGGATATTCATAAGGTTTTAGATTTAAACGAAATTTAAAAATATCGGGACGCCGGGCTTGGTTTCTTTTTTCGCGGTAGATAATAAACGCCTTGGCAGTCTTTTTATATGTTGATTCAAGTAGGACTGTTTCTACATAATCTTGAACCTTTTCAACCGTTAAAGTTTCGTAATCATTATTCGTCACGATTAAATCTAATACGCGGGCAGTTAAGAGTTCGGTTTCTTCTAACGAAAACTCTCCTGTCGCCATTCGCGCTTTATTGAGGGCAGTAAATATCTTATGAGAACGGAAAGGTTCAGTGGATCCATTGCGTTTCACAATGAGGGTTGGTAGTTTCATTGATATCTCCTTTTGACACTTTTATTTTTCAATAATAACACGGGTCAAATAGGGGATGTCAACTCTTAGAGCTTATAAAAAAAAGATAAATATTATCGGTCGAATTGGTAGTTTTTTAGGGCAAAAAAAGGCTGGTTTAGAGACCCCGTATCACATTACTAAATTGGTACTAATGATATAGCGGCCACTAGCCTTCAATTAAAAGACATATGAAACTCGTTAGAAATTATGGCTTCAAGATTTAAGTCTATAGCCGAAAAAGTAAATGTGTTGTTTTCTTATTCTATTTTTTCTAAACAAAGGATTAGTTAAATCTCATCATTAATCTTTCTTTTATATAATCGTTTAGTGCTTTATCTTCACAAAAAATGAAACAACCTTTTTGACCTCGTGATAACAATGTTTTATATGTATTACGAATTATTCGATCAGCTAGTTCATAGTTTTTTGAAGACTTAATTCCTTTGAGGCTTGCGTCCGACTTAGCTCGCATTTTATAATCTGTGATAACGCGACCTTCTTCAAACCTCATATCTTTTCCGATGATAATCCCGACATAGTCAAACTCTAAACCTTGTGCTGTGTGAATGCACCCCACTTCATCAAATGAATCTTCGTCAATCGCCCAAGTGCTTGTGGAAGAAAAGTTCCATTTAGCTTTAAATCCATTGATGAGATTAATGTCATAGAGTTGGTGAGTCGGTTTATTTTTCGTCACCCACTCATAACAATAGCCTGCAATCATCCTTGCTTTATTGTTGATATGGTTTAAGTTTCGTAATTCTTCTCTCATCAAAATAGGGTCATCAAAAACACGAATATCATAATCTAAATCGAAACCATCGTAGTTAGCAGTTTCTCTGATTCCTAGTAAATGATCTAAAAATGCAATATAACCATCACTACCATTACATCTAAATTGTGAGGTGAGTTTAAAGTCATCACCACTAAAAACTTTACTACCAAGACGTTGCGCTTGTTTCTTAATTTCTAAAATACTGCCAAAATCCTTCGTAGTAACAATCTGATCCTCGTCGATGAAGAAGACACTCACGCGTGCCGCATTAATGATTTCTCTAATTTGGTTTTCGCCTAAATTCATAAACATTCCCGATTTCTCGTTGAGTCGGTGCGCCTCATCTACAACTAAGCAATCAAACTCATTTGGTTTCGAATCAACATAAGCTCCTGAGCCCTTAAACATATTTTTAACATAATTTAGCTTGTAATTTCCTTGTCGCATTTTGTTGAAATAGACATTTCGTGGAGCAGCATTCTTTGTAACATAATTAACCATCATACTCTTAAACTCTGCTAAAAGATTGATCGCAATTACACTTTTACCCGTTCCAGGTCCGCCCTCAACAATTACCGTATACTTATTATTTGTCTTAATAGCATCTTCAACTAACTTCTTAACGGTTGAAAAGACGACTTTTTGTTCATCAATCATATAAAATTCTTGATTACCAGCGATCATCGAAACAATCGCATCTTGAAGGGCTTTAGAAGGTCTAATTTTCCCATGATCAATTTGGTAAAGAACTTCACCATTGTCAGATTTTGAAACATATTTCTTAATGAACTCTCTTAATTTTAATACGTCTCTTTTTAAATACATCGGTGAAACTTCCAAAATATCTTTATATAGATCGTTGTCGAGTTCATGTCTGAACTCTTCTCGAAAGTTATGTAAAAAACAGCAAGGATACAATTGAATTTCACTATTTTGAACGAATTCATTATAATTTTCGATTGTCTTGGCGTATGAATAAGCTTGATAAGAAGGATGCGTAACTGCACGCATTGAACCGGCCAGGAATGTCGTTACAATGTCTTTACGACTCGTTCTTTGAGCTTCTTCCCATTGCTTTAATTCAACAATAACAACATTACTATTATCTGACTCATCTTTTCCGGAAATAATAAAATCGACTCTTTTTGAAGTAGCAGGAATTTGATATTCAATCGCCACGCGAATGTCTGTATTAATCTCATTAAAATCTAACACATTTTTCATATGTAAAAGAGAGTTGTCCCAAGCACGAAACTCAGATTCGTTATTGTTTATGATGCTTCGTTTTCTTAGTTCGGATTTAATTAATTCGGCAATAATCCCATTATCAACATCACTACTAAACTTTGCAATTGTTCCTGAGTATACAATCATTTGGTGTTCCTCTTATTTATTCGCATATAATTGTATTCATTTTATCACCAAAAAACCATTTGGCCTAACATCAAAATGATACCGTCCTATTGATGACTATACTTTCATTCAATTTACACTAAAAATCCTATCACTGCCGCTAAAACAATAATAAACGGTGCCGGTATCTTCTTTGAAAATAACAGCAAGGCACTACCAAGCACAACAACATAATTTAGTATGTTACCCGAAAGGGCAATTGATTGATTAATACCCGTTATCACTAATAAACTGGCAGCGGTCACACTGACGCCTATTAAAAAGTATTTCACCTGTGGGATAAGGCGACTCTTCTTCCAAAGCGGAAAGATAAAAAATACAAGTAAGGTTCCGGGTAAGAATATACTTAGTCCACCGACAAGACCTGCAAGGAAACTCAAATTGGTCCCTGCAAAAGACCTCGCACTCACAAATGAAGCAAAGCTAAATAATGGTCCGGGTATTGCTTGATCAATCGCATATCCAGCTAAAAAGTCATTAAGGCTAATCAAGGATTGACTCACCACTAAATCTTGAATCATTAAAGGGACAACAATTTGACCACCCCCAATGACAGAGTAGCCGTAACGATAAAATGAGGTATATAAAATCAACCAATCACTTTCGAATAGAAGAATTAAACCTTCATTAAGTAGTGCTAAGAAAACAACAATCAAAAGAATCATCCAACGGGGCTTTTCAATCTTAAGGGATGACTTTTCGTTTAGATGCGGTAAAAGATAGATCCCGCCTCCTGTTAATAATAAAAGCGGGACAACCCACATTGAATAGGGCACTAAAAAGAAGCTAAGCGCAATCATCACACCATAAAGGATTAAGTCATATTTTCTTTTTATGACTTTAAGCGACAACTTAATAGCGGCATAAACAATAAAGCCAACGGCGGCCGCTGGTAAATAAGTTAAGATTGGTTTCCATGTCTCATTATCGGCTATTATCCCAAAAAAGACACCAAATAAAGTCATGATGATAATCGCGGGAAGGGCCCATACTAAAAAAGTTAGTAAGGCCAACACCGGTCCCCCAACATAGTAACCAGTAGCCGTAATCGTTTGGGTGCTACTCGGTCCAGGAACGAGGGCATATAAGCCGATCATTTCGCCAAGTTCTTCTTCACTCAGATAGTTACGTTTCGTAACGAGAATCGACGAAAAGACACCATAATGGGCTTCAGGTCCGCCATAAGAGCCTAGTGAGCACATCATGACGTCTTTTAAGAAAGTTGACCATTTTACTTTTGTTATTTGATCCATTTTAAATACCACTATCTAAAAGATAGCGGATATCCACGCCTTCAGTGATCAAAATGCATTATCGAAGGTAAGACAAGGGTTAACTCCCTGCACTTTCATAACGGGATAATCCTTTCTTCCAGATGAAGAGAGATAAGATTATCATCGCAGTACTTGCAATAGCCACATAAAGGGTGACAAGCCAAATATTCTCATTAAATAAAAGGGCCTTGATTGGTAAGAAGATGACCACCGAGAAAGGTAAGATGTAGGTTAATAGAATACGGATAAAACGGTTAAAAATATCAATCGGATATTTAGCAAAATTAGAAAACCCATAAACAAGGGTCATGACTTCAATACTCCGTTTTGTCCAAAATGAAAGTGAACCAAAGATAAGTTTGATGGCGAAGAAAAAACCCATCGCGAACATGACACATAAAAGAAGGGCGATGACTTTGCCGAAGGTCCAACTTATCACTAGTTGCGGGGTGAAAATCGAAAGAAAGATAATCCCTAAGATTAGTTCCCCGAATCCTTCAAGTTGAATCATTTCCGTAACCAGTTGAAAAAGCGGATTAAGCGGTTTAATTAAGTACTTATCTAGAATACCGCGGGTAATGCCGCCATTCGCGAGCATCCATATTTGATCACTTAAGATATGATCAAGCGCTTTCGGTATAAGATAGAACCCGTATAAGAAGCCCATCATATTAATGTTCCAACCGTTGAGCGAAGGAATCGCACTAATCGTTAAATAGAGGGTTGAAAAGGTAATCACATTCTCAATAAGGAAGCCAAAAATGCCGATAAAAGCATCAAATCGGTAGGCGAGACGCGCCTTGATACTACGGGATACATAAAGGGGATATAACTTAAAATATTTTTTCATCACTTAACCACCAACACTCACAACCCATTTTTTGAGTTTGTTAAAAGAGACGTTGCATAAAAGATTTAGAATAATGACCCACATAATTTGAATGGCGAATGCTTTAACAATCTCCACGGGACTTAACTTTCCTAAAAAAATCATAATTGGTTTTTCAATCATACTTTGAAAAGGCAAGAAGTTTAATATTTGGGTTAGCCAATCTGGAAAATAGGATGAGGGTAAAAGACTACCAGAAAGAAATGAAAAGAGAATATTTTTCATGAGCATAAGCCCAAAGAGGGCATTTGTAAATATTGCAATCTCTCCAATTAAGAAATTAAGGGCGTCGGCAATCACAAACGAAAGCACCGCGCTTAATAAAAATAAACCCGTATATATAAGTCCTGGAAACGGTAACCCTAAAGTCACATTTAGTAAGATGATTGAAATAATCCAAAGCGGAATAAACATTAAGATTGCACTGCTTAAGAAGTTACCAAAGCTTGACGCCAATAAGCGATAACGATAGTTAATGGGTCGAACCAAACTAATGGCAATATTACCTTCGTAGATATCTTCACCAATAATCCAAAATGACGAACTTGCAAATACAAGCGACGTCGCGACCCGGGCGTAAATAAGATAGGCAATCATATCATTAAACGTCATCCCGTTAATAACATCGGTTGGCGAATTTGAGTAGATGGCTTTCCACAAGAAATACAAGATAAGAAGCGATATGACATCACCTAATAACCAACCAAGGGCACTAAACTTATAGGCGAAGCCGTCCAAGATCCCAGCTTTAGAAAAGGCCAAATACTTTTTAAGCTTGTTTCGTTTCATATATTTTTTTAACAATACTTTCAAGCGAGTTTTCTTGGATTTGCATATCCTCCACGCTGTAATTATCTAGAATTGTTTTGAGGACTTTATTAATATTAATATCTTTTGCTTCAAAAGTAATATGGGCATATCCATTCACGTCTTCTACCGTGCAGTACTTCCCTAACTTTTCACGAAGCATGTCAAAATCAACTGGGATTGAGCTGAAAAAACTAATATGACGAATATCGCCGAACTTTTGTTTAATTTGTTTTATCGTCCCGTCATATAAGATGACCCCTTCATCAAGGATAATGACCCGTTCACAAAGATTGGTGATGTCATCCATATTATGGGTCGTTAAGACAATGGTTGTATTATAGGTCTTATGAATTTCTTTAATCGCTTTAATCATGCGATCTTTGACTAAGACATCTAAACCAATCGTTGGTTCATCTAAGAATAAGATCTTTGGATTATGAATTAAACTCGCCGCGAGATCAGCCCGCATCCGTTGCCCTAATGACAGCGTCCGCACGGGTTGATTAATAAAAGAATCGAGTTCAAGGACTTCTTTTAAAAAGGTTAGGCGACTCTCGTAATCACTTTCACTCACATCATAAATTTCTTTTAAAATAAAAAGGGATTCCACGAGCGGAAGATCCCACCAAAGTTGGGTTCGCTGTCCAAAAACAACCCCGATATTATGGAGGACACTTCTTCTTTGTTTCGGGTGATATGGTTTATAGCCATCAATGAGGATATCGCCACTCGTTGGGGTTAAGATTCCGCACATCATTTTGATGGTCGTCGATTTACCCGCGCCATTTGCGCCGATGTAACCAACGATTTCTCCCATCTCTAAGGAAAACGAAATATCTTTAACTGCTTCAATGGTTGTGGACTTCATACTGAATAGTGTTTTAAACATACCTACAATACCGGGTTTACGGACTGGACGTTTAAAATTCTTTTTTGCTGATTTGACTTCAATAATAGGCATATTAATACTTCCTTTATTTGGCCATATAATTATATCAAGTCTACTCCGTATTTTAAAAATAGCATTGTAAAATCTATAATAAATATGTTTTCTGTTCTTTGACAGACCTATTAAAGCAAAACAAACTTCTTTTCTCAACAGAAGGACACTATTTTAGAATAGATGAATCTCAAGATTCTTAAGATTGACTAGGATGTTTATTCAATTTCTTCGTAATAATATGAAGTATCAACGCCTTTTAAAAATAGTTCTCTATTGTCAATCTCATCAGTCAAAGCGTTTTTAAGTATTCTTTTAATGTCCTCATCACTATTTGGACTAAGAGTCATCGCATCTAAATATTCTTTTTTCTCAATTTTTGACCAATCAACACAAACGCTCAATTCTTTCTTAAAGATTAAATCGACCCAAATACGTGTTGCCCGACCATTACCTTCCATGAAAGGGTGTGCAACATTCATTTCAATATATTTATTAACAATTTCATCAAATGTTGATTGCGGCATTTTTTCAATTTCTCCTAAAATTTGAGGTAGAAAATCACCATTTGCAAAAACAAAACCACCTTTAGAAATCGTTTTGGTCCTTATCTTTCCAGCGAATGGGTATAGACCTTCAAATAGAAACGCATGTATTTTTAGGAGGCTGATTGTTTTCCCAATTTCATCATCTTGAATAAGATTTGATTTGAACACTTCATAGGCTTTTCTTTTGCTTTGCTCATCAAGGGGATCTAACATTCCGGTTAGCCAATTTTGAACAGCTAATTTATGTTTGGATGGCATGATTGTTACAAATAGACGCACACCTTCTTCATTCATAACATCCGATAGGTATTTCTTGTTATCAGCAGCATATAATTTCAGTTGTCCACAAAATGAAGTCAACTCAGGATGTCTCATTTTAAACATGTTCCAATATCTTCTAGCATCACTAGAATCTAAAAGCACTTTTGTTAAATCAACAGCGGAGTACCACCATTGAGATTTGTCATGATCCCAAACAGCTCTAACTGGTTGATTATTAAAATAGCGAATGGAATGTTTTATCATAATTAGATGATATAACAAACATTTTCAGTTGTCCACAAAATGTTGACAACTCAAATAAAAAAACAGGCCGATTGAATCAAGCCTGTTTAATCTAATGGAATTGTGTGACAGAAACGATTCAAAATCTAATTTGCGTTATTGAGAGTGATTGTGCTCCTCCCCTGGTCAACCTCCAATGTTTACAGGGGAACAATGTTGATTATGATGGCTATGACTATAGAAAATCGTTCTAGAGTCTAAAAAAATCCTCAAAAAAAGAAAAAAGTGTCCAAATAAAAAAAGGACTGATATTTATATATCAATCCAATCTCTCATTTTTGGAACCACACGTTTAGTTTGATACTTTGAATACCCTAATAATTAACGAGTGAATACCTCTAGAACTATGATTCTTTTTTGACGCTATTTGACATAAGTAACGAATTTACTTTAAGGTGAACTGATACCAAAAACCTGTACTTTAACTTCCTTGTAATTACTACATGGTTTATAGATAAATCACTCTATACTCATAAATCCTTTAGCTGTAAATGCCATCATATAAATGTAGGAAATTGACGGTCGAAAATGTAGGTTTCTTACGGGTATGCTTTTCTTTTTGATAAACTTTTTCTAACTCACGATTAGAAAGGTTTAGAAATTAAATGAGAAGAGACTTATATGAAAGGATGGTATTTATGAAAAACCATGGTGAAGAGCCAAATTATGCCGAACTAGCTCGCCGCTATAACTGCGACTATCGGACGGTAAAACGCTACTTTGAGGGTGACGGATCACTCAAAGAGAGAAAAAAGAATCCGTCGAAACTTGATAAATTTAAAGAAATTATTGAGGATAAACTGGAACTTGGTTGTACGTATGCTTCAATCTATCACTTTATTAAAAAGCTTGGTTATGACGGTAAGTATACAATTGTTCGTGAATATGCGAATAAAGTGATAGTGATCAAAACAAAGAAAGCAACCGTTCGTTTTGAAACGATGCCAGGATTACAAGCACAAGTTGATTGGAAAGAACACCTAACCATGATTAGTCGTGAAGGCGAGGTCTTCACCGTGAATATCTTCCTTCTTGTTCTTGGTTATTCACGTTTAAAATTTCTAAAGCTGACCCTTGACCGTAATCAAGACACTCTAAAGGAGGCGCTGGTAGAAGGGTTCAAGTATATAGGTGGAATTCCAAAAGAGATTCTCTTCGATAATATGAAAACTGTGATTGATCAAAGTCGTTCGCACTTCATGGACGCGGTTGTTAACGAGGACTTCTACGCCTTTAGTAAGGATATGGGTTTCGAGGTAATTGCTTGTCGCGCTTATCGCCCCGAAACAAAGGGAAAAGTTGAAGCACTCGCTAAGTTTACAAGCCGCCTTCAACCTTACAACCACGACTTTGTTTCCCTTGATGAATTAAATGAAATTGTCAAAATGGTCAATGATGACATAAATCACGAAATATCCCAAGCGACAAACGAAATCCCTCTCACTCGTCATAAAAATGAAAAAGAATACTTATTACCCTTACCACGCGCTGAACTTCTTCTTAACTTCCTTACTAAACCACTAACAAGAATCGTTACGAAGGAGTCACTCATTACGTATCAGAATAACAAATATTCCTTGCCCCCTTATTATATCGGAAAAACTTTAACGATTAAACCATCCGCTGTTAACCTCGATATTTTTGATAACGGTGTCCTCATTATGCGCCACCCCCTCTCAAATAAAAAATACAACTACAAAAAAGAACATTATATTGAAATTCTTAAAAGTGATGCCCTCCCCTTTAAAAATGATGATGATATTAATCGCATCGCCGAAAAGAATTTAAAACTCTACGATAATCTCTAAAAGGAAAGAACACCAAAATGTCCCATTATAATCAACTTATTAATAATTTAGATAACCTTAAACTCTTGAAAATGCGCGAACTCCTTCCCGCTTATCTTGATGATGCTATTATTAAAAACAAATCATTTGTTGATATTTTTAAAGAACTAACCGATCAAGAAGTTGCTTTCCGCGAAGAACGCGCACGCCTTATTAATCTTACTATTTCGCATTTCCCCTATCACAAACGTCTCGATGATTTTGATTTTGGCTACCAACCGTCCATTAATAAAACCCAGATTCTCGATCTTGCTTCGCTTCGCTTTGTTGAACAGGTTGAAAATATCCTCCTTATCGGCAACTCCGGTGTCGGCAAAACGCACCTTGCTACCGCGCTTGGCATTGAAGCTTCCAGTAAACGCGTCTCGACCTATTTCATCCACTTTAATACGCTGATGCAAAAGTTTAAAATTGCCGCCAGTGAAGGAACCGTTGATAAAGTCGTTAAACATTATCTTAAATATAAACTTCTTATTGTTGACGAGGTTGGTTATCTCCCCGTTGATAAAGATGCCGCGAATGGTTTCTTTCAACTTGTCGCCGCTCGCTATTAAAGAAGGCCGCTAATTATTACATCAAATTTGCCGCTCTCTAAATGGGGCGATGTCTTTGGTGATTATACAATCGCTAACGCTATTATTGATCGCCTTGTTCATCATTCTCACATTATCAAAATAACCGGGCAATCCTACCGCATCAAAGGTAAACTCCAATTTGAAAATGACGAGGACTAGTCCTCGTCATTTACCTACATTTTCAACCGCTATAAACCAACATAAATTTCTTGACAATTACAAATACGCACAGTTGTATAGACCGTTGGAATGAGCCCCATTAGCAATAAGGCAAGTAGGAGGCGGTAATTTATTTTTTTAATTGATTTAGATATATTGCGCATCATTAATCTTTATTTTAGCAATGTATTTAAAGGAAAAATAGATATTTTTTTTATAGTTATTCTTGATATCCCAGTTTTATTAATAACCCACCAATTAATGGACAGATGTTATTTGAGTTAGTTAACAAACTATTAATACCCAATAAGGAACATATTTTATTTGCTCTGCGTTTATTAGTATCTATGTAGCAGGTGGATACTCTATCTACATGCAGGGTTATTTTCCACTTGTTATCTGTTGTTTGTTCCTCTTTAAACATAATTTGCTGTACTAGTTCATGGATTTTCAATTTATATAATATTTCTTTTCCATTATTCTCATTTAAGCCAATAAGAAAATCTTTAATGGCGATTTCTTCTTTATTCTCTATTATTTTCTCATGGGCTAGGCTAGCGGCTTGTAAGAGTGCATCTACTTTAGTATCAGAAATTCCCTCTATCTCATAATTGCCAAACTTTATTGTTGCCCTATAAAAACCGTTGCCCTTGTTCTCGAGGAGCTTAAAAGAATAGGTTAACTTATTATGTTTTTTTACTTTGCACCATCTTTTAACATATAAAAAAGAGGCAAACCCTTTGTAATTAATTTGTGTTCTATGAAACAACAAATTATTCACTAAATCGTAAAGCTTAATTTGATTAAAATTAGAATCAATAGCGATGGAGCCTACAACGCTCTCGAGTAAATCTCCTCTATAAGATCTTTGGATTTGTTCATTAGGGCTTAATCTAATATAGTGTTCGAACCCCAACTTATGTATGATAGAAGCGAGATTTTCATTCTCGACAATTAGTGATTTAAGAAATGTCAATTCTCCTGGATTAAATACGCTTTTTAGACCTTGACTATCATTTGACATTATTTGATCAAATAGAATTTTTGTAACGTGATATTCGATGACTCTATCACCAATAAATTCTAGTACTTCAGAATTAAGCTCTTTTGATTCATTTGAAAATGAACTTCTCGTAAATGCTTGTCTCAAAAGCGCTTTATTTTTGAATTCGTAATCTAATTCTTTTTCAATTTGAATAATATCTTTTTCATCCACAATGACAAATCAATCCCCTAGAGTAAATTTATTATGATAAAACTATTTTTTAAGGCGACCTTTAAGAATCAACACTTTCGTTAATTTTAAGAACCATCAGTTAATTAGTAACTTCAGGTATCTCCGTTAGTCTTTTTCCATTAAATTTAAAATAAAGAGGGCCTTGATATGCTCCACTACTATTCACCTTTCCTAAACGAGTAAATAGTTCTCTTGTTAATGGCGATAAGTACCAGAGCCTACCTTCAAACATGACTTTTCGTTCATTTTCAACATAGGCAACAAAGGACTCGTTTTCAGCAAAGACAATCTCCGCCCCTTTTTTAATACCTCTTTTAAAGAAATTAAAACGCGTATTGACTTCTTCTCCATTCGTCTTATCTACCTGCTCATTGCCGCTATTTTTAATGTCTCTAGCAGCGCCAGATACAGAAACCTCAGTAATATCTTCAATGATTTTGACAAATTTAGATAATTTAATACCTTTTCCTATTTCAACATTCAAAAAATCTTTACCTGTGGCTTCGAAGGCGAGATTTTTAATAGAATAATTTTTTAAATCATCTCCATACCGGATGCCAAACATATGCAGCATAGTCATTTGATAGCCATCAGGAGCCTCATTGTACATTTTTTTTAAAATTTCCAAGTATTCATTATAGGTCAAATGACCATTTCCTTTTGGGAGGTCTTGGAATAGAAAATTTTGTATTATTTTCTTGTTTTCTGGCCAGGCTTTAATATCCGTGAGTTGTATACTTTCAGAGTCAAAATCGAAAAATAAAAATGGGAGATTGTCTTTAGAAATCTTGAGTAAATTGTCAATATTCTTTTTTGTTTTTCGTTTGTTTTCATGGAATTTATTTGATTGCACGCTGGACATTTTCAGCAAAGTATTAAAATCGTTTGTATTTTCAATGCTAAAGTTGGAATCAAGAAAATGATTAATCGTTTCAAAAATAGCAATGTCATATATCCTATTTGATTTACTCTCCCTGATATATTTTTTGATAATTTGAGCAACTATATCATCATATGTAATTTTGACAGAATATGGATCCATCCTTTCGTCTATCAGGTCAATCAATGCACTAAAGACGTTTCTTTGGAGCGTATTTGCGGTTTGCATATTAAATTATATCCACTATGGTCCAATCTTTATTATTATTGATGATATCCAGTATCTTATCTAAACCTATACTTATTACTGCTCTAAGTGCATAATCTTCATCTTTTACGTCATCATGATACAACCTAATTAACGTCCTAAAAAATTTGTCACCATCAAAATCTTCCATATGCCATTTGTTGTTTTTAAAACTGCCTTTGTATTCGTCTAGTGGCTTGTACTGGCTTAAATCAACCCTAGACAAGGCGTAACTAGCTGCAAATTTCGCTGTCGTCTTATCGTCATCAAAATATCCTTTTTCTTTAAGTTTGGCAATGCATTCATCATTGTCAACTGAAATGTTAATATCTGCTAGTGGCATATTATTTCTCCCTTACATTGGTATTGAAGGAATTTCCTTCTTGATATATCTCTAATTCCTTTATTAGTTTATTACCTAAAATTGCTCTGGTTTTACTAATATCAATTTTGTCGTTATGAATCAGCAAAATCAACTGTGGTGCGATTTCATTAAATGTTTTTATTATGTTGTTTGTGTATGAATTTTGAAGAACTGAAAAGGCTGCATCAAAAAATATGGTGCCAAATAATTGAGAGTTGTGGTTTAAACCAAAAATTAATGATAATGCTAATAAAGTATTGTATCCCGTTCCGGGAATGGGCATAATTGAATCGTCCTTCATTACAATTTTCATGCGATAGTTTTCATTTATATGAATTTGTTTAATATCTTGATTTTCGCCCTCGATAAATTTCATGAAAATATCACTTGAAGAAATTTGAACTTTTTGTCTCATGGTAGAGATAAACTGTTCTTTAGAATTTTTGTAGGTCGTTCGCACATGATCAATTGTCTTAAGTTCATTTTCAAGATCACTAGTATCAAAATCAGTTCCCATTTTCTTTATTAGAGCTGTAATTTTTCCATTTAATCTTTCATAATCTTTAATCAGGTTTTCATTTAGCGTTGTCTCCCATTTGCTGATTAGATTTTCTGACTGAGTTTTTTTCATAAATGCGTCCTTAAAATAGGTGTTTAAATCTGAGCCGCTTGAACTTAATTCATCACGTGTTTTTTTAGCATCGTTAAGAAGACTATGTCTTTTATTTTCGTACATGATTAAATCTTCTTGGTAACTTCTTAGCGTTTTGTCGTTAAAAAATGTCAGTTCAGAAAGTATTTTAGTAAATTTGACTATTTTATTGTTGGAATATTCATATGAAGTCATCTCGTCGCTCGATAAGGAACTTTGAGAGATTTTAAACTTGATTTCATCAACCTTGGATTTAAAGAAAACTATTTTTTCTAAGGGTAAGTGACTACCACAATACTGACAAGTATCATTATTCAGTAGATCCTCATATGTTTTTAATTCAACTCTAAATTTATTAATTATTTGGTGTCGGTCGGAGATAAGAGAGAATTTTTCTTCCATCGTTTTAATCTCTTGTATAATTTTCGAATATTGCAGAGATTTTATATTTTCTTTTAGAAAGTTTTTAATGTCCGTTTTTCTTGATTTAATCAATGCTTCAGTGGAATTAATCTCTTTTTCAATTTTTTCCAAGTATTTGTAGGCAGCGATTTTTCTACCATTAGCGTCAAGATCTTCATTTAAACGAGTTAACTCCTCTTTTTCCTTTTCAATTTTCCTGTTTAAATCGTCAATCTCTTTCTTTTTTAAACTCAATTCTTGTTGCTTATCCTGCAATTCTTTCTTGTCATTTTCATTTTTTGAATTTCTATTTACGATGGAAGAAATTTGATAATAGGTTTGACTATAAAGACTGTCTAAACGAGCAATGATTCTATCAATAAATGGGGTTCCGATAATCTTGTTAATAGCTTCTTTAATTCTTCTATTTTCAGTGCCAGTAGCACTATCATTGTTGAGAATTTCAATGTATTTTTCAATGTTTTCTCCATCAAAAAGCATAAATTCAGAGATGTCTTTTGGAATTATTTTATCAATGATATCTTGTGTATATTTCTCTGATTGATATTGACCATCTTCTTGCAATGTCATCGTCATCTTAAAATCATTGTCTGATTTAGGTTTTCCCATCACGTTTGAGTCAAAATTATACTCTCTTTTCATCTTGTAAGTTTTACCATTATAGATAAACTCCATATATGCATAGAATCTATAATCTTCATTCTCGTAAGCAATTTTGTTTATAGATAATGAAATTTTATAATTTGGGTCGTCGGGATTGTCTTTAAGATAGTTAAAAAGCAAAAACCGAATACCATTGATAAATGAAGTCTTTCCAGTATTATTATTACCAAAAATTATAGAGGTTCCTTTATTAGATCCTAAATCAAATTCCTTGACTCCATAGTAGGGAATAAAGTTTTTGAATGATATCTTGAGTATCTGTATCATACGTTTGACCTTTTCTTGTTGTAAGAATCAATTAGTTGCTTAATGCTATTGTTTTTTTCTTGATCGGAGGCATTATTAAGTTCAATATCTAGAATATTTGTCAACAGCAAAAAATAATTTTCATCAGCATTTGACATTTCCTCCAAAGTTTCTTTAATGTTTTTAATCGTTTTTTCATTCATCTTCAAAACCATCCTCTTCGTTATTTATTTTTTCAATATCTAAATTGTTTTTTATTGCCAATTCCTCAATACTCAACATAGATGTGGCACTATTAAATGAAGCCTTGGCAAAAATTATTGCTCTTTTCAACTCGTACTTTAAAAATGTGAATTCATCTCCGGAAGATTCCAGATTTTCAGGCGAAACAATCGCATCAAAAATATGGGCAAACTGTTTGTTTTTATGCTTTCTTAATACCCTCCCACGTCTTTGAATAAATTGTCTCTCATTTTGACTTGAGGCCAGCACTAAGGCATGGTCTATGCTGGGAATGTCAACTCCCTCATCCAAACAATTAATTGACAGTAAAACTCCTCCATTTCTCTCGAAAACTTCAAGAACTTGGTTATGTAACCCACTCTTTGAATGATAAATAAACAAGTCGTTATGAAACAATCTACTAAGTTTTGATTCAAGTTGGTTCTTGATTTCTTCTAACTGTTCAATGTCATCACAGTATATTAACCATCTTTGACCTGGAAGATAATGGTCTTCAATAATCTTAAGGGTCAACAAAATTTTAGCCTTAGCTTTTTTGATAATTTTTGATCTTTGGATTAGCCATTGCTTCATAATTGAATCAGATAAAATATCGAAAATTGAGTATTTTTGAGATTTGAGCAATGCAAATCTGCGAGCAATTTTGGTTGATAGTTCTTGATATTCAACGCCCTCTATAAGATCAAGTTCAACTTTTTGGGGGTAATAAAGATAATTGCATAAAGATTTATCTCTAATAGCATTTTCTAAAGAATAAGGATAGTCGATAACCTTTCTTTAGAAAAT
>Ga0265293_10000775_pt1 | contig 73306 bp, 87 predicted proteins | sample Munlanlewell138R_FD_192505 | JGI IMG/M metagenome (GOLD analysis project Ga0265293, IMG submission 192505) | Leachate microbial communities from a municipal landfill in Southern Ontario, Canada - Leachate well 138R | ecosystem: Engineered > Solid waste > Landfill > Unclassified | place: Canada... | reverse complement strand
CTGGAGAACAAACGCATAGCGCGTGCATCATTGCGGAGGGTTGTCCGAGCGGCTGAAGGAGCTGGTCTCGAAAACCAGTGTACCTCCGGGTACCTAGGGTTCAAATCCCTAACCCTCCGCCATCATTTTAGGTCAAAAAAGATGCCATGCGGTCAAAGCCGCATGGCATCAGCATTTTAAGGGGGTAATGACCCCTGTTTTTTACTCTTTAAGATCAAGGATGAAATCGGCTTTTTTCGATAACCCCAGGATACTTGAACCCTCGTAAGCAATTAAATAAGAAATTTTAATAAAATGAGCGGGCGTGTTTTCATGGCGAAGATACGCCTGTTTTTTTATGCCCTTTTTTAAGGATTCAATAAAAATGAATGGAGGAATCAATATGTTAAAAGTATACCTAACCAGAGGTGACCAAGGAAAAGGTGTCTGGCTTGACCTTCCTGCGTCTCCTGCAGATAGAGGTGAAGCCTATGCGGTGTTGGATAACATTGATTCGGGTAATTTGGACACACGCATATCGGCAACTATATCTTCCGTCCCCAACCTGAACAATTACATCCAAGGACATGAATCACTTAAGCAATTGGATGCCCTGGCGATTGTAATTAACAAAATGTCCGACAGGGATGCGGTCATCTTCTCCGGCGCACTGGATATGGAATCAGTGAATGGAATTGAAGATATCATAAGGATTGCAAACAATCTGCAAAGCTATGAATTGTTTCCGGGCGTTACCACTTCGAAAGAACTGGGGATTTATCTTGTGGAAAGCGGCGATGTTGATATTCATGAAAGCGCATGGCCTTACCTTGATTATGAACGGGTAGCTGCGGAATATGAATCCAATCATGGCGGAGCATATACCAGTCTCGGCTATGTAGTGAGATGCAGTGAAAATTCTGCTCAAGCCATTTCTGAAAAAGAACAAACGATGCGCATATTTTTCCCTTTGAAAATCATCAGTTATCCTCAGTATGACTGTATGGAAGATGAACAGGAGGATGTTTCCCCGAGGGAAGCAGTTGCATATGAGGATCAAATCCTTGCAGCGATCGCCAAGGAAAACCGTCACTTCGAAAATGACCGTGGCCTTGCCGAGTACATCCACGATGAGGCACTAAAAGATAAAGTGTACAGCCTGTACCCGTCAGTAGAGGTTGTCGATGGCGAGTTGTGGGGAGTCATGACGGCAGGGCTTAAGGAGGCGCTTTCCGGAGAGGAAACAACTGAACTGTTAAATTTTGTAGTTGGGCAAAATGCAGACGGCTATGGAGAAGGTTTCGAGCAGCGCCCCATCAAAACGCCGGATGGAGAAATCTATGTCAGCCTCTGGAATAGTGATAAATATTTTCTTAAGTCTGAGCAGGAGTTGAAGCAAAACGAAAAATCTGACCTCGGATACGGCTCTCAAACGATGGGAGGTATGTAAAATGAGCAAGGTTTTTTCCTTGATTGAGTTTGAAACCAACACGGGTATCAGCGACAGCGGACTGATGGGCGGTATCCCCGACCGCGAGGATGTGGAAAGCTCCGATCTTTACCAGGAGCTTTTGGAGGACTGCGGCAGTTCGGATTATATCGACGTCAAAATAACTTCTTACAGTTACGGCGAAGGCGAGAGCGAACCCGCCAACGAGGAAGATCTGGAATGGATCAAATCGCAGCCGGATTTTATTAACAGTGACGAGGTGACACCCCTGCAGGACTCCGGCTTCACAATCCTGCATCCCGACCAGGGACAGAAATTTATGTAGCGCCTTTTAGGTTTTGAACTTAAGAGACGCTTTTTTTATGCAGCCAAAAAAGGAGTGATGATCTAAATTGAAGCTATTGAAAAACCGTGTATTCCTAAGTGCCGTGTGCATTGTCCTGGCAGGAGCGATTGCCTTTATCCTCCTGCCAAAGTTTTATGAGGATAAGAGTGTAACGACAATGGTGCTTCGGGCTGCGGAGAACATTCCGACAGGTACGGAAATACAGGAGAAGCATCTGGCTTCGGCAGAGGTTGGAAACTTCGGCTTGCCCGACGACATCATCAATGACAAGACGCTCGTCATCGGAAAAATAGCGCAGACCGATATCACAGCGGGAGATTTTTTGTTTCCCCAAAAGCTCGGCGACTATATCGCCAACGAAAAGCTGGATCGTATTGTGAGAGAGGATAAGCGGTTGGTCTCCATCACCGTGCCCAGCATCGCCGCGGGGCTTTCCTCTCATCTTAAAAGCGGCGACCGGGTAACCGTGGCCGTCTTTGCCAATCAGAACACGGAAGGATATGAAAACCAAAGCGCCGTCTCAAGGGTCACCCTATACCCTGAGTTGAAAGACCTTGAAGTGTATGGCGTGGACAACGCCCGCACCCAAAGCACCGCGGAGGTTCGTGAGCAGCAGGCGGAAGGCCAACCCTCCGGTGATCCCATCCCCAAGGCCGTGACCTTGATTGTCACGGAAGCGCAGGCTGCCCGGCTTGTCGAAGCCGAATACACTGGCAAGCTGCACCTGATCTTTATGCAAAGGGGGATCATGCCATGAGCGGTAAAATCATTTCAGTTTGGGGAGACAGCGGCAGCGGGAAAAGCACCTTTGTGGCAAGCCTTGCCTGTGCGCTGGCAAGCCGTGACTATCTCATCGGAGTCATATCCTCTAATCTGACCTACGGTAACCTGCAAATATTTTATGGACAGAGTGTCCAGCCGGAAAAGGGATTGTTCCGGGCGCTGAACGATGATAACCCCAATGTTGGTGAGAAATTCTCGGAGTACGAGGAAAGCAAAAACGTGTTCTTTTTGTCGGCGCCCAACCACTACACGGGACTCCTCTGTGACAGTATATCCCTTCAAAGCGTGGAGCGATTGATGACGGATGCCTCTTTAGTATTTGACATCCTCATTGTCGACGGCGCCGGGTACATCAATAACCCGGTATCCGACGCGGGACTCTGGCTGGCAGAAAAAATATATACCCTCTACAAACCGTCCATTGCGGCGCAGATGTGGCTCAAGGGCATGGAGGACTTCATAAAAGAACTTCACATCGCGGAAAAGCAAGTCAGCATCCTCAGGGAGCCTAACGGCGAGTTTGACGCAAAAGCCTTCAAAGGCATGATGGAGCTGAACTTTCCCTATGAACTCCCCTATGTCAAATGCGCGCCGGAGCTTGAAAATGCCGGAACGCCCATTTATCTCAGCAGCGACAGGCCCTGCAGAGGATACGCCAAAGTGCTGGAACAAATCGCAAATGAAATATGCGGGGGGATGAAAAAATGAACAACAGATATTCAGTCAACGAGCTGATCTACAAAGCCAACAAGCGCCGCTCCGACAGCGGGGAAAACAGCATGGAAGCCCAGGATTACAGTGATATCCTGGATAAATTGCAAAAAATCATATCTAAAAACCACTCCACCGAGCTGGCACAGGTGCTCTATTCCTCGGAAGCGGAATCAAAACTGAAAGGCCTGATCATGCAATACCTGAATCGGGAACGGATAGTGGCGAAGGGTGTTCAAAACATCTCGGAGCTGGTCGACAGGATCTATAATGACATGGCTAACATGGGCATCCTCTCAGATTACCTGAAAGACGGTGATGTTGAAGAAATCAACGTGAACGGCTACAACGGGATATGGGTTTTATACAGGGACAAAAAAATCAGGCTCCCGGTTACCTTCAGCGATCCCGAGGCATGCGCCAATATCGCTAAAAAGATGAGTAGGTTCGGCAATGTGATTCTGGATGGCTCAAAGCCTGTCGGCGACAGCTATATCTCAAAGGGCATCCGCATGTCGGGCGCAATTGCCCCCTGCGCCGATGCTGATACGGGTGCGATTGCTTCCGTAAGAAAGCAAAAACCATCCTTCATCACCAGAGAAAACCTCATCTCTTGGGGAACCGCAACGGCAGAGGAACTGGATTTCCTCATTCTGTGCGTCAACAATGGAATCTCATTGGCGATAGCAGGCGCGACGGGAAGCGGGAAAACCTCGGATATGGGATACATCCTCAGTTGTATTTCAGATGACAAAAGAATCGTGACGATTGAAGATACGAGAGAGCTTTCACTGGTAAAGGTTGATGAAAACGGCGTGATGATCAATGACGTCGTTCATTTGCTAACCAAGGAAGAACCTAACGCCGTAACCATGCTGGATTTACTGAAGCTCTCCCTGCGCTTGCATCCTTCCGTTCTCGTCCCTGCCGAAATGCGGGGAAAGGAGGCCCTCACCGTCCAGGAGGCCGGGCGCACCGGCCACACAGTCATAAGCACATTACATGCTAACAGTGCGAGGACGGCGTATGAGAGAATCCTCACCATGTGCCTGGAAGCTGGTACTTCGTTGTCGGAGGAACGCTTGTTAAAAAACATTGTGGAAGCCTTCCCGCTGATGCTTTATAAAATGCAGTTGCCCGATGGCTCCAGAAAATACATGGAAATATATGAAGCGACAGGTGTCAAAAATGGCGAGGTGGTCGGCAACACCCTGTATAAATTTGCGGTGGATCATTATGAAAAGGACGAAGCCGGAAGAATCATCAAGGTGGCCGGCAGCCACAAACGCAAGGGAAATGTATCCCATGCCCTTGCCGAGAAGCTCCTGATCAACGGGGTTGAACTGAAAGAAATCCGCAAGTACGCGGGAAACGAGTTTAAAATCTGAAAGGAAACGGCCTATGAACACGATACAGATATCCCTTGCTTTTATCTTTCTGCTCGTTACACTGGCGCTTTTTCTTTTGCTGAAGATCAATCCTTTTGAGGCGGAGAAGAATCCATTGAAACAGCGGCGGCTGTATATCGCGGGAGGAAAGCTGAAAATCACCGAGAGGATTGTCATCCGGTTTTCAACATTGTTCCGGCAGACAGGGTACACCCTCAAAAAATTTATGATTACGGTTGCCTCCTCGGTTGTGGGCGGCTTCCTGGGGGGCGTCCTGCTCTTCAACAACGCCGGCCTTGCGCTGATTGCCGCCGCGTGCTTTATCCCGGCGCCCTACTTTTATTTAAACATACGAAGCGCAAAAACAGCGAGAGAAGAAATAGAAGGCTTGGAAAATACCATGTCAGTCATCACCAACGCATACACCGCCTGCGATGACCTGATCAAAGCCTTTGAAAGCTATGTGCAGGAGCGGAACCGGTACATCCCCGTGCATCTGAGAAATCCAACGCCCTTTGACGAATTCATCACCGAAATCAAGCTCATCAATCCAAACATCGAGCATGGCTTATACCGGCTTGCGGCGAAGGTGAAAAACAGGTATTTCGAGGAATGGGTTAAAATGCTGATCCTGTGCCACCACGACCGGCGTTTAAAGTTTGCGCTCTTCCCGATCATCAAAAGTATGAATGATGCCAAAACCATGCAAATAGAGCATGACAGCATGATGGTCAGAGTATGGCGGGATTACCTGATGACGGCGGCTATGATGTTTTCCGTTATCCCATTAATGCGTTTCTCCAACGCAGAGTGGTTTGTCCTGCTCACAGGAACCTTCATAGGGAAAGCCCTCATTGTCGTGATGATGATCACTGCCCTCGGAACCTCGTTCTATGTCTTAAAAATTACTAAGCCGGTCAACCGGTAAGAAAACAGAATCCATCAAGCAGATAGGAGGTCTTGCCTTGTTTTATCAAATTGTCATATTTGTTTTACTGACTGTGGCAGGATTTTTGATGTGCAGGCAAATTCTAAAAATCCCCAAGCACAGCATGAAAAGAAATATCAAAAACTTACAGGCAGAAAAAGAAAACCTGGGCGCGAAGCTGCTTCGAAAATTCGTCATGCCCCTGGTGAAACCGGTCTCCCGGTGGATCAGGCTGGATCTGGAGAAGGAAATGAAGATGGCCGCAATGCTAAAACGCGGAGGGCTTGACCTGACGCCGCGGGAATATTACGCACGGGCCATCATCTGCGCCGCTTTTACGCTGCCTCTTTCGCTTTTGCTTCTGGTCGTAGGAATGCCGAACATAGCGCCTGTCACCCTTATTTTTACCCTCATCGTATACTTTCATTTCATGACCGACTTGAAGGATACCCTGAAGGAAAAAAAGAGACTCATCGAAATAGAACTGCCGTCCTTCGTCCGGTCCATCCTTTATAAGCTGGACGATATCCAGGGCCACAGCGACAGGACGGTGGTGCAGGTGGACTTGATACAGGTGTTTGAAGATTATTTGAAAGTCTCGAGTGAAGTCTTTTATTACGATATCGCGGTCTTGATACTTGACATGAAGGCGAAGGATATCGAAACCGCACTAAGAAATTTTAATGAACGTGTTGGCCTGGTGGAGGTTTCTTTTTTGACCAACGCCCTGATTGGCTTGTATCGTGGTGAACACCAAGCGGAAGCCTTACATTACCTTGCAAAGGATATGGACATCAAGGCGCGGGAAGCCCTGCGGAAAAACCTGAACAGGCTTCCCGGCAAAATAAAGATCGCTTCCATTCCATTAGTGGTTGTGACCCTCGCCAGTCTCTTATACGTCATCGGCTCCCACCTCATCAAATCGGCAGGGGGCCTTTTTTAATTAATGTGAAATAGGGATAAAACCCTTTTCAAATAAAAATCAGGAGGTTACACATGCAAAACAGCAAAATGGCAACTCAAAGCATGCGGGAAAGGAGGAAAAATTCCATGAGGAATCGGATTGCAAACGCTCTTAAGCGCACCGGAAACATGCTGACAGGCAAATCCGGCGATCAGATGACCGGGTGGTTGATCGTGGTGCTTGTAGTCGTCGTGGTAGGCGCAGTTTTTTTGACCCTGTACCAGGGCTCCATCAGCGATATTTGGAATAATATCGTGACCAAGATCACAGGGCTTCTCAGCTAAAGTGAGAGCCAGTCTGGAGGGAGGGATACGTTCCTCCCTTTTTCTTTTCCCCAAAAAATCAAACCAAAATTAAATTAACGGAGGATGTTGTCATGTTAAAAACTTTGAAAAACAAAATGGCAAATACCACAGTAAAGGCAAGAAATGCATTAGTCAATAGAAGCGGCGACCAGATGACCGGATGGCTCATCGTGGTGTTGGTTGTGGTTGTAGTCGGAGCCGTGTTCCTGACCCTCTATCAGGGTTCCATCAGCGATATCTGGGATAGCATCGTAACGAAAATCACGGGACTCTTGAGCTAAATCAATATACGGCGGCTGTGAAACAACACCGCCGACCAGGGGGTGTAAAAGAAAATGAACAAACAGCGCCGAAAACCGGGGGGGAGATTTTCTCCCCCCTTTCCTTTAAAACAGGTGCTATCAGGCAGAGTCGGCAGCACATATTTTGAATTGATGATCAAATTCATCATAGTGATTACGCTGATGGCGACGGTGCTTTCTTTTTTAAGCATCTTCACCGTCTACTTAAACCTTAACCATATGTGCGGAAGAATCGTCCGGGTTATTGAACTGGATGGGCAGATCTCCGACAACGTGTATGATGTTTTTTTCAGGCTCAAAGAACAGACTGGCCTGTCTCCAACCATGACCATTGAGGACGTCACTTACTGTGACGGCCAGCAAAGAATCCAGTTAAGGGAAACCTTTACTGTACGACTGAAATATAACCATTCCTTTACGGTGTTTAGCCCTTCCTCCTCACCGCCGCTCCAGATCGGCATACCCATGGAGGTGCGTATCACGGGCATGTCGGAGAAATATTGGAAGCTGCTGGAGTGAGCCTATCCAATCAGAAAAGGAGGAAAAACCTTTGAACAGGGCATTAACCATTTTGAAAAGCAAGCATGGCGACGGGCTGATCTTTGTTTTCATCATCGTCTTTGTTATCTTCACTCTCACCGCCATGGTCATTGAATATTACCGCATGGACACGATGTATCAGCAAATAGACTATGTCCTCCGCCGCGGGATGGATTCTTCCGTAGAGTACGCCATGCTCGACGAGTACAGGCGGGACAGGTATGCCAAGATGGACAGCGCCCTTGCGCAGGAAAAGCTCTATGAATATCTCTATGAAAGTGTGAAGCTGGACCGGAATCTGAACAAATATTCCGACGAGGGGCAATGGGTGTATACCCTTGAGATCGAAAGCCTCACCGCCACCGATGACCCGCCGCGGCTCTTCCTGAAAGGATATTTAAAAACGCGCAGCATTTTTTCCTTTCTCACGGGAGAAGTGCGGCTGCCCTTTACCCTGACCAGCGCAAATGCAAGAATCGACGAAGGAGGTTCCCCATGAAACGGAAAATATTAATTGCCATTCCCATGGTTTTCATCTGCTGTTTGCTCCTGTCGGCAAAGGCATTCGCCCTGTCCGGCAGCGATATCGGGCTTGAAGTGCGTTCCCCGGTAAACAGCTTAAAAAACGAAAGCGGCGTGGTTGCCATAGAAAATTTCCCCGCGGAAATTGCAATCAGCGCCACAGCCACAACAGGCACTCTCACCGACGCCCAGTTGGAATTTAACGGACAGGTGCGGGAGATTCCCGCAGAATATGTACTGCGCATTGAAAACAAGGAGGCTTGCGGAGCTTATACCATCACCGCCTCCACAGACAACGGCGCCGTCTTGACCATCACCGCAAATGTGGTGTTTCAGGTACGGGCTACATATGACATCCGCTACCGCACGGTGGGTATGCTCCTGACGGAAGTCTATGACGGCGGGGAACAAATAAAATCCTTTCCCGCTCCGCAGTACATCCGTCTTAAAAACGCAAATACTGTTGCCGACAGCGAAAAGGAACGGATTGCCGGACTGATCGGCAAGAGCGACGGCAAGACGTACACCTTAAAAGGCAGTTTGGTGGTGGAGGTATATAATTACGCCACCGGTAAATTGCTCAGCACCTATGACACCAGGGAGGATTTTGACAGCCTGACCACAAGCTTCGGCTGGACACCCAAATGCTATACGGCCTTTGAAAGCATGCGGTTCACGGCCCTTTCCTATCAGGCGCCCGTTCGGATTTCTGTGGACGCAACCTGGTGCGATGAAAAAAAGCAAGAGATTTATGGTGAAATTTCGGCGCAGGATAAGGGTGTGCCGGAATACCTCTACCCCTACCAGACCACCAGTGTCACCTTCACGAAGGATGACATATCCCTGTCGCGCAACTTTATATATGCTGGTCTGGAATGGGACTATACGCCGGATACGGCGGAGTATTCAGACGGCGAAAACAAAGCCCAAACCAAGATCACCCAAAAGATCAACACCCGAATCCCCGCAGCGGACTTCTTCTTTAAATTTAAAAAGCTGGACGGCAACGACCTCTTGGTAAGCATCCAGGCGCCGCAAACCGTCTACCGGGGGGATGATTATTCCTTTACAGCGACATACACCAACGCCGGAGGCCAGCCGGTCTTTGAGGTGCCGATGGAGGGCAAGGTTGACGAGGCCCGGATCAAGGAAATTCCCGGCATACAGGATTTTTCACCCAATGAAAGCAAAAACTATGAAATCAAGCGCACAGCCGATACTACAGCCGATGAAATCCGTCTTTGGGCGCACATCGGTATACCGAAAGGCGTGATCGATAAAAATCCGGATAACAATACCGCCACCGTGGTCATCCGGGTGATCGATCCCGAGCCGGAGCCAACGTCCGACCCCGCTGACAATCCTGATAACCCAAATGATCCTGACAATCCGGGCAATCCGGATGATCCCGGCAATCCCCCGGATGACCCGCCCGACCTACCAAATTTCTGCGACCTGTCGGCCAATATCCTCGCACCGCCCACTGTATTCGCGGATGAGGATTATAGTTATACTGTCCGCTTCACCAACCACTCTACTGTCAATCTGAACGCTGTACTCATACAGGCAAAAAATAACGGGAATATCCTGTCGCAGCTTCCGAAATCTATCAGCTTAAAACCGCAGGAAATAAAATCATATACGCTGTCAGGCACGGCAGGAAGCGCAGGTGATGTCTATCTCCTATGGGCCAATGTGGAAGCGCCCGAAGGTTTTTCGGATGAAAACCCGTTAAATAATACCGCCATGACCAAAATTACAGTGGTGGAAAAGCCCGGCGATGATCTCGGCGACCCCAATGACCCCGGTGATCCCAGCAACCCGAGTGACCCAAACGACCCCGGTGACCCTGACGATCCAAAGGACCCCGGAAATCCGGATGAGCCTGACAATCCGTCCCGCCTCTGCGATCTGTGGGTGAACCTGTCCTATCCTCCGGAGATTTATACGCAGGAGGAATACAGCTTCACCGTATTCTATACCAATAATACCGCTAAATCGCTTTCAAAGGTGAACCTGCAGGCTGCCATAGATGGCGCTGAGGTTTCGGCATTCCCATCCGCTGTAGATTTCAAACCTCATGAAACAAAATCTTTCCTTATTAAAGGAAAGGCAGGAGAAAAAGAAGCCGTCATCCCGTTATTTGCGAAGGTATTACCGCCTTCCGGTTACACCGATCTCAATATGGGCAACAACCAGACCTCGGCGGAGATCATGGTGACGGAGCGTTCCTACGATTTAGACGTTCAGCGGATCACGCCGAGCGTATATAAAGAAAACCAGACCGTCATCAGCACCATCAGGGTATCCAACAAAGGCAGCCTTGATTTTTCACCGGGAGAAAAGGTATCCGTCCTCTTCGAAGTCCCGGAGCTTGCAATTAAAAAAAGCATCACGGCCGTAGTTATGGCGAGAGATACCTGGAACACCGTGTCAATAAAATGGGATACGCCAAACGTGCAGGCGGATAAATCCGTTACTCTGATAGCGGCCATCAACTCCCAAGCCTCCGGCAATGAAACCTCCGCTGCAAATAACACCTTCACCCAACGCGCCGTCATAAAAAACGTGACCTATGAAACGCCCTTAGAAAGCGTAACCGTACCGGTACCGCCGCAGCGCAGCGCAATCTCCAGGCTGACTTGGTGGGAGCAAAGGTACGAAAACGGCGGCTTTGTGTGGAAAAGCTACTATGCGGAGCTGAAAGTTACCGACAGCCTTAACTATGATACCAAGCCACAAGGCTACATCAAGTCAGGATACGGCTTCGCCATCAATGTCACCTCTTCTGTGGAAACCAACTACGACAAGCCTGAGCTGATCACCGTGCCGCAGACCGCAGAGGTATACCTGCCCCAGCACCGCTACGAAACCGCAATCCCTCTCCTGCGGGAAGGCAGCCGGTTCACCTTCCGTGAAAACCCGGACTCTCCCTTCGGGCATAAGCGGCAATACGTTCCCGTTTGGTTTCCGGACAATAAAAGTTATGTCGTGCAGCTCCTTGTTACCGACGTCTACACCCCGGCCGGTGTCCTTTCAAAATGGATCACCGGAGGGGACCTGCAGATGAAAGTGGTTGACAGCATGTACTCGGATGATGCAACGGGAGGGCAGTAATGATGCTGATCTATGCCATTCCCATCCTCTGTGCCGCAATCACCGACGGCAAGAAGCGCATCATCCCCGACTGGACATGGGTAACCATACTGGTGACGGGGATTTTCTGCGTGGTCATGGGTGAAACCATAGGCCGGGAGGTGCAGGGCATCCTGTATGTTCCCCTGCTTGACAGGATCGCCGGACTTGTGTTCCCGGCAATCGTCCTGCTGCTCATCGCCCTTAAATGGGGCGGTACCGGCGGCGGAGATATCAAGCTGACGGCATCTTTGGGATTTGCTTTTGGACTGTACGGCCTTGTGTTTATCCTCTTCTTCGCGGTCATCCCCGCCTGCATATACGCAGGGGCGACAAGGCAGAAAAGCGTTCCCCTCGCTGTGTTCCTCGCTGCCGGTTTTCTTGCCTACGCCTGCATTTACTTTCTCATAGGATATAGATGAAAGGAAGGAATTTGAGATGGATAGTGAAAAATTGCAAGACAAGTATTTTAAAAAGCTCAATAAGGATGTTTTACCGGGGATTGATTTCAAGAAACTGCATCAATCCTGCCAGGGGACGGACAAACAATACGCCAAGGAAGTACTGAAAAGCCTGCATGACGCCTTTGCAGATGTATATAAGACAACCTACATGACAGCCGGAGAATTTGAATTTGTAGCCGTCCCCGCCATCATTAAGACGCGCAATACGGGGATTACCACAATCGGCTTGGTAACACTGGATATCGAGTCCTCCGGAGAACACTGGGGTACAATCTTTTTTACGGATAAAGGGATTATTGATGATTGCGATGAAAACCTTTCAACAGCAGAAAAAGAACATATAGACAAAAACTTCGTTCCCTATGATTACTGGTACACCGTGGATCTCGCAAGGGATCACCATGTGGACTTCGAGAACGCCCCGGAGGAAATCTGCGAGATGAGGGAATATTGCCTGTCGGGTGAAAACGAACTGCAGATGACTACTCAACAACAGTAAAACAAATATATGAGCGGCTGTATTTTTAAGACGATACAGCCGCTCTTTTTTAGTTCAGCTAAAAATATAAAACACAATCATAAAATCAAGAAAGGCATAGGCTGGCGCTATCTGAAAAGACGGCGTCTTTTTTGTTGCCGGAAAGGAGGCCCCATCGATGGATAAAGACAAAAAAACACAACAGAAACAAGAAAACGGTGAGGCTCATGCACCGCCAGGGAAAAGATATACCCTCCCACCCCCGAAAGATACAACACGCTGCAAAGGCTGTCCGTATCCCCGTGTTGGCTTTATCTGCTGGAGTATAGACGGAAGCTGCCTGCGAACCGACATGGACAGGTTCAGCCGTTCGGGGAGGTGAGGACGGATTGAACAGCATTATCAGTTGGGTCGGCGGAAAAAAAGCCTTGCGTGCTCTCATCTATCAGCGGATGCCCAAGGAGTTCGGGCGATATATCGAGGTATTCGGCGGCGGCGGCTGGGTGCTGTTTGGAAAGCCGCCCGACACGCCCATGGAGGTGTATAACGACTTTAATTCCGACCTTGCCAACCTGTTCTGCTGCGTCAAGGAGCGCCCTATGGCGCTGTTGAAGGAGCTGAATTTTTTTCCTCTAAACGGCAGGGATGAATTCCTCGTCCTGAAAAAGTATCTGGAAAAGAATGAATTCAACAACGAATACCTGCACGAAGAACTGGAGCTGGCGCAAAACAATCTGCTCCCGCCCCAATATGAAGAAATAAAAGTCCTTCTTACCGAAAACGCCGCCATGAACGATATCAAACGGGCCGCCGCTTTTTTCAAGCTCATCCGTTACAGCTATGGCAGCGGATGTACCTCTTATGGCTGCCAGCCCTTTGACATCCGAAAGACCTTCCACCTTATCTGGCAGGGCAGCCGCAGACTCAAGGGTACGGTAATCGAAAACAAGGACTTTGAGGCATTGATCCGGCAATATGACAGGATTCACGCCTTTTTTTATTGCGATCCTCCGTATTTTGAAACGGAAGGCCACTACGCAGTGGAGTTTCGCAAGGAAGATCATGTGCGCCTGCGGGATACCCTGGCAGGCTGCCAGGGCAAATGGCTGGTGAGCTACAACGACTGTGGGTATATCCGTGAGCTGTACGCCGGTTACAACATCGAAGCCGTAAGCCGCATCAACAACCTGGCACAGCGGTATGACAACGGTTGTGAATTTCCAGAAGTGTTTATTTCCAATTACGATACCTCGGAACGCATGCGGGATATGCCTCTGCAGATGAATCTTTTTGACCTGGAGGATTGCATGCTGGAATAACCGGCTGTATGCAGCCGTGCAAAATTAAAATACGCCCCAGCAAAGGGGCGGTCAAGGAGGAAATTTTATATGAAAATCATTGAATTTCAAAGCACCGTAGATGAAAAAGGGCGGCTCATCGTTCCCAAACAGCTCCTTCATGAAGCTGAGCTGACTGCCGGCGATAGGGTACAGCTCAGCTGCGCCATTGGCTGTGCCGGTTCAAGGTGCAGCGCTTTTAAGGGATTTGTTCTTACTGTGTGCGGTGCAGAACTCTGCAGAGATAATGAAAGCCCCGAACTTACCCTGCCCCATGAACTGCTGGAGGCAGCGGAGATACCGGTGGACAGCGATCTTGAAATCATCTGCGGCAGCGGCGCCGTGGTGATACTGGAGTCCGACCTGCTGGAGGATCTGCCTGATGACCTGCGGGAGCTGTTTGACGAGCTGGGCATCCGCCCTGAAGTTGTCCGGGAGGTTATGCGAAAGGGGGCAATGACAGATGGCTGTTAAAGGTATATACAAAATATTGGATGACAAAGGCCGCATCCTAATCCCCAAGCAGCTCCGGACTGCCGCCGAAATGAACCACGGCGACATTATAAAGCTCGGTGTGCAAAAAGGTGTTGTCACCGCCAAAAAGGTTGACATCATTGAGGTAGGCGATCAGTCCCCGCAGGCGGTGGAGGCGTATGTCTTCTCCGCTGTCAAGACCATGGAAAAGCAGACGCTTCTCTCTCTTGCGGCACGGCTCATCGCCCTCATTGAAGAAAATACCAAAGAGTAGGAGGTGTTTCTGATGACCGAAAAAAGGCTTTTCACACAGGAGGATTGTATTGAAACCGGCTATGGTATGTCCATTGCGAACAAAGTCATTGTTTTGAAGCAATCATCCCTTCCGGATGAATGCAGAACCCCAAGCGAGCAGTTGTATTTCTGTAAGGGAGGAAACGGCAGCAACCCCAACCCCATCGGGCGTTCCATTCTGGCGGTTTCTCTTTCGGACGGCGAGCTTGTGCGCTGGAACCGCAGCGATGTCCTTGGCATCCTAAAGCCGGAGCTGCTGCCTGATTACGCCCGGCTTCACCTTTCGCAAATTCGTCCCAGCGGCGCTCTTGACCTTAAAAGCCATGAGCCGGAGTACAGTGGGTACAGCTTTTTGCCGGACGGCAGGTATGCGGCCGGTGTTTGGCTGTGCAATGAACAAGAAGTCAAGGACTACATCGAAATGCAGAAAGACTACCAGCACCGGGTGATGATATGTGATCGCAGCGATTTCTGTGTATTCGAAATGGAACAGGGTATGGTGATCCACCCATCCCGAGAAACCGTTGAATCCAACCGAAAGGAGCAGGAGCAGGGCGGCATAAAAATGGATATGTAAAGACAAATCGCTTTGGTTAATCCGGAGAAGAAAACCCACTGAAAGGAGGCATCTCTATGAGCGGTATCAGCATCAAAAACCAGCGTATCCTCTACTACGGAAATACTGCGGGGTACGTGAACAAGGGCAAGGCAATCGTTGATCCCATGTTCCATTGCGAAGAACTGAAGGAATACCTTGCTGAAAAGCAGGGTATGGAAATCCAGTGGACAAACGGCGTCTATGACCGACTTGCGAACGGAAAGCCCGTTATTGACGTTAATGTGTCCATCCTGAAAAACTGCCGCATCCACCAGCTAAAGCCGGATGTGGACGTCATGATGAAATTCATCGGTTATGATGAATTGGTAAAACAATTCGGTGAACCCGACCCGGAGAACTATAGGGTGGTATATGACGGCCAGCTTGAAACCAACGAACTTGACGGCATCTATGAAAAATTCAACCTCAACCATCCCGCCGGCTTCCAAGGCCACAGCCTTTCCATGTCGGACATTATTGAGCTGTACGATCAGGACGGCAGCACCTTCCACTATGTGGACCGTTTCGGCTTCAAGGAGATTGACTTCCGGCCGCCCGGACAAGAACAGCAGCAAGGCCAGACCATGAGCATGTAAAGCAGCCCTGAGGCTGTTTTTTTAGTACACAAAGCTAAAAAGGAGGAAAAAATACCATGAAGAAAACGCAAACTCCATCCGCCATTACACCGGGATCGGGGCATACCCCTCCCATGAAGGTGGATGTGAAGATTAGCTCTATCCGCCCCGAGGGATCATTGAAAGCCATTGCATCGGTCAATCTGAATGACTGCTTCGCCATCCGTAATGTAAAGGTCATGGAAGGCAGCAAAGGATTGTTTGCGGCTATGCCCAGCTATAAGACGGGAAACGGTGAATACAAAGACATCTGCTTCCCCATCACCAAGGAATTCAGGCAGCAGTTTAACGATGCGGTCGTTAACGCTTATCAGCAGGCCCTCACACAGAACCAGCATAAAGAGATGACGCAGACCTCTCCTAAAGAGCCGGTACAGGATTCCGGGATGAACATGGGCGGTATGTAAAACCCGCCCGTTTTTCCCGCAGGTGATGTATACGATACAAAATTTTATCATGACGCGAAAAGCTCAATAAAAAATTAAGAATATCGGAGGTTAAACCCATGAAAAAGTTTGCACTTGGACTGAAGGATAAAAGTACCCTTAAGGCATTGACAGTAAAAGCTCTATTAAAGTCTCAAAGCGGTGAAAATTTTGTCGACTCGGCTATCCGCATTTTGATTGCGGTGGTCATCGGCGCCCTCTTGCTGGCCGGTCTTTATGCCCTTTTTGGGGAAACGGTTCTTCCGACCCTGAAACAAAGGATCATCGATCTTTTCAACTACAGCGATTGATTTCACCGCCTCGGACAAGCTGCCGTTCCTGTGCGGGGGAACTGCCTATGTGCAATTCTCCCGTATTTTTTGTGCGCCCGGCATGGGCGCAATCTAACGGGTGAAAGTCCCGAGTGCAGGTTGATAGTGCCAAGCACATAGCCGAAGCCAAGGGTGTCCTCGGCGACGAGGAATCTGAAGGAAGGTGAAAGCAAACTTCTGGTCTGACGAACAGAAACTACATCAGGCATATATATGCTGGGTAAGGTTGCAAAACAAACTAAAGCCCAAAACTATCCGGAAGCATATGGTGTAAATGTAGCAGATAGATGGAAGGAAAGATTGCGCTCTTACCCGGGGAGGTCTCATGGACACATGGAACGCATTTGTGAAATGTGGTTGAAACAAGATTTATCATGAGAAGTCAGCAGATACCATATTAGTAACGCTAGTCGACGACGTTATGAAGGGTTGAACCTTAGGAGGTGGTAGTAAATGAATGTTACCGAAGTCGGGCTAAAAGAAGGCAGAACACATTACTGTGGTAATGGCTGCTGTCAGAGAGATAATGCAGAACATGAAGGGTATGACAGAGCGCCTACTGATAAGAGGATAACTGAAAACAACACCACCAATGCCGACAGAAATAGGTATGGGTTACTAGAGGAAATCTTAAGCACTAACAATCTTAATCGAGCATTCAAGCAGGTTAAGAGGAATAAAGGTGCACATGGAGTTGATGGGATGGAAGTAGAGCATCTTCTACAATATCTCAAAGATAACGGTGAGGAACTTAAGCAATCCATATTGGATGGAAAATATCGTCCTAATCCAGTCCGACGAGTAAGAATACCAAAGGACAATGGGAAAATGAGAAAGTTGGGAATACCAACGGTAGTAGACAGGGTAGTGCAGCAGGCTATAGCACAAACACTTTCGCCAATATTCGAACCTCAATTTTGTGAAACTAGTTATGGATTCAGACCCGAAAGAAGTGCTCATGATGCATTAAAGAAGTGTAAGGAATATGCAAATGGAGGCTACACATATGTAGTTGATATGGACTTAGAGAAATTCTTTGACACAGTCAACCAATCGAAAATGATTGAAATTTTGTCAAGGACAATTAAGGATGGCAGAGTCATATCACTAATACACAAGTATCTGATTGCAGGAGCAGTTGACAAGGGGAGGTTTGAGGAAACGAATATAGGACTAGTACAAGGAGGCTCAATTAGTCCGTTATGCAGTAACATTATGCTAAATAAGCTTGACCAGGAACTAGAAAGGCGAGGAATAAAATTTGTACGTTATGCAGATGATGTGCAGCTGTTCGCAAAGAGCAAAAGAAGTGCCCGAAGAATGTTAGAAAACATTCTACCATTTATCGAGGGTAAGCTTAAGCTTAGAGTAAACAGAGAAAAGACTACAGTTGCCTACATTGGGAAAGTCAAGTTTCTAGGATACGGATTTTACCCAACAAAAAGGGGAATAAAACTTCGCGTCCACCCCAAGAGCATAGCCAAGATGAAAGAAAGAATCAAGGAAATTACTTCAAGAAGTAACGGTTTGAGTTACGGGACAGTTAAGCTGAAACTTAAGCAATTCATTCATGGATGGATTAACTACTTTAAACTGGCTGATATGAGGAGTTTGCTAGAAAGAACTGATGAATGGCTGCGCAGAAGATTGAGAATGTATATCTGGAAAAGGTGGAAACGAGTTAGAACAAGATGTTCTATGCTAAAGAAACTGGGGCTTACCCACAGTAATGCTATAAAGTACGCCAACACAAGAAAAGGCTATTGGCATATAGCAAATAGCCACATCCTTGCCTGCACCATAACCAACAATCGGTTAAGGAAGGCAGGGTACACATTTTTCACGGATTATTATAAATCAGTCAAGGCTTAAACTTGGGAACCGCCACTTGCGGAACCGCTTGGGTGGTGGTGTGGGAGGTCGGTAGATAATTTAATTATCTACCTCCTACCCGATTATCCGCAGGCAGCAATACCAAACATTTCATATGAAGGAGGAATCATTTAATGAACTTTCTAAAAAACCGCACTGTTCTTGGGATTGCCTGTATTGTACTATCCCTTTTAATCTGCTTTGCTATCACCCCGCTGTTTAATGCCGGCATCTCCCAAAAAACCACCATTGTCCGTGTCACCGGAGATATCAGGACGGGAGACCAGATCACCAAAGCAATGGTAAAGACCGTGGAGGTCGGCAGTTACAACCTGCCGGATAATGTAGTTAAAGGCCCTGACGATGCCATCGGCAAATATGCCACGGCAGCTCTGACGGCAGGCGATTATATTATAAGCACCAAGCTCACCGACACACCTGCGGCAGAAAACGCCTATCTATACAACCTCACCGGGGAAAAACAGGCCATATCAATCACCATCCGGAATTTTTCACATGGACTATCCGGAAAACTGATCTCCGGCGATATCGTCTCGGTCATTGCTCCGGACTTTAAAAAGCAGGGAACCACCGTGATCCCCCCGGAGCTTAAGTATGTGGAGGTCATTGCTGTCACCGCCAGCAGTGGGTACGACACCGATACCGGGCAGCCGGAGGATAATGAAAAGCAGCTTCCAAGCACCGTCACCCTGCTGGTATCCCCGGAGCAATCGAAAATTCTGGCAGAATTGGAGGCAGACGGCAAGCTGCACCTGTCCCTGGTATTTCGGGGGAGCAAAGAGAACTCCGCAAAGTTTATCATGGTCCAAGACCAGACGCTTGAGACTCTGCATCCCGCTGTAACGGAAAAATCAGCAGAAGAAAAAACGGAAGCTTCCGGAAACGCCGGGCTGCCTCTCAACGAGGGAGGCGAGTAACCATGCTGAATTTCATGAAAGGCAGCCTTTTTTCACGGAATACCGGAAATAATCCGGAGGTTTTGGAGCAGGAAAAGGATATCCAGATGCTGGCCGTGTGGGGCAGTCCCGGATCAGGTAAAACAACCGTCAGCGCCAAGCTGGCAAAGCATTTGGCGGACAAGAGACGGAATGTGGCGCTACTTCTGTGTGATATGACCACACCTATGCTGCCCTGCATCTGCCCGCCTTCCCATTTGGAGTGCGAAAAATCCCTGGGCAGTATTCTGGCCGCCACTCACATCACAGACACCCTCATTAGGCAAAACTGCGTCACCCACAAGAACATGAGCCATCTGCTCCTGATTGGTATGCAAAAAGGCGAGAACGTGTTCACATACCCGCCCTATAATCCGGAGCTGGCGGCGGAGCTGATTGACCACCTACGGAACATAGCCCCCTATATCATCATTGACTGCGGCAGCACTATCGCAACAGACATTCTTTCTGCAGTGGCGCTCATGGAAGCCGACTCTGTGTTGCGGTTGGTAAACTGTGATTTAAAATCCATCAGCTATCTATCCAGTCAGCTCCCGCTTTTACAGGACAACAAATGGGATGCCGACAAGCAGTACAAGGTAGCCAGCAACATAAAACCTCAGCAGGCCAGCGAACATATTGAGCAGGTGCTGGGCAGCGTTGTGTTTAAAATTCCCCATTCAGCGGAACTGGAAAGCCAATACCTCTCCGGGGATCTGTTCCGGGATCTGGCTCTCAAGGAAAGCCGGAGCTTTCGCAAGGAGATTGAGAAAATCAGCAAGGAGGTGTTCGGCATATGAGCATAATGTCTGATTATAAAGGATGCCAACACTCAGAAGAAATCGCACCGGTGACGGAAACCAGGCAGATAATCCGGCCCGTAAATATGGCTGGAAGTCATAATCTGTTCTTTTCGCCCGACACGGGTTCCAAGGATTTTGGAACTGTTTTGCGGGAAGTGCAGGCCCATATCTCCTCAAAGTATTCCACCCTCATCACCGGGGGCAATAAGGAGGAAGTCAAGGAACAGGTTAAGCGTTACATCGCAAAATACATCCAGGACCACCGCATTGCTGTTCAAAACATGAATGAGCATCAGCTGGTGGACGACCTCTACACCGAGATGGCGGAGTTCAGCTTTTTAACCAAATATATCTACGGCACAGGCATTGAGGAAATTGACATCAACGCCTGGAATGACATTGAAATCCAGTACAGCAACGGCTCCACCGTCAAGCTGAAGGAACAATTTGACTCCCCGGAACATGCCATTAATGTGGTCCGCAGGATGCTCCATGTATCAGGCATGGTGTTGGATAACGCCAGCCCCGCTATTTTGGGACATCTTTCTAAAAATATCCGTATTGCCGTACTGAAAACGCCATTGGTGGACGAGGACGTGGGCGTAAGCGCCTCCATCCGAATTGTCAATCCCCAAAACCTGAAAAAAGAAGACTTTATCCGAGGCGGCACGGCTACGGCGGGGATGCTGGACTTTCTTGCGGAGTGCCTGCGTTACGGCATTTCCATCTGCGTAGCCGGCGCAACCAGCTCCGGCAAGACCACCCTGGCGGGTTGGCTATTGACCACCATCCCAAACAGTAAAAGGATTTTTACCATTGAGAACGGCTCCCGTGAGCTGGCGCTGGTACGGGAGAAGGACGGCAGAATCATCAACAGCGTCATCCATACCCTGACCCGCGACAGTGAGAACGAGCGGCAGCGTATCGATCAGATCGTCCTTTTGGATATGTGTCTTCGGTTCAATCCGGACATTATTGTGGTGGGCGAGATGCGCGGCGCGGAAGCCAACGCAGCACAGGAAGCCGCCCGTACCGGCATTACGGTACTGACTACCATCCACTCCAACAGCTGCGAAGCCACCTACCGCAGGATGGTATCTCTTTGCAAACGGGCGGTGGACATGTCGGACGAAACCCTCATGGGGTATGTGACCGAAGCCTATCCCATTATCGTGTTCTGCAAGCAGCTGGAAAACAAGCAGCGACGCATAATGGAAATCATGGAATGCGAAATTCTGCCTGACGGAAGCCGTAATTTTCGGCCATTATTTCAGTATACCATCACGGAAAATCGCATAGAAGATGGCCGGTTTATCGTTGACGGACGGCACGGACCGGTACAGGGCATCTCGCCGGGCCTGCAAAAAAGGTTCCTCGAAAACGGCATGCCCCAGGACACCTTAAAACGAATTCTCAAGATAGGAGGTGCTGTCTGATGGCTGCACTACAATTATTTGCCTGCATGGGCCTGATTTCCGGGGCTTTTTTATTGCTTCGGCTCTCCCCAATGGAGTTCACCGATGGATTGTTTGGCTTTCTGACCCATAAATCCAAGAGCATTAAAGCGGAAATCAACGAGGCAACCCGGCGTAAAAAAGCGTTTTTCCTGCGCCGGGAGATTGAGGAAGTACAGGAGATTCTGAAAATGACCAGCCGGGACAGCCGTTTTTCTATGGTCTGTGCGGCATCTCTGCTCTTGTTCGCTATGGGCGCAAGCGCCGCAATCCTCTTGCAGAATGTGTTTCTCGTTCCGGTCCTTGCGGTGGGGCTGATGCTTTTACCTTTCTGGTACATCAAGCTTACGGCGGTTCATTACAGGAAAAACATTTCGGCGGAGCTGGAAACGGCGCTGTCCATCATTACCACTGCCTATCTGCGCAGTGAGGATATCCTCACCGCCGTGGAGGAAAACCTGCAGTATTTAAACCCACCGGTCCGCAGTGTATTTGCTGAATTCCTAACGCAAATCAAGCTCATCAATCCGGATGTGGACGAGGCACTCCAAAAAATGAAGTCCCGGATCGAAAACGAGGTGTTCCGAGAATGGTGCGACGCCATTGCCGCCTGCCGGTATGACCGCAGTCTCAAGACCACCCTGACGCCCATTGTTTCAAAGCTCAGTGACATGAGGATCGTCAATGCGGAGTTAGAATACATGGTCTTTGAGCCAAGGAAGGAATTTATTATCATGGTTATCCTCGTGATTGGCAACATTCCCATTATGTATTTCCTCAACAGGAGCTGGTATGACACCCTGATGCACACCGTAATAGGGCAACTTATCCTGGCGGTCTGTGCGGCGGCTATCTTCATCAGCACCGCTTTCGTGATCTGGCTGACCAAGCCCATCGAATACAGGAGGTAGCCGATATGACAACATTATTACTCTTTGCGGCTCTGTTTGCCACAGGGCTGTTTTTCATTTTATCAGAAGTGCTGAAGCTGCCCACCATGGGAACGGCCAAGGCCATGTTAAGTTATGCCAAGCGCAAGAAGAAGTCTGCCAACACCACCGAGGTTTGGCTCATGTCCCTTGCGGTCAGGCTCTCCGGCCACCTCCCCATGGATGAATACAAAAAAAGTCGTATGGGAAATGTCCTTAAGGCCGCAGGCATCAGCATGACCCCGGAGGTTTATGCGGCATATGCCATCGTCAAGGCAGGAGCCGTCCTCCTTGGCGTCATCCCCTGTTTGCTCCTGCTTCCTCTGCTGGCTCCGATAGTGTTTTTCCTGGCATTGCTGGTTTACTTTAAAGAAACAGGCCGGGCGGACGGACAACTGCGGGAAAAACAGGAGCAGATTGAAAATGAGCTGCCCCGCTTCGTTGCAACCGTGGAACAGACCCTCAAAAGCAGCCGCGATGTGCTGGCGATGCTGGAAACCTACAAGAAGAACGCAGGGGCGGACTTTGCCCGTGAGCTGGACATTGTGACGGCGGATATGCGGTCCTCTTCCTATGAGGCGGCCCTCACCCGGTTCGAGGCAAGGCTCAATTCTCCCATGCTCTCCGATGTGGTCAGGGGCTTGATCGGTGTCCTTCGCGGGGATGACAGCACGGTGTATTTTCAGATGCTGGCTCATGACTTTAAAGCATTGGAGCTGCAGCGGCTTAAGAGCCGGGCGCAGAAGATACCGCCCAAAATCCGAATCTTCTCATTCGTTATGCTGATGTGTTTCCTTTTTACCTATCTGACCATTATCGCCTATGAAATTATAAAGTCCTTGGGCCAAATGTTTTAATGAAGGGAGGTTGTGACATGACAAAAAAAGAAATCGAAAAAATGATCCGTAATAAGCTGGAAGCCAACTACAACGCATATATCCGGCAGCTTCAGACCCTGCCCGCCGATAGTCTCATCGAGCAAGCCGCTCAAATTGCCGCCACTAAGCTGATATTCAAGGAGCTGTGTAAGGGCGGCTACAAAAGCGAATATATGGAATACCTGCTCCGCTTCCAAAACCCGCTGGAGGTTGTTCGGGATCACTGGCTGTTGGAACATAATGTTCCTTTGGACGGGGATAACATAGAACACGTTCTCTGGACGCTTTCCGACAAACAGGCTGCCGAGCAGGACTATGAGCTGGATGAAACCTTCCTGCTTCCCGAGCAGGGGGTGCGGATGTGCTGAGGCTGCTAAAAAACAGAAGCGGCGAGGGATACATTGACGTGGTGGTATTGGTGCTTTGCGCCATGCTGGTCATCGCCCTTGCCGTCAGGGTGCTTCCCGTCTATGTTGCAAAAAACCAATTGGACAGCTTTGCAACAGAGCTGTGCCGGGAGGCGGAGATCAATGGGCGCATCGGCTCCGAAACCAACCTGCGGGCGCAGGTGCTGCGGGAGAAAACGGGGCTTGACCCCCTCATTTCCTGGTCGAGAACCGGAAACATCCAGCTCAATCAGGAATTCACCGTGACTCTCACCCTGCAGACCGATATCGGATTATTCGGCGGCTTCGGCTCATTTCCCGTTACGTTGACGGCAAAGGCCAGCGGAAAGAGCGAGGTATATTGGAAATGAAAAAGATCAATGGTATAATAAGGGATAGAAAGGGAGCCTCCTTTCCGCTCACTGTGGCAATAGCCCTTGTGCTTTTAATGCTCATGTGCTGTATTACGGAGTATATGCGGCTGAATATCATAGCACAAGGTGTTCGGGACGCAGTGCAGTCCGCTATTATTTCGACAGTGACCGACAACTATAGCGAAGTGTATCACGGAGTGCGGGAAGGCTATGCCGCAGGCTACCAGCCCTTTGGCGGCTCATGGGAGCAAAGTGTCAGCTATGGCGATATCTACGCACAGCTGGACAGAACTCTGGGACTGCAAAGAAACGGCGGGTATCATGTGAAATACGCAGGTGAAGCCGTGGAATTTAAGCTCTATGATTTATGGGTTAATGTCCGAAATGCGCCTTTGGCGCCCTCCGATCCGGCAAATGCGCAAAGGTTTATTGCCGATGCGACCATCCGGCTGGAGGTCCCGGTATCCTTTGCGGGTAAAATACTGCCGCCCATGCGGATAAATCTCAAGCTGCAGGCAAGATATATGTCTGTATTTTAACTATTGTACAAATTCAGTAGACTTCTGAAAAATTCTGTGGTAGGGTGTGGAACTATAAAGAGGTAAAAAAACTGAAAAGGAGGCAAATTCTATGATGAATATGAAGGATAAAACCAAGAGAAGTCTTCTCATCGCCGGGCTTTGCGTCATCTGCGTGGGGCTGATTTTTGCAATCTCCTCCCGCTTTCAGACAGAAATACCGACAGGCGACGAATCCACTCCGGCAACCTTGGCTGAAACCGAGGTCACTCCGGATATCAATAATATAGAAGTAACAGCAGAAAAAACAAAGGACAAAGAGCTGGTGATTCAGCTCGACGCGTCGGTCCCGGCTCTTGCGGATAAGCCCTCGGATCAAACCGACCAACCGGTGCAGAACCTGCAGCCGGATATCACCAAGCCGCCGGAGCCATCCGAGAGCCAAAAGACCGATCCGAGCAAAAACCCTGACGGCGAAAAGGTTGACAAGGTACAAGCCGTTGACCATGGCAGCGTACAAAAGCCAGATAATCCAGCTCCGGCAAACAGTGAACCCCAGGGCGGTGAGAGAAAGGACGGTAAGGTCTATCTTCCCGGCTTCGGATGGGTGACTGAAACAGGAGGTTCCGGTACCACAGTAGATGATATGTATGAAAACGGTAATAAAATCGGAATCATGGATTAGCCCTTAAAATTAAATATATAACTCCAGCAAAAACACAGCAGAAATGCTGTGTTTTTTGCTGCCAGGGAGGTAGATCTTTATGAAACGAATTTTAAGCAGTTTTTTTATTCTGCTTTTGCTGCTGACTACCCTTTTTTCGCCTGCAGCCTTTGCTGAAGGTGAAGGAAATATCGATCACGGAGGCGGTGGGATGGGCAGCGGTTCTAATGAAAACTTTTGGAGCGGTGGAGATGAAGGTGTGCGGATTACGGTAGTCCGGGCCAGTGACCATGCAGTAGTCACTACTCCTATTGATATTACCAATAAGCATCCCGATAACATACAAGCTCATTTCGGCAAAGTCAGTAAAATATCCTACAGAGATGGTGCCTCATTGACTCCCAGTGGTCAGCAGTACAGCTATTTCAATCCCGCGCAGGCAATTCCAAGAATCATCAGTTCTGGCAGCGGCAACACTAACATTGAAGTGATTAAGAACTATTTTACAGATGAGCAAGTCTTACGCAGTATTGCTAATTTGACTGGTTTTAACTTCGACACCCTTATCAACGGAAACTATAAAATTCTGCTGGAGCCAATGGCCTACATGACATTCCAGGGTGTGAGGATCGCGGTGACCGCAACGGAAGCCGCCCTCTATGACCAGCAGATCAGCGGCGGACTTCGCAGCAAGATGGTTTCTCTTTCGCATAAGAACCTGCCACTGGCAATGTTCCTTGAAACCGCTGATCTCGGTTATCCGGCATGGTCAGGTTCCCGGACAAACCCTGCATCCAACGCAGACATCATCTCCTCCCTTGGACTTGGCATCATCCGTTTCAGCGAAGCGGAGCTGCCGCAGGTAGATAGTTATGACTACACCTACCGGGTAAACACCCAGGTCATCACCTCGGTCACGGTCAGCAGAGGTCAATCCGACCCCGATGATCCTGTGTCGGTACGCTTTACCATCGGCGGTGCAGCCTATACTGTCAACAACGTGTATTATCCCAGCGGTGACAGCCAGCTTGTGTGGGTACGCTGGACAACACCCGCCACGCCGCAGACCATGACCATCAATGTGAACGTTACAGGCGGCGGCAGGGCAAGCCAGAGTACTATCACCGCAAATATCGTGGATCTGTCGGGCAACGATCCCCCCAATCCTGTGGCTGATGACCGCAACGACAGCTATACCCGGCCAAGTGTGCCTTCCAACACCGAGAAAACCTCTGCGTCATGGGGAGTCTGGCGGCCGTGGTGGAGATCTTATTGGGTATGGCATTCCACTGGTGAAGATTCCGGATACTGGTGCGACCATGGTTGGTGGAACTTTGATTATGATACCTATCGGGCGGATTTATCGGCATCCATGAGTATCAAACCGGATGATAAGGCTCCGACCGCAGCAGGCAAGACAATGAAAAGCGGATACGGGATCAACCAGACCGTTACCACAAATGTCAGTACCAACCAGTCCTCGGCGGTAACCGCTGCGCAGACTGCCGTAACCTATTTTCCTGAATTCCGATACCAATCATACTGGCGCCTATTGGACAGAACCTACGGCGGTTACAGCTCCCAATTTGAGTTCGCTAATAACAGGTATTCAACCTATAACAGACGCACCCACTTCACGCCTATATGGATGCCCGACGGAAGCTACACACCGTATACCTGGCTCATTGACTGCTGGACGCCGCAGGGAATGCTCAGTATGAACCTTACCGACTCGGTGATCATCAGCGGGAATCTTTGGTCGGACTGGCATGTCGCTCCGGTCAAGCCTTAAAAACATCATCGGAAAAGAAATGACCGCAAGGCTGAAAACGGCTTTACGGTATATTTTATTTTAATCAATAAAATGAAAGGTGGAAAAGAACCATGATAAAAACAAAGAAGCTCCTGGTTATCCTTTGCGCCATCCTTATCCTGACAGGCATGTTCGCTATGACAGCTTATGCTGCGCCGACCGGCGATGTAGCTGGAGCCATTGAGGGCACATGGAACACGGCATCAGTGCAAATTAAAACTGTAGTTAACAAGGTTGTGTTCCCTGCCATCGACCTGATCCTGGCGGTGTTTTTCTTTGCCAAGCTGGGGATGGCGTATTTCGATTACCGGAAGCATGGGCAGTTTGAATGGGCGGCGCCGGCAATATTATTCGCATGCCTTGTGTTCATGCTTACGGCGCCCCTCTATATCTGGACAATTTTGGGGATGTAAAGTTCAAGAGCCACAACACTATTGGTGTAGTGACTCCACGCATAATCTTTATTATTAGAACCTATAAAAACATCTAAGTATGCAGTCTGGATTTTGCCGCTGCTTGCAAAATAATTAATCAAAGCTATAGATTAGTAGCTTTTTAATTACTTCAAATAGTTATTGACATATGCCATAAACGGAGTATAATAAGAATAGATGGCATATGCCACAAACTAAAAGGAGGTGAATAGTATGCCAAGAAGGGATGGAACCGGCCCGATGGGCGCTGGAACAATGACTGGAAGAGGTTTAGGACTTTGCACAGGTGCTAATGCAGTAAAGTATGGAGCTGGTCTCGGAATGGGATTAGGTCTTGGGCTTGCTTGCAGACGCGGTTTCGGTCGTGGCTTTGGTAGAGGTTTTGCAAATAACCAGACCTCCTCGAAAACACAAAAAGAGCTGCTCAATGAACAGAAAACCATGTTGCAGGATCGACTCGAAGTTATTGACAAGCAATTAGAGAACCTTTAATGGTCATCAGGGATAACCGGAGGACGCTCTGGTTATTTCTGATTAGAATGGAGGTGATGGATTATGGCGAGACCGATGAAATGGAGAAAAGTCTGCTGCTTGCCTGAAAGCAATAGATTCGGGCCTCTTGATTCACCTGCCGACGCTGAAACCCATGTAAACATGACCGTTGACGAGTATGAAACCATAAGACTTATCGATTTAGAGGGTTTTACACAGGAAGAGTGCGCCAAGCAGATGAATGTGGCGCGTAGTACCGTTCAAGGCATTTATATTGAGGCCAGAAAAAAGCTGGCTGAGTCGTTAGTTAACGGAAGGGTACTGTCGATTGAGGGCGGTGAATACCGGCTCTGCGATGGATTGGGGAATGGCTGTGGTCGCGGCTGCCATAGACATGGGCGTGGTCGATGCTTTACAGATGATGAGGATCGAGGTGGCTGATTGTATATTCAGAAAAAGTAATTGAACATTTTATGTGCCCTCAAAATGCTTATAGTATGCCGGATGCAGATGCCGAAGGAAGCTACGGAGATCCTTCCTGTGAGGATTATTTAACCGTTTATATAAAGGTAAAAGATAATCGCATAGAGGAAATCAGCTATCTTGTGTTTGGCTGTTGTGCTTCAATTGCAACATCCAGCATGATATCGGTATTAGCAAAGGGTAAAACCTTAGAGGAAGCGTTGAATATCACAGAAGAAGATATTGTTCGGGCATTAGACGGTCTTCCTGAAAATAAGCTCCACTGCTCGAATTTGGGAGTAAGTGCATTACACAATGCAATTAACAACTATTTAGAAATGAAAAGAACGGAGGATTCTTATGAAAATAGCAATTCCGGTAGATGAGAAAACTTTGGAGTCCAGCGTATGTGCATCCTTTGGACGTACCCCCTATTTTCTTATTTATGATACAGAAACTAAGGAAAGTGTATTTATTGATAACAGTGCGGCAGCGAGTACAGGTGGTGCTGGGATTAAAGCTGCACAAACAATAGTAGATAATAAAGCAGGTGCTTTATTGACGCCCAGATGTGGTCAAAACGCTGCCGACGTGATTAAATCTGCTGATATCAAAATATTTAAAACGACATCCGCTTCAGTAAAGGATAATATTGCTGCTTATATCGATGGGAAACTACCCTTACTGGAAGAAATCCATGCCGGATTTCACGGGCACGGAGGCAATTAATATGAGAATAGCTGTGCTAAGTGGTAAGGGCGGCACAGGGAAAACACTGGTATCGGTAAATTTGGCTGCGGCGGCGAAAACATCGACATATATAGACTGCGATGTTGAAGAACCAAACGGGCATCTGTTTCTTAAGCCTGAAGGAGTTCAAGAGGAAGAAATATCAGTGAAAATTCCAAAGGTGAATAATGACCTGTGCAATGGATGCCGAAAATGCGTTGATTTTTGTAAATTCAATGCTCTTACCTATATCAAAAACAAACTGATTGTCTTTGACGATGTATGTCACTCCTGCGGTGGCTGTATTTTGGTTTGTCCTGAAAATGCATTAACAGAGAAAGAAAGGGTTATTGGAAAAGTTCAAAAGGGCGTTTCCGGTGAAGTGGAAGTATGGACAGGAATAATGAACACCGGTGAAGCTATGGGTATTCCGATTATAAAAAAGTTGCTTGTAAAAAAGCAAACGGAAGCTAATAGACAGACTTTCATAGACTGTCCTCCCGGAAGTGCCTGTATTGTAATGGAAAGCATTAAGGACGCAGATTATTGTATATTGGTAGCTGAACCCACATTATTTGGCGTCCATAACCTCAATATGGTATACGAACTGGTCAAGTTGTTTGATAAACCATTTGGAGTGGTTCTTAACAAATGTTTGGAAGAAGAAAACCCAGCGGAGATCTTTTGTTTGGAGAGAAACATTAAGATTTTAGGTCGGATTCCGTTTGACCATGATCTTGGAACCTTGAACTCGAATGCAGAGATTGCTGCAAATAAAAACGAAAAATACCGTGAACTGTTTTCTTCCCTGCTTGATACAGTGACAAAGGAGGTGCAGCATGAAACAATTACTAATTCTTAGCGGAAAAGGCGGCACCGGAAAGACCACTATAGCAAGTGCATTTATAAAGCTTTCTGACGCCAAGGCATATGCGGATTGTGATGTGGATGCGCCTAACCTGCATCTTATAATGGGGTGGAAAGCTGAACCGAAAAAAACTGACTATTATGGATTACCAATAGCAGAAATCGATTTGGACTTGTGCATTGAATGCGATCAGTGTAGAGAAAGCTGTCGGTTTGATGCTATCAACGCAGAGCCTAATTACAAAGTTGATCCTTTTGCATGTGAAGGTTGTGGTGTTTGTGAGTATGTTTGTCCTGTGGAAGCGATAACTTTGAAACCGGCAGTGGCCGGGGAACTAATGCTGTATTTTGACCAGGAAAAAGCGTTTTCAACAGCACAGCTCAAAATGGGCAGCGGTACCTCCGGACTACTTGTCACTGAGGTGAAAAAACAGTTGAAGTCAGCAGCGGATGATTCTGAACTGGCCATTATTGATGGATCTCCCGGAATAGGCTGCCCCGTTATTGCATCACTCAGCGGTGTGGATATGGTTTTGATCGTTGCCGAACCTTCTATATCAGGTATCAGCGATATGGAACGCATTATAAATACAGCAGCCAAGTTCGGAACGAAGACCGCAGTATGTATAAACAAGTATGACACTAACATTGAAAACACAGAAAAGATTGAACAGTTTTGTAAAAGACAGGATCTGCCCTTTATTGGCAGGATACCTTTTGACTCCAACGCCGTGAAAGCCATTAATAATGGTCAAACCATTGTAGACATAGATTGCAAATCTGGCACAGCGGTTAAAGAGATCTACCGCAAGGCAATGAATTTTCTTTTTGAAAAAGGTGGTAGCTAAAAGTCATGCTTATTAAAACCTTAGTGGAAAACACATCGATATCAAAAGACTTCGGCAATGAGCATGGCCTTAGCCTGTATATAGAAACAAAGAAACACAAAATATTGTTTGATGTGGGCGCAAGCGAGATGTTCCTTCAAAATGCTAAAAAGCTTGATGTAAATATTGCAGATGTGGGCTTTCTCGTAATTTCACATGGACATTATGATCATGGCGGAGGATTAAAGGTATTCTTGCAGGAAAACAGCACTGCAACTGTATATCTCCACCAACAGGCATTTGAAAAGCATTATGCACTGCGTTCGACTGGTAAACCAGAACTAATCGGCTTGGATGTGGATTTGAAGCAAAATAGTCAAATCGTATTTTCTTCAGATTATTATTCTATCGACAAAGGGGTTTGGCTGTTCTCAAATATCGCGCTTAAAGAGCCTCGACCAAAATCAAACTGTGGATTGCTCACTGAGCGTAATGGGCAAACGATAGACGATACCTTTGCTCATGAGCAAAACCTCGTGGTAGAGGAAGACGGAAAAACTCTATTAGTAACAGGTTGCGCTCATAATGGCATCATAAATATACTTGAGCATTTTCATACACTCAAAGGACGCCTGCCCGATTATGTAATTGGAGGATTTCATCTTTCCAGTCACTCGGGCGGAAATGAGGACTCAGATACGATAGATAGAATTGGCGAGTACCTTATGGGTACAAAAGCAAAGTTTTATACCTGTCATTGTACAGGCATAGAAGCCTATGAAAGGCTGAAATCTGTTATGGGAGATAGTATTGATTATCTGTCAGCAGGTAGTGAAATAATAATCTAAAATAAAGGAGCAAGATTATGAGCGAAAATTGCAATCAAAGCTGCAGCAGCTGCTCGGAGGACTGTGCAGAAAGAAAAGAAGAAAAAACGGATTTCTCTGAGAAGCTGCATGAGATGAGCAGTGTAAAAAAAGTCATCGGTATTATTAGCGGTAAAGGAGGAGTCGGTAAGTCACTTATTACCTCTATGCTTGCGGTTACCATGAACAGGATGGGTTATCATACCGCTATTCTTGATGCAGACGTTACCGGGCCTTCTATCCCTAAAGCATTTGGTATCAAGGAAAAAGCCGCAGGTAGTGAATTTGGCCTGTTCCCTGTTAAAACCAAGACTGGTATTGATATTATGTCTGTTAATTTGCTTTTAGAAAATGATACTGATCCGGTTGTCTGGAGAGGGCCGATTATTGCTGGTACAGTTAAGCAGTTTTGGACTGATGTTATCTGGAGCGATGTGGATTTTATGTTCATCGATATGCCGCCTGGTACTGGTGATGTTCCCCTTACGGTATTTCAATCCATTGCTGTTGAAGGGATTATCGTTGTGACATCCCCGCAGGAGCTGGTATCCATGATTGTATCAAAGGCTGTCAAGATGGCCGAGATGATGAATATCCCTATTATCGGTCTGGTGGAAAACATGTCCTATTTTAAGTGCCCTGATAACGGCAAGGACTATCAGATATTCGGCGAAAGCCATATTGAAGAAATTGCTGATAAACATAATTTAAAGGTTCTTGCTAAATTACCTATTGACCCGAAAATTTCAGCCGCATGTGACAAGGGTATGATAGAGCTTTTCGACGGCAATTGGCTTGAGCCAGTTGCAGAAATATTAGAGAAAATGGAGGAAAATTAAAATGATGAAAATTGCTGTAGCAAGCGAGAACGGAATGGTAACTGAGCACTTTGGACATTGCGAAGGGTTTATGATTCTTGATACCGATAATAATCAAATCGTCAAAAGTCAAACCATTGCCAACCCTGGGCATAAGCCTGGATTTTTGCCGAATTTCCTTGCCGATCGTGGTGTAAATGTCATTATCAGCGGTGGTATGGGCGGAGGCGCGGTTGAGATTTTTAATGAAAGGAACATTGAAGTTGTTGTAGGAGCTTCTGGCGATGCGAAAACTGCCGTAGAAGCGTACCTGCAAGGCTCTCTAAAATCTACCGGTTCCGTTTGCCATGAACATCAGCATCATGAAGAGTGTGGAGAATAGATAACATTGAACACAAGGATAAAATTGCATTACAAAGAGACTACCCTGTTGAAAGTAAATCAGCAGGGTTTGTTTTTTAAAGTATAGGAAATTTCACCGTCCTTTTACAAGAATATATTGGCAGATTCTCGGAATGTAGGAGGAAATGGATATGAATTTTTTTGAACAGGAATTAAAAAAGCTGACCGGATATATTACTGACCTGACCGATAAAAAGTATGTCGGTCGAGCCTGTTTCGGCAAGCTCACCGAAAACCTTCGCGTCAGAATGGAGCTTATCACTCAAGGGTGGGCAGATCACTACACAGCGGTCAAAGCAACCATCATCAACAGAAACGACGGTCCGGTGGACGTTCTCACACTGCGATTTTCCGACCTGCTCGGTAAAAAGACAGTCAACAATCCGAACTTCTCAAACGGAATCTATCCTCACATTTGGAACAGCGGAGACAGCATCGAATGGTATGTCTATAATCCAAGCAAGGCGGATTATAAGCAGATCTCCGGGGCTCTGAATGATTACCTTGACATGTTCCGCTGTCCGACGTTGGAGATGGAGCAGACCGAAACCACCATGGGCGGTCAGAGGATGTAAATTAAAATAAAGAATAAGATCGAGTATGAAGCCTGCGTAAAAGCAGGTCTTTTTCATTTTCGGGAAAGGAGTGATGCGTCGGATGTTTATTTGGGATTTTGCCGTTGACATTGTCCTTGGACAGATCATGGACTGGATATATGCGCAGATCGTCCGCTTCCTTGGTGAATTTTTCGCCATGATGGGAAATATGGGCGCCGAACTGTTTGAAATGAGCTGGGTGCAGGCCATGGTGCTGTTCTTTTCCTACCTTGCGTGGGCGCTGTATGGAACGGGGCTGGTGGTCTCGGCTTTCGAGTGCGGCATTGAATACCAGACCGGTCGTGGCAGTATGAAAGACACAGCCCTTAACGCCATCAAAGGATTTATGGCAGTGGGGCTGTTTTCTATTGTTCCGGTGGAACTCTACAAGCTGGCAATAACGCTGCAGGCCAGCTTCACATCAGGCATCACCGGGATTACAGGCAGCGGGATCAGCACCATGACGGTTGCTGCACTCACCAATGTGGGCAGCATCGGGCTTAACCCCATTATGGGGATATTCTGTGTTATCCTCATGGGTTACGCCGTCATCAAGGTCTTTTTTGCCAACCTGAAACGGGGCGGTATCCTGCTGATCCAAATCGCTGTGGGGAGCCTTTATATGTTCAGTGTTCCACGCGGATACATTGACGGTTTTGTAAGCTGGTGCAAGCAGGTGGTAGGCATATGCCTCACCGCCTTTTTGCAGTCCACTATCCTCATTGCGGGGCTTATGGTTTTTAACAGCAACATGCTTTTAGGGCTCGGTCTAATGCTGGCAGCCTCGGAAGTCCCAAGGGTCGCCGGTCAATTTGGACTGGATACCTCCACCAGAGGTAACCTCATGAGTACTATGTACGCTGCTCAGACAGCGGTCAACATGACAAGAACAATCGTAAAGGCGGTGGCAAAATGAAAGACATGAAGTTGGTCTATATCGCTTCACCATATGCCGGGGATATCGAATATAACACCCGGAAAGCCATAGAATATTGCCGTTATGCTGTAGGCCACGGTGTTATTCCGTTGGCGCCCCACTTGCTGTTCCCAAGGTTCTTATCAGAATTAAATCCCGAGGAACGGGAAATGGGAATCAGTATGGGGCTGACACTCATCGCCAAATGCTCTGAGCTGTGGGTGTTTGGCAATAAAATTACCACGGGTATGCACCGTGAGATTTTACAGGCCGACAGGCTTGGTATAGCGGTGAAATACCTCGGTGAGCTTGAAATGACAGATTACTCCAAACCCATACAGCAGGAACCGGAGGAAACGCCCTCTTTCGGTACACATATGGGTATGAGCATAAAACCATGAACGCGCGGCTCACCCTGGGCAGCCTGTTTGACGGGATCGGCGGTTTTCCGCTGGCGGGCGTCCGGCAGGGCATTGTGCCTGTGTGGGCCAGCGAAATCGAAGCCTTTCCCATTGAGGTAACAAAGCTGCGCTTTCCAAAGATGCTGCATGTTGGCGATATTACCAAGTTAAAAGGCGCCGAACTGCCGCCTGTGGATATCATCAGCGGAGGCAGTCCGTGCCAGGACCTCTCTGTAGCCGGAAAAAGAGCCGGGCTTCAAGGAGAACGCTCCGGCTTGTTCATGGATCAAATTCGCATCATTAAGGAGATGAGAGATGAAGAAATACGAAACGGAAGGGCAATTGACGCTGTTCGACCTAGATACATGGTCTGGGAAAATGTCCCCGGAGCTTTCAGTTCCGCAAACGGCGAGGATTTCCGTGCGGTGCTTGAAGAAACCTGCCGAATTGCAGACAGCTCCGTTTCTGTACCTCGACCTCCGAGAGGGGTATGGTTGTCTGCTGGGGCCGTATTGGGACCGGAATTCTCACTTGCTTGGAGAGTATTGGACGCTCAATACTGGGGCCTCGCCCAAAGACGCAAAAGAATCTTCCTTGTCGCAGATTTTACAGGACACACCGCACCCGAAATACTATTTAAGCAAGACGGCATGTTTGGGGATACTGCGTCGGGCCAAGAAACGAGACAAGGAGCTGCCCCCTGTACTCAAGAAAGCGTTGGAGATACAGGCGGGAATCCGAACTGTATCGGAGGAACAGACAACCAATGCTTAACCTCCTGGGATGTTCAAAGCCGCCGTATTTATGAAAGTAATGGAGTATGGCCTGCCCTATATAGTGGCGGCGGCGGAGGGCACGGCTATGTATCAACAGAAAAAAACAATCCAATCACCATCCCAATCAATACGCAAATCGCAACGCGGCATAACCGATTGGGAGAAGGAACCGGGCTGGGCGTCGGGGAAAACGGCGACCCGGCTTTTACTTTGCAGGCGGCACATTCACATGCTGTTTTTAATGCGGAATCGGACGAATCCGAAGCCGAATACATTGCTTTTTCCTGTAACCAGCGGGATGAGGTGCGTGACCTAAAGGATGTATCCGGAGCATTGCAGGCCCAGCCGGGTATGAAGCAGCAGACCTTTATAGCCGATGTGAGAAATGCCCCGGAACAGGATGCAAGCCAAACCAACTGCCTGACGCCATGGGATACCCAGCAGGAACGCATATTCACGGAGCAAAGCGTGGCTCCGACATTGGCCGGAGCAGATGGCGGAGGCGGCCGGAATCCGGGCGGCTTGCTGTTCGCCGCGGGAGTGGTCAGCAAAGGCAACGGCGACTGCTTCCTGACGCCGGAACAGCACACTTCCCTCACATCAGGCGGCGGTCAGGCCGGACAGGGGTACCCTTGCATATTGACCGCAGGTTTTTCAGCCGGAGCCGCCCCTACAGCCGGAGGCATCGGCTACCAGGAAGAATGTGCCCCTACCCTCAAGGCTTCGGAGAGCGGTACGAATATGGTGCCAAGTGTCCTATGCCTTAACGATCAGGGTGGAAATCGCATGGATGTAACGGTAGAACTTGCGGCTACCTTACGAGCGCAAATGTCGGGGCACCCGCCCCTTGTGCTGGACAGCCAGCAGGACGGCGCTGAAATCTGCGAAAACCAGTGTCCCACCATCACATCGGCGGCGGGTACCAGCAGAAACAACCAACCGGTACTGTTTGAAAACCACGGCATTGATTCCCGCTATACCGGCCCCCATGAAGTAGCGCCCACCATGTCGGCGCGATATGGCACAGGCGGCAACAATGTACCGCTGATCGCCCCCTCCAAAGCATTTAGTCTGGACGGTGCGGAAAGCAACAGCATGAAATCAGACAACCCCCATTCAGGGTGTCGTGAAACGGAGATAGCCAGAACCATAGATACTACAAATCCATGTCCGAGCAAGAATCAAGGAGGCATAGCCATTGTGCAAGAAAGCTATTGTATCGCCGGCAATATCATTGACCGCCAGGATCATAACGGCGGCAACGGCATGGGATTTCAGCGGGACATCAGCTATACCTTAAATACAGCCGATCGGCATTGCGTTTTTTCACAGCAGCGCTGCGATGAGTATTTGCCCAATGAAGTGGTCAGCACACAAAGTGCCCGACAGCACAAAGACGCTACCGACCTTGTCTGTGAACCGGAAATTGCCGGTTTGGACTGCCGCAACGGAGAAGAAAACGGTGATATGTGCGGCACCCTCCAATCCCATCCTTCCGGAGGATATTCCCTGAACACTCTGCATCCTGTGCGGATCGGCAAGCTGGTACGCCGCTTGACTCCGCTGGAGTGTGAGCGGCTTATGGGCTTCCCCGACCTGTGGACAGACATACCGGGCGGCTCAGACAGCGCCAGGTACAAAGCGCTGGGCAATAGCGTAGCAATCCCATGCGTGGAGTTTGTACTCCGTGGGATCGCTTATTTTTTGCGAAAATACTATGAAGAACAGGAGTGATCTGCATGTATATATATCCCGATAATTTAAAGTCCAAAGCTGTGCTGTGGCTGTGGCAGCTCCGGGACATCGGCATCATTGGAGTCGGTTGCCTTATTTCTGTTTTTGCGCTGGCACAGCTCGGGTTTATGCTCCCTGTTGTGGCAACGGCCCTTTATGCATTCCTCACCATTCGGTTTGAGGATACCAGCATCCTTGACTTTATCCGATATTCCGGCGCCTTTTTTCTCACCCGGCAACAGCTCTACGAATGGAGCCTGCAGCCGGAGGAATTCTGGGAGCCGTAGGGAAAGCAGGTGAAAAAATGAGCAGAAAAGAAAAGAAGAAACAAAAACAGAAGCTGTCTACACGGCAGCTCATTAACACCAAAGGCATCACGGATTACTGCCTTTCAACCTACAGCCACGGTGACCTGGTGTATTTCATCATCAAGCCCACAAACATATCCGTGCTGTCGGAAGCCAGTATCTCAGCTCGGATCTATGCCTTGATGACTGTATTAAAAGGCATGGCGGAGATTGAAATGTGCTGTCTGAATTCCCGCGAGAACTTCGAGGATAACAAGCGGTTTTTAAGAAACCGTATCGAACAGGAGAACAATCCGGCCATCCACAAACTGCTGGAGGCAGATCTAACCTTCCTTGACCGCATCCAGGTACAGATGGCCACCGCCAGGGAATTTCTCATCATCATCCGGCTGCGAAACGAAAAGGAAAGCGAAGTGTTCTCCTACTTAAACCGGATCGAAAAAACACTCCGAGAGCAGGGCTTTTCTGTTAAGCGGGCAGGCAAGGATGATATCAAGCGGCTGCTGGCAGTCTATTTTGAACAGAATGTCACCACCGAGAAATTTGAGGATTTTGATGGAGAGCGCTGGATTATCCTGGGGGAATAAAAAGACTTTTATTTGCTTTATTATATAGACTTCCCAGCATTCTTCGTTTATTGTGTGTGCTTGGAGGTGATACAGATGACTGTTTTACAAGATGAACTCCTGGATGACTTCATTACAGATTTACGTGAAAGGACGCTTTCGGAATTTCGGCATCATAAAAAGGAAATACAGGATCGATATGATATGATCAGGGAACTCAGCATGAAATTGCAGGGTATCCTCTCTCTCAGCTTAACCAAGAAAATGAACAGATAATCCAGGATTATATCGACGAAAAAGACAGCCTTGCCGGTGATGAGTTAAACTATGTTTATCTGAAGGGAATGACTGACTGCTGCAAGCTGTTGAAGCTTCTGGAAATCATATAGCACCAACAAATCATACAGGGTATTTGTGAAGGACTTGCTGAAAAGGCAAGTCTTTTTCTGTCCAAATCTATCAAAATTTAAGGAGATGATATAATGCCGAAACCCAAAAAAGCTGTGGCTGTCGGGGCGCAGGACGATGTGCGGATACAAGAATTTCTCGACATGATTGCCCCGTCTGTAATTCGGTTTTTTACAGACTACTTTATATGCGGGAACACTTATCGCTGTGTGTGGGCGCTCCGGGAGTACCCGACTGCTACGGAGGAACAGGCTATCCTCAGGTATTTAGGTGAAAAGGACGGCATCACCCTGCGCATTTATACCCGGCACGTTACCGCGGTGGAAGAAAAAAGGATCATATCCAATGCCGCCAATAAGAACCGCATGAAAAAAAGCAGCACCAATGACCTCCAGCAAACCGTTGCCGCTGAAAGCAATCTGCAGGATGTGGCGAATATCGTTGCGGCCATGCACCGCAACAAGGAGCCGCTCCTCCATGCCGCTGTTTATATCGAGCTGTCCGCCCATGACCTGGATCAGCTCAAGCTGCTGCAAACCGAGGTGCTGACCGAGCTGATCCGGAGCAAGCTCAATGTGGACCGGCTCATGCTCCGCCAGCAGCAGGGTTTTATTTGTGCCATGCCAAGCGGATGGAATGTGTTCGGGGATCAGTTTGAACGGGTGCTCCCGGCATCCTCTGTGGCTAATCTTTACCCTTTTAACTATTCGGGTAAGACCGACGCCAACGGCTTTTATATCGGTCGTGATAAATTCGGCAGCAATGTGCTGGTGGATTTTAATAAAAGAGCGGACGATAAAACCAACGCCAACATTCTGATCCTGGGCAATAGCGGTCAGGGCAAGAGTTACCTGTTAAAGCTCATCCTCACCAATCTCAGGGAGGCCGGCATGCAGGTGCTGGCTCTTGACCCGGAGATGGAATATGAGGAACTGACGGTAAACCTTGGAGGCTGTTTTATAGACCTTATGTCCGGTGAATACATCATCAATGTGTTAGAGCCAAAAACATGGGATGTAAGCGGCGATCCAAAGGATGCCGGAGCGCCCCAGGCATTCCAGCAGACCTCCAAACTGAGCCAGCACATCAGTTTTCTAAAGGATTTTTTCCGAAGCTATAAAGACTTTGATGACCGCCAGATCGACACCATTGAAATTATGCTGGGCAAGCTCTACGACAAATGGGGCATCACCGACCGAAGCAATTTTGACAGGCTGAAATCAACCGATTACCCCATCCTGTCCGACCTTTACGATCTTGCGGAGGCGGAGTATAAAGCCTTTGACGAAAGCAAGCGCCAGCTCTACACCGCGGACACACTGCGGGAAATCTGCCTCGGACTCCACTCCCTGTGCAAGGGCGCGGAGTCAAATTATTTTAACGGGCATACCAACATCACCGGCAACAGCTTTATAACCTTTGGCGTCAAAGGGCTTCTGCAAGCTTCCGGGAATCTCCGCAATGCCCTGCTGTTCAACGTCCTGTCCTTTATGAGCAACGAGCTTCTGACTACCGGAAACACGGCTGCTTCCATCGACGAGCTGTATCTGTTCCTGACCAACTTAACCGCAATTGAATATATCCGAAACTTTATGAAGCGCGTCCGGAAAAAGGACTCGGCGGTTATTCTTGCCTCGCAGAATCTGGAGGACTTTGACCTTGAGGGCATCAGGGAGTATACCAAGCCTCTGTTCTCCATCCCGACCCATCAATTCCTCTTCAATGCCGGCAACATCGATGCCAAGTTCTATATTGATACTCTTCAGCTGGAGCAGAGCGAATACAACCTGATCCGGTATCCTCAGCGCGGTGTGTGCCTTTACAAATGCGGCAACGAGCGGTATAACCTCATGGTCAGCGCCCCGGAACACAAGGCGAGGCTGTTCGGAAAGGCGGGCGGCCGGTGATGCAAATGTTATAGCGAAGGGGTGAAAAATATTGGATATGAAAGAGCAACGCTTCGGTGTAGAAATTGAAATGACCGGTATCACAAGGCAGGAGGCCGCGGCAATAGCGGCCTCCTATTTCGGTACCACCTCCCGTTACGACGGTACCTTTTACAAAACATATTCCGCGCTGGACAGCCAAAACCGGCAGTGGAAATTTACCTATGACAGCAGTATCACTGCCCAAAGGAAGATTGGAAGAACCATAACAGAAGCCTCTGATGAATATAAAACCGAGATGGTTACCCCCATTTGCAGGTACGAGGATATTGAAACCATCCAGGAGCTGGTGCGAAAGCTCCGCAGCGCCGGAGCCATTGTAAATAAAAAGTGCGGAATTCATGTCCATATTGATGCCTCTCCTTTTAATGCAGGAACCTTGCGCAACATCACCAACATTATGGCAAGCAAGGAGGATCTGATCTACAAAACCCTGCAGGTGGATGTGGCGCGGGAACGACAGTACTGTAGAAAGGTGGAACAGAACTTTTTAGAGGAACTCAACCGCAGGAAGCCCAAAACCCTGGAACAGGTTAGCAGGATCTGGTACAACGGCACAGATGGCAGCCATGAGCATTATCATGATTCCCGCTATCACTGCCTCAACCTCCACAGCGTGTTCCAGAAGGGCACCATCGAATTCCGGCTGTTTAATTCCACGACCCATGCCGGTAAAGTCAAAGCATATATACAGTTCTGCCTTGCAATATCCGCACAGGCTCTCAACCAGCGCTGTGCCAGCCGTGCCAAGACCCAAAGCACCAATGAAAAATATACCTTCCGCACCTGGCTTTTACGGCTGGGGCTGATCGGGGACGAATTCAAGACCGCCCGGCTTCATTTGCTGGAGCATCTGGACGGCTGTATCGCCTGGAAAGACCCTGCCCAGGCAGAGCAGCAGAAGCAAAGATTAAAACAGAAAAAAGAAAAAGAGCTGGCGCAGGCCGCCGAGGCTCGGACATCACAGGAAGAAAATCAAGCGGACATGGAGCAGGCCGGGACTGAAGAAGGCCCCGGTCTTTCCATGTCTATGTAAAAAGGAGGATGATGCAATCATGAGCCGTAAAACCCTATACATTGCCTACGGCAGCAACCTGAACCTGCCGCAGATGGCACAGCGCTGTCCCACCGCCAAGGTGGTGGGCGTAAGTGAGATCAGAGAATATGAGCTGCTGTTCCGAGGCAGCCGTCACAGCGCCGTGGCAACAGTAGAGCCCAGCAAGGGCGGAAGTGTCCCTGTTCTTTTGTGGACACTGAAGGATAATGACCTGCGATCCCTCGACCACTATGAAGGATATCCAACCCTTTATCGGAAGGAAATCCTTGAAGTGGAGCTTAAGGGCAGGACTGTCCCCGCCATGGTGTATATCATGAACGACGGGCATCCCCTCGGTTCTCCTTCGGACTATTATTTGAATACCATCATGGAAGGTTATCAGAGGGCAGGCTTTGATACTGAGATTCTGGAGGATGCGGTGGAGAAATCTATCCGGATGGCATATGAACAAGAACCGGAACAGGAAAACCTGTTTGGACTGAAATGGTGGTGAGGGCATGGCTGATCCTGCAACCATCACCCTTGCGGTTAAGGCAGCCATCGCCGCGGCATCCGACAAAAGAACATGGAAGTCTGCCAGTGTTCTTATCGCTGCCATCCTGGCCCCCTTTATCCTTTTAATCGTTATGATCCTGTGCCTGTTCTCAGGTACGACGAATCACAACGACACCGCCATCAACCTGTGCTTTAATGGCGGGACAATCTCTTCACAGGTTCCCGCTGATTATGCTGCCTATATCCGGGAGATGTGGGAGGGCTTTTCCGAGCTGGACACCGTCATTGCAGAAATATCATCGCAGGCAGAAGACGGCAGCCTTGACGCTGTCCGTATCAAGGCAATTTTTTATTCTCTGTTTTTCGGCGCTGAAAATCTCCGGATGGACAGCTCGGACTTTCAAATGTTCGTCAATTGCTTTGTGCAGTATGAAGAACGCACCCGCACCGTCACTGATGGAAACGGTCATGAAACCAGTGAAACATATATTGCGGCTGTGCCGCTCGATTCCCTACCGGAGATTTACGCAAGCCTTGAAAATACCCTTGGAAGGAGCATCACCCATGAGGAACGGGCCAACGCCTCGGAGATCTACTACCGCGTATTGTATGGCGGTGGCATCCCTACTTATGGGGAGGAATTCAACACATGGTCAAACGGACTCCCGCTGTCTTCCGCACCCTTTGTCGGAGCAGACGGCTTCTGTTCTCCCCTGGGAGAAGGCTGGCGCGGCATGGTGACCTCGGAATTCGGACGGAGGATTGACCCCATCACCCGGCAGCCTGCGGGACATACAGGCATCGACTTAGGCGCTCCGACAGGCACTCCTATACGGGCTGCGCTGGACGGCACGGTACAGTTTGTGCGTTATAAGGCAACGGGCTACGGCTACCATTTAGCCATCGATCATGGCGGCGGATTCGTCACGTTATATGCTCACTGTTCAAAAATTCTTGTTACCGAGGGGCAGCGTGTCACAGCCGGCGATATCATCGCACAGGTTGGCAGCACCGGAAAAAGCACCGGTCCGCACCTGCACTTTGAGGTAAGGATCAAAGGAGAAATGAAAAATCCAAGAAGCTATTTACCATAGAAGGGAGAGAGAAAAATGCTTAATTTACAGGCGGTCTTTGAAAGAAAGGCCAGCGAATTTCCCGTAAGGGACTGTGTCATTGAGAAGATTGTGGAACTGCCGGAATCCGAGTACCGCAGTTTTAAGGCGGCTCCCCTCCGGGATATTTCTTTTATTGAGGAAAACAAGAACCTTATGTACCAAGACACAAACGGTATTTACCACTGCCTGCTGGCAATGGGCGAAGGCTGTTCGGACGGTATTCTAATCGAAGCAGAGGGTTATGATTATGCCCGGTTTGCAAGTTTTCTGCCGGGAGCGCGGGAATTTGTAACCGCAAGATTAAGCCAACTGGCAGATCAAATCATCAGAGAAGGAACCCAACAAACCGGGAACGGAACATGGTCAATCTACTTTGACGAGATACAGGAGAGGTATCATGTTCCCGTTTCCCCCAATAACGGCATAGGCTCCATGCTTCTTGAAACCCTGCAAGCACGCCCTGAAATGGCGGAGATCGAACCAATGGAGGACGGCTTTGACATGACCTATTATCTGGACTACTGCCCGAATCTTGATGACAAAACACCGGGCTTAAAAATGAATTTATAAGGAGGAAATCACGATGAGCAACACGGAACTGAAGATATTGTTCCCCGCGGAGAAGCTGGACGCTCTCCGTTTTTTCATGGACAAAAAAGACCTGAAAGTTGAACAGGAGTTGACGGAAACCCTGGACAAAACCTATGAAAAGATAGTTCCCATTCACGTCCGTGAGTATGTGGAAAGCCGGCTCGGGCAGGCGGCGGCTCAGGATCAGGCTCCTGAATCGGAAGCCCAGACACGGCATCAGGAGCCACAACGGCCACCAAGGCAGACCCGCCGTCAACGGGAACAGGCTGCCGCCACTCCGACTTCAGAAGCCCCTTTGGAGAACACGGCTCCCGAAGAAGAAGAAACCCAAAGCCAGGGCATGACCATGAGCATGTAAGCAAAAAAGAAGAAAGGAGCGCAAGACCATGAAAAAAGCAACAATCACCATTAGCTATGACGCTGAAAAACTTGGCGCCATCAAGCAGTACATGGGCAAAAAAGATCTGAATGTGGAACAGGACATGGAGGAATATCTTGAAAAAGCCTACGAAAAGCATGTTCCGGCTCCCGTCCGGGAATACATCGCAAGCAGAGAAGTTCCGAAACCGGCACGAACCAACCGCCCCTCCCGTTCCGCTTCATCTGCACAGGTGAGAAACAACAGCACGGACGGGAATCCATAAAAGCAGTGTGCCCCCACTGTCGCGCCCTGTTTGCCCCTGTGTGCCCTTTTGACGGCAAGGGTAGCACCGTAACACCTGTCGGAGCTTTTCAGCCCTGTTTCCGGGCTTTGTGAACGCCGGACGAAAAACGGCTCCGATGTGGTTTTACCCCCCTTTTGGGGGTTGCACCATGGGGTCGAAAACCTTGCAGGTTAAAGGCAGGTGGTCGCATTGCGCCCCCTGCCGGATCACACCGCCCCGCAATGCGGGTCGGGGACTTTCAGGCGGGTACACCTGAAATGGCAGTTTGTCACCTCTTAGGTGGTTGAAAGACTGAAAAAACCTCCGAAATCACAGGTAAATAAAGAGTTTTCCAGGGTACACCCTACAGGTGATTTTGGACGAATACAGAAAAAGGAGGAATCCCGATGGCGGATGAAACCAAAAAACGCATCCCCCTCTGGCTATACCCCAGCACCATTGAGTGTATGGATGCGCTTTTAGAAAAAGATAACTGCAAGAGCAGAAGTGAATTTATAGAAAAGGCAGTTCAATTTTACAGCGGATATATTTCTGCTGAGAATAGTTTTAATTTTCTACCGGCCGCCATTACCTCGGCCATGGCCGGTGTAGTCGGAACAACGGAAAACCGTATTGCCCGTGTGCTGTTCAAGCTGGCGGTAGAGATGAGTATGATGATGAATATCATCGCCTCCAATGCGGAGATTGACGAAGCGCTGCTCAGTCGCTTGCGGGGCAAATGTGTTTCCGATGTGAAAAAATCCATCGGCGCCATTAACTTTGAGGATGCGGTGAAGTTCCAAAAGGGTCAGTGAGGTGATGCCGGATGCCCAGAATTATATTCAAATGCCGTTATCTTAAAAATGCACCGGAACACCTGAACAATTTTGTAGAGTATGTTGCCACCCGTGAAGGCGTGGAAAAAGTACCGGATACACGCGGACTTCTCCCCGCCACAAAAAAACAACAAGAGCTCGTGGTTGATATCCTGCAGAAAATACCCGACACAGCTGATCTTTTCGAGTACGAGGACTATCTGAAAAACCAGACAAGAGAGAACGCGTCGGAGTTTATCACCGTGGCGCTGGAGCAAAACATGGATCTCCTTGGCAAGCGGGAAAACTATGTCGGATACATCGCCAACCGTCCGGGAGCGGAGCCTCTCGGTGCCCATGGATTGTTCACTGACGCCAATGTCCCTGTGGTGCTGTCCCAAGTTGCGAAAGAAGTCGGCAGCCACACCGGCAACGTATGGACTAATGTGGTTTCCTTGCAAAGGGAGGATGCAGCTCGCCTTGGCTACGACAACGCCAAAGCCTGGCAGAACTTAATCTGTAGTCAGCGCAACCATATCGCCCAGCAGATGAAAATCAAGCCGGAAAATCTCCGGTGGTATGCTGCCTTTCACAATGAGGGACATCATCCCCACGTCCATATCATTGCATATTCTGTGAATTCCTCAGAAGCCTATGTCACCAAAGAAGCCATCAACAATATGCGCAGCGGTTTTGCAAAGGAAATTTTCAAGCAGGATCTGCTGCAAATTTATTCCGAACAGACAAAGCGCCGTGATATCCTGACCGATCAAAGCCAGGATGTCATAGCGGAAATCATTAGCCAAATCAGTACGGGCATATGTGAAAACAAAACCATTGAGGAATTGATAACACAGCTGGCGGAGCGCCTCAAGCATACCTCCGGCAAAAAACAGTATGGCTACCTGAAGGCTCCCCTCAAAGCGGTCATCGATCAGATCGTGGATGAGCTGGCAACGGATGAGCGGGTGGCCGAGTGCTATGAAAAATGGTACGAGATGCGAAATGAAGTGCTTCGCACCTATGCTGACAAGATGCCTCCTTTACTTCCGCTGTCACAGCAAAAAGAGTTCAAAAGTATTAAAAACATGGTGATTACCGAGGCCATGCATATCGGTGGTTACCATTTCACCTTCGAGCCGGATGAAACTGCGGAAGCATTGCCACCTGTGGGAGAACTGGAGCCTGATACTGACCATCCCATACCGGAATCTTTATGGGAAGAAGAACTGGAAGAAGAAAAGGAGGAGTTTCATCCACGTGTGAAATGGAGCGCCCCCTACAGGGAGGCCCGTGCTTTTCTCTATGGCAGCAATAATTTGGAACAGGACTTTACCGAAGCTTACCGCTTGTTCATGGAAGAAGCAGAAACCGGCAACGCCCTTGCGATGCATGACCTTGGCCGGATGCATATGGACGGACTCGGGATGGAGATGGATGCAAACTTGGCACAGCAATGGTATGCCAAGGCGCTGGACACCTTCATGGAAGTGGAAGCTGAAAAACCAAAGCCCTACCTCCAATACCGTATTGGTAAAATGCATGCCGCAGGCTTGGGTACGCCCCAGGATGATGGAGCGGCAGCGGAATGGTTTAAAATGGCGGTTGCCAAAAACCATAAATACGCCCAATACAGTCTGGCGGGGCTATACTACCAGGGCTGCGGCGTGGAGCAGGACTTTGAAACAGCCTTTGACCTGTACTGGAAATCCGCCCGGCAGGTAAACCCCTACGCTTCCTATGAGCTGGCAAAAATGCTGCGGAACGGCATCGGGACTGAAAAAGACCTGGATGAAGCTGAGGACCACTTCCAAAGGGCCTTCGCCGGATTTGTAAAACTGGAAGCCGCCAGCCGCGACGATAAGCTCCAATACCGCATCGGGCATATGCTCTATCATGGAGTCGGCATCGAGAAGGATGTGGCAGCGGCCATTGTATATTTTGAAAAGGCGGCCCGGCTCGGGAATGTCCATGCCCAGTATATGCTGGGCAAAATCTACCTGGACACCGGCAGCGGACATGAAAATACGGAAAAAGCATTGGCATGGTTCACCGAAGCCGCAGGCAACGGCAGCTCCCTTGCGCAGTATGCCCTGGGCAAGCTCTACCGGGACGGTGAACATGTGGAAAAGGATATCTTAAAAGCGGTGGAGCTGTTCGCCCAATCGGCGGAGCAGGAAAATCCGTATGCCGCCTATGCCCTGGGCAAGCTGTACTTAAAAGGCGTGGACATCCCGAAGGATATCGGCACGGCTTTGAAATGGCTCACTGCCTCTGCAGAACAGGGAAACCAGTATGCTCAATATGCCTTGGGTAAGCTCTACCTTTTAGGGCATGATGTTCCCCGTGACATAGATGCCGCATTAAAGTGGCTAAGCGAATCAGCTGCCCAAGGGAATATATACGCACGGTTTTTACTTGACCATATGGATTCCTTCCGTGATCCGTCGGTGCTGTTGGCAGCCACACGGCTCATGCATCATTTAGGCAACATCTTCCGCGACGAGAAAAGACATTTCGGCGGAGGTGTGATGCAAAGCGACCGGAAGCTGCTGAAAAAGCTCCGACAGAAAAAGATTGCACAGGGTCATGCCCGTGATGACCATGCACCGAAACAAACCTACTAAAGGAGGGCATGTTCATGAGAAAAAACCAACCACAGAAAAAACAAAAAACATTTCTCCGTACCGCACAGTCACTTAGAAAGCCGTCCGTTCACAGGGCGGTTTTTTTACGGCGCCGCGGCAAACGGAAATGCTGAATGGGGGGATATCATGGCAAAATATATACCTTTTACCGATGAAGAAAAACACCGCGCCAACTCCGTTGATCTGGTGGACTTCCTGCAGCGTCAGGGAGAGCAGCTTACCCGCGCCGGCAGGGACTGGCGCTGGAAACGTTATGACAGCGTGGTAATTCGGGGCAACCGGTGGTACAGGCACAGCCGTGAACAAGGTGGGCTCGCCATTGACTTTGTGCAGGAATTCTACGGATTGTCTTTTCCGGAAGCTGTAACAATGCTCCTGGGCGGTGAGGGCGGTGTGGAATGGAATCAAACTCATAAAAGCGCTCCGCCACCCCGCAAACCCTTTGTACTGCCGGATATGAACAGCGACATGCGCCGGGTCTTTGCGTACCTGATGAAGCAGCGGTTTATCCACCGGGATATCATCACTCATTTTGCAAAAGCAAAAATGATCTACGAAAGCCGGGAACAGTCCAAGGACAAGACCAAGGAATATCACAATGCCATTTTTGTCGGGTATGATGAGAACGGCATCCCGAGGCACGCCCACAAGCGAGGGCTTTATACCATGGGTCCCAGCTTCCGGGGCAATGTGGAAAGCAGTGATCCGGAATACAGCTTTCACCATACCGGTACCAACGATACTCTGTATGTGTTCGAAGCCCCCATCGACATACTCGCAAACATCACCCTCTATCCGGAGGGCTGGAAGCAAAACAGCTATGTGGCTTTAGACGGTGTGGCCGAACACGCCATGCTTCGTCAGCTTGCCTTAAATCCTCACCTGAAAAAAGTGGTGCTGTGTCTGGATCATGACGAGGCCGGTATTGAATCCACAGGACGGCTGACGGAAATCCTTCGGGATCGGGAATACGAAGATGTGTCGGTATGGCAGCCGAAGTACAAGGATTGGAATGAGGATTTGAAAGCAAAGCACGGCGTCACCCCTATCCCGGCACAGGAGCATCCTAAGCTGGAAGTCTTGCCGGTGATCTGCACGGAACTTTACGACACCTGCAAAATTTATGTATCCAACCGCAGCCTGAATGCTGTACTGATGGTAAACTACGAGAAGCTGAAGCCCATGATGGCAAACACAAAATTATTCCGGGGGCTGGCTCCTGACATGACGGAGCATCTGCTGACCATGGCGGCGGCAGCCTTGCTTGCAGCACAAAGGCAATACCGGCAGATGGATGAGCCCGTCACCGTCGACCAGCTCATCGGTGAATTGCAGGACGGCTACCGGCCTCATCAGGATCGGGGCATGCTGCGCTCAAAAGCCGATGACCTCCAAAAGGACATCACGGATATCAGCCGCCAGATCAACACAGCCGGACTCCGCAGCCCGGAGGATAAGCATCGGCTTATTGCGTCTTACCTGCACCTTGCACAGGACTGTGTAAAGGCGCAGATTTTTGTCTATCTGGAAGATCTTCGGCAGACTACCGAAGAAGTCTGCCGGCAAAACGCAAACAGAAGTGTTCGGGAACAAGCCGGGTGTACGCATATGGCGACACAAACTCTCATGTGATCAAAAACGCACAAAACCAAAGAACCACAGGTAAAGGTGGCATTTTCTTACCGCCTTTACCTGAATTTATATTTACAAACTGCAAAGAAAAGCATCCAAAGGAGGTGCATCATGCAAGCATCGCAGATCATCACGCTGGTAGCCGTAGCAGTGACTATGTTCGGCGTTATCGGCTTTTTGTCCCTGCTTGCCCACTACTATACCTTAAATGGGATCAAAGCACGGACTGTGGGCGATGGACAGCACGGTACCGCACGCTGGGCAAGCCAGACGGAAATCAAAAAGACCTATGTTCATGTACCTTATACCCCCAAGCTGTGGCGGGAAAAAAAGAACCTGCCCTCCGCACAGGGGCTGGTAGTAGGCTGCAAAACCACTCACGGCGGTGTAACGGCTCTGGTGGATACCGGGGATGTCCACTGCCTCATGATCGGCGCCGCAGGTGTCGGCAAGACAGCCAATTTTTTATACCCCAATCTGGAATATGCCTGTGCCTCAGGTATGTCCTTCATCACGACAGACACAAAGGGTGACCTTTACCGTAACTATGGCACAATTGCAAAGGAATACTACGGCTATACTGTATCGGTTCTCGACCTGCGTAACCCTACTAGAAGCGATGGCAACAATATGCTCCATCTGGTCAACAAATATATGGATGCCTACCTTTCCGATCCGGAGAACCTGTCATGTAAAGCTAAAGCGGAGAAGTATGCCAAGATCATTTCCAAGACCGTTATCAATCCGGGAGGTGCGGATGCAGCGGCCTATGGCCAGAATGCGTTTTTTTATGACGCTGCCGAGGGACTTCTGACCTCCGTCATTCTCCTTATCGCAGAATATTGTCCACCTCCTAAGCGGCACATTATCAGTGTGTTCAAACTAATCCAGGATCTGCTGGCCCCCTCCGGAGTTAAAGGGAAAAATCAATTCCAGCTTCTCATTGAAAAACTGCCTCCGGAACATAAGGCCCGCTGGTTTGCAGGAGCCGCCATCAATAGTGCGGAACAGGCTATGCTAAGTGTCCTCTCAACGGCACTGTCCCGCCTCAATGCATTTCTGGATTCTGAGCTGGAACAAATTCTCTGCTTTGACACTGCCATCGACACCGAGAAAATCTGCAATACCAAGTCGGCGTTGTTTTTGGTTATGCCGGAGGAAGACACCACCAAATATTTTTTAATCAGCCTTATCGTACAGCAGCTCTACCGGGAGATACTGGCCGTGGCCGATGAGTATGGCGGCAAGCTGCCCAACAGGGTCATGATGTACTTAGACGAAATAGGCACCATTCCAAAAATCGAATCCGCAGAGATGATTTTTTCAGCTTCACGCTCACGGCGCATGTCCATCGTAGCGATCATACAGAGCTTTGCTCAATTGGAGAAAAACTATGGCAAGGAAGGAGCTTCCATCATCGTGGACAACTGCCAGGACATGGTCTTCGGCGGTTTTGCACCCAACAGTGAGTCTGCTGAAATTTTATCCAAGGCTCTGGGCAACAAAACTGTCATGAGCGGTTCCATCAGCCGTGGCAAAAACGATCCCGGTCAGTCCCTGCAGATGATCCAGCGTCCCTTAATGACATCGGATGAGCTAAAAAGCATGAAAAAGGGAAACTTCATCGTCACCAAGACCGGGAGCAATCCCATGCGTACCACTCTTAAGCTGTTCCTTGAATGGGGCATCACCTTCGGCAAGCCCTATGAGATTGCGGAGAAGTCTGCCCGGAAGGTGGCCTATGCCGACCGGAAGGAGCTGGAGCAGGAAATCATCCGGAGGCATATAGCCTGTGTAGATTTAGATGAGGAATCAGACGCACCGGCTCCGCCGGCACAGGGTGGTATGGTTCATACGCCGATGAAAGGGCCGGAAGCCGGGGGAAAAATAAAGACACCTGTTCGTGTCGAATAGGAGGTGAAGCTGTGGGTTACTTTACATCCCTCTATGCTTCGGAGTTGCCCCACCGGGCGGTAGCCGTATACATGTACCTCAAAGACCGTGCGGACAAGGACGGCAAATGTTATCCTGCGATTGCTACCATCGCCGCGGATCTGAAGCTGTCCCGCAGTACAGTCAAACGCGCCATTGCCGATCTTATAAATTGCGGCCGCATTAAAAAAGAGCAGCGGTGGCGTGAAAACGGAGGCAGAAGCAGCTGCATGTATTATGTGCAATAACCGGTCACCCGGCAAAAAGTCAAAAAAATATTGCCATGCCTAGGGGGAAGTCTGCCCTTCTGCTGAACTAAGGGAGAGTTCATGATGAACCATGAAGGTGAACTTCTCACTTTAAGAAATCTCCAACAGCAGAGAAAGAACAACTTAAATCTCTGTACTTATGTTATAGGCAGACCACCCCGGGCTGCTGCGGCTCTTTATTTTTTTCTGTTTTGCATCAGCTCTTCCTGATCTCCATGCATGTTGTATATAGAAGCCGCAAAAATGGCTGTAAATGGAACAGCAAATAAAATACCCATACTTCCGACAACCGACTGCACCACTTGAACAGCAATCATTTCCATACTTAACAAGTAAAGAGTATTTTTGGTGTTGACAATAAGTAATAGGACCAGGGCGAGAGAACTGCCAATATAGGCTAAAATAAGAGTATTTGTCATTGTGCCAATAGCATCCCGGCCGATATTCATTCCGGAGCGTAGCATTTTTGAAAATGATTTTTTACTCATGTGTTCCGCAAATTCATGCATGGATGAAGCGATTGACATGGCTACATCCATAATCGCTCCAAGCGAGCCGAGCACCATACCGCCCCAGATAATAGAAATAAGGTTCAAGGGATTTTCAGGATTTACATAGGTAAGATAGATATAGTGTTCATCTATAAATCCTGTCATCTTTAAAAGACTGTTCATAAACAGTGCTAATAATCCCGCTATGATAACGCCGCAGAGATTTCCCACAATCGTACAAAGCGTTTTTTTATTTGCGCCATTTAATAGTAATAAGCTCATGAAAATGATAACAGTACCGACCATAACAGTTGACAAATAAACATTAAATCCGCTTAAAATAGATGGCACATAGACAAGAAAAATGATAAGGCATGTAAGTATAAGGGAAATAATCGTATTTATACCTTTTCGCCTGCCGATAATGACAATAAGCAGTAAAAATGCTCCACATAAATAAGCAAGAGCATCCACCCTGTTATAGCCAACAAATATCCATTCAAATTCATCGGTTTCCATATTATCTGTATAGGTTATAAGAATGTTGTCGCCTACGTTTATTTCTTTATCCTGCATAGTAAACATATTATCAATATGTTGAACGCAGGATATAACCGAACCTTTTTCTTTGCCGCTAAGTATTTTGCTGAAAAATTTATGCTTTTATCTGTAAGGTCTTCAAAACAACCTGGCGTTTCCTCAATATTGTCTATTAATATGACTTTAGCCTTATTTACCTCTATGTCATCATAGGATTCCGTATTATAGGCTTTAAATACGTTGTTTCCAATTATAATAAACAACACAGAAATAACAATAGTTGCAGCATAAACCGTATCTTTTTTAATATTCACTATTTTTTTCTCCGCCCACTTTTGTTTAATTTAAATCCATAATCCAGTTTAACTACTGTTCTTCTTAGTATGCTGCTTATTTTATCAGATTTTTTAGAGTCTTATCGGTAATTACCGATAAGAAACATCAGAAACTGTTATCCATCTGTTTTCTGTCAACATGACGGCATATAGCTTCGAAAGTTTTCTCGCTGACATCATGCTCTATCTTGCAGGCATCTTCACGGGCAGTCTTTTCATCAACGCCTAAGGCCATAAAAAACTCTGTTAAAAGCTTATGACGTTTATATATGCGTGAAGCAATTTCCATGCCGGAATCCGTGAGGGTAATCATTTTTTCCGCATCCATAGTAATAAATCCGTTTTCCCGCAGGCGTTTTGTTGTATAAGTGACGCTAGGCTTCGTAACTCCTAATTCAGAGGCTATGTCGATCGAGCGTATAAAGCCATGCTTCTCCTTCAATATCAGCATTGCTTCGAGATAGTCTTCCGTAGATCTCCGTATTTTCATAGAGGGATTAAACTATTATTGGTTAGAGGCCTCTAACCAATAATTTGAGACATAGATTTTGACCAACTTTCATTTTGGAATTACTTATAGGTTAACACTCTCTAACCCAAAAATCGCCGTATATCTTGTCATGTACTCCATGTTTCATTTTGTAGGCCCGAAAACGACCGGTATTCTAAGCTTCCTGCTTCTTGGTACAACGGGAATCATAACAAGATTTATGCCGAGCATCATGATGGGCGTATATGTCGTTTCCACAACCACTGTCAGCGAATTTACAGCCGCGATGCTCCGGATGCATATCAGCGAAAAGCTGATCATTCCGAGTGCGCCCATGCTGGGCGCACAAGCAAAAGCGAGGTTTTTATTCCCTCGCTTTCTTTGCGTCTTTCAAGCCCCTTGCCGTGGCTTCCATTACGATATAGTCCTGTTCGTCCAGCCCGTCAAGCTCCGCGTCAAGCTGGCGGCGGCGCGTGGATTTTTTGCTTTCTTCTTCTGGAAAAAGGAATTGGTCTACCGAGATGTGAAAAAGCGTTATAACGTAATGAATACCTGAAAACTTGGATGCTGGACTTTGTTTTCAAGGGATATGATGTAACGCGGTGCAAGGTCAACTTCCTGCGCTAATTGTTCCCGCGTCCAGCCCTTTTTTAGTCGGGCTTGCTTTATGGCCTGTCCCATAGCCTTAAAGTCATATTTAGCTTTGCCATTCGACATAGTTATATCACCCTATGTCATTTTACAATTCGCACGGCAAAAGATAAACGATATGGTTATGTATGTCGTGTAGTTTTTTATATCCAAAAATTCTACAAATTCGCCTTCTGCCTTACACAGATTTTACACACTGCTGTACCTGGTTTATATAATCTTCTATTACCATGAAGATAAATACAGAAGATGGGGGAAAATGAAATGAAAAGAATTATTAGTTCGATATTGTTTTTAACAATTCTCGTTGGAACTTTTACGGGGTGTTCAAACAACACCTCTGGCAATCAATTTGACACATCAAAAACTGTCAATGTTGTGTCGCGCGAAGATGGCTCCGGCACACGGGGAGCATTTATTGAGCTTTTCGGCATCGAAGTTAAGGGAAATGACGGTACAAAAAAAGATATGACGACCAAAGAAGCTGTCATAGCAAAGCAGACCGATGTAATGATGACCAATATCGCGGGGGACATGTACGGAATAGGTTACATATCGCTCGGTTCACTAAATGATACCGTAAAAGCTGTGCAGATTGACGGCATTACGGCTTCTGCCGAGAATGTTAAAAACGGCAGCTATCCTATCGCCCGCCCGTTTAATATCGCTACAAAGGGTGAACCCGGCGGTCTTGCCAAAGACTTTATTGATTTTATACTGTCTGCGGATGGGCAAGCGGTTGTATCCAAAAGCTATATTGCCATAACGGACAATGCCCCTGAATATAGAGGTGATAAGCCCTCAGGCAAAATAGTGGTGGCCGGTTCATCCTCTGTAACGCCCATAATGGAAAAGCTGAAAGAAGCATATTTGGAAATAAACCCGAACGCTACCATTGAAATCCAGCAGAGCGATTCATCCGCCGGTATGACAGGCGCTATTGACGGAACTTGTGATATCGGCATGGCAAGCCGTGAACTGAAAGACAGTGAGTTGGCCGAGCTTACCGTTACGCAAATTGCGCTGGATGGAATTGCAGTAATCGTCAACAATAAAAACACTGTAACTACACTCACTGCGGAACAGGTAAGAGCTATATTTACCGGTGAAATAGAAAAATGGAGCGAAATTCAATGAGTAATCGGGTAAAAGAAAAACTGATGAGCGCCGTATTCTTTACAGCGGCGCTCACCTCCATACTCGCGGTTGGGCTTATTTGCACCTTTCTTTTTGTAAACGGGTTTCCCGCGTTTGCGAAAATCGGGCCGCTAAATTTCCTTCTGGGAACAGAATGGTCGCCGTCCGACACGCCCCCGCTCTTTGGGCTGCTCCCGATGATTGTCGGCAGCCTGTATATCACCGCGGGCGCTATCATAATAGGTGTTCCTATCGGCGTATTGATGGCTGTTTATCTCTCACACGCCTGTCCAAAAAAATTTTATAAAAAAATTAAACCCGGTGTGGAGCTGCTTGCGGGCATCCCCTCTGTGGTATACGGTTTCTTTGGCATGGCCGCTATTGTACCCTTTACCGGGAATAGTATTCTTTCAGCCTGTATATTGCTGGGGATTATGATACTTCCTACTGTTATCGGGATTGCCGAAAGCGCGCTTATAGCAGTGCCCGAACAATATTATGAGGGCGCTCTCGCTCTCGGCGCAGGGCATTACCGCTCTGTTTTTTCCGTAGTGCTGCCTGCAGCAAAATCGGGCATTCTTGCTGCGGTTGTGTTAGGCGTTGGCCGCGCCATTGGAGAAACCATGGCGGTGATTATGGTGGCAGGAAACCAGGCACGGATGCCGGTTTCGCTTTTTAGAGGAGTGCGGACGCTCACTTCCAACATTGTCATAGAAATGGGTTATGCAGCCGAGCTGCACCGCGAAGCTCTGATTGCCACGGGGGTGGTGCTGTTTGTCTTTATATTGATTATCAACTTGAGCTTTTCCGCTCTCAAAAGGAGGGCGAATCGGTGAAAAAGCAAAACGCTTTTGAATTGTCAGCGAAAATTGCAACACGGGCCGCTGCGGGAATTACCATTGGCACGTTGGTATTTTTAGTGGGGTTTATATTAGTAAAAGGGATTCCGTATATCAAGCCGTCGCTGTTTTCGTTCACCTACAACAGCGAAAATGTATCGCTCATGCCCGCGCTCATATCCACTATTATTATGACGCTGTTCTCCCTGCTGATTGCCGTTCCATTTGGCGTTTTTTCAGCTATTTATCTGACGGAATATGCAGGGCGCGGCAACAAAGCGGTCGCATTGATTCGCGTTACCACCGAAACGCTTTCGGGCATACCCTCCATAGTCTATGGCCTGTTTGGAATGCTGTTTTTCGGGGCATTTCTCGGGTGGGGCTTTTCACTGCTGGCGGGGGCTTTTACGCTCGCTATCATGATTTTGCCGCTCATCATGCGTTCCAGTGAGGAAGCTCTCAAAGCTGTGCCTGACACTTACCGCGAGGGTGCGTTTGGCCTCGGTGCGGGAAAGCTGCGAACTGTTTTCAAAATCGTGCTTCCATCCGCGATACCCGGCATTTTATCAGGGATTATCTTAGCCGTTGGCCGTATCGTAGGCGAAACTGCTGCCCTGATTTATACCGCCGGAACAGTGGCACAGATACCGACAAACCCGATGATGTCCGTGCGGACGCTATCGGTACATATGTACGCGCTGTCCAGCGAGGGGCTCCATATGAATGAGGGGTATGCAACGGCGGTTTTTCTACTGCTTGTAGTTATGCTTATCAATATGGTGTCGGCAAAGATTGCAAAGAAAATTGGAGGCGCTGTATGAACTGTTTTTCGATAGAACACCTTGATTTATATTATGACACTTTTCATGCGCTTAAAGACGTAAATCTGAACATTGGCAAGAATAATATTACCGCCTTTATCGGGCCGTCCGGGTGTGGAAAATCAACCTTGTTAAAATCCTTAAATCGTATGAATGACTTGGTTGAAGGATGTAAAATAACAGGGAGTATCAAACTTTTTGATGAAGATATTTATGGGAATATGGACATTAATATTCTGCGGAAAAGAGTGGGCATGGTATTTCAAAAGCCTAATCCATTTCCAATGAGCATTTATGACAATATAGCCTTTGGGCCGCGCACCCACGGTATAAGGGGAAAGTTTGAACTTGATGAAATTGTGGAAAAGTCTTTGAACGGCGCTGCCATTTGGGATGAAGTAAAAGACCGGCTCAAAAAATCAGCTCTTGGGCTTTCCGGGGGACAGCAGCAAAGGCTTTGTATTGCCCGCGCATTGGCGGTTTCGCCGGAAGTGCTGTTGATGGATGAGCCGACAAGCGCGCTTGACCCCATTTCTACCGGGAAAATTGAAGAACTTATACTGGCTTTACGAAGCGAATATAGTATAATTATTGTTACACATAATATGCAGCAGGCCACAAGAATCAGTGATAGAACGGCATTCTTTCTGCTTGGCGAAATGATTGAATACGGCGATACCGAATCCGTGTTCTCCATGCCGTATGACAAGCGTACAGAGGACTATATTACAGGGAGGTTTGGATGATGAGAAGCCGGTTTGATGAGCAGTTAACTGCTCTGCATAACAACTTAATTGAAATGGGCGCGATGATTGAACAGGTGATAACGAAAGCAACCAAAGCTCTTTTAGAGCAGGACGTCGCCCTTGCTGATGAAGTCAAAAGCGGCGACAGTATCATTGACGAAAAAGAAAAAGAAATCGAAAGCCAGTGTTTGAAGTTGCTTCTCAGCCAGCAACCGGTTGCGCGGGATTTACGGCAGATTTCTGCTGCACTCAAAATGATAACCGACATGGAACGCATCGGCGATCAGGCGGCGGACATCTCTGAAATCTGTATTTACCTTGCCAACAAGCAATACATTAAGGAACTGGAGCATATACCGCAGATGGCAAAAGCAACAATAAAAATGGTTACCGATAGCATTGATGCTTATGTTAAGAGCAACTTGGCCCTTGCGCGGCAAGTAATTGCGTATGATGATGTTGTCGATGATTTGTATGTTACGATAAAGAAAGACCTAATTGCGCTTATTCATAAGGATATGCGAAACGGTGAGCAGGCCTTTGACCTTCTGCAAATAGCGAAGTATTATGAGCGCATAGGCGACCATGCCGTAAACATAGCCGAATGGGTTATCTTTTTTATCGCAGGACAACATAACAAAAAAGACAGGTGACATTATGTGGATTGTTTACGCGTTGCTTTCTGCCCTGTTTGCGGCGCTGACATCAATACTCGCGAAAATGGGAATTGAAAGCGTAAATTCAAACCTGGCAACAGCAATCAGAACGGTAGTGGTTCTTGTCATGGCATGGGGTATTGTCTTTATCACGGGCAAGCAACACGACATCACGAATATCACTCAGAAAAGCTGGCTGTTCCTTACATTGTCCGGTATAGCAACCGGGCTTTCATGGCTTTGTTATTACAAGGCTCTGCAAATCAGCGAAGCCTCAAAGGTGGTTCCGATAGATAAATTCAGCGTTGTTATCAGTATGGTTTTAGCATTTTTTATTTTAGGCGAAGCGGCAAACACAAAGACAATACTTGGCGGTTTGCTGATTACGGCGGGTACATTTGTGTTGATTTTGTAAGGGAAATTTAGGAGGGGTGGGTTTGTCAAAAATATATGTGGTTGAAGATGATGACAGTATTCGCGAAATGGTCATGTATGCTTTAGAAGCAGCAAGTTTTGAAGTAAGGGGCTTTGCGGATGGCGGCGAGGTGTTCCCTGCACTTGCAGAGGACATTCCAACCCTTATCCTGCTGGATATTATGCTGCCCGGACGCGATGGCATCAGTATATTGAAAAATCTAAGGCAGACAAGCAAGTACAGCCATATCCCGGTTATTATGCTTACGGCAAAGGGTAGCGAGATTGACCGAATTAAAGGCTTGGACTTGGGCGCGGATGATTATATTACAAAGCCGTTTTCCGTTATGGAGGCGGTATCCCGGGTAAAAGCTGTTTTGCGGCGTTGCCAAACTGATGTGAAACACCAAAGCCAGCTGCAAGTTGGGAATATTATTTTGAACAACGAAAAACATGTAGTCTGGGTAAATGGCAAAAACATTACACTCACGTATAAGGAGTTCGAGCTTCTTCGCTATCTCATGCTTAACGAAGGAATTGTTCTCAGCCGTGACAGGCTTTTGGAACAGGTATGGGGCTTTGATTATGGCGGTGAGAGCCGAACCGTCGATATGCACATAAAATCACTGCGGCAAAAGTTGGGGCTATTCGGAGCTTCTATCACAACAATACGGAATGTTGGCTACAAAATGGGGGAATAGTGTATGAAAAAAAGAATCTATTTGAACATGGCTTTACTAACCTCTCTCGCTATTCTTTTGGCGTCGGCAATTTTGTGTTTTGTTTTTTACTATCAGTTTTCCACACAGATAAAAAAAGATTTGCGCGAACAGGCACAAGTATTTCTAAATGATAACACGGAAAGCGCATTAAGTGAGCTGCAATACATAACGGCGGGGTATTTGCGGGCAACGCTTATACTGAACGATGGAAGCGTGCTTTTTGACAACGCCTCCGAAGTGCAAGGTCTCGAAAACCATCTTGCACGCATAGAAGTGTCCGAAGCGATAACCTATGGATATGGTGAAAGTAGCAGATATTCAAATACGCTTGGACAACAAACCTATTATTATGCGGTTCGACTTAATGATGGTGGAGTATTACGCTTGTCAAAAACAACCCAGAGCATTTGGGGCCTTTTTACTAGCGCCCTGCCAATCGTTATGGTGGTCGTTCTTTTTTTAATAGCAATTTGTTATGTGGTTGCGGTTCGTCTCACAACACGCATTATAGCACCGATTAACAAGGTGAATTTAGATGGTGAGCTTTCTTCACCTTATGACGAACTCGCCCCGTTTATAAAAACAATTGATAGTCAGCGCAAAAAAATTGAGGCGAATTTTACCGCACTACAAGAAAGCGCCAATACGATGCATGCCATCACTAAAAATATGAACGAAGGTATGGTGATGGTAGGTATGGGAGGAATCATTCTTTCTATCAATAGAAGTGCCGCTACGATATTTGATGTTGATTCATCTTTTGAGGGGCGCAATATCCGTGAGCTTTCAAGAGATTTATCTTTTATAGATGGTATACAAAAAGCGCTATCCGGCGAAGCCAAAAACATGGCGTTTTCCAAAGATGACAAGATTTATAATGCGCTAATAAGTCCCGTTTCTAAAACAGGAGCCATACTGTTTTTAATGGATATAACTGAAAAAGCTCGTGCAGATGAGCGTCGCCGCGAGTTTTCGGCCAATGTGTCACACGAACTTAAAACTCCCCTAACGAGTATCTATGGTAATGCGGAAATGTTATTTGGGGATGTGGTAAAGGAAAATGATAAGCATCATTTCTATGAGAAAATCATGAGTGAAGCGTCACGGCTTATTACGCTTATTGATGATATAATCATGATTTCCGAGTTGGACGAAAAAAATAACGTGCTTGAGTTTGAAACAGTTGAGCTTGCCCACATCGCAGCAGAATGTGCGGAATCTCTTGCGCCAAAGTCGGCGGAGCTTTCAATTACAGTGGATGTTCAGGGTGCAGGGCGTATACGCGGAAACTACACAATGATTCGTGAGATGATTTATAATCTTTTAGATAATGCAATTAAGTACAACAAACACAGCGGTTCGGTGCTTGTTGAGGTGGTAGAAGATGAGCAAACAAAAATTTCTTTCACGGATACAGGCATTGGGATTCCCCAAAGTGAGAAAGAAAGAATCTTTGAACGATTTTATAGAATTGATAAGTCGCGATCCAAAAAGACCGGCGGGACTGGTTTAGGGTTGGCTATTGTCAAACATATTGTTATTGCACATTCTGGTTTGATAGAAATTAAAAGCAAACCGCAAGAGGGTACTCGAATAACAATATGCTTTCCAAATGCCTAATGCCTTAAATAGTCGGTCTTACCTAAGGGGCATTCCTTTTGACCTGGTCCATGCTGCGGCCACGGTGACCTTTCTATATTTCATCGCAAAACCCATGTTGGAAAAACTGGATCGGATCAAAGTAAAATACGGCTTACTGGAAAGCTGAGGCAATAAAAGTCCCGGTCAAAGTGACTGGTAAAAATATATAGCGAAAAGGGCAAACCTGTTGAAAGATAGGGACGCAAAACCATAGGGTCTAAGGTGCCAAATGCACTATGACAGCCTGGTCGCCGCAGCAACTATGTTTACAAGTCTGCCCGTTATTAAAGGGGCAGACTTGTGTTTTTTTAGGGGAAAAGTTCAGCAGGCTGGTTGGCGAAGGATCTGAATTTTAGAACAACAAGGCTGCCAAATTTCAACAAAGTATGGCAATAATTTTAGCGCATTGCTGATCCTGTTGGTGTTTGACATTTTTAGCAAGTGAGGTGCCGGCAGATGAAAATTCAAATTTTGTTGAATTGGAAAAAGCAAAAACAATTTATGCAAGCAGGCATAAAGGCTATACCTTTATTGAAGTCGGCTTTTTTGAGGGGAAATACTTCCCATCTGCCCTAAGTATCCCCTGGCTTTTAATTTTCCTAAAATTTGAAACCGTATATAAAGATCAAAAAACCGCAGTTTGTATAAGACAAACGGCGGTTTTTTGTTTGACAAAATACTTGTTTATACGACCGGATACTACAAATAACAGCCTTGAATTTTTTGTCAACTCAAAAGGATGCCGGTCCCCCCCGCTTGTTCTTCATTTCTAAAAAATTTGAAATGGAGGACAAGCTCTATGAAAAAACAGGAACGGAAATATGCAATCGTTGTAAAGAAAGAACGCATTGAGGTCACAGAAGAAATCTATAAAAACTATTACAAACTTGTTGAACGGGAGCGGTACCTGGACAAGCTGGCGGAGAGGAAGCATATATCCATAGATGCTTGCCAGGAAAAAGGCATTCAGGTCGAATACATAATCTCACAAACAGAGGAATCCATCGAGGACAGAATCATCAGACAGGAAATGCTTGATGAGCTGGCACTGTGCGTGAAGCTGCTTCCGGAACAGGAGCTACTGCTAATCCGGGCGCTATTTTTCCAAGGCAAAAGTGAGCGCCAATTATCCTCTGAAACAGGTGTCCCGTTAATGACCTTGAATGACCGGAAACGAAGAATCCTTAAAAAACTTAAAAAACTTTTAGAAAAATAAAAATAAATCCGTACACTCCCCTCATTTTTTCCTTAAGAAGTGAGGGGATTTTTTATTCTCTTTTGCTCTTTGAAAAATGCCGACTAAAAAGCCGGCCATATCCGGAAGCTCAAATACGTTAGCTGTCCGGCCGTGATGAGCGGCAGCGACATTGGTAAGTGCGCGGAGACTGCCTCGGATGAGTGACAGGCATTCGAAAAAGCGATGGCATCGAAGGTGACGAGCGATAAAGCTTGACCATAAAACAGTCTGTGGTGGACTGTTTCGCAATGAAACGGACAGTGGATAATGATACTCCTGCATAGTCGAGGTTAGGTCCCAGAGTGCAGCCCGCTCGTCGAGGGGGAGGTGGAATTCCTGTGATATCTGCTAACCACGGATAGTTTGAGCTGCCGCCATCGGTGCTTGGGAAGTGGTGTCGAATTAAGCACAATGTCTGGAGATGTTTTTCAGACTGAAAATGAAGAACAAGCACTATTGCTTTGATCTTAGAAACTATGCGGCAGGAGAGGACGCCCTGCCGCATCCTTGTGAGATTAAAACTAAAATTTTATTGAATATGGAGGGATCTGAACATGGAAGCAAAAAAACGTGCATGGACTTACTGCCGTATTGATGCCCCGGAGGATGAACATGACTGCCTAAAGGGGCAGAGAAAAGAACTGCTGGACTATGCCGAGCAAATGGATTTTGAGGTTGTCGGAGAATCCCAGGACACCGGCAGCGGCTTGAGCTTTGACAGAAACGGAGTGACCGAGATCATGGAAGCCGCAGAGAAAGGCAAAATGGATGTGCTGCTGGTGGTGAGTATCTCCCGCCTGGGCAGGGATACTGCGAAAACAATGGCCTTCATCCAGGGGCTGGAGCAGCTTGACATTGGAATCTATTCCCCGCTGGAGGGCGAAATCCATTTAACGGAATTAAGCCATTTGCATCCCGGCATCGCCATGAAATTTGAATAGGAGGATACCAAAGATGAACGAGCCTGATGATAAAATCACTACAAATGCCGATTATATCGCAATCCTCAATGTCTTGGACTGGCTGATTTCCATCGGTAAGATCACACCTGAGATAGGCAGGAAAACCGCTTCGCGTATTGCCGGACAATTAGGCGCTTCTATTCTGCTTGTTTAGTGCTTTTGGTGATAGCTATCGAAATGGTTGTGTGGTAGTATCTGTTGTTGACAAGAAAGGAGGCGAAAAGCCGTGAAAACAGACCAAAATATGACGGACGGGACTTTGGCTAAAAAGCTTCAGCCAAAAGCTCCGCAGGTTATCGTGATTGAACCAACGATACAAGTCAAAAGCGGTAAGCTGCGCACCGCGGCATACGCCCGTGTCAGCAGCGACTCCGACGACCAGCTAAACTCCTTTACGGCACAGGTTGACTATTACACTACGCTGATAGAGGAAAATGAAGATTGGGAACTGGTGGACATCTACGCTGACGAGGGCATTACCGGACTGCGGATGGATAAGCGGGATGATTTCCAGCGTCTGCTCCGCGACTGCCGCAAGGGGAAAATTGATCGCATCTTAACCAAATCCATCTCTCGTTTTTCCCGGAACACCAGGGAATGCCTGCAAACCATCAGAGAACTCAAATCCATCGGCGTGACCATCTATTTTGAAAAAGAAAACATTGATACCGGAAACATCAGTAATGAAATGCTCCTGACCTTCTTCTCCAGCAATGCTCAACAGGAGTCTGTAGCAATATCAGAAAGCATGCGATGGAGCTACCAAAAACGCATGAAAAAGGGTGAATTCATTACCTGTAAAGCGCCCTTCGGATACCGCCTGATGGAAGGAACCCTGGAAATCCACGAACAGGAAGCTAAAATTGTTCGATATGTTTTCCGCAGCTATTTAAACGGAAAAAGCAAGGAACAACTCGCAAATGAGCTGACCGCACAGGGTATCCCTACAAGGGACGGAAAGGACAGCTGGCAGTATGGCACTGTTGACTATATGCTGAAAAATGAGCGTTATATGGGGGATGCCTTGATACAAAAACGTTATACCACCGACACCGTGCCCTTCCAAAAAAAACACAACAAGGGTGAACGGGATAAATACTACCTCAAATACTCCCACCCCCCTATTGTTTCATCCCGTATTTATGAAAGGGTACAGGAGCTGAACAGAAGCAGGAGCATCCCCGGCATGTCGCAACGTTCTGTCTATCCCTTAAGTAAAAGAATACGATGCGGAGAGTGCGGAGCGCTTTTCAAGCGAAAAGTCTGCGGAGGCAAAACCTATTGGGTATGCCGAAATCACAACAGAAGCAAAGATAATTGCCCGATTATACAAATTCCTGAATTGGAGATTTACGAAGCCTCTCTTCGGTTATACCACAAGTTGAAACAATACTATGAACAAATTTTATCCCCCATGCTAAATCAATTACAAGAACTCAAACGATATCGAAATTTAAGTAATCTGCAGGTGGCGGAGCTAAATCGTCAGATTGCGGAACTCACTGAGCGGAATCATGTGCTAAACGGACTCAAGTCTAAAGGCATCATCGATTCCGCTCTTTTTATATCCCAAACCGGAGAACTGAATCGGAAAATCCGAACATTGAAAGCAGAAAAAAACAAGCTAATGGAAAAGGATGAGGATGACAGCGTCATCACCGAAACCAAAAGCCTGATGGAAATACTGGAGGACGGGCCGGAGCAGCTGGAGGCCTTTGATGAAGGCCTTTTTGAGAGCATCCTGGAGATCATCACCGCCGAGTCCGAAGAAAGGCTGAAATTCAAGCTGGCCAATGGGCTGGAGCTTGCCGAACCCATCGAAAGGACGGTGCGTTAATATGAAAAACAGGTACATCCCCTTCGGATACTGTCTTTCTGACGGGATCATTATAGCCCACGATACAGAAGCGGAAATGGTGCGGCTGGCTTTCCAGCAATACATAGCCGGGGAATCCTACAGCAGGATCGCCGCCCTGTTGGAAAAAACGGGCTGCCCTTATAACGAAGGAACAACCCTCTGGAACAAGAACATGGTGGGACGTATCCTGCAAAACCGCAAATATATCGGACAGGACGGATACCCCGCACTGGTCACAGAGGAAGAATTCACCCAGTCCATCCTGCTGCAGCAAACAAAATATACCCGCAAGGATATCCGGACACCACCGGAGGTAACAATCTTAAAAGGAAAAACGGTCTGCGAAGAATGCGGACAGTCCTACGAGAGGATTCTGGACAGGCGGTACGGGGAAAGATGGAAATGCAAAAGCCCCGAATGCCGCACCGCAGTGAAAATCACCGACTCCCTGCTGACCGAACAAGTCACATCCCTGCTGAACCTTGCTATAGAGAATCCGGACATCATTGAAATCCCATCTGTAGAGGTCTCATGTCATGACATCGAAATAACAAGGCTCACCAATGAAATCAACCGGCAGCTGGATAAGACGGATTACGATGAGGAATACATCAAAATTCTGATCATGGCTCGGGCCGCCGCCCAATATGGGAACTGCTCAGACGGCCTCTTGCCCCAAAGGGCATGTAAAATCAAAGCAGCCCTTGAACAAAGTGAACCTACTGAAATATTTGATACGGAGCTGTTCGAATACACCGTGGACAAAGTCCTTATCCGGAAGGACGGGACGATATATCTGATGCTGAAAATCGGACAGATCCTTGATATAGAAAGGAGAGAAATGCCATGCTGACCGCACCAAGCGTTTCAGAGCCGCAAGCGATGCAGATAATCGTCATACCCGCCAATCCATTGGTAGCTCAAGAAAATGTCGTCACCCGCCAGCTTCGTGCCGCGGCATACTGCAGAGTTTCCACTGATCAGGAGGAACAGCTCAACAGCTACGAGGCACAGGTGGCGTATTATACCGACAAAATCATGGGCAACCCCGAATGGACCCTTGCCGGCATATTCGCCGACGAAGGCATCACAGGGACCTCGGTGAAAAAACGCTCCGATTTCCTGAAGATGATCCGCCTGTGCAGGAAGGGCAAGATCGACATTATACTGACCAAGTCCATCAGCCGGTTTGCCAGAAACACGGTGGACTGCCTGAATTACATACGGGAGCTGAAAGAGCTGGGTATACCGGTCATCTTCGAGAACGAAAATATCAATACGATGAAAGAGGACACGGAAATCATTATTACCATGCTGGCGGGTTTTGCCCAGGCTCAGAGTGAATCCATCAGCCAGAACGTCCGCTGGGGAAAACGGCAGAGCTTCAAAAAAGGAAAGGTTGCCTTTCAATACAAGAGGATCTATGGATACGAGCGCGGTGAGGATGATAATCCAAAGGTAGTCCCCGAACAAGCGGCTGTAGTAGAACGGATTTTTAAGAGCTACCTTGCCGGGAGCAGTGTGAAAGAAATAAAGGATAGCCTGGAGAAAGACGGTATCCTGGCGGCAGGCGGCAAAACTCAGTGGTCCGTCGGTGCCCTGCAGTATATGCTTCAGAATGAAAAATACTGCGGCGATGCCCTTCTTCAAAAAACCTACGTGGACAACTGCATGACTAAAAAGACCAAGAAAAATAACGGGGAGCTTCCTAAATATCTGGTCAAAAATCACCATGAAAAAATCATCGACCACTGGCTCTTTGACAAGGTACAGGCGGAGATGGCCCGGCGTTCCGGAAAGAGAAAAGTCTCTGACAAGACCTTGACCGAGCAGTCTAAATACAGCAGCAAATATGCCTTGACTGAGCTTCTCATCTGTGGGTGCTGCTGCACTCCCTATAGACGGGTGACCTGGTCAAAAAAAGGCAATAAAAAGATTGTGTGGCGGTGTATCAGCCGCTTGGATCATGGCACGAAATACTGCAAAGAGTCCCCCACCATCGAGGAAGAACAGCTCCATACCGCCGTCCTGCACGCCATCAACAACATGATGAGCAAGCGTGACCAGCTTGTCAACATCATCAAAACAAATCTGGCGGTCACGCTATCCGGACAGGACAGCGATGAACTCAATCCTTTGGTTATCGAAAATAGAATCAAAGAACTGGAAGGCCTCACACTGGAACTGGTGGACATTATCTACAAGGAGAAAAACGCCGCAGCCTATGAGGATAAGCTCAGGGCAATCACAGAGGAAATCAAGTCCCTGAAGGAAAGACAGGAACGATACCGGGCAGAGCTAAATAGCAGGGATGACCTCAACCGACAGATGGATGATATCAGCCGGGCATTAGAGGACGCCCCCTTTGAGATGTCGGAATTCAAGGACAACATCGTGCGGCAGTTTATCGACACCATCAAGGTGCTGGATAAAAATAACCTGCTGATCATTTTCAAAAACGGCGTTAAGGTTGAACAACCGTTAAGCGCATAGGAGAGTGAAAAAATGAAACACCACAGTACCAACACGGACATAAATGTCAAGCAACAGCACCCAAAATTAAAAGTAGCCTTTTACTGCCGTGTGGCAACCGCCGCACAGCTTGAAGAACCAAAGGTCAATAAGCAAGTGCCCAGATTGGATATCCCTGCGCCGGTATATCGGCCGAAGGAAATACTCCGAAAGAACTTTGCAATGGAGCTTGATGCGATTCGACCGGTATCCAGACTGGAGGCAATCCTACGGAACAACAGCAAATAACAAAATCATTTAGCGGGGCCAAACGGCTCCGCTTTATATATATAAACGGAAAGGCAATACATTGGGAAGGAGCAATCATATGACAAAGGAAGCTCTCAGCGAATTGCTGGATAAGGAAAACCTCGTCAGAGGTTATGTTTATCCCTATGACGGCAGCCGTCAGGAATACCTGTTTGAAAATACACCCTTCAATATCGCTAACTTTATTATGCTACATCCTGAAGCCAGGGAAATCATTTTGACGGATGAACTGGATCGGAAAATCCTGAACACCTTTGGGCACTTTATCGACCGCTGCCCGGACCAGAAGCTGCTGTCTCAGATTTTAGAACATCTTATTCCTCTGCAGACATGCGAAAGAGAGCCGCAGGAAATTCCCGCTGCCACCATGGAAGAAGCTGATGCTTTCTATGCGGAATGCAGCGGGATGGAAATGCACATATAGGTGAAAAAATGGTTTTCAGTCACGAAAAGGTACAAAGAATCAAAGCTCAATATCCTGCGGGCGCCCGCATTCAGCTCCAGTCCATGCCGTGAGAAACGGATATACCCTCCGGCCTTACGGGAACGGTGGACTTTCTGGATGATATAGGGCAGCTTCAAATGACCTGGGATAATGGCAGGACTCTCGCCCTTGTCCCAGGCGAGGGTACATTTACTGTTATCTCTCAGCCGAAGCATGAACCCTTTACGGGATGGTAGCAACCTTGGTTATGTTCTGGATGAACAATGGCAAGGAAAACCGCATGTTATGGAACACTTTCAGGCTACCATGGAATATAAGGGCTGTGACCGTTTGAACTTTGTGCTGGACATTTCACAGAACCTGCACTGCTATGATTTTCAGCCGGATGCTGCCGCAGTAGTAGAACACGGTAAAAAAGCCGCAATCAAAAACGGGCTGGTTCATCCCGGTACATTAAAGGCGGGATCATTTGATTATGAATTTTATGGTCATCAGCAAATACAAAATGCCGGGATGGTGCTAACGGAATACGGCTACATCCAACGCAGTGAAGAATCCTTTTATTACGATTGCAGCCAGGCGCTAATAAAGCCGGAAATGTAAATGTGACAAGCGGCGATAGTGACCGAGAATAATAGCAGTCTGTTCTAATGAAAATATTATTTGGTAGAATTTGATTGACAAATCAATCCCTTATTGATATAATTTTTATATCAATAAGACCCTATAAGGAGACTAATTATGAGTATTGATTTTTTTACAAATGATAGATATAAAATACTAAATTGCATGCAGCAAAGACAAATTGATGTTGCAGGTAGTTTATACGTTCCGCTTTCTCAACGTCAGATATCTGATATTACAGGTGTAGCATATAAGACTGTTAACAACATAATTAAGGAGTTAAAGGGTAATGGGTACATTGTTTATCAGGGGACTACAAGAGGGAAATATTCCTTGACCGACAAGGCGAAAACGGCGCTTACCGAAATGAAAAACGAGGGGGCAAAGTAATGAATACAATGCCACTTGAAGCCGATACAAGGCTACTTATTGACAACAATCTTAAAAATTTAGGGTGGGTCTTAACTGGCAAGGATAAAAATGTTTATTTCGAGCAGCCGAAAACACAAGCAGAACGCAAAAAACTTGGCGGAAAGCGTCCCGATTATGTTTTGTATTCTAAGCAAAATGACAGTCCTCTTATTGTTATTGAGGCCAAAAAAAAGGGTGAACGCATAGATACGGCATTACAGCAAGGTGTATCTTACGCCAAAGATCTTAATGCTCCGCTTGTCTTTGCAACAGACGGTGTGTTTTGCAAATCATATCATACCTTAGGAAATACAACACCGAAACTGAACGGCGAAGATGTAGATGAATTTTTAAGAGAGGTAACTGCCCTAAAGTTTTTAACAACCTGGGAAGTAAATACAGTCAGTCCTAAAGTCCAATATGATCGCAAGGAGCTTATTAAGATTTTTGATGAAGCAAATAATATGTTACGCGGTGACGGCTTAAGGGCAGGTATTGAGCGTTTTGGTGAGTTTGCAAACATTCTTTTTTTGAAGCTTATTAGTGAAAGTGAGCAAATCAAACGGGACACTGGAATAGCCTCCAACTTTGATTTTTCTTGTAGTTGGGATACCATAAAGAACATTGCTCCCACCGCTCGAATTGATTATATAAACACCATGGTTTATCAAAAACTTAATACTCTTTATCAAACAGAGATTTTTACCCCACTCACTATACGGGATAATTCTATCCTTAAAGAGATAATGGATAAACTTGACCCGCTTACCCTTACCGATGTTGATAGTGATGTCAAGGGTGATGCTTTCGAATATTTTCTTAAAGCGTCCACCGCTTCTAAGAACGATTTAGGCGAGTATTTTACACCCCGCCATATTGTTAAAACAATGGTGAGATTAGTTAACCCACAGATTGGCGAAAAGATTTATGATCCGTTTTGCGGCACAGGCGGCTTTTTAATTGAAACCTTTAGGCACATTTACAACAATATGCCGCGAAATCCTTCTACTGAAAACATACTACGTGAAGCGACTATATATGGCAACGAGATAACTAACACAGCCCGCATAACCAAGATGAATATGATTTTAGCGGGTGATGGCCATAGCAATATTCATATGAAAGACAGTCTATCTAACCCAGTTGAGGGCGAGTATGATATAGTGCTTGCCAATATGCCCTATTCTCAAAAGACCAAGCATGGGAATTTATATGACTTACCAAGCAATAATGGAGATAGTGTCTGTGTGCAACACTGCATGAAAGCAATCAACGGGCTTTCTGAAAACGGCAGAATGGCACTGGTCGTGCCTGAAGGGTTTTTATTTCGCAGAGATTTAGCAAAGACCAGAGAATATCTTTTAGAGCGTGCTCAACTGCAAAGCATTATATCTTTGCCGCAGGGTGTTTTTTTACCGTACACCGGTGTTAAAACAAACATCATTTATGTCAATAAAATTAATCAAAAAGTGCCTTTTAAGAATAAGCGCAAAGATTTTTGGTATTTTGATGTAAAAAGCGACGGTTATACACTCGATAACCACCGCCGTAAGCTTGAAACGCCAAGTGACTTAACTAAGTATGAGGAATACCGCAAACTTGACAACGACCAAGCAAGCGAGATGTTACAAGTGGGATTTGAGATAATCTCGTTTGATAAAGTGCGTGAAAATTCCTTTATTTTAGTGGGTAGTAGGTATAGACCAGCAGTGACTCAAGTTACAAGTTTTCCTTTGGTTAATTTGGGTGACGAGAGGTATTTTACAATTTATTCGGGTGGAACACCAAGTAGCGCTAACCCCGATTATTGGGGTGGTGATGTTAACTGGATAACACTTGCTGATTTACCAGAAGAAAATTATATAACTAAAATATATAATACGGAAAGAACGATAACGTCAGAGGGGCTTAATAATTCAAATGCAAAATTGCTGCCAATAAATACGGTGGTTGTTTCATCAAGGGCAACAATAGGTAGAATTGGTATAGCTAAAACAAAATTAGCCACAAATCAAGGATTTAAGAATATTGTTATAAAAGACCGCACTTTAATATTACCAGAATATTTAGCTTTTATTTTGACTAATAAAAAAGATGAAATGTTAAGTATGGCAAGTGGGGCAACATTCAAGGAAATATCTAAAAGGAACTTTGAAAAGATACAAATTCCTTTACCGCCACTTGATGTTCAACAGCAGATTGTAGATGAAATTGAAAACTATCAACGTATTATTGATGGTGCAAAGATAGTTGTAGAAAGTTATAAGCCAAAAATTCAAATTAAAGATAGTTGGAAAGTTGAAAAATTATCTACTTTGTGTGAGATAAATACAAATAACATAGACCCTGTAAAAACATATGGAGAGAATAGCTTTATTTATATTGATATTGCTTCAATAGAAAACAATACTGGTAAAATAGATATAAGTAATAAGATTGTTGGAATTAATGCTCCAAGCCGAGCGAGAAGGGCATTTAAGAAAGGTGACATTTTGATGTCAACAGTTAGACCTAATTTAAAAGCTTTTGGTTATATAGATTTTGAGCCGAAAAATTGTATTGCTTCAACAGGTTTTGCAGTTTTGTCACCTATCAATGTTGACGGTAAATATCTTTATTATATGCTTTTTGATGATTATGTTGAGAAACAGTTAGCTAATGCTATGGGTAAGGGCATGTATCCGAGTGTAAATAAAAGTGATTTAGAATATTTAGACATACCCTTACCATCGCTTGAAGCACAAAAACAAATTGTAGCACAGCTTGAAGAAGAGAAAGCTCTTATTGAGCCGTTAAAACAAATTGTGGAAATATTCTCCAAGAAGATACAGAATAAAAGCAACGAGATTTGGGGTGAATAACTATGAATACTACGGTAGATTATTCTAAAGTCCCTCATCTTAATGATATATTAGGCTATCTACCAATAAATGCTGTAGACAAAGAAGATATTTCTACATATATTCAAAATATTACAAACTTAGTTTCGATTAATTACAAATATGAGCAATATCAATTTGCTTATTTCGGTTTGCATTTGCTTTATATGACATATATTTACTGCACCGTTTGGAAAATTAGTAAAACAATTGAAACAAGATACGCAGATGTTGTAGTATTTGCAAAGCCATATAATAACAAGACTTTAGATTTTTGCGATATAGAATCTATTTTTCAATATAGCCTTGTGCCAGAAAAAGAATTACCTAAAATATTTAAATTAATTGATTTAGATAAGGCTCAAATTGGAAACATAATTGGTCTTGTTGATATTCGCAATGATATGGCACACGCTTCTGGAAAATTTGAAATATTAACTGAAGAAAATTTTGATATTAAGGCAAATGCTGTGCATATATCCATAAAGAACATTCACAGTTGTATGTACAAGCAAATCAGAATATGGTTTCATGATATTCTGCTAAAATATTATAACGGCGAGTTTGATGGTTATGTTGAAATCAAAGATATTATTTCAGAGCAGATGATACAAAGTTTTTATTTGTCTGTTAATGAAATTCTTGTTTGTAATGAAATGAGTGTTAGAAATTTAGTTTCTTCAAATCCTGAGCTTACTGAAAAGCTTGACCTATTCAAACAAGAATTAAAAAATTTTTGTGAGAATAGTGGCTACATTTAGCGTTGCACTCTTATTTTGTACATTTTCAAATGGAGTAACAGCAAATAACGGGCATCTATTTTGACCTAACTTCCCACTATAG
>Ga0265293_10000774_pt1 | contig 73311 bp, 65 predicted proteins | sample Munlanlewell138R_FD_192505 | JGI IMG/M metagenome (GOLD analysis project Ga0265293, IMG submission 192505) | Leachate microbial communities from a municipal landfill in Southern Ontario, Canada - Leachate well 138R | ecosystem: Engineered > Solid waste > Landfill > Unclassified | place: Canada... | reverse complement strand
AAAAGAATTTCATCTTTTTTCTCTTTTCCTTTATCAAAAAACCACAGGGTAGCTGGAAGGGTTACTGTTATAAACATGTTAGATGGAAGGGCAACCATTTGGGATATTACTCCATCTTCTATTAAGGCTTTTCTTATATCCTTTTCACTATGCCCTGCATCTGATGCAGAGTTAGCCATTACAAGGGCTGCTCTTCCATTTTCATTTAAGGCAGTTGCAAATTGATTTATCCAAAGATAATTTGCATTGGGAACTGTAGGCTTTTTACCTTTGGTTTGTGGAACTCCGTAATGATTAAATCTTTTTTGCTCTTTTACTAAATCAAGCTCCACATTGTCTACATTAAATGGAGGGTTTGCCATTACATAGTCAAAGTTTCCAAAGCAGTTATGAGGATCTGCATAGTAAGAGTTGGCTTCTATTATATCTCCTCTTATATTATTTAAAAACAAGTTCATTTTAGCTAGATTTGCTGTTTCTCCTGTTATCTCTACTCCATAGGCCCTTAGGTTTATGGAATGATTTTCTCCATGCTTTTCTTTCTGTCTTTTAGCATAGTGAGCAGCTTGTACAAACATACCTCCAGAACCACATGCTGGATCAAGTATCTTTCCTTCTCTTGGTTTTAGAACCTCTACCATATATTGTACCACCGTTCTAGGAGTAAAGAACTCTCCTCCACCTTGTCCTTCTTTTAGGGCAAAGTTACCTAAGAAGTATTCATATATTTCTCCGAAGATATCGTTTTCTATATCTGTTGGTATATCGTTAAAGTTTCTAAGTAATCTATTTAATATTTTATTGTTATCTTCTTTGCTTAGATTGTGATAGCTGTCTTTTGGTAAGATCCCAACTAGTTCAGGGGAATACTTTTCTATGCCTTCTATAGCTTCTTTAATCTTTTTTGCTATGTCTTCTTCTTCGCTTAAATTTAATAAATAGTCATATCTTGATTCTTCTGGAAGATAAAACCCGCATTTTTCTATTGCTATTTCTTCCATAGGTTTTTCTCTTCTTCCACCTTTTAGTTCTCCATATTCTTTATTTATCGCTTCTTCATATGTATGGTATTTGCTATCAGCAAACTTTAAGAATATAAGTCCTAAGATAGGCGTTGAATATTCTGATGCTTTTAGTCCTGTATTTGCTCTAAGTTCGTCTGCTGTATCCCATAATCTTTTTTCTAAGTCTTTTATTGTTTTTGTGTCCAAGTCTATTCCTCCCGGGTGTTCAAATTTTCTTACCTATTTTATATTCCATAATGTCTTCTATTCCACAATCTAATACATAGCAAATTTTTGCTATTGTAGCTAAATCTAATCTCTTAACTTTATTGTTGCAATATGAATTGAGCTGAGTCCTCTGTAAATTAGCATCCTTTTCTAATTTGTTTTTACTTATCTTTTTTTCTTCCAAGACCTGATCAATCTTGAAAACCACCTGTCCAAAATCTTGCATATCCCTGTCTCCTTCTGTAAATTCAATCATTACTATAATTATAACAGACTTCCTTTCTTATTACACCTGTAAGTAGTTTTAAATATATTTTCTCAACAAGATATTCTGAATTTTTATCATTTCTCTTGATATATCATCATTTTCTTTTTTAAGATCCTCAATATCCTCTCTATAGATTACTCCTGTAGTATTTACTCTTTTAGCTATCTGATTAAGATTGTTTGCATTCCTCCCAATAAGGGTCTGCATCTTCCTAAACTCATTCATATCTATTACAAATATAGGAGCTTCAAGAACACTTTTCCTTATAAAATGTCCCATTGATTTTGATTTACTAAGTTCAAGTTTTTTCTTAAAAATTTCTTTTTCTTCCTTGGTTAATTTAATTTCTATCCTTTCATTCCTGTATCTATTGGCCATATTCTTCTCCTTTTCTTTTATATTTTAAACAGGGTCTTAGGGGGAACCCCTAAATCATTCTGATAGGAACAAGTAGAAAATTTGATTTGAAGAAAGCGAACCTTAAGGTCCGCTTTATCAATTTTTTCGTAAGTGTCCGTACACTTACTGTGCTTGCTATTAAAGTTTTAATAGGCACAGGAGATTTGTAACTGTAACCTACTATTTCAAAAGTCCTCAAATAAGGCATTGATTCTTATTTTGATTCCTACAAGCCTGGATATTACTAGACTTCCATTTCTACCCGCCTAATTCTAAGGGTTTTAAAAACTTGGTTACAAGTTACATGGTTACAGACTGTTTCTAGCCAATCACTATCGTTCTTGGGAAACAGGTTGCATTAGACCTACTAAAGCTCATTTCATTCGCTAAGTTAGGTCTTAAACAAAGTTACAATTTTATTCTTTTCCTGTGTCTATTTTTATTTGCTCTGGTTCTTGCCATTCTATTGGTAAATCAGCATTATCAACTTCTATAAAATTATCTTCTATCTTTTCCTCTCTCTCATAATATAATTTTACAGGTATAGATATACCACTAGGGGAAATTCTTTTAGTCTTTGATGATCTGATAGCCTTCCATTCCGGGAAGTAGTTGTCCATTATTTCAGAGAAGGATTTTGATTTTATTTGATAGCCTTGCATGGCTAATTCCTTGAAGCAGGTTACATTAGGTTCTTGACTTCTTGGCTTATATTCTTCTAAGAAGTACCTGATATCTTCTACATCTGGATTGAGGTATTTAAATTTTTCTTGCTCCATGTAAAAATCTTTTAATAGCTCTTTTGGTATAGTCCAGGAATGTTTCTTCTCTTTGTAGAGTTTATATCCATAGGCAAGGGCCTGGTTAAAATCTTCTTGGATTGAATCTAAATATTCTTTTTCTGATTGTTCACCTTGAAAATCCTTGTCGATATAAATGGCCTTTCTTCTATTTTCCTTATGACATTCTACTGGTAAATACCTTCTCTCGCCAGTATGGTCATTTAAAAAGGTTCTTTCATTTAAAGTACCAATTAAAATACAAGTCCTAGGAACATCTGTTGAAAATTTTTCATAGGGGATTCTTATTCTATCGCTTAATTTAGATAAAAATGATTTTGCTTCATTAGCTGATTTTGCATTTCTTAAGGCTACAAATTCTTCAATTTCTACTACAGTCTTTCCCATTAAGTTCATAACAGCATCCTTACCTTGAATATTTTCAATGGTACAAAACCAATCATCTCTTATAGCCAAATATCTAGCAAAAGTAGACTTTCCTATTCCTTGTCCACCTACTAAGACCATCATTTCATCAAACTTGGATCCTGGTTCAAAGACTCTTTTAATCAAACCTAAAATCATATGCTCCATAATCCAAGAATTAAGTTCTGTATCTTCAGCTCCTAGATAAGTTGGTAGGAGTTTAGCTATTGCATTTCTATCTCCCTTCCAAGTAAGATTTTTTAGATATTGTTCTGGTGGACTTATTTCATATTGATTAGCAACAAAGCGAACTGCATCCCACATTTTATTAGCATTGTAATTAAGTCCAAAATGCTTTTCTATTTCAAGTCCTAACCTGTTATTTAGGGAGTCATCCCATAGTCTAATTTGGTTTGGTTTTATACTTTTTTCCCCTATAATCTTGCCTTGAAATTTGATTTCATTGGTAAATTTATCATAGAAGATTTGTCCTTCATATATTTTCTTAGCCTTACAATATTTTGGATTAAGAAGTACTGTAACAATATTTCCTGTAATCTGTTTTACATCACCTTTGACTGTTTTCTGTAAATCAATTATAGAATAAGACTGATCTATCTCAGGGATAACTAGTTTAAACTCTTTCATAGGACCAATTCCTTGTCTTATATTCAAAATGTCGGCTCCAGTCAAAGGCTACAAAATTTCCAAGGCCTAAGACTTTATCTATTGTCTTTTCTAAATAGTCAAGATACTTTCTATCATCGCTTCTCTTTTGACCGCTTCCTAGACGGTTTAAAGGGGTCATTAAAAATAGGTCTTTCATTAACTTGTGGTCTCCACCTGTATAGTTTCTAGCTAAGACTAGAAAGGTAAAGTCATCCCTGCTATGGTCACCTGTTAGGCTAGCTCCTGAGATAAGCATACTTGCCTTGCTATTGGTTCTTTCCATGGTGGTTAGTATTTCATCTAGGCTTAAGTCATCAAGTCTAGAAAACTTGTTTAAAGGCTCATACTTATACTCTCTAATTTGCTTTAAGGTAGATGTTTTCTCCTGTGTCCATTTCTTATAAAGCTGCTTTAATTCATCTTCTTTTTCTAAAAGTTTATTACTTCTAGGAAAGAAGGATCCATCTCCTATATTTCCTGTAAGAGCTATATATCTATTTTTCTTGTATATCTCAATTCCTCTACTTGATAAGTTAAGATTATCTGGAATAGTCCCTTGGACAAAAATATGGATTCCCTTGCCTGATTGAGATAATTCCATATAAGTTCCTGTAAAACTCTCTATAATTTCTTTTGCCATAGGAGTTAGCTTTCCACCTTGAATCGCATGGTCTAGGTCTATACAGATATTCCTATCTTCCTCCACTAGAACAAAGCCTAGAGGTCTATTCTTAGTCTTAGCTTCATTGAAATCTATCCACCGTTCTGGATGATTCCAATCATTAGCTTTTCCATCAATTAAGGAAAAGGGAAGCTTGGCTACTTTGCCATTTAATTCTTCCTTTCTCCAACCTACAAATCTTTTCATTTTTTTCATTTCTTTTGGTAGATATTTATATTTTTCCATTCTTTTTACCTCCTCATGCTGTCCAAAACAGACCCCATATGGTAAAATGAATTTGGTAGAAACATTCCAAATGGGGTGTGCCTTTGGCCTTTGTGCTAAAGGTTTTTTTCTTTTTTGATTTCATAGTAAATCTCTATTAAAAACCTTAAAATCTCTTGATCTTCCTCTTCTAATCTTCCATATTTCTTTACAACTTTTGCTAGTCTAAATATTTCTAGAGCAAATTTATCTTCAAGTCTATAATCAGCCTTAATAGACACAGTAGGGGCAGTTAATGAACTGATTATATAGTCTTGCTTGGAGAGTCCACTTATCTCTACTTTCTTATCTAATAGGCCAGCTTCTTTTTCTGTTGCCCTAAAAGAAGTTATCTTATTTCTCTTTCTTTTAACTTGTTTTTTTATTTCCTTACTCATCTTCATCCTCCAATAATTTTTCCCATTCACCATCTAAGTTGCTTTTTCTTATAGTGGATAGGGAGTTAGCCATCTCATTTTGTTTGCTTGGGAATAAATGAGCATACCTATAAGTTATATCGATGGATTCATGACCTAATCTATCTGCTATAGCTATGGCTGAATAGCCTAATTCAATTAATAGAGATACATGGGAATGTCTTAGATCATGAACTCTAATTCTCTTAACTCCAGCTTTTTTGCTTCCCCTAGTCATTTCATGGTGCAGGTAGGACTTGGTAATTGGAAATAATAACTGATTATCCTTTAGCTTGTATATTCCAGCCATATATTTTTCTATTTCTTCTGCCAAAAAGTCTGGCATAACAACTGTTCTGATGCTTTTTTTAGTCTTAGGCTCTGTAATAATGTTTTCTCCATCTATTCTTTGTAGAGATTGGTTTACTCTAATAGTATTGTTAGTAAAATCAAATTTCTCCTTGGTTAAAGCTAGTAATTCTCCTGTTCTTAGTCCACACCAATACAAAATTTGAAAAGCATGGAAGGATAAAGGTTTGTCTTTAATTTCCTCTATAAATTTGTCATACTCTTTTTCAGTCCAGAACTTCATCTCAGAAGCTTCCTTTTCTCCAATAGATCCAACATCCCTTGCTACATTAGATTTTAGATTATAATATTTACAAGCATGATTTAGGACACTACTTAATTGAGCATGTATTGTTCTTAAGTAGGTCTGGGAATATTTTTTGCCTTTATCATCTTCCTCTTTCATTAATATATTTTGCCATTTAACTATTGTCATTTTAGTAATTTCATTAACTTGAAGATCTCCTATATAGGGAATAACCTTCGTCCTTATTATTTGTTCTTTAGTTCTCCAGGTGTTTTCTCTTAATCTTGGTCGCATATCCTTTCCATATACTTGAAAAAATTCAGTAAATGTCATATCAAGATTTCCAGCTTGCTCTCTTAAAAAATCTTCTTCCCATTTCAGAGCTTCTTTTTTTGTCTTAAATCCTCTTTTCTTCCTATTAATCTTTTCACCTCTCCAATTGGTGTAGGTGAATTTGGTAAACCAGGTGCCATTTCCACTTTCATCCCTATAAGCTCCCACTACTAGGCCTCCTTTCTTACTTGGTAACAATACTTGTCCAAGAAATATTGTCTATTAATTTTGCCTCTTTGAACCCTATAGCCTAGTTCAACTAGTTCTCCATTCATTTCATTTATTATTTGATAGGCTGTAGTTCTGCTAACTTCTAAAAAATCCTGAACTTCTTTTGCGTTCATAAAAATCTTATTCATTTTTTTCTTCCCCCTTGTGTTTTTATTTATAAGCTTCTCATCAATGAATAAATGACGAGCATCAATTTGGTTTCCTTATAATTAAATAGCACAATTTCGTGCTATTTAATTATATAATATCAGCACAGTTTCGTGTTGTCAAGACTAGTTTTAAATTATTTCTATTTATCTTTCCTATAACAAGAGATTTCATTAAATTTATAATCGTTCACTTCTGTTGCTATAAATGATATCTTGTGATAAAATAAATTAAAATACTACCAAGAGGAGTTTAAAATGATTTCAGGTGAAAAGCTAAAAAAGTTAAGATTACTTAGAGAATTGACACAGAAGGAATTAGCAATAAAATCAGGACTTACAGATTCTGCTATAAGGAATTATGAATTGGGTTATCGTTCGCCTAATAAGGATCAATTAATAAAAATAGCCCAGGTCTTAGACTGTGATGTATCTGCCTTAATTGACCATACTCCTATTTCTAATTTTGAATTTATGCAAATTCTTTTTGATTATGAAGAGGATTTAAAAATCAGACCCCTAGTAGAAGATTCCACAATAGGGCTACTTTCTCATGATATGAATTTAAATGATTTTCTAACTGAATGGGATGAAATGAGAAAAAAGCACTATAACGGAGAAATAACAGATGAGGAATTTGAGGATTGGAAGCTCTCATATCCTAAGAAGTCTAGACTGGAAAAATAATTATTAAACTATAAACATATAACCTCATTTTAAACTGGTCGAAATCGACTAGTTTAAAAATAATTCAATACTAAGCATATAATCCAATTTTAACCCCATCGAATTCGATAGGGTTAAAGTGTTTCATGAGCAAATTCATAACCCAAGTTTTAACCGTGTCGAATTCGATGCCTTTAGAAATCTGTTTAGATTAAGAAATAAATATACATACAAAAACACCATAGATTCTTTTAATAAGATTTCTATGGTGTTTCTATTTGTAATCCACTTGGCATTATTTATTCTATTATTCTAAAAAACTTTTTTACCCAATTTCGTTCCAGTTGATGATTTTATCCGCCTTACTCCAGCCGTAGGTTGCGGACTTCTAGCTCCTTACAGTCGCTACAAGCCTCGCCAACCCTGACAGGGGTAGTACCTACATAGCTTTCTGCGCTTTCAGCTTGAAACCTCTGGGTACTACTCCCACTCAATTGTTGCTGGTGGTTTTCCCGTTATATCGTATACTACCCTATTTACTTCTGGTATTTCATCTGTTATCCTCGTGGAGATTGTCTCTAGTATTTCCAGGGGAATTTTAACCCAATCTGCTGCCATGCCATCTACCGAATTCACAGCCCTAAGGGCTATGGTATGACAATATGTCCTTTTCCCATCCACTACTCCCACGGATTGAATATTTGGTAGTACTGCAAAGTATTGCCATATCTTTAATCCTGCTTTTTTTATCTCGTCCCTATATATATGGTCTGCTTCCCTTAAGATGTCCAACTTCTCCTTAGTTAGCTCTCCTAGACATCTAACTCCTAAGCCTGGCCCTGGGAAAGGCTGTCTACCTACTATATCTTCGCTTATCCCCAGTAGCCTGCCTACTTCCCTTACCTGGTCCTTATATAGTTCCCTTAAGGGCTCCAAGAGTTCAAAGTTCACGTCTTCTGGCAGCCCCCCCACATTGTGATGGGATTTTACTGCTACTTTGCCCTTGGTTCCAGACTCTATTACATCGGATTTTATGGTGCCTTGTATGAGGAAGTCGATATCCGTAAGTTTTGATTGTTCTTCCTCAAATACCCTAATAAATTCCTCCCCGATTACCTTTCGCTTCTTCTCAGGATCTCTTACTCCTTTCAGCTTCCCTAAAAATCTGTCTTCAGCGTCTACTACTATTAAATTCATGTGAAATTCATCCCTGAATACCCTCTCTACTTCTACTCTTTCATTTTTTCGAAGTAGCCCATGGTCTACAAAAACGCATACTAAATTATCTCCTATGGCCCTATGGACAAGTACTGCTGCCACAGATGAGTCAACTCCACCTGACAAGGCACATAGGGCTTTTTTATCTCCAATTTTGGATTTTACTTCTTCTATTTGCTTATCTATAAAACTTTGCATTTTATCCCTACCTTCTGCTATAGTTTGGCGATTCCTTTGTTATATGGATATCGTGGGGATGGTTCTCTATTAAAGATGCAGAGGTTATCTTTATAAATTTAGCTTTATCTTGCAGCTCCTCCAAATCTTTTGATCCCACATATCCCATTCCCGATTTTAATCCTCCCACTAGCTGATATATTACATCTCCCAGGGGTCCTCTGTAGTGGACTCTTCCTTCTACTCCCTCTGGTACATACTTTTTCACATCTTCTTGTAAGTATCTGTCTTTGCTGCCAGCGTCCATAGCCCCTTGGGAGCCCATTCCTCTGTATTCCTTGTATCTTCTGCCCTCGTAAAGCACTTCTTCCCCTGGGCTTTCGTCTGTTCCTGCAAATAGGGAACCTGCCATTATGACACTTGCTCCTGCAGCTATGGCCTTTGTCACATCTCCTGAATACTTTATTCCTCCATCTGCAATTACTGGTATATCATAGTCCCTGGCTGCCTTTGCACAGTTCATGACTGCTGTTATTTGAGGTACCCCTATTCCCGTAACTACCCTCGTAGTACATATGGAGCCTGGCCCTATGCCTACCTTAATAGCATCTGCTCCTGCATTGATTAAGTCCAATGTAGCCTCTGCTGTGGCCACATTTCCTGCTACTACTTGTAAATCTGGGTATTCTCTCTTTACCTTACCTATGGCATCTATGACTCCCTTTGAATGTCCATGGGCTGTGTCTACTACTATTACGTCCACCTTAGACTTTACCAGGGCATCTACCCTCTCCATCATATCTGAGGTAACTCCCACTGCTGCACCAGCTAGCAATCTACCTGTGCTATCCTTTGCAGAGTTTGGATATTGAATTGACTTTTCTATGTCCTTTATGGTTATGAGCCCTGCCAACTTATACTCTTCATCGACTAGGGGAAGTTTTTCAATCTTATACTGCTTCATTATTTCTAGGGCGTCATCCATGGATATGTCGATTTTAGCCGTTACCAAATTGTCTTTGGTCATTACATCGTAAATTTTCTTTGTTATTTCCCTTTCAAATCTAATATCTCTATTTGTTATTATCCCCACTAGTCTTCCATCTTCATCTGTTATGGGGACACCTGAAATATGGTATCTCTCCATTAATTCCAATGCATCGGATACTATATGTTCTGGAGATAAAAAAAATGGATCAGTGATTACCCCGTGTTCTGATCTCTTTACTTTATCTACTTCCAGAGCCTGTCTTTCGATGGACATATTTTTGTGTATAATTCCAATGCCACCTTCCCTAGCCATTGCAATAGCCATTTTAGACTCTGTCACTGTATCCATTCCTGCACTCATTATAGGTATATTTAATTTTATAGCCTTTGTCAAATAAGTACTTACATTGGTGTCCTTTGGCAGTATCTCTGATTTTCCAGGCAGCAAAAGTACATCATCAAATGTTAAACCTTCTCCCACAAATTCCAAAGCAAATTCCTCCTTCATTAATTTTATTTGTATTTTAGGTATTAATACTATATTGTAAATTAAATCTCCCAAAAATACAAGGAGATTTAACCCATCTTTAAATATTTGTCCTTCTCAAAAACAGCATATAAGATATTATATTAAGGATTATCCTGTAAATTAACCCAATTAAATAATACTGCTTATATCCCTTATGGTGTCTTCCCTATTTGGCGAATACCTCAATCTCAAATCTTCTATTCGGTACATCCAATCCCTCATTTCTATCTTTTCCTTATTTAAATTATCTATGTAACTTTGTCTTTGGTCAATTAGTATTTAAAAAAGGATGGGAAATCCCATCCTTATAAAATCACTTTGTTTTCAGTTGTTGATTGTCAACCCTTAGGCCTATTCTATCTAATTCCTTATCTTTTTGACGTTTCCAAGAGTGAAGAATTAGTGCCAATGTAACTACTCCATAGGAGAAGAACATCCTAAAATATTCTCCTATCATAGCCTGACCTGTCAGGTATTTACCTGCCACTGGCATGACTAGGAACATTAAGTGGAACAATGCCGTACCAAATAGTGCATTTGGAATTGTGGCCTTTACTACAGAAGCACCACCTACCAATAGAGAAGCTGCTGCAAATAGGGCAGCTTGATCTGCACCATTATATGTGTTTAAGGTACCAATATTTTGCAAATATATTATTTGTCCATAGGCTGCCAATACAGTGGATACTATAATGGATTGAATACGTACTCTTTCCACGTCTATACCTGCTGAGTTGGCCACTACCATATCTTGGCCTACAGCCCTCATATCTTGACCCAGTTTTGTCCTCTTAAACCATACGGTAAATAGAACTATTATCCCTATAATCGCAAAGGTACCCAAGGGAATATTCACTCCATTAATCTTTAATAGGAGCAATTTGTCAAATCCCTTTGCCACACCTAAATCTATGGCATTACGGACTCCAAATCCTCTGGACAGAATAAGTCCTTTGCTCTTAAATGGTATTATAGCACCGCAAAGATATAGTAGGAAAAACTGATATACTCCAGAGATGAATAAACCCAACATCATGGAAGTTATCATTTCTCTACCCTTGGCCCTATTTAACACTTTACCGCCGAAGTATCCTAATACTATGGCTATGGGAGTCGACAACAATGCTGCTAATATCAGACCCAAAGCACCACTTACTCCCCAGTCTGTAATAAATATCAGTCCAATTTGACCTGCCATTGCACCTAATATCATACCAAAGTTTATACCCATTCCCGCCATTATCGGAAGCAATAGGGATAATACTAAGAAGGAGTTCCTTACCAATCTAGTTATTATCTGGTCTACTAAATAGGTCCCTGTAAACCTTGAGAGGGGTATTGCTATTCCACTAATTACGAGAAATAGCAGGGGTACTGCACTACTGGTTAATATCTTTCCTAGTTTTCTTTTGTCTTTAAACATTATTTACCCCCCTTTCCCCTAGTTAAGGCGTATACAATAAGACCATTTGTGACTATTATCCTGATTACCTCTGATACATCAATGTCGATGGCATTATTGATAACAGATGGTGTCATGGTAAGTATACCCTGGAACAGGAGAGTCCCAATGATTACATTTGGTATCGTGGCCTTATTTACAGTAGCTCCACCAAGTAATATGGCAGCCACTGAAGGAAATGAAAACGCCAATGGCGAATTGTACATCTGTATAAAACCAAAGCTTTGTTCATATACTATCATTCCTATAGATGCAATCATAGTAGATAGCATAACGGATATAATACGCATCTTGTCAATGCTGATACCAGAAGCCCTTGCATAGTCTGGATTGGATCCTACTGCTGTAATGGCTGTACCTGTCTTTGTCTTGAAAAATAGCCAAACGAATAGTGCCACTATTGCAAACAGTAAAATCATTCCCATGGGAACTGCAAATCTCTCGGTAACTGGAATTTTAGCTAAGTCGTTGAGGACATGGTACCAATAGTCCTTAACGCTTATGGTAACCCTTAGACCCTCTCCCTTAAAGCCCTGTACAGAAGCAGGATTGCTAAAGGGCAATATGGTCCACATAATATTCATAAAAAACACAAAGGAGAATCCCACGTAAGTAGCGATAATCATCTCGTCTCCCTTTACCTTATTCAATAGAAGTCCATAGAAAAATCCAAAAATTGCAGCAAAAAATAGACCTATTATCATGGCCACTGCTATGCCGGGAAGGCCTGTTAAGTGAAACTCTAAACTTATTACTGCTCCTAACATTCCTGCAATTAGTCCAACGGGTATTCCAAAATTTAGACCTGCTCCCGATTGAATCATAGGTACCATGGATAAAACCATTATTGCATTCATACCAAAACGTACTATAACGTCATTTATAGATGCATCTACTCTAACTCCAAATACTGGAGCTGCGATGAATAATCCTAATAAAAAGAGTCCTATTATTATTCTTGCCCATCCAAAATCCCGTATAAATTTATTTATCTGAGCCATATTTTCTCACCCTCTTCATTAATCTTGTATTCTCCAGACATTAAAAGTCCGAATTCTGTTACATCGGTTTCTGGAGGTACAATACCAAAAATTTCACCTTCACAGATAATAGCTATACGATCGCTTATGGACCTTAATTCCTCCAATTCAGACGATACTATGACTATGGTAGTGTTGTTTTCTTCGTTATATTTTCTTAGGGCATTTAATACCAATTCCTTGGCTCCGACATCAATTCCTCGCGTAGGCTCAGAAACAAATAATAATTTTGGATCCGTGGCAAATGCTTTGGCCAGGCATACTTTCTGTTGATTTCCTCCTGAGAGGTTTCGTGCCAATTGTTTTTCACTGGTACATTTGATTTCCAACTGTTCTATATATTCATTGGCGACATTTCTCATGGATCTGTCGTCCCTCAAGCTAAATAGTCCACCTAAATACTTCTTTATAAATTTATCTTGAACTTGCATTGCATTAAACGCAATATTCCAATCTATAGGTTCATCTAGTAAAAGGCCTACACCCCTTCTATCTTCCGAAACAAAGGAAATTCCTCGTTTCAATGCTTCAAGGGTATTGTTTAGTGGCAGTGGTTTGCCTTCAAAAAATATTTCTCCGCCTGCATCAAAAAGCCCCATTATACCATTGGGAAATCCTAATTTCCCTTGGCCTGCTAAGCCGCCGATGCCTAAAATCTCGCCCTTACGTACCTTTAGTGACACATTTTTTATTTGCTCACCGGGCATGTCTACCCATAGGTTTTTCGTCTCAAATATAATGTCGTTTTCATCTACTATGGAGACGTTTTTGCTTTCCTCAGATTTTGTATCTATATCTCTGCCTACCATCCATTTGGCTATTTGGCGAATATCTACGCCTTCTACTGGCCTTTCAACTACTACATTTCCATCCCTTAGGACTACTATAGTATCACAGGCTGTAGTTATTTCCCTAAGTCTATGGGAAATAAATATAATAGATACTCCCATATCCGATAGCCTTTTCATAGATTCTAGCAATATATCTGCCTCAGTCTCAGTAAGCACTGCCGTAGGCTCGTCTAATATTATCATCTTCACTTGATCTCTTTTGATTTCACGGGCAATTTCTATGAATTGCTTATAGCCCACTGGTATCTCAGACACTAAGGTATCAATATCCAGAGAAATACCCAGTAGATCTATGGCTTTTTGTGCTTCTTCCCTGATAACGGGCATATCTACTGTTTCGTATTTCTTGCCGAAGGTCCTGGATATGATGCTGCTCTTAGTCTTTTCCATATTTAATAGTACATTTTCTGCCACAGTAAACCCTGGAATAAGGGAAAACTCCTGATGTACCATTCCTATGCCAGCATTTAATGCATCTACAGGATTCTTAAAATCTATTTTTTTACCTTCAAAATAAATTTCTCCTTCATAGCCGCCAGTTTCTACGATTACATTCATTCCAAATAAGATGTTCATCAGCGTGGATTTACCAGCACCGTTTTCTCCAACTAATCCAAGTATCTTTCCTTTTTCCAACGTAAAGCTAATATCTTTTAGTACGACGTTTTCATTGTATTTTTTCCCAACCCTCGATACTTGAAGTAATGCGTTTTCTTGGGACATCATTTCACCTCTTATCTATAATACATTTGGAACGGTCTAAAAGACCGTCCCAAAATTTTATTCTATAAATCTTTGTATTTATCTGGCACTACTTCGTCTGTATTGCCTATATAGCCTTCGCCAAATACATAAGTGTCTTGGTAAATCATGACGTGGTTCTTGGCTTCTTCACCTGTTACCTTGTTGTAGAACCATGAACCGTTCCACTCTGCACCAGGTGTGTACATGATGAATGCCTCTAGGACATCGTCTAGGTTTCCTGCTTCCATTGTACCTTCCACCACTTGCTTACCATATTCAACTAAAGCTTGAGTTCCAGTATATCCAAATGAATAGGCCCATGTACCCATTCTGCCTTCGCCGCCTGCTTCTATTACAGCAGCTTCGACTTTCTTAAGGATTGCTGGCCAATCTCCAGCTTCTTCCTTTAAATCTATGCCGAATGCTCCTGGATAGCCCATTATTGGTGAAGGTAGGTCAGGCTCTACGAACATAGCGCCTAGTTCTGCTGCCATCTTTAGTAATGGTTCAGTATGAGCGTCATTTGTTGGGAAAAATACAGTATTCTCGCCGTATTTTTCTACCCATGCTGGCATTTGTTCTAGTATGAATTGTTGTGCTCCTGGTATTCCAACGTCACTCATTGGGTCTGGTGCTGTCTCGTCTGCAAATTCAAGACCTAAGTCCTTACAAGCTTCCTCCATGATATTTCTTCTTTCAGACAATAGTTCTATACTCATATGTCTTGGGAATGATACGTGAACGAAGGTTTCTGCGCCCATTTTCTTTGCTGCTAATATCATAAGGTATCCCCTGTTGATATTGTCTGGATCTATAACCAAGTCAGCTGCAGCCTCTATCATAGCAACATCTTCTTGTGATGAATTAGCTAATAGGATAATATCAGGACGTCTTTCGCGAATTTGCTTGAAAGCTGCTGATGTTCCAGGTACTGCTTGATTTACTACGATAACCTTCATATTTGGGTCATCAGAAAGTCCTACAATTTGTGCAATTGTAGTCTCTTGTTCTTGCATGAAGTTGTCTGGATAAGTAACGTGTTTGATCATGCCGCCCTCATCAGCATCTCCATACTTTGCAATCATTGCCTCAGCACCACGTAGTTCGTCTTCCCCTTGTGATACTGTACCAGTAACGATACCTATATGAATCTTACCTTCATCTCCACCGTCTGCTGGTAAGTCGGAACCTTGATTACATGCTGCAAGGCTCAATACCATCATTAGGGTTAGTGCAACTAATAACACCCTTTTAAACACAAAAATCTCCTCCTTTTCAATTTGGCCTTTTAATTTGGCCAGTATTATACTTCGAAACTCAAAGTATCTCACTCTTAATATATTACTCCTCTGGCTGTTTAAAGTCAAGATATAGTTAAAGTAAAACTGTTGACAATACTTGTCAACAGTTTTACATGTCTTTCCATTATTAAAAGTTAAATGATTGCTTCAAGCTATAATCCTGCAATTCTCCTTCGTATATAAGGTTGAGTTTTCTACATTCCCTAAAGTCCCTAGGGGATGTGAGGGCCGCCTGCTTGTTAATTAATTCAATGCCGCTATTGGCCAATAAAGATGATACAAACTGGGAACAGAAGTAATTATATTTCCTTTCGACAGGATAATTTACCATGACTCCAAAGAGTCCAATGAAATTATAGCCGTACTTTTCTCCATCCCTCTTAAACTTTTCCAATTCTAAAAGTAATTGTTCGTATTGCCTCTGATCTATTTCCAATGAATACAAGGCGCAAAGGGTGTTTGGAAACCTAGCATATGTTCCATTCACTATATCTTCTTTTACAAAACCTCCGTAGATTGGGTTCTCTGGCCTAAGCCTTCCAAAACTATATAATTCCTTTAACTCCTCGTCAAAAGCTATGGATACATGAGTATAGGGCTCTTTCGTATAAATGTTGATAAATCTAGCCAACCAGGAACCACTATGGGTAAGTAATATATAGATTTTATGCTTGTTTATGAAAATGCACCTCCACTTATTATAGATAAAATGTATTCTTTTATTAATATTACATCCTTTTTGTCAATTTTTCAAGAAGAATATTTTTTTCACAATTCTAAATATTTCGACAGTGGAAATATCTCCAAGTAAATAAAAAAGAGGCTTCTCAAAAGTTTTCAAATCTAATGAGAAACCTCCAATGTTAGCAAGGTGTTAGCAAACTATGTTTGCTACATCATTCCGCCCATTCCGCCCATGCCACCCATTCCGCCCATGGCTGCCATTGGGTCTTCTGTTTCTACATCTACTACGGCTCCCTCAGTAGTCAATACCATAGCTGCCACAGATGCTGCATTTTGAAGGGCAGATCTAGTTACCTTTGTTGGGTCGACTATACCTGTTTCTATCATATTTACATATAGTTCGTTTAATGCGTCAAATCCCATTCCATCATCTTCTGCTCTTACTTTCTCAACGATTACAGAACCTTCAAGTCCAGCATTTGCTGCTATTTGTCTAACTGGTTCTTCAAGTGCCCTGACTATTATATTCACGCCAGTTCTCTCGTCTCCATGGGTTTCTTCTAGGAGTCTAGCAACTGCTGGGATGGAATCCACTAATACTGTTCCGCCACCAGGTACAATTCCTTCTTCTACTGCTGCTCGGGTGGCAGCCAAAGCGTCTTCTATTCTAAGCTTTCTTTCTTTTAATTCGGTTTCTGTTGCAGCACCTACCTGAATAACAGCCACACCGCCAGATAATTTTGCAAGTCTCTCTTGTAATTTTTCTGCATCAAATTCTGAATCTGTTTCTTCAAGCTGAGCCCTTATTTGTTTTACTCTATTTTGTATCTCTTCTTGCTCACCTGCACCGTCTACTATTACGGTATTTTCTTTATCTACCTTTACCTTTGCCGCTTTACCTAGCATTTCTATGGTAGTTTCTTTAATATCGTATCCCAATTCCTCAGATATAACAGTACCGCCGGTTAATATGGCTATGTCTTGTAGCATTTCTTTTCTTCTGTCGCCAAAACCAGGGGCTTTTACTGCCACACAGTTAAATGTACCCCTTAATTTATTGACTACCAGTGTAGCCATAGCCTCTCCTTCAATGTCTTCAGCTATGATTACTAGTGGTTTGCCCATTTGTACTATTTCCTCAAGTATTGGCAATATATCTTGAATATTGGATATTTTTTTGTCTGTTATCAATATATATGGCTCTTCGTATTCTGCAATCATCTTTTCTGTATCCGTTACCATATATGCAGATACATAACCTCTGTCAAATTGCATACCTTCTACGACGTCAAGGGTTGTACCCATGGATTTTGATTCTTCAACTGTTATTACTCCGTCATTTCCTACCTTTTCCATGGCGTCAGCTATCAATTTTCCTATTTCTTCATCTCCCGCTGAAATGGAGGCAACTTGTGCAATTGAGTCTTTTGATTCTACCATCTTAGAGAATCTCTTTATTTCATCTACAGATGAATCTACGGCTAATTGTATACCTCTTTGTAGAATCATAGGATTCGCACCTGCAGCTACGTTTTTTAGTCCTTCCCTTATAATTGCCTGTGCCAGTAGTGTAGCTGTTGTAGTCCCATCTCCTGCAACGTCTTGAGTTTTTGTAGCTACTTCTTTAACCAATTGTGCGCCCATATTCTCATATTTGTCTTCTAATTCGATTTCACGGGCTATGGTGACTCCGTCATTTGTAATAAGTGGGGCACCAAACTTCTTGTCCAATACGACGTTTCTGCCCTTTGGTCCCAATGTTACCTTAACTGTATCAGCTAATTGATTTATTCCTCTTTCCATGGCTCGACGTGCGTCTTCGCCAAATTTAATTTCCTTTGCCATCTATTCACACACTCCTTTTTAAAATTTACTCTACAACTGCCAATATATCCATTAGTTTTATTATGGTCAATTCTTCTCCGTCTACCTTAATCTCAGTACCTGAATACTTTGAAAACAGCACCTTGTCGCCAACTTTTATTTGTTCTTTCTTCTTTTCGTCCTCGGCAATATCAGGGCCAACAGCAAGTATTTCAGCTATTTGTGGCTGCTCCTTTGCTGAATTTGGCAGTACTATACCACCCTTTGTCTTTTCTTCGGCTTCAACCTTTTTGATTATAATCCTATCTCCCAAAGGTTTTAAATTCATTTTACTACCTCCTTATGTTAATAAAATTTTATTTCTTTATTTTATTAGCACTCATTGCTAGTGAGTGCTAATGTGTACATAATATATGTTACTTAAATCAAAGTATGTAATCAAGTTTCAAATTTCACCATAATAAGGTATTATTTACTAAATAATACCTTATTATCCATTTATCTTTATGTTTCTTTATTTTTCTCTCTTTATCTTATTATATTACTTATATTTACCAATGCGTAGTATAAAATGGGAATAAAGATTGCTGGAAGCATGTTTCCCACCCTTATTTTCTTCAATCCCAATATATTTATTCCGATAGCCATGATTAAAATACTTCCTATGGCAGACATTTCATTTATTACCTCTGGAGTCAAGAAATCTTTTACGAAATTCGCCAACAATGCTATGCCTCCCTGATAGATTAGTATGACTATGGATGAGAAGGCAACTCCAATACCCAAGGTGGACGCAAATATAATAGAAGTAAATCCGTCTATAACAGATTTGGCAAACAAAGTTTCATGATTCCCCTGTATACCCGACTCCAACGCCCCTACTATGGCCATGGCTCCAACGCAAAATACTAAAGATGCCGTGACAAACCCCTTGGAAAAGTTGCTGTCTTTACCTCCAAATTTCATTTGCAGGGAATTGCCAAGGTTATCTAGTTTATCCTCTATACCTATGATTTCCCCTACTACGCTCCCTATACCTATGCTTCCTATTACTAAGATTAAATTCTCAGATTTTATACTTCCCATGATTCCTATGACTAAAACTGCCAAAGCTATTCCATCCATTACGGTATTCTTATATTCTTCCTTAATTCCCTTCTTCAGCAAAATGCCTATTATGGATCCTCCTATAACTGCTGCTACATTTACTATTGTCCCTAGCATAATTATCCCCCTCAATCTTTTGCTTATGGTTGTTCTTTGTTAAGGATACACCATTTTAGGGGAAATTTCCACATAATTATTTAAATTTACTTTCCTATTCCCAACTCCCTAGCATAATAAAATAAATACTGCTGTGCAAATCCTGCAAGATCCCCAAAAATCTCCGCTCCATAGGATCCGATTAACTTTACATTTGTCTCCTTTTTTAGATAAAAGTGTTCCATTACCCTTTTGACCCATACGTCTACGGGAAATGCATCCCCTTTTCCGTAGGCAAAGAGAAGTATACAGTCGGACACCTTTGGCCCCACACCTGGCAATGTCATCAGGGCTTCCTTTCCTTGGTCTTTTCTTAGCCCAAATATACTGTCCAAGTCCAATTCACCCCGGGCAATAATCTTTGAAGTCTCCACTATTCGCTCTGCTCTAAATCCCACCTTTGTCAATTCCTTTAAATCCTTTGGATCTGCCTTTGATAGGGCCATAGGGCTGGGGAAACTATAGAACTCACTTCCTTCTATTTTCTCCCCATAGTACTTGGATATGAGCTCAATGGATTTTTTAATCCTAGGTATTTGATTGTTGGCAGATATGATAAATGATATGGTGGTCTCAAAGGGCTCTTGATTTAATATCCTGATACCATGACCAAATTCCATTGCTTCCCTTAATATGGGGTCCCTTGACAATCGGTTTTTTATCTCTTCATAATCTCTATTTAGGTCGAAGTAATCCTTCCATATAAGGTCAAAGTCGTATAGGTTGCTACCCTTTAAAATAAGGTCTGGACCTTCTTTTTTGACATTTAATACTTTCCCATAGGCTATGGTAGTATAGGATGTATTTTCCTCTGCAGTCCACCTAAAGGCCTGACCACATTCAAATATATGCTTAGGCTCAAAGCTTTTTATATCCTTTAATATCAATTTGTCGTCTTCTGCGATTATTTTGTATTCCATGTTTTTCTCCTTTTAATCTACATAGTATTTCTAACTTAGTGACTTCAATAAAATCTTATAGGCCATGTCCTTAGCATCCTCTGTAGTCAATTTTTTATGCAGGGATTTATTATTATAGTAATAGGAGAAGGAGTGCATACTGCCTATTACTGCCATTATCTTGTACTCCATAGTCTCCTTAGATTCTATTTTCTTTTCTTGTATTCCCAGGTTTAAAAGCTGGACTATTTCCCCATTTATTAAATCTATAAAATCCGATATGGCACATTCCTTGTCCTTTAGGGATTCGTAAAACTTATCTATACCCCCTGAAGACAACAGCATACCTAAGGTTGACAATTTCTTTTTATGGCTTTCCCCTATGATTTCAAGTATTGCATAGTACCTATCCTTAAATTTATCCTTATCCCTTACTTTTTCAGTAATCAGCCTAATTTCTTCCCCTATGCTATATACAATGGCCTTGGATATAACCTCTTCTTTGGAATCAAAATAATCGTATATGGTCCCCTTACCTATGTCAGCTGCCTTTGCGATGTCAGAAACCTTTATTGCATATGGATTTATTCCCTCTTTCATCAGATTTATCAATCCGTTGAATATGGATATTTCCTTTTCGGAGTATTTTATCTCTGCCATTTAATTCTCCTCCTCTAAGGAATGCTTCCTTATTTTTTTCTTATGGAATACGCTGTACATTATGGGCACCACAACTAAGGTCAATATTGTTGCATAGGTAAGTCCACCAATCGCCGTAATGGCTAAGGGCTGAATCATTTCTGCACCGACGCCGACTCCCATGGACAAGGTCGATAAACCTAAAATAGTAGTCAAGGCAGTCATAAGTATTGGCCTCATCCTCGTCTTTCCAGTCAATACTAGGGCTTCCATTAGTTCCATGCCTTTTTCCCTTAACTGATTGGTGTAATCCACAAAAACTATTCCATTGTTTACGACAACCCCCGACAGTACTAGAAAACCTAACATGGATATGACGGATATGTCGTATTTTGTAATGGAAAGGGCTATAAATCCTCCCGTAAATGCCAAGGGTATGGTAAACATCACTATAAATGGAGACAATAGTGACTGAAATTCTGCCACCATGATTAGATAAATAAAGGCAATGGCAAGGGCAATCATCAATACTAAATCCCTCATGGCATCTTTTATCATCTTGTTCTCACCTGATACCTCTAGGCTATACCCATCTGGCAACCTATAGTCTCTTAATTCCCTTTCAAAATCCCTAGACACTAAGCCGATGTTGTAATCCTTGTCTATGGTTCCATTTACAGAAATATATCTTTCTTGGGATTTTCTCCTTATGGATGTTAGGCCCTTTTCCTCCCTTACATCAGCTATATCCCCTATTTTAATTTCTTTTTCTTCTCCATTTTTATTTGCTATAATGGTTAGGTTCTCTATATCCCCTTTCCCTATTTCATCTTTTTCTCCGTCTACTACTATTACGGGATAATCCTTATTGGATAAAGACAATGTTGTAGCCGACTTGCCCGTAGACAACAGGGAGCTTAATTCTCCAAATACTTGTGCAACTGTCAATCCTTCTTCCATGGCCTTTTCCTTGTGGACAGTAATTCTAATTTCCTCTAAACTGACATCTGCCCCTATATTTACTTCTTCTACTCCCTCAGTATTTTCTAGGATTTGTCCTATTTCCTCTGCGTATTTTCTTATATGGTCTATTTCTCTCCCCTTAACCAATACCTCGATACCTGAGCCACCTAAAGCACTCATGTCCATATCTGAGGAATGTACAGTTACGTTTACATCTAGGTCCTCTGTTAGTTTCATTATTTGATTTTCTATATCCCTATTATCTATCTTTTTATCTTCATCTAATATTAAATACATGGACACAGAATTTCCGTTATTTCCTCCTCCGCCGCCTAAACCTGCCATGGACATTCCATTACCCTGATATGCCCCAATGGTGTCTATATTGTCTATGGTACTAATCCTGTCAACTATTATATCTGCCATCTCTGTAGCTTCTTGGAAGCTGCTGCCCTTTGGCATTTCCATACTTAGGGACATTTGAGGACTATCCATCTCTGGAATAAATGCAGTGCCCATATTGACAGCTAAAGCTCCGGACAAGGCCAATAGTCCCACTACCAAAACCATGACTATGAACCTATGGTCTAATGACCATCTCAGTATCTTTTCATAGGATATTATAAATCTATTAAATAGTTTATCTTCTTTCTCCTTAGGGTTTTTAAGCATGGTAGATGCCATGGTGGGAACCAGTGTAAGGGCTACTAACAATGAAGCTAATAGAGAATAGAAAATGGTCAGACCCATGTCAGTAAATAGTTCCTTCGATATGCCCTTTGTAAATACTATGGGCAAAAATACGGACACCGTAGTTAAGGTAGATGCTATTATGGCACCTGATACTTCCCTTGCACCCTCTATGGAGGCCTCTATGGCATTCATGCCCTCATTTCTGAGCCTGTAGATATTTTCTATTACTACAATGGAGTTATCCACCAGCATACCTACGCCTAGGGCCAATCCACCTAGTGATATGATATTTATAGTTACTCCCGTAAAATACATCATAGCAATGGCAAATACAATACTTATTGGTATAGACACAGCTATTATAAATGTAGGCTTTATATCCCTAAGGAACACTATAAGTATTAAAATGGCTAGTATTCCACCGTAAATTAGGTTTTCCAGTACTGAATCCACTACTATATCTATATAAATCCCCTGATCCATCAAAGCAGTAAAGTTTAAACCTGCATTCTCATTTTCTAAATCCTTCATCTTGCTGGAGATGTTTTTGGAGACCTCGGTGGTGGCAAAATTGCTTTGCTTTTGGAAGGTCAGTATTACGCCGTTATTTCCGTTGATTTTGGCGTATATATCCTCAGAATTATCTATATAATCTATATCTGCTACATCCTTTAAATATATCTTCCCTACAGCTTCATCCCCTGTGTCAAATAGGAGCAAATTTCCTATTTCCTCAATATCCTTAATCTTATCTCCTATTTTCACTATATAATCGGATTCTTCTTCATATATATAGCCTGCAGGCATGGAAAAGTTTTGAGCTGCTAATATGCCCGATATCATCTTTTCTGTAATTATCCCATCTAAGGAGGCTTGTTTAAAGGCCTTTTCTTTGGCATCTTCAAATTCCCTAGTCTTCTCTTCTAAAGTTTTCTCTCCCTGCTCCAATTGTGTCCTTGCTTTTTCCATTTCCCCATCTAGCATAGCTTTTCCTTGTGCTATTTGCTCTTCTTGGCTTAATAGCTCATTTTTGGATTCAATTAATGCAGATTTCTGCAATTCCAATTCAGCCAGCTTTTCATGTAAGGACAGGGCCATGGTTTCTCCCATTTTCCTCTCCTCTTCTGACAAACCCGGTACCTTTAGTCCCTCTTCTATTAGGGATATATTTTTATTTAATTCATCTATCCCCGCATTTAAGGCCTGCTCTCCCTCAGCCATCTTTTCCTTGGCCGCCAGTATGGCCTTTTCCCCTTCAATTAGTTTTTCTCTTTGTTTTCTTTCTTCTTCTGCTAATTTTGCCTTTCCATCTAAGATTTCTCTTTTAGCCTTGTCTAATTCATCTCCTGCTTTACTTAATTCCCTATCCACCCTATCTAATACTTTGTCGTTTAGTTTTTCAATCTTTTCAGATGACAGATATACTTCTATTTTTTCATCTATAAGCCCTACGGCAGACACCGATGCCACTCCAGATATGGACTCCAATTCAGGAGTTATTTTTTGCTCCACAAAATTCGACACTTGAACTACATCCATATCTTCCATGTCCACAGAAAAAATACCTATGGGCAGCATATCTGGATTCATCTTTATTATCATGGGCGATGATATGGAATCACTCCACATTCCCTTAATCATGTCTAGGTTACTATTTATCTCGATAATGGCCGAATCCATATTTACATCGTTATCGAATTCCATTATTACTATGGAAGAGTTTTCCCTAGATATGGAATTTATGTTTTTTATATTGCTGGCAGTAGCTACTACCTGTTCAATAGGCCTTGTGACTACCATTTCAACTTCTTCTGGGCTGGCTCCTATATAGTTTGTCATTACAACTAAATAAGGCAACTCGATACTAGGCAATAAATCTGTTTGTAGATTGATAAAAGATATGCTACCTAATAATAATATTAAAACTACTGCTACAACTATTGTATACGGTTTTCTAACGCTAAATTTTGATAACATCTTCTGCCTCCACTCTAAGTAAATTAGTGACCGACTGGTCGGTCGCTAATTTAGTATATTCCATTTTAATCTGTTTGTCAACGCGTAAAACTGCATAAAAAAAACTGGCCTAAGCCAGTTTTTTAGTACCATCCTCTTAATTTCATTACTTCTGCTACTTTCTTTACTGAAAGCATATATGCAGCTTCTCTTACGGTAACATTGTATTCGTCTTTTAGTTTCCAGATGGCGTTAAATGCCTTAACCATTTCTACTTCTTGTTTTTCTTCTACTTCTTTTTCTGACCAGTAGTATCCGTATTGGTTTTGTACCCATTCAAAGTAGGAAACTGTGACTCCACCTGCGTTAGTTAGTATATCTGGTGTAACTGGTATTCCTCTTTCCTTTAAAATGGCGTCTGCTCCTGGTGTTATAGGTCCATTGGCTGCTTCACAAATTAGCTTTGCCTTAACTACTTTTGCCACGTCTTCTGTAATGGCATTTTCCAATGCTGCTGGGATAAGTATGTCTACATCCAGTGCCCAGAACTCTTCAAGGGTAATCCTTTCAGCATTTGGATAGCCGATTAAGTTCATGCGTTTCTTTACGTATTCTGCCATATCTTCAAAATCTAAACCGTCTTTATTGTAAATTGCAAAAGGTCCAACTGCTGGTGTCCACTCTGCTAAGGCTACTATCTTTGCGCCTTGTCCTTGAACGTTTTTAACTGTAAATCTACCTACATTTCCAAATCCTTGAATTGCCACTGTAGATTTAGTTATGTCCATGCCTAGTTCTCTGGCTGCTTCCCTAGCTATTACAGATACACCAAAGCCTGTGGCTTCATTTCTGCCTTCTGATCCGCCCCATGGCACTGGTTTTCCTGTAATAACTCCTAGCTCGTCATAGCCCTTTAATTTAATAAATTCGTCTACCATCCAAGCCATAACTTGACCATTGGAACCTACGTCTGGTGCTGGGATGTCCAATTTTTCTCCTAAGAACTTGTGAAGCCCTTGGATATATCCCCTAGATAGTCTTTCCAATTCTCCTTGGGATAATTGCATTGGGTCAACTGTAATTCCACCTTTTGCCCCACCGTATGGTACTCCCATGACTCCGCATTTAAATGTCATCCAAACTGATAATGCCTTTACTTCATCTGGGTTTACTCCTGGATGGAATCTAATTCCGCCCTTGCCAGGCCCTATAGCTGTATTGTGAGCTGCTCTATAACCTTTGAATACCTTAAGAGTTCCGTCATCCATTTTAACAGGGATAGAAATCTCAATCATTCTTTGTGGTTCTTTAAGTAATTCATATACGTCTGGTCCTAGGTTCAATGCATCACAAGCCTTCTTGACTTGAATTTGAGCACTTTCCAAAGGATTTAAGCTTTCTTTTGACATTGTACAAAACCTCCCCCATTAATTACTAACAAGTTTTGTTAGTTATTATCTTTTCAATGAAATTATAACATAAGGGTTTTTTTTTGTAAACATTTCAGAAAATTAGTAATTATTGCTCTTTATCCCTATACATCTATTCCATCTAGAGCCTCCATAAATTCCGGGATTACTTCGTATAAGTCCCCTACTATTCCATAGTCCGCTATTTTAAATATTGGAGCATCGGGATCTTTATTTATGGCGACAATGACCTTGGATTCCTGCATACCTGCTAAATGCTGTATGGCACCTGAAATACCACAGGCAATGTAAAGGGATGGCCTGACCGTCTTTCCTGTCTGTCCCACCTGATGCCCCTGCTCAATCCACCCAGCATCTACTGTGGCACGGGATGCACCCACTACTGCGTTAAATTTATCTGCAAGGGATTCTATTAGCTTAAATCCCTCAGGGCTTCCCAGTCCCCTACCTCCAGATACTATTACCTTTGCATCTTCCAATTGAACTTGTGCCTTTGTCCCCTTTACTATTTCCAGCACCTTAGTTCTGATATCCTTTTCTTCCAGTTCTGGAGTGAATTTAATTATTTTTCCAGCTCGATTTTTGTCGTATTTAGACTTTTCCATGACCCCAGGCCTTACGGTTGCCATTTGAGGTCTATGATTTGGGCATATTATGGTGGCCATTAGATTTCCACCAAAAGCAGGTCTCGTCTGCATTAGCCTTCTATTATCCATGTCTATATCCAGCTTTGTACAGTCTGCAGTTAAGCCCGTGTGAATTCTGGAGGATATCCTTGGTCCCAAGTCCCTGCCTATGGTAGTGGCTCCTATGAGCATTATCTCTGGTTTTTCCCTATTTATTAAATCGCAAATTGCCTTTGTGTATCCATCTGTATTATATATATCCAGCAGTTTATGGTCTCCATAATACACCTTATCTACTCCATATTTAATCAATTTATCTGCTATTTCATCTACTTCATGTCCTAATAAAATTGCCGTCAAGGGAAGTCCTAGAGTATTGGCTATTTTCCTTCCTTCACCTAATAATTCCAAAGCTACATTTAATAATTGTCCCTGCCTTTGCTCGGCAAATATCCAAACTCCCCTATATTCGTCGACATTTACAGCACCAGCTTTAAGGTTTTTTGTTTTTTCTTCCACTTTTATTCCCCCTTTAGGATTATATTAGGTATTTACCTTTTAATTTCAAAACCAATTGTCCTGCTTTCTCCTTTGGGCTTCCACTTAAGATTTCACCTTCTCCCGACCTTCCAGGAGGAGTAAATGATTTATTTACCTGAGTTGGCGAACCCTTTAGTCCCAGATTGGATAAATCAGCCTTTATATCTTGTGCTGACCAGTTCTTCACCCTATTGCCTTCGTGGGCTTTGTAGACTCCCCTGATAGATGGGTATCGCGGCTCATTTAATTCCTTTATGGCTGTCAATAGTATGGGCATTTTCCCCTCTATTACATAGTATCCATCTTCTATGGCTCTTTTCGCAACGACCTTATCCCCAATTATCTCTAGTTCCTCCACATAAGTTATCTGAGGTATGCCCAGGTGCTCTGCTATCTGGGGACCTACTTGGGCAGTATCTCCATCAATTGCCTGCCTTCCGCAAAGTATTATACTATAGTTTCCAATATGGTCTATTGCCGTGGCCAAGGCCTTGGACGTAGCCCATGTATCCGAACCTGAAAAGGCTCTATCGCTTAGGAGTATGGCCTCATCTGCACCCATGGCTAAGGCTTCCCTTAGAGCCATATCCGCTTGAGGAGGTCCCATGCTCAATACTGTCACCTTGATGTCCTCATTTTCTTCCTTTATCTTCAATGCCTCCTCCAAAGCATTTTTGTCATCTGGATTTATGATGCTGGGTACGCCGTCCCTAATCAACGTGCCCCTTACGGGGTCTATTCTCACTTCATTTGTATCCGGCACTTGTTTTAGACATACGATTATATTCACTTTTCTCCCCTCCATTATTTTAATACTGCAGCAGATATTACCATTTGCTGCACTTGAGATGTACCTTCGTAGATTTCCGTAATCTTGGCATCCCTCATCATTCTCTCCATGGGATAGTCCTTCGTATACCCATAGCCTCCAAATAACTGAAGGCATTTGGTAGTCACATCCATGGCACATTGGGATGCAAATAACTTTGCCATGGCTGCCTCCTTCCCATAGGGCAAATTGTTTGTTTTATTGTATGCCGCCTTATATACCAACAGTCTGGCAGCCTCTATTTCAGTAGCCATATCTGCTATAATCCATTGAAGTCCTTGGAATTTGGACAAGGGCCTGCCAAATTGTTCCCTTTCCTTTACATATTTTATGGTTTCATCTAAGGCACCTGAGGCTATACCTAGGGCTTGGGCTGCTATGCCTATTCTACCTCCGTCTAAAGTAGTCATTGCTATTTTAAAGCCTTCACCTTCTTTACCTAATAGATTTTCCCTGGGAACTATGCAGTCCTGAAATATTAGTTCCGCTGTGGAGGAGGCCCTGATTCCCATCTTTTCCTCAATTTTACCTATGGAAAATCCAGGTGAATCCTTTTCCACTATAAATGCTGATATTCCCCTTGTGCCCTTGGACCTGTCAGTCATGGCAAATATTATGTATATATCTGACTGTCCTCCATTGGTAATAAAAATCTTTGTGCCATTCAATATATATTTATCTCCATTTAATACCGCAGTCGTTTGCTGACCTGCAGCATCTGTTCCAGCTCCAGGCTCTGTCAAACCGTAGGCTCCTAAATACGTTCCTTTGGCTAGGGGAACTAAATATCTTTGCTTTTGCTCCTCCGTTCCATATTTCCATATGGGCCAACAGGCCAAAGAAGTATGGGCAGACAATATTACTCCCGTTGCTCCACAGGCCCTAGATATTTCTTCCACAGCTATGGCATAGGCAACTTCGTCTCCTCCTGCCCCTCCGTATTCTATGGGAATGGATATTCCCATCATGTCATGGCTTGACATTTTTTCTACAGTCTTTCTTGGAAATTCTTCCGTCTTATCGATATCTGCAGCAATTGGCTTTACTTCTTTTTCTGTAAAATCTCTCATAATTCTCCTAATCATCTGTTGTTCCTTTGTCAAATTAAAATCCACAGCTCATTCCCCCTTAGAGATATTGCTACTACTCATACTATTATTATACTCTAAGATTGTTAATTTTTCTACTATTATTGTTAATATTTTATCAATTATTTTAAAAAAAATACTTAACTGTAATAGTTAAGTATGATTTTTATTGTTTTTTTGTTTGAGATAGTTTAAATACTATCTATTGTATTTTTCCTTCAGGAAATATGAAAGTATGAATAGGCTTTCATTGAGCCTTACATTTTCCACTATCATATCATCTGGCAAATCTAAATCCGTAGGAGCAAAATTCCAAATACCCTTTACTCCTGCTTCTATATAGGTTTCAGCCAATTCTTGGGCACTTTCCCTAGGGGAAGTGATAATCCCTATTTCTACGTCGTTTTCTTTAATAAAATCCACCATAGTATCCACGTCTCGTATTTCTATGTCTCGTATTCTCAGACCTATTAGCTTTGGATTTTTATCAAATAAAGATAATACCTTAAACCCTGCGTCTTCAAAACCTTTATAGTTAGCTATGGCTTGACCTAAGTTTCCAGCTCCGACGATTACTGCATTATATACGGAATCTAGTCCTAGGATTTTGCCTAATTCGCCATGCAATTCCTCTACATTATACCCATATCCCTGCTGACCAAAGCCCCCAAAGTTATTTAAATCTTGTCTGATTTGAGACGCTGTAAATCCAGTCATTTTACTTAATTCTTGCGATGAAATTCGATTAATTCCCTTATCTAGTAAATCTCCTAAATATCTGTAGTATTTAGGTAGTCTTCTGATAACAGTAATGGAAATCTTATTCTCTTTATCAGTCCTGTAATCTTTATCCAATTGCTACACCACCTACTATATTTTGTGTTTATTATAACATCATGATACAATTATGTCAATTTTATATGTGACATTTTTCTCCATTATTTTTCAATAGGTTATACTAATGGGGTAATTACGTGAAAAAACTCCCTTTTTAGGGAGTTTTACAATATTAATCCATCTACTGCTAAAGATTTCATCCAGAGAATTTTGCCAAAACTGACCCTAAGTCTATCGTCTTGTGCTCTCATTCCTGCATATACATATACGTCTATATCGCCGCTTTTATATTGCTCAAAGTATTTTTTGTTTCTAGGTTCTCCCATTTCAACGAATGGTTGATATGATGAACATCAGCCAGCAGTTACTTTTCTTGCCATGATTTTAATGGAATTATCTAGAGATTGTCTCTTTATATAATCTGCTGCTTCTTTATCTATTATTATTTCCATAGTCATCCCTCCAATGCAAATATTTCATATATTATACTACACTAGGGTAGGGACTGCAACAACATAGTGAAATTTTGTTCTTTTTTTGATACAATGAATTCAGATAAAAAATTTAAGGAGGCAATTGGATGTTAGTCCTTTCATGTACCAATTTGACTAAAACATATGTTGTAGATACAATTTTAGACAATCTAAATTTCAATGTAGAAGATGGAGATAAAATAGGAGTTATAGGGCTCAATGGCTCCGGAAAGACCACTTTATTCAATATATTGTCGGGAGAGCTGGATTATGACAATGGAAATATATATATACGAAAAGGCGTAAAAATAGGATATTTAAAGCAGCATACAAAAATTGAAAGCACCGACAGTTTGTTTGACCAGTGCCTGGAGGTATTTAAGCCCCTTATGGAAATGGAAGACTATTTAAGAAATCTGGAAAAAGAAATTTCTTTGGAGGGCGACAAGGGAGAAACTCAAAGACTGGCTGCATTGATGGATGAATATTCCCATAAATCAGAGGAATTTATGACCTTAAACGGATACGGATATAAGTCCGAAATCAGGGGAACATTAAAAGGCCTGGGTTTCCAAGAAGAAGACTTTGAAAAGGAAGTAAATATTTTGAGCGGCGGGCAAAAATCCCGTCTAGCCTTGGCTAAATTACTTCTAGAGAAACCTGATATCATGTTGCTGGACGAGCCTACAAACCATTTGGACATCGACGCCATCAGCTGGCTAGAAAAGTTTCTGAAGGACTTTAATGGGGCTGCCATGGTCATATCCCACGACAGGTATTTTCTGGACAATGTGGTAAATAGGATATTTCATATTGAAAACTTAAAACTCAATATTTACAATACAAATTACACCAATTTTATGACTCGAAGGAAAAGGGAACTGGAATTATACAAAAAACACTTTGAAGATCAGCAAAAGGAGATAAAGAGACAAGAAGAAATCATATTGCGATTTAAGTCCTATGGGGGAGAAAAATACCATAGGTTGGCTCAAAGCAGGCAAAAACTCTTGGATAAGATGAAGGTCCTCTCTAAGCCTATGGAAGAGCAAAAGAGCAAAATCAGATTTGAACCTAAGGTTAAATCCGGGAGAGATGTATTAGCTGTGGAAAATATAGGCAAATCCTTTGAAGATTTTACACTTTTGAAAGATATAAGCTTCAATATTTATCGGGGAGAAAAAGTCGGTCTCATCGGCCCAAATGGCATTGGGAAAACCACATTATTTAAAATAGTCCTTGGACAAATCCAAATGGATATAGGAAGCGTGAACCTTGGCCATAATGTGGTATCGGGATATTTTGACCAGGAAATGTCTAAGCTAAATCTCCACAAGGCAATCATAGATGAAATATGGGATGAAAATCCGACATTTGATCATTTTAAAATAAGGTCTATCCTAAGCCAATTTATGTTTATTGGTGACGATATATTTAAAGAAATTGCCGATTTAAGCGGTGGAGAAAAAGCCAGACTATCCCTGCTAAAACTTATGTTATCTAAGTCCAATTTCCTCCTAATGGACGAGCCAACTAACCACTTAGATATAGATTCCAAGGAGGTGCTGGAGGAAGCCCTACTGGACTACGACGGCACAGTATTTATCATCTCTCACGACAGATACTTTCTAAATAGAGTTGTAGACAAAATACTGGAATTGACATCGGAGGGCATTGCCGAGTATTTGGGAAATTACGATTATTATTTGGAGAAAAAAAGCGAAGTACCCTATGAAGAGGAAGAAGAAGGTAAGACAAGAACCCAAATTCGACTGGAAAAAAAGAGGGAAAAGGAAATATTGAGAGAACAGCGTGAAAAAAGAAAAGTCATGGCTCAGCTGGAAAAAGACATAGCTGCGGAAGAGCAAAAGATAGACGAAATAGATCTATTGCTATGCAAGCCGGAAATTTACGAAAACCACGAAAAAGTTGTCGAATTAACAAAGAATAGGGAAACAATAGAAAACAATATTGAACACCTATACAACCGATGGATTTCCCTAACAGAAGGATAACCCCACAATTAATCCACAAGTTACGCACACTATCCACAGAGTTGTCCACAGTAAAATGCCTAAAAATCCATATTTTCTATGGTTTTTCCACATTATCCACAGATTTTTCAAATTTGTTTAAAAGCCAATCTGTGGACAAAATGTGGAAAAGTTGTTGAAATTTGTCAATTAAAACCAAGATTTGGAACTACATTTAGATATAGGTCGTCCACTTTCCCTGCCCTGTAATTATAATAGGCAGCGGAACCTATCATGGCAGCATTGTCAGTACATAGTATTTTAGAAGGATAAAATATTTTAATGCCTTCTTCTAATCCCCTTTGCTCCATCATATTCCTTAGGCCTTGATTTGCAGCTACCCCTCCCGCTAATACTATTTTGTCCATTTTACTTTCCTTGGCAAGCCTAAAGGACTTCTCCACAAGGACGTCTAATACTGCCTGCTGGAAAGATGCTGCCACATCTTCTATGATTATTTCGTCGCCTTTTTGCTTTGCTTGGTTCAAATAGTTTAATACTGCCGTTTTTAGACCGCTGAAGCTGAAATCGTAAGATTTGGGCTCTAACATAACCCTTGGAAAGGCTATGGCCTCTTTATCTCCTTTTTGGGATAATTTATCTATTACAGGACCACCGGGATATGGAAGTCCAAGGGCTCTGGCTACTTTGTCAAAGGCTTCTCCTGCTGCATCATCCCTTGTTCTGCCTATTATTTCGTATTCCGTATATCCCTTTACCTGAACTAGATACGTATGACATCCTGCTACTATGAGCCCTGTAAATGGCGGCTCAAGGCCCTTATGCTCTATATAGTTTGCACATACATGCCCTTCGATGTGATTGACCCCAACTATGGGGAGTTCTAAGCCATAGGCTATTGCCTTTGCCGTAGATATGCCTATTAGAAGAGCCCCCACAAGGCCAGGCCCCTGGGTTACACCTATTAGGTCTATGTCGTCAAACTTAACATTTGCAGCATCTAAGGATTCCTGCACGATTTGGTTTATACTTTCTATATGTTTTCTCGAAGCCACCTCTGGCACTACTCCCCCAAATTTTCTGTGTATCTCTATTTGGGATGATATAATATTTGACAATACTTCTCGCCCATCTCTTAAAACTGCAACGGAAGTCTCGTCGCAGGATGTCTCTATTGCAAGGGTAAGCATAAAATCACCTCTATTTAAATTTCTTTCCACATTATTAGGGCATCTTCATCTGCATAGTAATTAGGCCTAATGCCCGAGTCCTTAAATCCGTATTTTCGATATAAGTTTTGGGCAGATACATTGGTTCTTCGCACCTCTAAAGTCATGGCCTTAATATTGCTACTTCTGCATATATCTATTAGTCCTTCCACCAACTTTTTACCTACTCCCAGACCCCTATACTTGCTTTCCACAGCTATGTTAGTTATATGTCCTTCGTCGATTATAATCCATATTCCTCCATAGCCTACAACTACTCCATCTAACTCTGCCACTATATACCTAGCCAATTGATTTGACGTGATTTCCAATAGAAATGAGTTCTTTGGCCAGGGGGTGGTAAATGCATCCTCTTCTATTTCCATTATCCTATCTAAGTCTCTTTCCTCCATTCTACGAATGGCTATTTCCATAACAATTACTCCTTTTCCTTAAGGTCCCTTTGAGCCTGAGATTCTCTTAAATACTCCGGTACCAAAGTGTAGTAATTCATAGTCTCCCCCAATTTATATTTTATATATGTTATCTCTCCAATGCTAGTAGCTCTACAATATCCATTACCCATGGTTGATATCTGGACCTTATGCTGTAAAGCATCCTTTATTAAGTCTTCATGGAGTTTTACACCATCTCCATTTACTACTACATTTTCATAGGATTTTAATATTTCTAGTAAATCACGTATATTCAATACATCTGGCTTCATTAAAGTGTTCAACTTGCCATTTTTCCATGTATATATTCCCGTATATACCCTTTCCCTTCTGGCGTCTATCATGGGCACCACTATTTCATTGAAAGGCAAATTATAAGCCAGAGCCTCTAGAGTGGAAACCCCAACAACAGGTTTGTCAAACAAATGAGCCATGGTCTTTACTGTGGACACACCTATTCTAAGGCCTGTAAAAGAACCAGGGCCTAGGGCTACTCCGTAAACATCTATATCCTTTACCTTGAGATTTAGGCTATCCAGTATTTCCTTTATCATAGGCACCAACTTTTCCGAATGTGTTGCCTCCTGATTTAGGGAATATTCTCCCAATACCTTATTTTCATCCATAACTGCACAGCTAGCCATCATAGTGGACGTATCCAATGCCAATATCTTCAATTTTCCCCCAACTCCTTAAGCATTTCTATATATCTATTTCCATATGCTTTGATTTTTATTACTCGTTTGTCTATATCATTGCCCTTTTCAATATCCAATACTAATCTATGTTCAGGTAGAAGTCCCTCTATCTTTTCTGCCCACTCTACTATGGACACCCCTTTGCCGTAAAAGTATTCGTCAAAGCCTAAATCGTAAAGGTCCTCCACGTTTTCTAATCTATATACGTCAAAGTGATAGACGGGCAGCCTTCCGCTGTACTCATTTATCAATGTGAATGTGGGACTGGTGATATAGTCATTTACTCCTAATCCTATGCCTATGGACTTTGTCAAGGTAGTCTTTCCCGCTCCCAACTCTCCATTTAAGCAAACTACATCGCCGCTTTTTAAAACTTGACCCAATTTCACGCCAAATCTTTCAGTATCTTCTAAACTTTCCAATCTAATTTCCAAAAATATCAACCTTTCATATTGCCATATTTACTAAGGAATGCTATATACTTTACGCATCTTTATAAGATAAGATGTTTTGAACTATATGCTAAATAAATATTATATCACAATTTGTATAATCTAGATGGAAAATTAGACAAATTTTTAGGACCCTTTCGGGTCCTAGTTTATTTGTGAAGTATGGGAGATACTCTTTTATATATTAAAATAGTAATAGCTGTAATGCCCAGTCCCTTTAATATATTAAATGGGACAATTGACAATATCATCAAAGATTTAAGATCCGTAATGTTTTTATTTATGGCAGTTCCCATATCTATAAACACCTGTAAATCTAATCCCATTAACCTTCCATATAGTGGGAACATGATGTAGTAGTTGGATAAAGTCGCCACAAGGGTCATAGCTACTGTTCCAGCTAATAGACCTATGACTGCCCTGTTAAATGTCTTTTTCTTGAAATAGATATAACCTGCTGTGTAAGCCATTATGGAGCCAATTATAAAGTTGGAAAGCTCTCCTACAGCTGCAGTTGTTGTACCTTCAATTACTACATTTAGTACATTTTTCAACAACTGTACCAAAACGCCAGCCATGGGCCCTAAGGCAAAGGCTCCAATTAGAGATGGAACATCGCTGATATCCACCTTCATAAATGTAGGTGCCAACCAAGGAAGTGGCAATTCAAAAAACATGAGTATAAACGATATTACTCCCAATACCGAAATCTTGACCATGGTCTTAGTGTTCCATGTGTCTTTGCTTAATGTGTACATAGATGAATCCCTCCAAATTTTTTAATTTCTTCGGGATAATTTATTTTTATACAAAAAACCCCGAAGACAATCTTCGGGGCACAAAAATAGACTGATTAAATAGTCTATACATCTTCTTTCATCCAGACTGTAACTGTCGGCCTTGGAATCTAACCAAGTCAGCCAAATATTCGGCTCGCGGGCTATACCGCCGGTGAGGAATTGCACCTCCCCCTGAAGATATATCAATTTAATTATAAATGTTTAAAAAAGAATTGTCAAGTAAAATTACGACGATACTTTGTGCCACCGGGGACGGTTCTCTGTGGCACATGTGCCACGGAGAACCGTCCCCGTGGCACACTTTTGTATTATAGTCCTTGGACTTTTAATGCTGTTTCGGAATAGTATGTGTTGATTACCCTTATATATCCGTTGAACATACTATTGACCTCGTCGTCACCTGTATCTACCAATAGGGGCCTATCTTCCAATGAACGAATTTTGTTGTCTGAAGCTACTACTATGATGTTTTCTTTGCCGACTTTTTTAATTACTTCGCCGCTGATTTGCTGGTTTCCCCTTCCAAATATATATCCCTGTCCTCCAATTACGGTGACTACTATTTTTGCCTTGTGTCCATCTATTATATCTAATATTTGTTTTTCGTTTACGTCAGAGCCTATTAACTCCCCATTTTTTACTATATCGATGCCTAATAAGGTATTGGGCAGCTCTAAGGCGTTCATTATGGGTCTAGTTGACGTGCCCGATCCGATTATATAATAGGTGTCTGGGTTGTCTTCCATATTGTCCATTACTGCCTCAGCTATTCCCTCTAAGGCTTCTTCCTCTGGTGTCTGCCCGCCTGTTGACTTTGTAGTCTGTATTAGTTCAGGTTCTAGGGGTATATTCATATATCCATATAGCCTTGCCGTAACTATGCCGTCCCTAAATGCATCTTCGTCTATATCCATTACTTCTGCCTCTACTATATTCATTTCCTCCCCTTGGAGGAATTTAAGTGCAATTTGCCCTGCAGCCCTTGGATGGCTTGCATATACTCCTGAGTGTATTTTCACTCCTGCTGGAATTCCTATGACAGGAATCTCCGTGCCTATGGCGGAATAAATATTCCTTGCAGTACCGTCTCCACCTGCAAATAGTATAAGGTCTACGCCCTTACTTACCATTTCTTTTGCCGCCTCTTCCGTATCCTCGGACTGGTATTTTTCCTTTTCATTGCCCAATACTATGGGATTGAAGCCAAGGGATTTTGTCTCCTCCTCTCCCATTACTCCTGGATACGTATATATTTCTATCTTATCCTTAATAGGAAGTAAAACCTTTAGAGCCTTTTTTGCCTTCTCAGGTGACTCTGGTATGGCCCCTAGATTTAAAGCCTTTTCAAGTATATCCGGTCCATCTGTCCCCTTTAGTCCTACTCTTCCGCCCATACCTGCTATGGGGTTTACTATGAATCCTAATTTCATTTCAACACCAACCTTTCTACAAGAACTCTACATAATATTATCTTACCCTCTTTGTCTGAATTGAACCAAGGTATATCTTAGTTTAATCCCTTCATACTTAATGAAATCCTGCTTCTATTTATATCTACGTCCATTATTTTCACCTTAACTACATCTCCAACCTTGACTACTTCCTTAGGGTGTTTTATATATTTGTTGGAAAGCTGGGATATATGGACTAAACCGTCCTCTTTCACTCCAATATCCACAAAGGCACCAAAGTCCACTACATTCCTTACAGTTCCCATTAATTCCATATCCTTCTGTAAATCTTGGATTTTCAATATATCCTGCCTCAATATAGGCTTTGGCATCTCGTCCCTTGGGTCCCTTCCAGGCTTTTCTAGTTCCCTAATTATATCCTGCAATGTTGGTATGCCTATGGCCATTTCCTCAGAAATCCTCTTTATGTCCTCCTTGGAATAATCCTTGCCTATGAGCTTCTCTGCTACTTCATAGGACTCGGGGTGAACTCCCGTATTGTCCAAGGGGTTATCCCCCTCTGGTATCCGCAAAAATCCTGCACATTGTACAAATGTCTTCTCTCCCAATCCTTTGACTTTTAGGAGTTCTTTTCTATTTTTAAACTTTCCATTTTCCTCCCTATACTTTATTAGACCATTTGCCACCCTAGTAGTTATTCCCGCCACGTATTTCAATAGTGACGGACTGGCAGTATTTAAATCTACACCTACGGTATTTACACAATCTTCCACTACTCCCGTAAGGGCTTCGTCTAATTTCCCTTGGTTTAAATCGTGCTGGTACTGGCCTACGCCTATATGTCTTGGCTCTATCTTTACCAACTCCGCCAAAGGGTCCTGAAGCCTTCTGCCTATGGATATGGCTCCCCTAACGGATACGTCAAGGTCAGGAAACTCCTTTATTCCTACTTCAGATGCGGAGTAGATAGATGCCCCCGCTTCGCTAACTATTATATAGGAGACTTGCCTATCTATTCCTTGAATCATTTCCGCCACTACTAGTTCTGTCTCCCTAGATGCAGTTCCGTTTCCAATGGAAATCAATTCCACTGAGTGTTTTTCTATTAATTTCTCCAATATTTTCTTTGTCTCTTCTACTTTGTTTTGTGGCTCCGTAGGATAAACCGTGACGAAGTCCAGCATCTTGCCCGTGTCGTCTACGACGGCTACCTTGCAGCCTGTCCTAAACCCTGGGTCTATGGCCATTACATTCTTTCCCTTTATGGGCGGTTGTAGCAAGAGAGGTTTTAAGTTTATGGCAAATACTTTTATGGCTTCTTCCTCTGCCCTTTCTGTCAAGTTATTTCTTATTTCCCTTTCCAGTGATGGGAATAAAAGCCTTTTGTATCCGTCCTCAATGGCACCTTCTCCATAGATAGCCGTATCTGCCTTTTTATCTTTTATGGTCCTATCCACAAGAAGTCTAACTAGGTCTTCCCCATCTATATTTAGGGAAACCTTTAACTTTTTATCTCTTTCCCCCCTGTTTATAGCCAGTACCCTGTGGTTTGCAATGGCCTTTACTGGCTCCTTGTAATCGTAGTACATTTCGTATACGGATTTTTCTTCTTTATCTGCTGCCTCAACGACTATGATGCCTTTGTCCCATAGGATTTTCTTTAGTATCTCTCTGTTGTCTGCATCGTCTGATATTATTTCTGCTATGATATCCATGGCACCTGCCAATGCTTCTTCTTCGTCTTTTACTCCCTTTTCTTCGTCTACAAATTTTCCTATGGCAATTTTAAATTCTTCCCTATCTAAGGTCTGGTTAAATATAATATCTGCCAAGGGTTCCAATCCCTTTTCCTTGGCTATAGTTGCTCTCGTCCTCCTCTTTGGCCTATAGGGCCTGTACAAGTCGTCTATTCTCTGTAAAGTCTCCGAGCTTAAGATTTCTATTTTTAGTTCTTCTGTCAGCTTGCCTTGTTCTTCTATTAGGCGTATGACCTCTTCTTTTCTAGCCTCTAAATTTCTAAGGTAATTTAGTCTATTGGCCAAATCCCTTATGACCACGTCCTGCAACTCCCCCGTCTGTTCTTTTCTATACCTGGCTATAAACGGGATGGTGTTTCCTTCATCCAGTAAAGCCACAGTATTTTTTACCTGATGCGGCCTTAGTTTAAATTCATCGGCAAGTGCTTTTAAAATATCCATTCTATTTCCCCTTTAAAATTTATTTATTGTATTAAAGCCCTAGTTAAGGGCTTTTTGCTTTAGGTATTCATTTATAAATAGGTCTATATCGCCGTCCATTACACGATGAACATCCCCTATTTCTGCCTCAGTCCTGTGGTCTTTTACCATGCTATAGGGGTGAAATACATAGGATCTGATTTGGGAACCCCAGGCTATTTGATTGTAACTGCCCTGTAGGTCTTCGATTCTCTCCTTATGCTCCTCTTCCTTCAATTGAATTAACTTTGCCTTTAGCATGTTCATGGCTGTATTTCTATTGCTTATTTGAGACCTTTCATTTTGGCATTGGACTACTATACCTGTGGGCAAATGGGTTATCCTGACGGCAGAATCCGTGGTGTTTACGTGCTGCCCTCCAGCTCCTCCCGACCTAAATGTATCTATTTTAAGGTCTGCAGGGTCAATTTCCACCTTTATTTCATCGTCTATCTCTGGAAATACGTCTATACTAGCAAAGGAGGTATGCCTTTTACCAGCAGAATCAAAGGGGGATATTCGCACTAGGCGGTGAACTCCCTTTTCTGACTTCAAATACCCATAGGCATTGCGGCCTTTTATCAGCAATGTAACGGACTTTATGCCCCCTTCTGTATCAGCCAGTATGTCCAAGGTATCAACCTGAAATCCTTTAGAATCTGACCATCTTCTGTAGAGTCTAAGAAGCATTTCTGCCCAGTCTTGGGCTTCCAGTCCTCCTGCTCCTGAGTGTATGGAAAGTATGGCGTTATTCTTATCGAATTCCCCTGATAACAGAGTATTGAGTTTAAAATCTTCGGCTCTGAGACTTAGCTCTTTTAAACCATCTACCAGTTCCCCGTACATTTCGTAGTCCTCTTCTTCCTGAACTAAATCCAGCAAGTCTTCCAAATCTTCTGCATCGGTTATAAGGTCGTCGTATTCCCTCACTTGATCCTTTAGTGCCTTTACTTCCTGCATTATCCTCTTTGCCCTAGGAATATCCTGCCAAAATTCTTCTTCGTATGTTTCGCCTTCCAGTATCTCACTTTGCTGCCTTAGGCCTTCTATGTCAAAGGGACACACCTAATTCTCTAACTACTTCTTTTATCTCGCTTAATCTTTCTTTATTTAAATATATGTCTTCCATATTACCCACCTTTTATTCATTTCTTCCACAACATTTTTTGTATTTCTTGCCGCTGCCACAGGGACAGGGGTCATTTCTGCCAATTTTTTTCGTTTTCCTAACTACTGTTCCACTTGTTTCAGGAGTATTGGTAGCTATGGGCTGTGCAACCTTTTTTCTCTGAACTTTATCGGGATTTTCCACTTGATATAAAAATCTTACTGTGTCCTCTGAAATGCTGCGGGTCATTTCATTAAACATTTCAAAGCCTTCATTTTGGTAGGCCCTTACAGGGTCTTCTTGACCATAGGCCCTAAGTCCAATACCTTGCCTCAACTGATCCATGGCATCTATATGATCCATCCACTTGCTGTCCACTACCTGAAGGAGTACCACTCTTTCGATTTCCCTGAACCTTTCTTCTCCAAAGTCCATTTCCTTCTTCTTGTACTTATCCTCTGCTGTTTTCATTATGGCCTCTATTAACATTTCCTTTGTCAAGCTCTCTATATCTGTAATGGGCATGAATTTTGCCACATTAAATAAATTTCCAATGTAATTTTCTAGCCCTTCTAAATCCCATTCCTCTGGGTACCTACCTTGGGAAGTATACATGGCTACACTTTCTTCAACTAGATTTTTAGCCATATCTTGAATATGGGAGCGAAGATTTTCTCCAGCCAACACCTTTTTTCTCTCTCCGTATATGACTTCTCTTTGCTTGTTCATGACGTCATCGTATTTCAGCACGTGTTTTCTGATTCCAAAGTTGTTGCCTTCTACTTTCTTCTGAGCATTTTCTATGGATTTTGTAAGCATATTGTGCTCCAATGGCTCATCTTCCGGCATCTTTAGAGTATCGATTAAGTTGATAATCCTCTCTCCACCAAAGAGCCTCATTAAATCGTCTTCCAAGGAGATATAAAACCTAGACGAACCTGGGTCTCCCTGCCTACCTGCACGTCCCCTTAGCTGATTGTCAATACGCCTAGACTCGTGCCTTTCAGTGCCGATAATATGAAGGCCTCCTGCCTCTATTACTTTTTGATTTTCCCTGTCCGTTTCTACTTTATATTTGTCGTGGAGTTTTCTATATCCTTCTCTAGCCTCTAGGACTGCACCGTCATCTGTGTCAAAATGACTGTCCACCAAAGCCAATATCTCATCAGCAAGGCCCTTTTTCTTCATCTCTTCCTTTGCCAGAAACTCTGGATTTCCTCCAAGGACAATGTCCGTACCTCTACCTGCCATATTTGTGGCAATGGTAACGGAGTTAAATCTGCCTGCTTGGGCTACGATTTCCGCCTCTCTTTCGTGATATTTTGCATTTAGAACCTCGTGAGGTATGCCCTCTCTTTTCAAGAGTTTAGACAGTATTTCAGATCTTTCAATGGATATGGTACCTACTAAAATAGGTTGACCTGTTTTATGCCTTTCCTTTATTTCATTTACAACTGCTCTAAACTTTACGGCCTCAGATCTGTATATGACGTCGGGAAAGTCCTCCCTAATAACTGGCTTATTAGTAGGTATTTCCACCACGTCCATATCGTATATCTCTCTGAATTCCGATTCTTCTGTCTTGGCAGTTCCTGTCATACCTGATAACTTTGTGTACATTCTAAAGTAATTTTGAAATGTAATGGTGGCCAAAGTCTTTGACTCCGACCTTACGTTTAGCTTTTCTTTAGCTTCTATGGCTTGGTGCAGACCGTCGCTGTATCTCCTGCCGTACATTAGCCTTCCTGTAAATTCATCTACTATGATGACTTCTCCATCCTTCACCACATAATCTATATCCCTTTTCATTATACTTTTTGCCTTTAAAGCTTGGTTTATATGGTGAGCGATTTCCATATTTTCTATATCAGAAAGGTTCTCTACGCCAAAGAAAGATTCCGCTTTTGCCGTACCTATTTCTGTAATGGAGCAGGTCTTTGCTTTTTCATCTATTAAATAATCTACGGTTTCTTCTTTTATTTCCCTATTAAATGGATCGGATTTATCTTCGCTGGGATCCAATACCCTACTGGACAGAGTCCTCGCAAAGTTATCTGCCATTTCGTATAATTTTGTAGATTTATCTCCTGTGCCTGAAATAATGAGAGGTGTCCTGGCCTCGTCTACTAATATGCTGTCCACTTCGTCTACGATGGCATAGTATAGCTCTCTTTGTACCATTTCTTCCTTATATATGACCATATTGTCCCTGAGGTAGTCGAAGCCAAATTCGTTATTTGTACCATATGTTATATCGCAATTGTAGGCTTCCCTTCTCTCCTTATTTGTGATGCCATGGACTATGCATCCCACCGTAAGGCCGAGAAATTCGTAAATCTTTCCCATCCATTCCTTATCCCTCTTTGCAAGGTAGTCGTTGACTGTAACTATATGGACCCCTTTGCCTGTTAGGCCGTTTAAATAGGCTGGCAGTGTGGCAACTAAAGTCTTACCTTCTCCAGTTTTCATCTCAGATATTCTACCTTGGTGGAGGATTATGCCGCCGTATATCTGGACCCTAAAGTGTTTCATGCCCAGAACCCTATGCGATGCTTCCCTGACTACGGCAAATGCCTCCGGCAAAATGTAATCTAGGGTCTCACCACTTTTCAATCTATTTTTAAATTCTACTGTCTTAGCTTTCAATTCATCATCTGTTAATTTTTGCATTGCTTCATCCAAAGATTCTACTTTATCCACCAAACTGGTTACTTTTTTCAGCTCTCTATCGCTATAGGAGCCAAATATCTTATTTAACAAACTCAATTAATTAACCACCTTTCAACTTCCATGTCTTGATTGTGCTATCATAATATTTTATCATTTAATATGTATAGTTTCAACTACTGAAAATTCCATAGAAAAACAGGGCCTTAGCCCTGTTCTCATCTGCTATATATTAAAGCTCTGGCTCTATTAGCCCGTAATCTCCGTCTTTTCTCTTATAGACAATGCTGACACCGTCATTATCTGCATCTAAAAATACAAAAAAGTTGTGTCTAAGTAATTCCATTTGAAGTATTGCTTCTTCTGATGACATTGGTTTTAACCCAAATCTCTTTCTCTTTACTAATCTTGGCTTTTCATATTCCTCTTCCTTTGGCAGAGGCAATACGTTTTCAAATCTAATTGTTTCATTGTTTTGGTATCTCTTCTGTAGCTTTGTTTTGTGCTTCCTTATTTGTCTTTCCAATACGTCGACGGCCCTGTCTATGGATGCGTACATGTCATCTGTAGACTCTTCGGCTCTAATAATTGTACCTGGTAGGTTTATGGTTACCTCAATTATCTTTCTATTTTTCTCTGAACTGAAGGTAACATTTCCCTCAATGTCCCTTTGGAAATACTTGTCTAATTTTCCTAACTTTTTCTCTGTTACATCCCTTAGTGCATTTGTTATCTCCATATTCTTTCCTGTAAAATTTAATTTCATAAACCCAACTCCTTTCATATAAACCTTTGAGTTTATACTATTTGTTATATATATTACCCTAAAACATGTCAGAATAACATTATATTCCTATATAAAATATTTTGGCGATATTAAAACACTATCAACATTATATACACAATTAGAAAAAAGTAATCCACATTTCCACATAAATAGCCTGTGGATAATGTGTATAAGTCTGTGCAAAACCGTAAATAATAAAGGTTTATCCATTTTTTTCTGTGGATAAAATAACTGCATAAAAAAATAGAAGGTCCCCCTCCTATTTCTTTTTATCTATTAATATGCTGCCAGATTCCTCGTAAGAATAACCTTTGTAGGCTCTTTGCACTTCCTTTACCTGCTTTAAATCTGACTTAGTCTTATTGAGGCTATCTTTCATATTTTCCATATTTCTCTTGTCCAATTGAGTTAATTTATCCAATATGCGGTTTATTTCCTCCACTACGTCCTTTAAACCCTTAAGGGATTCGTATTTGGTGACGTCAATATCTCGGAAGTTATCCACATTTTCCTCAGCCTTGACTCTCTCGTATAAAGATACAAATTCTTTATCCAGGTCGTCAACGGATTTCATCAACCTATCTTTTTGGACTAAAATCTTGCTTAATTCCTCAGTATTGTCTTCTTTAATGGCCTTTTCCTGAACATTCGTAAAATCGAGTATCTCCACTAGCTTGTTCTTTTTATCCATAGACAGTTTTATCATTTTATTTATATTGTTTTCAGTCACATAAACACCTACTTAGCTTGATATACTCTTTGTTTTATTTGCTTCATTATTTCCTTCCATGTATCTCTCATGCCGTTTACTACTTCAAGGGCATCGTCTATGGATTTTGGATCTTTATGGATATTAGCTTCTACTAATTTCGATTCTATAAAGTCATACAAGCTTCTAAGATCCTTAGACACTTCATAGTTCATATCTAAAGAATAATTAAGCTCTAAAATTATATCCTGTGCCCTTACTAAAGAGAAGTGAGATTTTTCCACATCCTTATTTTCCATGTGATACTTAGCTATATTCATAAATTTAATTACCCCATCGTAAAGCATAAGGGTCAATTCCTCTGGAGTCGCAGTCAATACCGAATTTTGTTTGTATCTGTTTAAAGCCTCATAAGTCATTAATCTCTCTCCTTAATTATCTCATTAATTGTTGTGAAAGCCAATTGCTTTGACTGTACATCTGCTGCAGCATTTGCTCCATATTTGCAAATTTTGCATAATAGGCGTTTTCTTTTCTGAGAAGAGCGGCATTTAAATCGTCTATTCTCTTGTTGGTATTTAACACCTCTCTGTCTATGTCGGATATGCTGGATTTTTTAGTGACAAAATCTATGAGTATATTAGATTTTACATTCCTCAATAGATCTGCATCTTGGCCTGGACCTGATTTATCTATGATAGATTTCATTCCATCTATAATGTTGTCATAGACACCTGTAAATATTCCCTTTGAGTCCTTTACGTCCTTGTCTTCTTCTTTGAACAATAGCTCCATTACGCCCTCTGGGTCCTCTAGTATGGCATTTCTTAGCTTTTCCTCATCGATTTCTAGCTTGCCACCTGTTGCCCCTCTGGCATATTTTTCAGTAGTTATGCCCAATTGAGTTATGTGATTGAATTTGCCCCCTAGGCCCTCTACAGTTTTATATAAATCATTTCTAATATTTTGAAGCATCCTTTGAAGGCTCTCATCCCTGTTTAATAAACCTGACCTTGATTTTTCTTCCCATAGTTTTACATCATTCTCGTGCATTGAATTTTTCTCTTCCATGGAAAGAGGGTGATAACCTGAATATTTCTTTTCGCTTACTGCACCTGAGACCTTTTCCACCAACTCGTTGTAGTCGTCCACCAGTTTTTTAATCTTGTCCATGATGCCCTCAACATTGGTCTCCACCTTGATGTCTACTTGGCCAATATCTTTAAGCTGAATATTTACTCCATTTAATTTTATATTGTTGGAGTTATAATTCATTTCTACGCCATTAAATAGCACTTTGGCATCTTTGCCTTGTACAGAAGTATTCTCAAATTGATTTATAAAATCTAAATCTCTTTCTCCTGACACGACATTTGAAACCTGCAGGTTAATTTTTGCATTTTCTCCAGTTTCAGCTGTCTGCAATATCAATGCGCCTTTCCCATAGGAGTCCACCTCAAAAGATGCAGATATGCCTTGATTTGCGTTATTTATGGCCTTTGCTATATCCTTCATATTGACGCCATTTTCATTTGATACTACAATTTTCTCTCCGCCATTGCCTAAATCTAGTTCCATATATGTGCCAAATGTATCTCCTTGGGATACTTTTTCACTGGTTAGACTGGCGCCCTTAGCCAATTCTTGTATATCCAGTGTAAAGCTGCCATTGACTGCCTCACTGGTTGCAGATACTGCGGCCTTTGATTCGTCTGTGGCGGATACCTTTCTCACGTAATCCAATCTAGTGTAGGAAATCCCCGTGGCTATGCCTGTTATTCCCACCTTTGTGAGACCCATATCTTTCCTCGTGTTCAATATGAAATTGGCAAATAGCCTATTCATATCGTTGTATGCCTCTTGTTTCCAAAGGGCCAATTGCTTAGCCTGCTCGTATCTATCTACTTTTAATCTCTCTACTTTCATCAAAGACTGTACCATTAGGTCTGTATCCATGCCTGAAGCCAATCCCGATATTCTCAAATCTCCCATGTTCTCACCTCTATATCTTTCTATCCACTATGATACCTGCCACTTCCCAAAGGGCTGCCACCATGTCCAGAATCTTCTCCGGCGGAAGTTCCCTGATTACCTCATCTGTATTTACATCGATTATCTTTACCATTATCTGCCTTGTGGCATCGTGTATGGAAAATTCAAATCTCCTATCGTATACGACAAAATCCTTATTGGCCTTTTCAATTAAGTTAATGGCATCTTCCTCAGTTATTCTCTTTTCCTCAATAATCTTTCTCTCTTCGCCATGTCTAGGTTGCTGTTGAGTTCTCACTTCTGGCCTTTGAACTACTTGCTCCCCTGACTGAACTGGCCTTACTTCACTACTAAATTTACTGACAACAGAATTAACACCTTCTACTAGCATCCTTGCTTCCCCCTTGCATAACTTTCTATGAATTATATCGGCTTATGGCTACTATTCTTTAACAATTATAGGAAAACAATTTATTAATTCTGTGTTTTTATTAAATTTTTATGCAATTAGTTCCTAAATACTATATAATATAATACAAATGTAAACTAATAAGTGAAAGAGGAGGTACTATGGAAAGCTTGTCTTATGATGAAGTGCGAAAAATCGAAATGTCAGCAACTAAAAAGTTGTTAAAATATATATCTGAAGGAGCCCATGACGAAAATATATTAAATAGTTTAGAATTTTATTACCCTGATTTTGGCGGTGATAAACATAGAATAGCCTTTAATATTTGGTTTAGTTTGGATTTTGCCGATAAGGAGGGCAAAACCTTTATCCAGAAATTTCTAGAAGAGGGCAATGTAAAGCTTTCGTCCAAGGAAAAAAAAGTGCTTAAGGATCAAAGTAAGTCAACTGTGTCCCTTTTTGAGGTTGTCTTTATTGAGGACGAAAAAATCAAGGTCCTGGACCTTCTTCTCCACGAAACATACGAACTATGGGAACCTGAACTAACTGGTGCCCTAGCCATAGGCGACTTTATATTTGCAAGGATTGGCAGGATATTGGGCAATCCAACATTCATAGGGGATGTCAGCTATCTGCCCCCATCAATGCGGGATGTATTTGTAGAGGACGTACTCTACGATTTCAACAGAGAGAGACAGAACAACCCAAAATTAACTATGAAAAAATACCTTAAGGTCAATAGCATAAATTTGTATAGAATCTACACGGATATCATTTACGATGCCATGGAAATAGACGATGATATAATCTCCACCATATACGATGAATTGGATGAATTCGACAATTTTCTGCAGTTAAAAGGCAATAGACTCTCTGCAAAGAGGCATTTAACCAACTTAATGGAGTTTTTTGAATACTATTTAGCAGATGAAGATTTGACCCTATACGATATGGACAGAATAGATTTTCATTTATTTTTCCGTGAGTCCATAAAGGAAGGATTTTTAATTTCTCCAGAGGATATCAACTCCTATATTTCCACATTTAAGGCATATCTAGGTTTTTTAAGCAATAAAAACTCTGAATACAAAGAAAAATATATGGAGATTTTAGATGTCAGTAAAAAAAGGTTTAAGTATATGAGAAAATTTAACGAGGTTCAATCTCCTTTCACCATTGATAGGAGGATATCGGAAATAGTATCCGACGACTCAAGCGATGAAGCATTTTCCTTAATTATGGATTTTGATAAGTTTTTATTGTATGTTTTAGACTCCCCCTTGGTTTTAACCAATAAGACGAGGCTCATAAGAAAGAAAAATCTATTGGAAATAAACGAATTTTTAACCTTATCTCAAATAGTGGATAAAAAAGTTCCTATACAAAAAGATTATGTGGTAATCCACTTGTTTTACAAGTTTTCCCTTTATTTAGGTTTAACTTCCATGGAAGAAGGTCTACTGGCCATTACAAAGAAGGGAAATAATTTCCTACGGCTTAAGGACGAGGACAAATTCAGCCTATTTTTTCAATATATATGGAGCCCTGATTTCTTTAAGGAAATCCTAAGCCCCAAAAAGGCAGCTATTTCTGCCAAGTTAAAAGGTAGTTTAATAGATATGCTCCATGGTCTGAAAACAAACCACAAATACAATATTATAGACTTGCTAGAAAAACTTTCACTACATCCTTTGTTTTTCTTTGACTATTATGAATACCTGCAAATTCTAGGGATGATTAAATACGTACTATATCCAAATTACGAACTAATCATCACTCCCTTGGGAAAAAGCCTGATAAGTTTTTTAAAGGTCGTAGACGAAGAGAGAGAACCGGGCACTATAGTTGAATTAGTTGACTATAGAAAAAGTTCTTACGATGCCGTTGCTAGAAAACCATAGATTTTTTACAAAATCAGTATATAATAATATTTAGATACACTAAATAAAATGGGGGGAGAAATTTGGATTACTTAAAGTTGGACGATTTTACTAGATACAAATTTTTATCAGGTATTAGATTTTCACCAGATGGTAAAAACACGGGTTTTGTACTTCATCAAATGGACTTAGAAGAGAATAAGTATCTATCGAACATCTATGTTTACGACCATGAAAAAAAAGAAACCATGAAACTGACATCCTTGGATGAAGAAATGTCCTTTATGTGGAAAGACGAAAATACAATTATATTTCCTGCCCTAAGGGATGAAAAAGACAAAAAAAGAAAAGGGAAAAAGGAGGAATTTACCGCATATTATGAAATAAATATAGACGGCGGTGAGGCAAATAAGTCCTTTGAAATACCTATCAATGTCAGCTCCCTAATGTATATAAACGACGATAATTTGCTGATAACTGCTGCTTTTAACCTAAACAAGCCCAATTTAGATGGACTGTCCGGTGAGGAAAAAGAAAAGGCCCTTAAAGAGCTGGAGGAGGAAAAGGACTACGAAGTTCTCGACGAGATACCTTTTTGGTTTAACGGCGTGGGCTTTACAAATAAAAAAAGAAATAGACTATATATGTACAATATAAGCGAAAAAAAGCTTACTCCTATTACAGATGAGTTTACAGATGTAGCAAGTGCAAAGTTAAATTCCAATAAATCCATGGTAATCGTAGTGGCAAGCTCCTTTACAGACAAGATGCAATTAAAATCCGATCTCCATATATATCATATAGGAGAGAATAAATTAGATAGGCTTACACATGAAGAAGTATTTAGCTACTCCTATGGAGACTTTTTAGGTGACAAAATTATATTTGCAGGCAACGATATGAAATCCTATGGTATCAACGAAAATCCCCATTTTTTCACAATGGATTTAGATGGCACCAATGTACAAAAAATATCAGATGACGACTTTGATTTTGGCCTCTGGAATTCTGTGGGATCTGATTGTAGATTCGGCATTAGCAGATCTATGGTTGTCGACGAAAATTACCTATATTTCACTACGACAGAGGGCTATAACTCCCATATAAATAGAATCGACAAAAAAGGCAAAATCGAAAAATTGACTGAATCCAATGGATCCATTGACGGCTTTGACGTCCTAAATGGCAAGATAAACTTTATAGGTTTAAGGGGATTAAAGCTTCAAGAGTTATATTCCTTGGAACAAGGGGAATCCCAATTAACTCATTTCAATGAATGGCTAGTGGAAGAAAAGAAAACCTCAAAGCCTGAGTACCTTAGTTTTGAAATAGATAACGTAACCATAGACGGTTGGGTTATGAAACCTGTGGATTTTGAAGAAGGTAAAAAATATCCAGGTATATTGGATGTTCACGGCGGTCCTAAAACTGCCTATGGAGAAATATTTTATCACGAAATGCAGTATTGGGCCAATGAAGGCTATGTAGTGTTCTTTTGCAATCCAAGGGGAAGCGACGGTAAAGGCGATGAATTTGCAGATATCAGGGGCAAATACGGCACCATAGACTACGAGGATCTAATGAAATTTACGGACTTAGTATTGGAAAGATATTCCTTTATTGATAAGGATAAAATTGGCGTCACTGGAGGCTCCTATGGAGGTTTTATGACAAATTGGATAATTGGTCATACCAATAGGTTTAAGGCCGCAGCATCTCAAAGGTCTATTTCCAATTGGATTTCCAAGTTTGGAACTACGGATATAGGATATTACTTTGTTGAAGATCAAGGGGCAGCAACTCCCTGGTCAGATGTGGAAAAACTTTGGTTCCACTCCCCTATGAAATATGCCGATAAGGTAACTACCCCTACTCTGTTTATCCACTCTGAGGAGGATTACCGCTGTTGGCTGCCTGAGGGCATCCAAATGTTTACTTCTCTGAAATATCACGGCGTGGAAGCAAGGCTTGTAATGTTTAGAGGGGAAAATCACGAGCTCAGCCGCTCTGGTAAGCCAAAGCATAGAATTAGAAGGCTGCGGGAAATCACCAATTGGTTTAATAAATTTTTGAAATAGAAACTGGTCTTTGACCAGTTTTTCTATAATCAAAACATCTTATCGGTGCTGTAGGATTTTGTATTGGAATGAGGCGTAGAACTTTATGGGACGAAACCGAGAACATTATATTTGTTTTTACACAAATCGAATATTTAACTCTCATATCAATACATATCTGTGGTAAAATATGAATACATCTTAATGGAGGTGAGGGCAGTGATTTGGTTAGACAAGTATAACAACAAGTATGCAAGATTTCTAAAACAATTCATAGCAAGAGTGAGAGAGGACAACGTAACAGCCATAGGTGCACAGCTATCCTATTATTTAATACTTTCTATTTTTCCCTTTATGATATTTTTACTAAATATACTTAGCTATACCCCCATTGCTAGGGAGGATGTATTACATAGCATTATCGTCCTAATGCCTACTGACACCCAAAGAATAGTGTCTAATTTAATGGTAGAGACCATAAACAAGAGCAGCGAAACCTTGCTGTCTTTAGGCGCCATTACAGGTATTTGGGCTGCCTCCAAGGGGATTATGTCCTTAATCCGCGTCTTGAACAAGGCCTACGACGTAGATGAATCTAGGACCTATTTTCAGCTAAGAGCTTTGGCAATCCTATTTACCTTGGCATTACTGGCTTTGCTCACCATTGTACTTCTCACCTTGGTATTTGGAGAGGTCCTAGGCAATAGACTATTTGAATTCCTTGGGATAACTCAAAAGTTCATAGTATTTTGGAGGTTTCTTAGGGTTGTCATATCCCTTTCCTTTATGGTATTTATATTTGCCCTGTTATACAGGTACTCCCCTTCCATTGGAAATGGCAGCAAAATCCAATATAAACACGCCATGCCAGGGGCAGTATTCACATCTCTGGGCTGGATAATCACATCTACTCTTTTCTCCTACTATGTAAATAACTTTGCCTCCTATGGAAAAACCTATGGGAGCCTTGGGGGGGTCATAGTCCTATTAATATGGCTGTATATGAGCAGTATCATAATTATAATGGGCGGGGAAATAAATGCCACTTTAAAATATATGAAGGAATAATTTTAATAATTTAATATATTTCCATTACATTCTTCGACAAAATGCCGATATATATGGTAGAGGTGATGAGGATGAGGGTAGAGAGTGTACAAAAAACTGTTTCCGTGGCTAAAACGGAAAAGGTAGAACAAGAAAAAAAAGCTCCCGAAAAATCTGAAGTTAAAGAAACCCCAGCAGCTGTCTACGAAAAGGCCAAAAAAAGCGAAGACAAAGGCCATATTTATGACAAAGCTGCCGTAGATAGGTTGAAAATGGATTCTGAGAGGACCTACTCTAGTTTAAGAAGAATAGTCGAATACCTATTGCTACGCCAAGGCAAGACCTTTGATACGTTAAAAGACAGCGATATCATAGAGGTGGACCAGCAAGCTCGCATGGAGGCCCAAGAGTTAATAGGCCCCGAAGGAGAACTAGGCGTAGAGAAAGTTAGCCAAAGGATAGTCGATTTTGCCATAGCCTTGTCAGGAGGAGACAAATCAAAGCTAGACAGCCTTAGGAAGGCCATAGATCAAGGCTTTAAAGAGGCAGAAAAGGTCCTAGGGGGACTTCCTGAAATCTCCAAAGAGACCTACGATAGAATAATGGAAAAACTAGATGCATGCGAGAATGAAGAATAAGGCCAGATTTGGTCTTATTCTATTTTTTTGCAAAATTCGACTGTACTTGCCATAAATTTATGTTATAATATTTACAAGCACTTTATTGAATTTGTTCAGTTGTAGGGGGTTTTGGACATTAAAGGGGGGACCAATATGACACTTAAAATGAAAATCTTTTTGGGGTTCAGTATTTCTGTACTGATAATTTTTTCACTGCTGTCTTTTTATACCTTTAGGGAAACAACGAAGACGATTGTAGAAAAAGAACAGGAAATGTTGGACACGCTGACACATTCCATAGACATCCAAATGAATGGACAATTGGAATCTGCAGAAATCGGTGCATTAACCATGGCCGAAAACAAAGAAATACAAAGACTATTTGCAGAAAGGGACCGAATTTCATTGGAGGAGATGCTTCTATCTTCCTTCCAAAGTATTTCAGATAAAGTAACTCAGGTCCAATTTCATTTACCGGATTCTTCTTCCTTCCTTAGACTTCACCAACCTAGTAAGTTTGGAGATAGCCTAAGGGATTTTAGATTTACTGTAAATGAGGCAAATGAACGAAGGGAAATCATCCGCGGTTTGGAAAAGGGCGTTGCGGGTTTTGGATTTAGGGTAGTTGTTCCCATGTCCTATGGAGGAAACCATATTGGAACAGTAGAATACGGATCTGATTTTGGAGAAGGTTTCCTGGAAAAAATAAAGGAGCACTACGGGGGAGAATATTTTCTATATCAATTTGACAATGGAGATATACAGACATCTGAATTATTAGCCTCCACCTCCCATGAAGACTTATGGGAGATTGAAATTGACGGCTATGCAGAGAGCATAAGGAATAATACAGTTTCATATTCTCACTCAAAGGACAGCAAGTCAAATATTACACTTATGCCCTTTAAAGACTACAATGGTGAAGTATCAGGTTATTTTAAAATTGTAAACGACAGATCTGCTTTAGTTGCCAGGCTAAATTCCATTAAAAGAAACGGTGCCATGGTCACAGTTGGACTGTCGGCAGCTTTGTTATTGGTCTTGTACTTATTCTTAAATCACTCTTTTAAGCCTATTTTGGCTTTGGTGGATATAATGAAGAGCGTATCCGACGGGGATTTGACTAAGACCATAGATATAAATACAAAGGACGAAATATCCTTCTTGGGGAACTCCTTTAACCATATGATATTTAGCCTTCGCCAAGTTATTTCCCAATCGGCCCAGGTATCGGAGCAAGTAGCTGCCACCAGCCAAGAATTATCTGCCGCCTCAGAGGAGGTAACAGCTTCTTCTGAGCAAGTCTCCAACACCATAGAGGGAGTGGCACAATCTGCCAATATACAAGCGGAGTCTATTGGCAAATCCAACGAGGCTATAGACAAAATGACTGATAATATTGAAGCTGTAGCGACAAATATCGACAATATAAATTTGTCCACTAAAAATACCTTGGATTCTGCGGAGAGAGGCATAGTATCATCTAGGGATGCCGTGGAGAGAATAAATAGATTAAAGGATTCTACAGCGGAAACCTCCAAAGAAATATATAAGTTGAACGACAGCTCAAGGGAAATTGAAAAAATAGTAGACACCATCGGTGCCATAGCCGAGCAGACAAATTTATTGGCACTAAATGCAGCCATAGAGGCCGCCAGAGCTGGGGAGGCAGGAAGGGGCTTCTCAGTTGTGGCAGATGAAGTCAGAAAGTTGGCAGAGCAAACTTCCAATTCATCGGCACAGATTTCCGAATTAATCCTCAATATCCAAAGTGAAATAGACAATACTGTAAACTCCATGGAATTAAACAATTCAGAAGTCGACGAGTCAGTTAAAATCGTAAACGCCTCAAGCAGTAGTTTTACAGAAATACTAAATGAAATCAACGCAATTGCAGAACAAATAGACGAGGTTGCTAGATTAACTAGAGAAGTATCTAGGAGTTCAAAAGATGTGACCGAAAGCTTTGATATGATTACTAATCTATCCCGAAGAACCGTTGAGGCATCTGGAGATGTGGTCGGTTCAGCGGAGCAGCAAACAGCTGCTATGGAAGAGATTGCCAGTTCTTCAATGGACCTGGCTACACTAGCCAGCGAACTAAGGGATTTTATATCCGTATTTAGATACTAAATTCCCATAAAAAAATCCTATCTACAAATTGTAGATAGGTCCTTTTTATTTTACCAATTCCCTAGAGTAGAACTTACCTCTTTTACTTATCAATTTTTGTATCTTAACTACCAATTGCCTGTTGTCAGCATTGTTGTCGTCATTGGGAACATAAGAAACATACCCCTCTTCTACCATTAGGTTTATTGTCTTTAAAGAAACACCTGTATCTATGATGATGTCAATAACCGTAGCCTTGGGGTATTTTTTAATGTAGTCTATTATTAAATCAAACTCCTTATTTAACTTCTGTGTACAACTATCGCAATATTCCTTACCATTTCTTTCAAATAACTCATTACATCTTTTACAAATGGAATAGTTCATATTACTCACCTATGTTAATTATACCATAGGTACTGCCTAAATAACCAGGAGTCTAGTCCTATTTTTGCTAAACCGATGTATATTCTTTGCACACCTCAATATAGTGGTCCACAAGATTTTCAATTGAAACGATGCCTATAACTTTGTTATTCTCTACCACAGGTATTGCTATTATGTTTTTCTTCCTAAGCCTTCGGGCCACGTCAACTATTTCATCCTCCGGGCTAGCAGTGAGTACCCTCTTTGTCATGACCCATTCGACGGGACAATATTTATAATGGCCTGGATCGATTAAAAATCGGTAAATATCAGCCCTAACGACAAATCCAATTAACTTCTCATCCTCATCTACGACGGGCATGCCGTTGATGCCGTCCCTATACATTATTTCCAATGCTTTTTCAATGAGTTCCTCTGGCTTAATGGCTATGACTGGCGACCTCATTATATCCCTTACTCTCATGAATCCCCCTCCTAGTATCGTTTTCAATTAATATATACCCATATTTGCAACTTTTATCCTAAGTAGAATTTCTTTTATAAATTCTGCTTAAATGAGCTGCTTTTTCTGCCAATTCATCATTCAGACTAGATTTATCCACTCTCCATACCCAATTGCCGCCAAAAGTTGAGGGAGTGTTCATTCTTCCTTCCGAGCCCAATCCTAATAAATCCTGCATGGGAACTATTGCCAAGTTTGCAATAGAGCTCCAAGCACCCCTAATCATTCCCCAATTGTATCCCTCAACTTCACTAAGCTTTAAATACTCTATGGCATAATCCAATTGGTCCTTAGAGACTGTTTCAATCCATTGACCTATGGTAGGGTTATCGTGGGTACCTGTATATACCACAGAGTTTCTTTCATGGTTATGGGGAATATGGTCGTTGTCTCCCCAGGGATTAAAGGCAAATTGAAGTATTTTCATGCCTGGAAAGCCCGTAAACGCCATTAAATCCTTGACATCCTCCGTTATAAGTCCTAAGTCCTCTGCAATTATATTTAATTCCCCTAAGCTGTCTCCAATCTTTTGAAATAGCTTCTTTCCCGGTCCCTTGACCCATTGACCATCTTTGGCGTCCATAGAACCATAGGCCACCTCCCAATAGTTTTCAAAGCCCATAAAATGGTCTACCCTCAAATAGTCAAATAGTTGGAAGGAGTACTTAATTCTCTCAATCCACCACCGATAATCATCCTTTTCCATGGCAGCCCAATCGTATATTGGGTTTCCCCAAAGTTGTCCTCCCTCTGAGAATTCGTCCGGAGGATAACCTGAAACAGTTTTAGGTACCAAGTTCTCATCTAAGTTAAATAATTCTGGTCTGGACCAAATATCAGCACTGTCCTGGGAAACGTAAATTGGCAAATCTCCAATTATTTGTATCCCTTTTTCCTCAGCGTATTTCTTGAGCTTTTCCCACTGAGATAAAAAATAGTATTGGGAAAATACCCAAAAAAAGATTTCTCTTTGGTTTTCCCTTTCAAATTCCAATACTACATGGTTATTGTGTTTTCTATATTCTTTATCCCAATGAATCCAAGATAAGCCTCCAAACTTAGTTTTAATCGCCATAAACAGTGCAAAGTCCCGAAGCCAACTTTTGTTTTCTTGATAAAATAATAATAATTCCTCCTCCAGGTCATCTTTAGCTATTTCATAGGCCATATTTAAAAGTTTCATCTTGTTTTTGTACAATAAGCCATAGTCCACTACATTGGGATTTTGTCCAAGGTCGTATTTACCCATTTCCTCCTCATTCAAATACCCTTTTTCTATAAATTCATCTAAATCTATGAAATATAAATTGCCCGCAAAGGCAGAGAAACATTGGTATGGAGAGTCTCCAAATCCCGTTATTCCCAATGGCAATATCTGCCAGAACTTCTGCTTTGCCTTTTCTAGAAAATCCACAAATTCGTATGCCCCTTTGCCAAAATCCCCTATGCCGTATTTCCCAGGCAAAGAAGATATATGCATTAGTATTCCGCTTCCCCTTTTAATATCTTTCAATTATATTCCTCCAACATAGCAGCTCCAATGACCCCAGCGTCATTTCCTAACTTCGCCAACTCTATTTTCCCGTACTTTATTTCCTTATATAAAATGAACTTTGACAATTGTTCCCTGACCCTCTTTAAGAGGAAATCTCCTGCCTTTGCAACTCCCCCTCCCAAGACTATGATATCTGGGTCTATGATGTTTATTATATTTACTATGCCGATTGCCAAATATTTTGTCATCCTATCTACAGCCATATTGGAGAGTTTATCCCCTTTCTCTGCCCCCTGAAATATGGATTTTGTGTTGATATTTTGTCCGATATTTAGGAGGGTAGTGTCCTTAAATCCATTTTCTATTTCCATCTTTACATAATTCTCTATGGCCTTGGACGAGGCAAAGGTCTCTAGGCATCCATTGTTGCCACAATTACAATCGTAGAAGTTTTCCCCCACTATTGTATGGCCTATTTCTGAGCCAATACCGTGACTCCCTTTATGGACTTTGTGATTTATTATGATGCCCCCTCCTATTCCCGTGCCTATGGTAATAAATACTGAATTGGCGTATCCCTTGCTTACGCCCACGGCGGACTCTGCTATCCCTGCCACGGTAGCGTCATTCTCCATATATACAGGTAAATTGAACTTGTCTTTTATATCTCTTCCAAGGGGCACATTCCTCCAATTGAGATTGGCACTATATATGACTGTATCGCCTTTCACATCTGCAATACCTGGTATACCAATTCCCATAGATTTTATGCCTCTATTTAATTCCCTTGCTTTCCATATCATACTTTCAATAGAAGAGATGATTTGATCCCTTATATATTCGTATCCCCTATGCCCATTAGTAGGCATTTCCTCTTTATATACTAAATCTAAATTTGAGTTTACGAGCCCTATAATAATATTAGTGCCCCCTATGTCTATGCCAATTTTCATAAATACTTCCCCCATTTCTAATCTTCGGGCTTACCCAACAATCTAAACATACTTTTCTTGTAAGATTCCACACCAGGTTGATTAAAAGGATTGACCCCTAAAAGATAGCCACTCATACCACAGGCCTTCATAAAGAAATAGACCATATACCCAAAATAGTATGGTGAAATCTCTGGAATGTCTATTCTAAGGTTGGGCACTCCTCCGCCTACATGGGCTTCTACAGTCCCTTCCATGGCTTTTTTGTTGACAAAGTCTAAGGACTTCCCCTCTAGGTAATTTAATCCATCCAGGTTCTTTTCCTCTCCTTTAATAATCCGATTTACAGGGTCTTCTTCAATATTTAAGACAGTCTCAAATAAATTTCTTCTGCCTTCTTGAATGTATTGTCCCATGGAATGGAGGTCCGTGGTGAAATTCATGGAAGAAGGAAATATCCCCTTATGGTCCTTTCCTTCGGATTCACCAAATAGTTGTTTGTACCATTCGCTGAAATAAAATAGATTTGGTTCGTAGTTTACCATTATCTCTGTAATCTTACCCTGATTATATAAAATGTGTCTAAGGACTGCGTATTGATAGGCCATATTGTGATTTAAACTATCGCTGGACAAATCCTCCATTGCATTGCCTGCACCTTCCATGACCTTATCTATATCTATGCCCGAGACTGCCATGGGCAAAAGTCCTACAGGTGTAAGGACAGAATACCTGCCTCCCACATCGTCGGGAATAACAAAGGTTTCATAGCCCTTTTCATTTGCCAACTCCTTTAATGCCCCTCTGACCCTGTCCGTAGTGCCGTATATCCTCTTGCTTGCACCTTCTGCTCCGTATTTATCTTCCATAAATTCCTTTATTGCTCTAAAGGCTACAGCAGGCTCTAAGGTTGTGCCCGACTTGGATATTACATTTACAGATATATCCCCTTCTATAGTCTCCAACAAATCCTTTAAATATCTAGAGCTAATGTGATGTCCTAAAAAATATATCTTTGGTCCATTTCGCTTTTCCCTTGGCAGCTCGTTATAAAAGCTGTGGTTTAGCATCCCCATGGCTGCCCTAGTACCTAAATAGGAGCCTCCTATGCCTATTACTATGAATACATCAGTATTCTCCCTTATGGCCTTTGCCGCCTCTTTTATCCTTTGATACTCTTTCCTGTCATAAGTTCTCGGCAAATCAACCCAACCTAAAAACTCCTTGCCCAATCCAGTCTTCTGGTGGAGCATATGATGACACTTGCTTACTTCTTCCTGCAAATCGTAGATGTCATTTTCCCCTACAAAATCTAAAGCATTGGTATAATCAAAACTCATTTTCCTCATAATATCCCTCTTTTCTACTGTTTTACAATTCTACCTCCGTGGGTAATCTTTCCTTCTTCAATGCGAAGTTCCCAAAATATGGGGAATCTTTCGCTGATTTCCACCTTTATTATCCCTGGGGCTGCAAAGCAGATTAGCTGAAAATTTAACTTATCTGCTATTTCAAATATGGGATCTAGTACATGCCTGCCTGAAGCTTTGCCAAAGGGATTATCTAATATTAATACGGTAGATGGATTTTCATTTCCTATGTGTTTTTTCCTAAAGCTCATAATCATCATAGTGACAAAGGTGGTGATGGACAACGTCTGTCCCCCGCTACCTTCTGTGGATATGCCTTCCCCTTTGTTTATAGCTTCCCAAGTGGCATAGTGTTCATCTCTAGCCTTTGCATATTTAAATTCGTTATTTTCTGTCATTTTATATACTAAAAGTACTGGATATCTGCCTTGTAGAGCCTTGGAAAATATGGTATTATCCCCCATGAGTTCTTCTACAAGTTTATTGTCCAAATTTTCCAGATTTATATCCTTCCCTAAAACCCTGTTTATGGAGTCCACAAAATGCTCCTCAAGTAAATAGGATATTTCTCCTTCTTCTTTGGGCAATCTCTCCATGCCCCTTAGCTTCACCAGTGGAAATACGTATCCGTTTTCATTTACGTAGTTCATGGAAGATATCATATCCTTTAATGTCTCCACCATTCTAATGACGTAAATAGAAGCCCTGCTTACCCACTGTTTCATAGCTTCCTCTGCCTTTTTCTTGTCCTTGGAAAGACCTATGAGCTCCTTGTTAAAGTGCTCCCTCATACTAGTAAAGGAATCCCTATTATTTTTAAAATTGTCAATATTCACTTCCTTTACTGTAGATATGATTTTATCCCTTAGTTTTTCTTCTCCCAATCCTTGCTCTATTTGGTTTATGAATTTCGCCCTAATTCTCCCCCCTTCGTCAAAGGTCTTATTTATTTCCAATTGGTTGTTCCATAGCTTTTGCTGCCATTCATCCACTATTAAATCCATGTTTTCCAAGAGCCTTTCCCTTAGGATTTTGTCTATCTTCCCTTTGCTAAGGTCCAGCTCAGGTCTATGGCTCAATTTACTAGTATTTATCTCCAGTCTATTGAGTATCTTTCCCTTTTTTTCTAGTTCCGACATACAAAGCCTTATGATTTCATCATTGGATTTTAGATCTATATTTACGCCGTTTATCTCTCGGTCCAGGTCTTGGATGTCCAACAGCCTAGGTGCCCTCTTGTGCTCCTTTAAGATTTGCCTTTCCATGGTGTCCAAGTTTTTCTTGATTACTTTCATCTCGCCCAACAACACGTCTAAATTTGATTTTGTTTTATTCCTCTGATCCGTCTCATATTTTATATCCCTTTCGATTTGGTTAATTATTATCTCTATTTCAATCTTTGGCAAATCTAAATACTTAAATCCTTTCCAGCTTTCGTCAAGGGTATTTAGCTCCGCCATTAGGGCTTCCACTTCCTTATATAAGTATTCTAAGTCCTTTTTCAGTTCTGCTAATTTGGCATTTTTACTGGTTATATCCTTACTTACTGCATCCCTTTCCTCCAAGATTAAGCTAATAATGTCCAAATTCAAGTCAAATTTTGGGCTTAGTGATGTCTTATAATCCTTTTGAATTTCCCCCTTGTAGTCCACATCCTCTACGTAGGCCCTTAAACTTCTTGTCAAATTTTCCATAGAATTCCGAAGTCCGTAGTGTTCATCCCTTAACCTACTAACCCTATATTCTATTTCATCCAAGGTCTCATCCATATGCTCAATATCCCTTATCAAGCCCTTTAGGTCCTGTATGACTCTATTTACTTTTACTTGATTTTCATCTAACTCCTTTAAGTCGTGAATATAGTCCTCTAAGGCATCTATGTCCCCTTCCAAATTTCTAAGGTCCTTGTGGTGATGTGTTAGTTTTGTCTTCTCCTTCTGAATTCGGACAATTGTAAATCCCAATTGTCCGCGAAGTTCCTTTGCCTTTTCTTCGTATTTAAGAATAGAACCTTCCAACTCCCTTAACTCCAAGCCTAAATCCAGTATAATCCCCTTGCTCCTTAGGAGAATAATGCTTTCTCTAGCGGTGTTAATGGATTCTATGTCCTTTAAAATATTGTCCTTTGTCTTCACTATGCTTTCAAATTCCATCTTTAGGGATTCTTTCCAAATCTCATATTTCCCTTTGCCTACTAAATCCTTGGCCTTACCTTGTACTACATAAAAGCCAGTAGGCTCTTTGTTCATCTCACCTCTGATGTAGATTGGCACCATATTGGTTAAAAATATTTCTTCCCCGAGGTTTTTCTCTAGTATATCCCAATCCTTGGCACTGCCCATTACTAAGGAAAAGATAAACCCTAAATGTGTATTTAGTATCTCATCTGCTTCTTCCTGCCCCAGACCTTGCAGGTACTCCAGTCCCGTCTCCACATGTATACCAAGCCTCTGTATTTCTCGTTTCAATTCCAATATATCCCTATTAGGCACAAAGTAATCTTCTGTATTCAAGGAGATTTGAATATTTTTCTCCCAAATGGCATTTTGAATTTCCTCTAGGTTCTTCGACTTTTGTCCTAGAAGCCCCTGCAACTCACTTAAGGAATTGTCATACCATTTACCATCTAAAATACTGCCGTCGTAGGACCTGAAAAGGATTTGAGATACGTCCTTAGCCAATTCCAGCTCTTCCCTTTCCTGTTTTACTATCTTATTTCTTAGTTCTTCAGCTTTCTTTTGTTTCTGTCCAAATACGTATTCTATCTTATCTATTTCTCCTTTTATTTCCACTACCTGGCCTTCTAACTTTTCTATTTCCTCAGCACTTGTAGATATGTTTTTTTCCACAACCCCCTTTGAACTTTGTAAATCCTCCAGTATCCTTTCCGGAAAACTTAAGCTCAAGGCATCGTATTTTCCTCCCAGTTTTTCCTTTTTCTTTTGTAAATTGTCTTTTTTCAGCTCGAAGAGGTTTATTTCATTTTGCAAACTGTCCCTTCTCATTAGATACTTTTTCTTTTTGTTCTTTTCCTCATCTTCTAGGTCCCCCAAGTAATTTAAATATCCCTTATAGTTAATCTCCCCTTGTATCCATTGACTCCTTACCTTACGCCATTCTGACTCCAATTGGTTGTCTAGTTCTTCTGCCCTTTCTCTAGTATCCTGTAGATTTAGGCTCTCTAGGGCGATTTCTCTCTCCGCCTTCTTGTTCTCGATTTCCCTTTCCTTTTCCTTCTTATGCCATAAAACTTTGTTTATTTTATAAAGCTTTAATTCATCAGATTTCTTTGCCAAAAGAAAATCCTTTTCCTCTATTGTGTTTTGAAACTCCTCCCCCTGAGATTGCCTTTGAACGAAGTCGTTTCTAGATTTATTATATTCTAAATTATGCCTTTTGTATTCCAGTTCTCTTTTTTCTTTCAAGGCATCGTCGTATGAAGTGCTCCACTTTTCAATCTCTCCATTAATGTACATTAACTGGTCGTTAATAATATAGTATAGGTCGTTTCCCTCGCCTATTAACCTATTCCGTCGCTCTATGAATCTGGTGCCGCTGTCGGCATTTTCAATTAAGGGACCTATGCTTTGCACCAGTTCCTTGTAGTCTCCTTCCCTTTTTAGCAGTATGGGCAAATCCTTTGTAATAGAAAGATTGCTTTTGAACATCTGAATTAGGCTATTTTCTTCGTCTCCTGAATAATTTCTAATATTCTCCCCAATGGCGGGAATAATCACCTTGTCGAATATGGCTCTGTTGTCGCTGGCCGTGCTGAAGTAATCGCTGATACCGCCTTCGGACTTATTTATTGCCTTTAGAATAAGCCATTCACTTCTATAAATCCCCCTGCTCTGTAAATACCTGTAATAGTCTGAGTCTTTCCTTCTGCCGCTGGATTGGCTATACCTAATGATGTCCCTTTTGTTGTCCCTTAAAAAGTCCTCCAAATCCACTAAATCTATGGCTTCTTTTTTTCTATTGTTGTAAAGGGGTAGATTTTCTATGGTGTAGTGACCGTTCCCGTTGTGCTCATAGGTATAGAGAACGTAAGAAAGCCCAGTATTTTCTTCTTCCTCTGGACCTGTGTTTTTAATTACAGATTTTACAGCAATGCCCGTAATTAAGCGTTTTTCTGGAATAGTGTCCAGTAACCATTCCAATGCTACGTGAAAAGTATTGGGATGCAAATTCATCTTCGTATCGTAAAACATGGATATTACTTGATTTCCATTGTTTTTTCCCCATTTGGTCTCTGGAAGAAGCAGCTGAAATATGAGCTGCAGCATGACTCCTTTTCCCCCATTGTTTTCTAATGTAAATAGGCTATGGTCAGGGGCTTCCCCCTTAGTTAAATCGAAGATTGAGTTTTCGTGTTCTTTTCGCAGCCCATCGTATTTGCAGCCTGTAAGCCTGATCTTAGATAGTTTAGGCATTCTAATCCTCTCCTCTAGTTTCCTTGATTAAATCCATTATCTCAGTATACCTGTCCCCTCCGTGATAGAGGTAATCCAGCCTCTCATATAGCTCCTTCTTTGGAATTATGGTGAATTCACTTTGTAAATTGATAATCAACTTTTCTTGCTCCAAAGGCCTTAGGGCTTCGTTGATAAATCCAATTCTATTGCCAGAAGAAAAACTTAGGCTACCATCCTTATTGACCTTGGAGTGTGACATCTCTACATTCCATAGGTGGTATATCTCCTCTATGGCAATGGCAAAATCTTCGGCAAAGTTTTCCACTTCACTTCGTTTCTTCCACGAATCCAAAGTTTCCGACACCAATTCTTCTAATTTGTAATAAGAGAGGGCAGCATCTTCAATTCTAAAAGAGAAATTACTCTCCCTGTCTATTTCTGCTAAGTACACCGAAATGATAATATTGGCCAAGTGAAAATGCCTTTTCCTTATTAGCCTATTATATCTTTCTTTCATTTGAGTATAAGTGGTGGCAAATATAGAGTTTTCCTTTTCTGAAACTAAATGTAGGTTTTCCCTTGTGCTAAATATATGTAGACCTGCCTCCCTAGCCATGGTAATGACGATTTCCCTAATTTGGCTGTTGTCGCCGTATTCTGCAGCTAACGTATCTGAAAGGGGAAGTATCCTATTGTTCAATAGATAAAAAAACAGTTCACTAGCCAATCTAATTTCCTCAGATGTATAACTCATATCTTTTCACCTCTCGTATATATAGTATATGGGGAGATATACAGCTCCTTCCACATGAAATATTCCTTTGTATCTTCTAATTTTGAATATATCCACATGCCTTCTAATTCCATAAATGCAGGGTCCCTGCGGCACAATAATTCATAAAGCTTTAGCCTCTCATCGCCAATATTTGAATTTCTTCGAAGGGAAACAGGTGAGATAACAAACATCATAAATAAATCTATATTGGCTCTTTGAATAAGCCACTTTTCCCGTTGAACTTGGTCCTTATTGTTGAGGGACAATATATTAAAAGAGCCTGTGTACAGAAGGCTTCTAAATACCTCTTCCCAAAGCTCTAAAATTAAATCCCAGTCAGTCTCCTTAAAACTCCATTTTTCCTCAAGCAACTGTTCTTCCAACACATTACTTTTCCTTCTCTTGAGAACTTTTTGCTCCGCCCAAGCCCAAGGCAAAGGATAGATAAACTCCATCTTCGGGGAGAATAAAGGACCCAGTATAATCTCCAAATCCCCAATGGAATTTAAACCGTTTTTTACAATCTGATTTTGCCATATGTCTTTTTTGAAACTAAAGCGAGAAATATTCCAAAAACTCTCAGGATAATTTACCCTAATTTCCATTTCCAAAGCCAAGTTTTCCATTACATGCTTTGCCAAATTATCGTGGAGAGCCCTAGCCCTTTCCAGTTTTGCAAACATTTCCTCTGCCTCCACTTTTTTATCCTTTGGCAAGGAAGTGTATCTGCTTTTCCAAGAAAACATCTTTTGAAACAGTTCCTGCTCCTCTTCAAACTGTTCCTTGATTTCTACATCGGATTTCCTCCCTCTGATGCTTCTGTCAAAATAAATGTTTTGTGGGTTCCTAATTATATGGTGCCTGTAGTCCCTTTCTCTATTGATTAACGTCCGAACTCTAGCAATTAAACTATCTATACTATTTTGAGCCTTAGATAAATTTCCAGACTTTATAAGCTGCAAGGTATAGAACTGTTCCAAGTCAAATCCGAATTCTTCAAGTATTTCCCGAGTGATAAAGATCATTTCCTGAGATTCCTCTGTCAACATATAGACTGTGGCACCTCCTTGTTCCCAGTGGCTGTGCTCCCTGTCTATGGTGAAATATCTGAAACTATATCCTTCCTTAGACAAAAGGTCTTCGTTGTAAATACCGACTTTAAAGCTCTCCTGCTTTGTGGGATCCCTATACCAAAGAGTACCGTCGACTATTCTCTCTACCATATCCTGCGTACTCTCTAATTTCATATGCTTCAATATAGAGTCTACAATGGCAATCATATCTCCCCTAGTCCTATTGGGATTTTCCCTAAGCTCTCTTTTAAAGATATTTTGGATTAGGAGAAAGCTAATCTCGTGGGAATACTCGTTTAAATCTCCAAGATCCATACCTGCTCCCAACATCCGAATAGGCATTATCTTTTTCATCCTGTTGTGAAATCCCTTCTCTATAATCATGAAATCACCCTTAGCAAGTATTCATAGTTGATCAATTCTTGAGGTATCCTGTACCCTTTGTCCCATATGTCCACCAGTTTATCCCTTTGGAATTTACTCAGTACGCTTTCCATTTCCTCTAAAAAACAATCTAGATATAGGGGGTTTTGCCTTTGATTGCTGGGATAATCCCTATGACAAAGGGATACTAAATCCACATATGCATCACTTTGGAGTCCAATGTCCACATCCTTATACCTCTCCCTTAACCTTGCATATATGCCAAATCCCTCGGAGTCAATGTCTCCAAAGTACAGGACCTTTACCTTAAGCATATCTGCAATTTCTTCCATAAAGGAAAAGGAACTTTCAATCTTTTTCCCCTCTCCGTAGATTAATAGGTCGGGGTGAAACCCGTAAATGGCCTTTCCTTTTTCAGCAATTCTTTTGTATGAGAAGAATGTAGAATGGTTCTCAAGGATAATTACATTTTTAATCTCCTTGGTCCCTCTATTCCAATATATAAACATCTCGCCATATCTCTTCATCTTTAAATCTTCGTGGGACAGCTTTAGCCTTTTCAATATGCCATACTTCCCCTTGAGGCTTTCCTTTCTCTTTGTTAGGAACTTTTCATCATAAAAAAGTTCTAGACTTCTTTCCTCAAGGCTTGCCCATTCTCTCGTATCCCTCAACTTTAAGAATTCGTAGATATTCTCCACATAGGCCCATTCCATTTCCGTCTGATATAAAGGATTATTGATATAGTAAGTCAAATCTAAAAGGTCGGAGTATTTTAGGATTCGAGATTTATCCCAATTGGGCTTTACCCTATCTTCCATCAGCTCCCACTTAAGTTTAAGGGGTGGGTTTAGTCCATTGTAATCCGATGACTTTATCTCCTTTATGACTCCCCTATCCCTAAGGTGAACCAACGACTTTGAAAAGCTAATATATCCCCCTTTTTTCAAGTAATTGCTCTCTCCTTTCAGGATATTTATTACATAGCCTTCCAGATCTAACAAATTAAATCTTTTTCTGTTTTTCTTTCTCAATTCCCCTAGGAATTTCCCCACTACTTTATCCATTTTATCACCTTAAAGCTATTATATATTATTTGTAAGATAATGTTTAGTGGTAATTGACTAAAATATCCAGTTACTATATAATTTACTTATGTATTAGTCGAGGACAGGCTTTGTGCTTTAGCTATATAATAAAATTGGAGGTGCATAATATGATATCGTTGTTTAAGTCAAATGACGGTGAAATTCAGCTTTTGAAGGATAAAATCGACGAATTAAACGGTAAACTTAGTGAAAAGGATGATGAATTTCAAATATTCTTAAATAATCTGCATAAAGAAATGTTGTCGACCATCGAGCAGCACGAAATAGTCAACGATCAGCACGACGTTTTAGGTGATATGGTCAAATCATTATTAAAGGAATTTGACATCGTGAGAAACAGTACTGTAATGACCCATGACGTATCAGAGGATGTCTTGGCAAAGGGTCAGGAACTTATATCCACATCTAGTGAAATGGTGGATATATCCCAAGATGGAAAAGAAGCAGTAGATCAAGTACGGGATTTGATTGATGCCTTAGGGGAGCAATCGAAAAAAACATCCCTCAGTATGAATCAATTGAGCGACAGATCAAAGGAAATAGAGGAAATAGTCACGGTCATAGAAAGCGTATCAGAGCAAACCAATCTATTGGCCTTAAATGCCAGCATCGAATCGGCACGTGCAGGAGAAGCAGGAAGGGGCTTTTCTGTAGTGGCCGATGAAATTCGTAAGCTAGCTGAAAACACAAGGCATAGTACCGTAAATATTACTGAATTGACTAAAACCATACAGCAGGAGGTCTCAGAAGCCTTTGCGGAGAATCAAACCAATATAAAACTGATTGAAGAAGGTTTCGAGAAAATCCACAACACCTCTAATCAAATCAATGTACTCATGGAATTTGTACGAGATGTGCAGATGGAAATAAAAGAATTATTAAAATCCATAGAAGAACAGAAGGTATTAAGCGAGGATGTGCTGAAAAACTTTGCCAAAACGACAGAAATGTTTGACAAGGCCAGCGATGCCCTAGTAAATCACATAGAAGAAGCGGAAGTTGTAAGTCAAAAGTTGCTAAAGACATTAGATATGGTAAAAAAATAATTGAGTCTTTGTATTCATATATAATCGTCGATAAATAGGGTATAATGTAATTAATACTGGAAGGAGGAGAATATATGAGCCTATTGACACTAGAATATATTACCCACAAAATTGAGGATGTGAAGGCCATACCTGAAATTATAACGAGAATTATTGGCCTGACAGATAATCCAGACTCCACAGTAACAGACGTAGAAAAATTAGTTTTACGTGATCAAGCCTTGACGAGTAAAATTCTCCGCCTTGCAAACTCCGCCTATTATGGATACGCAAGACGAATATCTACTATTTCTGAAGCTACTGTACTCCTTGGATTTCAAGCGATTAAGGGAATTGCCTTAGCATCAATGGCAAAAGACTATATGTCAGGTGAGTTTAAGGGATATTCTTTAGAAGAAAAACAGCTTTGGAACCAATCACAAACCTGTGCAATTATATCTAGATATATCGCAAGGGAACTAAAATATCCAAATCCCGAAGAAGCCTATATCGCTGGACTTTTAAGAGATATAGGAAAGACAATATTAAATGAACATATGGAAAGTGAATTTAAGGAGGTACTATCTAAGGTCAGCAGCGAAGGAGTTACATTTCTCGACGCGGAAAACGAAATATTTGGATACGACCACGCTGAAATAGGTGGAATTGTGGCAGAAAAGTGGAATTTACCTGCAGTTTTAATAGATGCCATTAAGTACCACCATACTCCAGACTTATCGAATATAAACCCCGTTTTGGTCTCCATAGTACATATTGCAGATGCAATGACCATGATGATGGGGGTGGGAATTGGCCTAGACGGTCTTAGCTACAACTTCTCCGAAACTGCCCTGAATACTTTGGGCCTTGACGAAATGGAAGTACAGAATATTATATCCGCTGTGTCGGATTTGATTAAGGATACAGATAGTTTTTAAGGACAAGGGGAACCTTGTCCTTATCTTATCCCTTTTATTTCATTGACAGCTTCCATTGTCTACCTAATTTTAATATTAATCCTTCCTATACTTTTGCTTTTTTGGCCAAATCCAAGTGCTTAAGTTGTTATGAATAACTATATAGGATATAATATAAATATCAATTTATAAAATGATGTTTAATTGAATCATTTATTTACAATAAGGAGGAAGTTAAATGCTTACCTATATCAGAGGTGACTTGTTCAGTAGTCCAGCACAAGTTTTAGTGAATACGGTGAATACAGTTGGAGTTATGGGGAAGGGTATAGCTCTAGAGTTTAAAAAAAGATATCCCGAAATGTTCAACCTATATCAAAGTAAATGCGATGATAAATCTTTTGGTATTGGTAAACTCTTATTGTGGAAAAAAGATGAAAAGTGGATTCTACTTTTCCCAACAAAAAAACATTGGCGCTCACCTTCTAAAATCGCAGATATAGAGCAAGGGTTAGAAAAATTTGTGCAATCCTACGAAAAATTAGGGATTGAATCTATTGCATTCCCGAAGCTAGGATGTGGCAATGGTGGTTTAGATTGGGAAGAAGTTAGACCCTTAATGGAAAAATATTTAAAGAATCTTCCAATTCATGTTTATATATATTTAGATAATTACAAACCATCAACACCTGAACATAAAAAAACATTAGAAATTGAAAAGTGGTTAAGAAATAATACTGAATCAATTGGATTTAACTTTTTAAAAGAAGAACTACAAAAAACTATTAACGAAAACAATAATCATTTAATAAATGGTAGTTTATTAAAGCATGTATCTTGGCAGGATGACAGTATCCATTTAGTCAGTGATGATGAAATAATCATACCAGAAGAAGACTTATTTGATTTTTGGAATTACATTAGAAATGTAGGGATTATCGATATAAACAGCTTACCCGAAAGGTTTGCAAGATATAGTCTCATAATGTTAGACATACTAAAACGGCTAAATTATGTGCAACCCATTATAATAACGAATAATGGAATCAATTCCATCAAAACTAGTAATGGATATCAGTATACGAGTTCATAGGACGGTGAAATTTGATGATGAGTTATAGAAAAATAATTGAGGGGGAAAGGGCAAAGCTTAATAAAAGTATTAATTGGTGGCCATTATATTTATATCATTTTACAGATGTGCACAATGCAATCAGTATTATTGATAAAGAATATATCTTTGGTAGAAAGTTGGCGAGTGATGAAAATCTAATGACTTCTGATAATGCTAGTTCAAATGTAATAGAGATTACAGATGAAATGGTGTTAAGATATGCAAGATTATATATGCGCCCTAAGACTCCGACCCAATTTCATAACGAAGGATATAAACCAGAAGCTATCAGAGACCAAGGAATCAATGCTAATTGCCCGGTACCAGTTTTCTTTTTTTTAGATGCAGAAAAAGTTTTATCATTAGATGGAGTCCAATTTGTTGAAAAGGGTTTAGCTGGTCATCATATTGATAATTCGTTATTATTAAGTGGAGAAGAACAATTTTCTAAGTTGAATTTTGAAAAAATATTTCATAATGGATCATTTCCACCTGGAAGTGATATTAAACAATTTAGACATACTGAAGTAATTAGACAAGACGGCATTCCAATTTCAAATCTTATCAGGGGAATTGCCTGTAGAAGTATTGCTGAAAAGCAAACCTTATTATATATGTTGAAAAAAACTTCAAATGAAAAATATAATAAATATAAAAATATAATAAGTTATAAGCCAGAGATAGATATATTTTATAATAATGGAATATTTATTAGAAAGGTAGGGTTTATCGATGGAACACTTTATCTAGAACTAAATGATAGCAATAATAGATATAATCGATTTTCTAATAATAGAATAGATGTAGACATTCAAATTCATATCACCTGGTTAGGGAATAATTTAGAGGTTTTAGGTAGATCTTCTGGTTCAGCAACTATTGATTATAGAGAAGTTTTAAGAATAAGCTTTACGCCAAAAACAAAGATTAATAAAAATTATGCATTATTAGATGTACGATTTGATAATTATTTGATGTATAATAATATAATTCAAATAAGGGAATTTGAAATAATATAGTTTAACTATATCTTTATATATAAATTTAAGTTATTAGCTTACCTAAATTATTTACACACCCAATTATCTACTTAGCTATGCATTTACCATAGCCAAATATAGGCCTTTTCCGCCAATGCTATAGCTGCTGGAGAAAAATCCTCTGTAGGCATTGATGACATCTACGATGAATAAAATTTAGTTAGACCTATAGGTTTTATTGCCCATAGGTCTATCACACTTATAATATATATCTGAAGAATGTCTCATTCCATATTACCTGCTATGTCCTTTACTTCCTCTAGACTTAGGTCTGTATATTTTGCCACTAATTCTATATCTAGACCATCTGCTAGAAGTTTTTTTGCCAATTCCTGGTCTCTTTGTTTTTTGCCTTCCTCTATACCTATTACTTTGCCTTCTTCCATGCCTATTACTTTGCCTTCTTTTTTGCCTTCTTCTTTTCCCTCTTCTCTTCCTTGTCTTCTTGCATATTTTAATTTGGATACCATATCTAATCTAGCTTTTTCTCTTGCTCTATAGGCTTCTCTCATCTTTTCATCTGCAGATATTTCTTGCAGCTTATTTATTGCTCTAGCCATGACCTCACTCCTTGAAAATTAAACCCAACATGGGGTCTAAAGTTCTCATTCTTTACCTCCAAAGTTTATTTATCCTTCTACTTATATAATACCATAAAATTTCGTGCGTGAGGAGGCGGCGGTTCACAGTCCTAAAGGGTGCAGGTATTTAGCCCCCCAGGCTACAAATAATCTTTGTACCCCCGGATGCCCCCTTTGGTTTAAACTAATACCTATTCTTCATAAATGACTAATAGGTATGCTTGATATCTTTAGTAACTACTTGGATACTATAGTCAACTCTAGGTCTAGTCCATCTAATATCTTTATAAAGGTATCCATCTTAGGAATATGCTTCTCTAATTCCAATCTTGATATTGCCTGTTGAGATACACCTACTAACTCCGCTAATTCCTTCTGTGTTATATCCTTTGCCTTTCTTGCTTCCACAAGCTTTTCAATCAATTTATATTCCTGCCTTATTTTCTTATATTCAGAGTCAAATTCTTTATCCATTCTTTCTTCTTCCACAGCTGACTTAACATCAATCCTCTTAAATGCCATAGGTATCTCTCCCTTCTTTATAATAAAATCTCCTTAGCTCTGTTTCTCGCCTTATCTAATTCATATTTCTCTGCCTTACCTTTTTGCTTTTTACAAGCATGTAAAAGATATAAACTTTCTTCATCTAATAGAACATAAAATATCCTGTTGTGCCTTCTAAATTTTATCTCCCAAATCTTCCCCTCTATTTGTCTTGTATTCAAATTATCAAAATATACTGCTCCCTGTGTTTCAAGCATTTCTAAAATAAAATATCCTTCTGCCTTTTCAGACTTTGGTAAATTATCAAGATATACTTTAATTAAATCCTTACCTCCAGAAGTAAAGTATGAGTGTATCTTCATTAATATTATTCTCCCTAAAACATTTTTTGATATACGGTGGTTGTTAATATTATTATACACCATATTTGATGTATTGTCACTAAAGTTAATAAATATTATTTGAATGAAAAAGACCCTAGTAAAGAATCTTAGACTTTTATATCGATATTTCCACCTAAATGTGTATTTACTGACTTTTCCATTATCTCTGTACTGATTTCCATGATTTGAGTCATCTGTGCAGATTGTAGCTCTGCCATATCCATTGCCATTTTTAAAACAGAAACTCCTGCTTGAGTTGATGCACTGCCCTGATTCATAACTACTGACAAGCCCGCTACATCCATAGAATTGGCCTCCCTTATTTGTTGTTACCCCGACATTAGAAAGCTAAACTGACAAGTTGTAGATAGTTTTTATATTGGGTTGAGTATTGCCTTCATATTAGACCACCTATGCCTATTTTCAGACCAACTAGTGCCTAGTATTAGGCCAGCTAGTGCCCGATACTAGACCAAACTATGGCAGGCCTGAGATTGTGGCCTGCCACAGCAATTTATATTCTATCAGGCTTCCTTACCCT
>Ga0265293_10000773_pt1 | contig 73384 bp, 70 predicted proteins | sample Munlanlewell138R_FD_192505 | JGI IMG/M metagenome (GOLD analysis project Ga0265293, IMG submission 192505) | Leachate microbial communities from a municipal landfill in Southern Ontario, Canada - Leachate well 138R | ecosystem: Engineered > Solid waste > Landfill > Unclassified | place: Canada... | reverse complement strand
GCTCAAAGCCGTCGCGGCTCGTTTCCCGTTGCTGGCCGCCGTGCGCGCCGGCGCCGATCCCGGCGTTGTGGACCAGCACGTCCAGCCGGGGCTGCTCGGCGGCGATCTGCTCGGCGAAGCGGGCGACCTCCTGCAACGAGGCAAGATCGGCGTTGGCGTATCGTAAGCGCTCGTTGCCCGTTGCCCGGCGGATTTCGACGAGGGTTGCCTCCCCTTTTTCCGGGTTGCGCCCGTGCAGCAGAACGACGGCCCCCCGTGCGGCGAGGTCTTCGGCGACGCGCCGGCCGAGACCGTCGGTGGCGCCGGTGAGAAGAATAACTTTTTCCCCAAGCTTGGCCATTGAACATCCCTTTCTTTGCGCTTCCTTCCAGTCTAACCGCCGTTTCCTGGCCGGCAAGGGGAGGGCGGCCGCGCCGGCGGACCGTCGTCCTGTTCGCCGGCAGCGAAATCTTTTAAACTGAGTGGGGAGGCGGAGATGAAAAAGTTTGCTGCGGGATTTATTTGGGCTCTATGGATGATCCTTTTGGCCGCCGGCGATCTTTTCGCCATGCGCTGCGGCAACCAGCTGGTGCATATCGGCGATGGAAAATTCGACGTTCTGGAAAAGTGCGGCGAACCCGTGCTCCGGGAAGAGCGGGAGGAGGAGCGGTATTTTCGGATCTTTCGGGAGGGCGGCTTTTTCGAAGTGCTTCAGGAGGTAACGGTCGAGGAGTGGACGTACAATCTTGGCCCGAACATGTTCATTCGCGTTTTGCGTTTCGAGAACGGACGCCTGCACAGCATCGAAATAGGTGAATACGGCTATTGACGACGGGAGAATTCGATTGACGCATGCGATGCGGTGACGGTATTTCTTGCGGCCATACCGGGAAATCAATCCTATTTACCTTGGGGCGCAAATCTCGCGCCCCGCGAAGGATCTCCAATGCGTCCAAACAAAAAATCGGCAAATCGCTTTCAGCCCCGGGGGGGATTGACCCTGCTGCACGAGGATCGCGATGTGCTGGTGGTGAACAAGCCGGCCGGCCTGCTGACCATCGGAACCGAGCGGGATAAAACCCGCACGGCCCACTCTTTTCTCAACGATTATGTGCGCAAAGGGGATCCGCGGTCGCGGCAGCGGGTTTTCATCGTCCATCGCCTGGATCGCGATACCTCCGGCGTCCTGGTTTTCGCCAGGAGCGAGGCCGCCAAACTTTTTCTGCAACAGAACTGGGAAGAGGCGCAGAAGCGCTATCTCGCCGTCGTACACGGCACGCTGTGCGCAAAGGAAGGGGCGATTATCTCCTTTTTGCTGGAGAACAGCGCGCACAATGTTTATTCCACCACAGAGGCCGGGCTGGGTAAGCTGTCGCGCACCGACTATCGCGTGCTGCGCGAGGTGCGGGGGCTGAGCCTGCTGGAAATCGAGCTGCTGTCCGGCCGCAAGCATCAGATTCGGGTGCATTGCGCCGAGCAGGGGCACCCGGTGCTCGGCGACCGGAAATATGGGCGGGAGGACGGCGCGAAACACCTCTTTCTGCATGCGCGGGTGCTGGCCTTTGTGCACCCGTTTTCGCGGCAACGGCTGGAATTTACGGCGCCGCCGCCGGAATATTTCAGCCGTCTGGTCGGACCGATCCAGGGCGCGGGAGGGCCTTCGCGGTTAAGCCATGCGGCAGACGGTCGATAAGGGCGGCGGCCCTCCTTATTCTCGTTCGTCGACGGACGCCGAGCGTCGCAACTCTCTTTCCTGAAAATCCGTCAGCGGCCCCTGGACGGCCAGCATGCCGACGGAAGTCGTTGCGGCCAGGGCGAGGAAGGCGAGTCCCATGGCGATCCGTCTGACCGGTGTCACCGCGTAATAACGGGCCTTTTCGGTCTTGCCCTGTTTCGCCGTGGACCAGATCTGCAGGCTGCCCATGATGACAATCAGGGCGATGATCGGCGACCAGGTCAGCCAGAAAAGACCGATCGCCCCCGCCAGGCCGACGATCCACAGCTTGGGGCTGATGACACCGAGGATGCGCCCGCCGTCCAGGGGTGAGATCGGCAGGAGATTGAACAGGTTGAGAAGAAATCCGGTCGAAGCCAAAGCGTACCAGAAGGGGTTGCCGGTGGCGACGCCGACCAGGGCGCAAACCATCGCCCCCAGGGTGCCCAGCAGCGGCCCGCCGTAGGCGGCCACCGCTTCGCCGAAGGCGTTGTCGGGAAGCTGTTTCATGCCGATGAACGCGCCGAAAAAGGGGATGAACATCGGTGCCGTTGCCCGGATTCCCTGCATGCGCAAGGCGATGACGTGCCCCATTTCATGGATGAAGAGAAGGGCGACGAAGCCGGCGGCGAAAGACCATCCCCAGAACAGAGCGTAAGCCCAGATGCTGATCAGCATGGTGATGAAGGTCTTGAACTTGCCGACCTGCAGCAGCATGGGGATGTATTTCAGTTTCCCGAACACAAACATGAGCAGCAGGCCGAGGGCGCCGAATCGGCGCAGAAAGCTTTTCTTCTCCGGTTGGGCTGATGCTTCCCCGGACGGGAAGGTCGTCTGCTGGCCGAAGGGAAGCTGCTCCGCGCCGGGACAAGTGGCGGGGGTGGCCGGCATCGGAACCAGAGGCGCTTCGGTTGTGCTTTCCTGCACGGTGTCTCGCATGTTTCTCCTGTTTCGGGCGATCCGCGGATTTCGGGGACGTTTTTTTACTCGCAGTAGCATTCGCGCGCCGGCACATCCTCGTCCGCCGCCATCGGCGGCAGTTTCTCGCCGAGTCGGGCCAGCAGCTTGAGAAAATTCATCGTCAGGTCGGGATTGAGCTGGGTGCCGGCAATCTCCAGCATCAGGCCGCTGGCTTTGGCAAAATCCCATGGATCCTTGTACACCCGGCGGGTGCGCAGGGCGTCGAAGGTATCGGAAATCATCGTCATCTGACTGGCCAGGTTCAACCGCCAGCCTGGCGGCGTCGGCGGGTAGCCTTGCAGATTGTAGCGCATGTGATGCTCGAAGGCGGCAATAACCGCCAGGGTCGGTATCCCTTCCTGATTCATCAGATATTGGGCGCCGGTGGAAGGATGGGACCTCATGATAATCCATTCCTCCTCCGTCAATTTTCCCGGCCGGTTGAGAATTTTACGGTCGACAAAGAGCTTGCCGGCATCGTGCAGCATCCCGGCGATGCCAAGGTCGTGCAGCAACTGGCCGTCGATGCCGAGCGACATCCCCTGGGCCATGTTGAGAATGCCGACATTGATCGAGTGGGTAAAGGTGTAATCGTCGAAGCGGCGCAGCGGCGCCAACGCCAGCAGCGGATTCGCCTCGCGCTGGAAAGCCGTTACAAACCCCTTCACGATCGACACCAGGTTGTGGACATCGATTTTGTCCTGCGCGCCGATGGCGCCGAACAACGCCTGCAGATCGTCGAGCTGCTCCGGGCTCAAATCCTCGAAACTTGCGATCTGCGCTTCCTGCTCCTCGGTCGGCGGCACCTCCACGCTGCCCACCTGCACCCTGGAACCGGGGACTTTCAGGGCGGCAAGGTCCTCCTGTCCGGCGGCGCAGCGAATCAACTGACGCAGATCGGCCGCTTCGACCCCGGGGAGAAAACGGATATGCCCGATCTCCAGGTCGGCAAAAATTCGGGCGATCCGGCGGATTTGCGGATTGCGCTCCAGCGGCTTGCCGGCGAAAAGAATGTCCTCCCTGGTGAAGATCAGGCTCAGCTCGGACCGGTGCGCCAGGTAGCGTTGCAGGGGGTCGAGAATGCCGGGAATGGCAGCAAGCACCTGCGGATGGTCCGGTGCGTAAAGGGAAGCGCTGGTCAGCGCCCGCAGCAGATGCCCGAGGAGAAGTTGAACCCTTCTGACCTGTTGTGCGTCGTTGTTGCTCATCTCTCCCCTTCCGTTAGTTTTTTCAACTGCAATCGGGCCACTTGCGCGACCTTGGCCGATCCGTTCCCGACGAGTTCCCGCAGCAGCTTGGCGGCTGGTTCGGTCGGGTATTTACCGAGGGAGCCGACGATTTCGAGTTTCAACTGCTCGTGCGGGGACGCACGCAGCCGATCGTGGGAAGCGAGAATCTGGGCAAAAACAGGCAATGCCTCCGGCGGAGCATGGACGGCCAGTGCACGGACCGCTGCCCGCCGCAGCTCCAGACGGTAGTCGAAGAGGGAAGATTTTTGCACCGTTTCGAGAAGCCTGGCGATGACCTGCGGATCGTTCGCTTGCGCCGCCAGCGTTACCGCCCTGATCGCCTCCGTCTCCTCTTTCGCCTCGAAGCCGCGCAGCAAGTGACCGACGGCAGCGTCATCTCGAAACAGCAGACAGGCGCCGAGCGCCTCCTGGCGGACTTTGGCGTGGTTGTGGGTGAGATAGCGCCGGATTTCCGGAAGAACGGTAGGGTCGCCGATTTCGCGCAGGAGAAAAAGCATGTTGCGGGTCACGTACCAGCGCTCGTCGGTCAGCCAGCGGATCGCCTCCCCAATGCAGGGCGGGCCGATCTGCTTGAGGAGCCGCAGGTAAACAAGGCGTATCGACCGGTTCGGCTCCTGGTTCAGCCGCGCAAAGAGCGGCACGATAAACGGCTCTTTCAGGTAAAGAATCAGTGTGGCAAGTTCCTCAAGCTTTTCTCGGCCGAGGCGGTTGACGGCATCGAGGGCGGCATCGATAAAGGCGGCGGAAGATGCGTGCTCGACCAGTGCAACGTGGGCGCTCTCCGCCGTGGGGTCGGTGGCGGCAATGGTTTGCAGCAGCTCAGTGATTTTGCCGAAGTTTTCGGTGGTCAGATAAAAATCGACGGTGTTGCGCAGGTTGCCGCACATGCCGGTGAGATGCTGCGCATCCGGCGTCTCCTGGAAGATCCGCAGCAGGACCTGTCCGAGGTGATCTTCGACCGCGGCCGGTTCGAGGCTCTGCTTGAGCTGATCGAGTTCCACCTCCGTTCCCGCCGGTAGATGATCTTCCCGCACCACGCGCAGCAATGCGTCCTGGTAACGTTCGGGAACATAATCGGCAAAGCCGTCGGCGCGGAAGAGATCGGCAAGCATGCTGCTGTCCGGACCTTGTCCGGACCCATGGGTTACCGCGCCTTCCGTATCCAGGCCGCGATTGGCGGCCAGTTTCCCGAGAAGGCGCAAAATGACCGGCGGGGTGTAATTTTCCTCGATGGCGGCGTTTTTGAAGGCATCGAGGATGCACTCATCCGACAACGTGCTGGCGAAGTCCTCGGCCAGATCGATATCCAGATTCAAATTGAAAACATTGGTCAGAAAAAGGATGCGCAGATCGGGGGGCAGTTCGTTGATGAAAGTGGTCAGATTGCGCACGGTGGCATCGCGGTAAGTGCGCACCTTCTCGTGCTTGAGCGAAAGCAAAAACCGACCGGCATGGCGGGCAAAAGCGGTTTTTTCCTCTTCCGTTCTGTTTTGCAAAGCCGCGCCGGCCGCCGCGGCCATGGCGGCCGGGGAGTGGTCGGCCCCCTCGGCGTCGGCATCGGCAAGATGCAGGCCGTGGGCGATGGCCAGGGCGTATTTCTCCCAAAGGACCGTCGTCGCGGGCAGGGGCTCGACCTCGCTTGCGGCGTCCTTCAGCTCGAAATAATCCTCGCTCATTTCGCCGACGACCAGGCCCGTCACCTTGCGCGAGCGCAAACAGACGGGCATGCCGCCTTCATCCCAGGTTTCCGAAGGTTTGCGGTTGACCAGTTTGAGAAAGGAATGGATGGCCTGCGGAGCCACCTCCGGCGTGATGGTCAGGGAGGCAATCCCGTGCTGAAAGAGCAGGTTGGCGAATTTTTCGAGATTGCGGTTTGTCCGGTCGATAAATGTATCGGCAAAAAGAAAACCGTGCCGGGCCACGGAAAAGGTAAGGGTTTGCCTGGCGGCGAAGATTTGCTCCAGGAAGGTAAAAAGACGCGACGTGGCGAGAACGGTATTGGCCCCGGTTTCCCCGACGAGGCGCAAATGGCTTTGCAGCAGGACCAGGGTATTGAGGATGTTGCGCAAAACTGTGAAATCCTGCGCGAGGGTGGCGGGCTGTTCTGCGGCATTCTGCAATGTTTGCTCGTCTCCTTCGTTTTTTCCGTCAAAGCGTGCCGTCTGTCCGGTGGAAATTCGCCCCATTTTACGTGGCCGACTTTAAAAGTCCAACCAAAACCCAACTGTCGCCACCGGTGCAATGAAGAGGCGGCGCGAAAAAAACAATGCAGGCAACAACTTTGCGGCATTTTCGTCGGGAGAGTATAATGGAATTTACACGGAGACAGGATGCTGCTTCGATAGAAACACCGTCCACAGCAAAGGAGACGTGTATGAAACAAACAGACTTCGAAGGAATGTGCGAACTGGCCAGGGAAGGCCGGTTAACGTGGGTGGAAAACAACAATACGCACGAAGCGGGTCGGGTGATTTCATGCAGCGGCGAACTGATCGAGGTGGAGGTGGCCGATCATCGCGCAACATGGGACCTGCACGATTGCCGGGAACTGACCCATGGCTACAAGGTGAACTACGAAGAGGTCAAAAAACATCCGAAGGAATTCGATACGCACCTCGACTGATGGATACACCCGCCGCGAAACGAACAGGCTCTTCCGCTTGAAGAGCCTGTTCGTTTCGCAATAACACCTGCCGCCACTCACTATTTCAGAGGGGACGGAAGCGGGTTGAAGCCGCAACCGCCCCATGGTATTCTGTCGCCCGACGGTCAACGTTCCCGATACTGCCCCTGAATCAATTCATCTCCAGCCTGTGGCAAGTCTGGTTTTTTTATTGCCGACCGTGCATTCGCGAATTTCCCCAGTTCCCCTGAAAAAGGATCGTTATGGCACGGCTGCTGGCTAATCCCGAAACCTTGCGCAAACCGCAGGAGGAGCAGTTCCGGTTGGCACAATGGGTCGACACCGCACCCTTTGAGGACCTGATCGGACTACGAATCGAAATGGCGGAAGGGGGCAAGGCGGTGTTGTCGTTGCCGTTTACCGTTAAACTGGCGCAGGGGGGAGGCGTTATGCACGGTGGCGCTCTAGTCACCCTGGCCGATACGGCGGTGGCGATGGCGATTAAAACCATCCTGCCGCAGGGGACGGTTTTCGCCACCACCGAACTGAATACAAAGTTTCTCGCCCCGGTGCGGGAGGGGCGCCTGACGGCGACGGCTACCATTCGCGGCCCGCAGGGGCGCACCTTTCATGGTGAGGCGTTTGTCGCCGATGCAGAAGGGCGGGAAGTGGCGCACTTCGCCTCCATTTTCCGGGTGGCGCGCGGCCAAGGGTACGAGGATTGAAACGGCAGGATTTTATCGCCCTGGTGGAGCGGGCGATCGCCGCCATTCCGGCGCCGTTCTTGGCGCGGGTGGAAAACCTCTCTTTTCAGGTCGAAGATTGGGCCGACGCGGAAACGCTGGAGGAGGTCGGCTTCGACGACCCCCGCGATCTGCTCGGCTATTATCGCGGCTGGCCCCTCGACGAGCGCGGTCACGACTACGGCCAGTGCCTGCCCGACGTCATCACCATCTATAAGGGGGCGGTCGAATGCTGCCACCGCGAAACCGGCGATCCGCTGTTCAAAATTATCGGCGAAACAATCATCCACGAACTGGCCCATTATTTCGGTTTCAGTGAAGAGCAAATGGATGAAATCGAAGAGTTGTGGGCCAGCGGCGCCGGCCGGGAAGAACAATGAGCAAACCTGCCGCCTTGACATTTCGCCGAGCAGGGGGTATTTGAGTCAAACGCCATTAAAGAAAGGTTTTTTGCATGCGCTTTCTGCTTGTCCTCTTGATTTGTCTGCTGCTGGCCCCCGCCGCTTTGGTTGTGGCCGCTGAATCGCCCGACGTGGCTGTCGAGGTGGGCAAAACCGCTCCGGATTTTACCCTCAAAGACCTTCAGGGCAAACCGGTGCGCCTGGTCGATTTGCGCGGCAAGGTCGTCTTTCTCAATTTCTGGGCCAGCTGGTGTCCCCCTTGTCGCGCGGAAATGCCGGCCATGCAGCGGTTGAATGAGGTCATGGGCAGCAAAGATTTCGTCATGCTGGCGATCAATGGCGAAGATGTGGCAGCGGTCGAGACGTTTTTGGGCAAGAACCAACACTCCTTTACCATTTTGCTCGACAGCAAAGGAAAAGTGCAGGATGACTATAAAGTCTACCGGCTTCCCGAGACTTTCCTCATCGACAAGGAAGGAAAAATAGTCAACCGTTATCTGGGTGCCCGCGACTGGTCCGCAGTCGAGTTTCTGAAATATATTTCCTCTCTGATCGGCGAATAAGAACGTGACCGAGGGCGCAGATATTACACTGTGGATCGCCTTTACGGCCGGTATCCTCTCTTTTTTCTCCCCTTGTGTTCTGCCGCTGATTCCTTCTTACGTCACCTATATCTCCGGATTGACCTTCGGTGAGTTGAAGGAGGCGCGTGCCACCTGGCGGATGCGCTGGACCGTTCTGGTGCACTGCCTGATCTTCATCGCTGGATTTTCGGTGGTTTTCATCAGCCTCGGCGCCCTGGCGGGGCTTGCTTCCTTCTCCTTTCAGCAGCATCTGCGGGAGAGTCTCGGCTGGATTCAGAAGATTGGCGGCGTGCTGATCTTTCTCTTCGGTTTGCACCTCAGCGGCATCTTCCATTTTGGCGTGCTCCTCGGCGAAAAACGCGTTCATCTCCAGAAAAAACCCGCCGGTTTTATTGGCACCTTTGTGGTGGGGGTCGCCTTTGCCGCCGGTTGGACCCCCTGCATCGGCCCGATCCTCGGCGCCATCCTCACCTTGGCCGCCGGCAGTAGTGGCGGCGTCGGCCGGGGGGTTGCCCTGCTCACGACCTATTCGGCCGGTTTGGGCATCCCTTTTCTCATCTCCGGCGTACTGTTCCACTGGTTTTTGACTTTCTTCAATCGTTTTCGCATATACATCCGCCTGGTCGAGATCCTCACCGGCCTGCTGCTGATGGTGGTTGGCGTCATGCTCTTTTTCGACCTCTTCGGTCGCCTGGCCGGCTATCTTTACCAGTACATTCCGGTGCAGGGGTGATCCTGGATTTCGGAATTGACAAAACCATCCCGGCAACCCCGCCTTGAAATCAGTAAGATAATCATCAAATGAACATTCTCATCGATGCTCCCTTTCGCACCCGAAAGGAGCATCACCATGAGCAGGCCAAGCGTGTTGGCCGAGGAATTCAGTGCCGAAAGAAGGGATATGGCATGCGCCGGCCCCGGCGGAATGGAGCGGCGGCTTTTGAATCATAGACATTTTCCCCTTGACTGCGGCCGGGGCGACTGCTATTCATGATAATCATTTTCAAAAAAAGGGCGCAGATGCCGGCTACCCGTAAGATCTTTAAAGATTTCATCGCCCGCAAGGGGCTGAAGTCGACCCAGCAACGGGACATCATCCTGGATGAATTCCTCTGCTCCGGGAGCCATTTGTCGACGGAAGAACTCTATCTGCGCATCCGGCGCAAGCACCCGAACATCGGCTACGCCACCGTTTACCGCACCCTGAAGCTGTTTGCCGAGTGTGGCATCGCCGAGGAGAGGCATTTCGGCGATGGCCAGGCCCGCTACGAATCGACTTCCGGGGAGGAGCATCACGATCATCTGATTTGCACCGGCTGTGGCGCCATTCTGGAATTCGAAGATCCCGGTATCGAAGAATTGCAGCAGAAAGTCGCGGCGGCACACGGCTTCCGCATCGAGCGCCATCGACTCGAAATATACGGTTTGTGCCGAAAATGCGAGGGTGCGGAAGGGCGGGCCCGCTCTTCCGACGCTTCCGCATAGGATTGAATCAAGCATCGGATTGCCCGCTGCAGCTGTTATCTTTTCTGGATTGAAAATGATTATCAATGTTAAGCAAGACCCCATAGAATTCGTTCCGCCGGCCGTTGCCAGCCTGCCCGAGCCGAAGATTTTACTGGTTGGCAATCCGAACGTCGGCAAGAGCGTGCTGTTCAACGCTTTGACCGGTGCTTACACCACCGTCTCCAACTATCCCGGAACCTCGGTGGAGGTGTCCCGCGGCCACTGCGAAATCGCCGGGGTGCGCCATGAGGTTCTCGATACGCCGGGGATGTATTCCCTGCTGCCGATTACCGAGGAAGAGCGGGTGGCGCGGGCGATTCTGCTGCGGGAAAGGCCGCATGTCGTGCTGCACGTCATCGATGCCCGCAACCTGGAACGCATGCTGCCGATGACCCTGCAGTTGATCGAAGCCGGCCTGCCGGTCATTCTGGTGGTGAATATCCTCGATGAGGCCGAGCGGCTGGGCATGCGCATCGATCTGCCCCTGCTGCGGGAGAAACTCGGCATTCCGGTCCTTGGCACGATCATGGCCCGTCGTCGGGGGCTGGCCGAGGTCAATGCGGCGATTGCTTCTTTTGATCGGCGTCCGGCCACTTTCGCCTACGCCGCCGACCTGGAGGGGGATATTGCCAAGATCGTCCACCGGCTGCATGGCGACTACCTTCTCGACCGGCGGGCCATGGCGCTGCTATTGTTGCAGAGGGACGATGAAATCGGCGCCTTGGTGCGGCAAGAGGAAGTGGATTTCGCAGCGGTGGAGCAGGCGGTGAACGAGACGGTCTTCGAACGCCGCAGCGACCTGCATTTGCGCATCAGCCTGGAGCGCCGGCGAGTGGTCAAGGGGGTGCTCGAGGGGGTGGTGAGCCAGCCGGAGCGCCACATCCGCACCTTCGGCGAACGCCTATCCGATTGGATGATCAATCCCTGGACCGGCTTTCCCATCCTGCTGATCTCTCTTTATTTCGGCCTCTACCAATTTGTCGGCGGCTTCGGCGCCGGCACCGTGGTCGATTTTCTTGAAGGGACGCTGTTCGAGGGGTTCGTCAACCCTTGGCTGATCGCCCTCGCCGACCGTCACATCGCCTGGAACTGGCTGCACGAACTGCTGGTCGGCGAATATGGAATTTTCACTCTGGCGGTGCGCTACGCGGTGGCGCTGGTGCTGCCCATCGTCGGCACCTTCTTTCTCGCCTTCTCGATCATCGAAGACACCGGCTATTTTCCGCGCCTGGCGCTGCTGGTGGATCGCATTTTCAAAAGGATCGGCCTCAATGGGCGGGCGGTCATCCCCATCGTTCTCGGCTTCGGCTGCGACACCATGGCCACCGTGGTCACCCGCACCCTCGAATCCGTGCGCGAGCGGATCATCGCCACCGTCCTGCTCGCTTTGGCCATCCCCTGCAGCGCGCAACTGGGCGTCATCCTCGGGCTGCTCGCCGGCACCCCGGGGACGCTGCTGGTATGGACGGTCTGCATCGTGCTGATTTTCCTGCTCATCGGTTTTCTCGCGGCGCGCCTGGTTCCCGGCGAAAAGCCGATGTTTTATATGGAAATTCCGCCCTTGCGGCTGCCCCAGCTGCGCAATGTGCTGGTAAAAACCCTGACCCGCATGCAGTGGTATTTCCTCGAAATTTTTCCGCTGTTCATCATCGCCTCGGTGCTGCTCTGGGCCGGCAAGCTGACCGGCGCCCTGGAGGCGCTGGTGCGCGGGATGACGCCGGCGATGCACGCCCTCGGTTTGCCGAGCGAAGCCTCGGCCGCCTTCATTTTCGGCTTTTTCCGCCGCGATTTCGGCGCCGCCGGGCTTTACGACTTGCAGACCAACGGCTTGCTCAACCCGGTGCAGCTGACCGTCGCGGCCGTCACCTTGACCCTGTTCGTCCCCTGCGTTGCCCAGTTTTTGATGATGAAAAAAGAGCGTGGCTGGAAAGTGTCGCTGCTCATTTTCTTTTTCGTCACTACTTTTGCCTTCGCCGCCGGCTGGTTGCTTAATAAATTCCTGCTGGTCACCGAGGTGCTGGCATGAAGTGCGGATTTTGCGGCAAGGAGATTCCCGATGCGCCGGATGTCGGACAACAGAGTTGCGGCGCCTGTTCCGGCGGCTGCCGCAAGGTGCATTGCCCGCATTGCGGCTATGCCAATCCGGTCGTATCCGGGCTGTTGCGGCGGTTGATGCAAAAGAGTGAAAAGAGGGAGGAAAAAGGATGAAATTAACGGCAAAGGCTGAAGAGATTCTCGAAGGTTTGTGGATCGCCACCGTCGAGGAGGGCGATGTCGCCGCCCTGCTGCCAACGCTGGGCATCGGCCCCGAGGATGACGGACTGGCGGAACTGGAGCGCTTAGCCTATGTCGAGGTCAAGGGGGAGCGGGTTTACCTGCGGCCGGAAGGACGACCGGAAGCGCAGATGACAGTGCGCCGGCATCGTTTGGCCGAACGGTTGATGATGGATATTTTCGATCTCAAGGGGGAGAAAGGAGACGCCAAGGCCTGCGAGTTCGAACATCTGCTGCACCAAGGCGTCGATGCCAAGGTCTGCACCCTGCTCAATCACCCAACCACCTGCCCGCATGGCAAGCCGATTCCTCCCGGCAGCTGCTGCGAGGAGGCGCGCGCCAGCGGCGCGGTGGGGGTCGTCGCCCTGACCGAAATCAAACCCAGGGAAAAGGCGGAGATCGCCTATCTGGCCACCGGCGATTCGAAAAAGATGCAGAAGCTGATGAGCATGGGGGTATTGCCGGGGAATACCTTACAGCTCAGCCACAGCTTTCCCTCTTACATCTTCAAGGTCGGAAATTCGGAATTTGCCGTGGATGAGGAATTGGCGCGCGAGATCTTCGTGCGCAAGGGCGCATAAGACACTCAGCCCGCGCGGCTGTTCCGGCGCAACTCGTGCTCCCAGCAGGTTTCTCGCCGATCGCCCGGAGCAAGCAGCTGATACCAGAACAGCTCGTTGTCGCGGGCTATTTTGACCACGGTCCGTGAGCGCAATCTGCCGGTTCGCTGCACCCTGTCGCCAATAAAAAATTTGGGATATCGCAAGCCATCCTCCCCTGGAAAAAAGTCATTTCAATTAATTATAGTTTAATAATCTCTCCCGTCAACTGAGGATAATACGCTGAACGCGCCCTGGCTTGCGTTCGGCGAAAAAGGTGTTATTCATACTGCAAAAGAACCCCCGCAGGACAACGTGGCCACCCGGCCGCGCCTGCGGGGGTTCGCAGTTTCTCGGCCCTGGAGTCCTCCCGTGATGGCGAATGACGCCACCCTCAGGTTCTCTCCCGACCAGCATGGCGGCGCTGCCGAGCTTGTTTACCGGTGCGGCTTCCTGTACACTGCCCCGATTATTTGCACTGATTATTTTATTCAAGGACGGGATGCGGTCGCCATCCACAGAGGTTGTGGATACGTTGTGGGAAAACTCTTCCGCTTTTTACCAATGAATGGATAGAGCAAAGGAATTGGCGTTTTGCCTAAAAAAGGACCACCTCCCGCCCGTCGCAGGAATTAAAATTTTCAGCAGACCCCCACGATAGTTTTAGAAACAAGAATGGCAATGAAAAGGAGAAATACCATGCGCCTGACCCCCGCCAGTGAACTGCGCTCCCGTTACGGCAGACTCCAGTCTCTGATGCAACAGACGGCTTGCGACGGAATTCTGATTCTGCAGAATGCCGATCTTTTTTACTTTACCGGCACCGTTCAGCAGGGAGTGCTTTATATCCCGGCGGCGGGAGAACCGGTCTACATGGTGCGCAAGGACGCCGGTCGGGCGCGCATGGAAAGCGGCCTGAAAGATATCGTGCCGATCAAAAGTCCCAAGGACATCCCCGGCATTCTCGCCGATTTCAGCCTCCCCTGGCCGAAACAGGCGGGGATGGAGCTCGATGTTCTTCCAGTGGCGCTCTATCGGCGTTTTGCCCCGGTGCTCGACGGGGTGGAAATCGTCGATGCCACGCCGCTCATTCGCACCGTGCGGGCGGTCAAATCGCCCTACGAGCTGGAGATCATGAAGGATGCGGCCCTGCAGGTCGATCGGGTTTTCCAGCGGGCCAAAGAAGTTGTCCGCGAAGGGATGACCGATCTCGAACTGGCTGCGGAGCTTGAATTCACCGCCCGCAAGCTTGGCCATCAGGGCATGCTGCGCATGCGCGGTTTTAATTCCGAGCTTTTTTTCGGCCACGTCTTTTCCGGCGCCGACAGCGCCGTGCCGGCATTTGTCGACACCCCCCTCGGCGGTCTCGGCGTCAACCCATCCGTCGGCCAGGGGGCGAGCTACAAGGCGATCCGGCGCAATGAACCGATTACGGTCGATTTCGCCGGCGCTTTCGACGGCTACCTAGTCGACCAGACGCGCATGTTCTGCATCGGCGACCTTCCCGACCCGCTGCGCCGAGCCTATGACGACATGTACCGTATTCAGCAGAAATTGAAGGAAATCGCCCGTCCCGGCGTGGCCTGGGGGCATATCTACGAGGTTTGCTACAACTTGGCGGTGGACTTGGGCTACAAGGATAATTTCATGGGCGGCGCCGGTGCGCAGGTGTCATTTATTGGCCACGGCATCGGCGTGGAAATCGATGAATACCCATTTATCGCGCGCGGCTTCAAGGATCAGGTGCTCGAGGAATACATGACCTTCGCCTTTGAGCCGAAGGCGGTCTATCCTGGCCTGGGGGCGGTGGGAATCGAAAATACCTTCTGGGTGCAAAAGGACGGCTTGAAACACCTGACTTTCTCCGCTGAGGAATTGACCATCCTCTGACGAAAAACCCGGGATGCCAACAACGCTTCCGTTTTTTTGTCCCCCTCGTTGCGCAGCAAACGAGGGGGATTTTTCGTCGGCGTAAGGGCACGGAAGAAAAAAAGAAAACTGCCGGTCGTCGGTACGAGTCGGCAGCTATATGGGCTCGATGGATGAGTCGGGGAGGTTTCAGGGCACCGCAGTGGCGAAGAACTGTTCGTTGCCGGCGGATACGGCGAGAACGTCTTTCAGCGACACGCCGAGAGGTTTCATGAGGAAAATGGCCATGATGCCGATGACGAGCAGGGCGCCGGTAAAGTTGAGCAGTCCGGTCAACCACGGCCAGTCGGCAGGGGATGCGGTGGGGGGAGTATCCTCTTTTTCCTTTTCTTCCGAATCGCGGGCGAGCGCTCGGGCCGCTTTGCGCATGATGCGGCCGGAGGAAAGAAAAATGATCGAGGACACGAGAAATTGCGGCATCAGGTGGATCGGCAAGATGCCTGTGGCCATCATGGCAGAGTAAAAGGCCAGGGAACAGAGGCCCAAGGCGGTGAGGCAACTGCCGATTTTGGTGCCCATAGCAATCCTTCCAGGGTCAGCGGGTTCAACCGAAAAAGTACCTTTGATCCAAAGATTAGTCAAGGCAAAATCGAAAACAGTGTTATCGGCGGATTGGCTTTCGGTTGTCGTGGGGCTTGTGCGTGGGTTAATTGCCGCTATTATCATCCGGTTGAATAAAGAAAGGAAAATAGGAAATTTTATTTCGAGGATAAGAGTTTTAAATGCAGGCCATAATTGGCGGTGAAAATGACTCCATGGCCGAGGTGGTCGTTGTCGGTTCCGGGCCGAACGGGCTGGCGGCCGCAATCGTCATGGCCCGCGAGGGATGGCCGGTGACGGTAGTCGAAAGCGCCGCGGCGATCGGCGGCGGGCTGCGCTCGGCCGAGTTGACGTTGCCGGGGTTTACCCACGATATCTGTTCCGCCGTGCATCCGCTCGCCGTTGCTTCTCCATGTTTCGCCGAACTGCCGTTGGCCGAGCATGGCCTGCACTGGGTGCATGCGCCGCTGCCTCTGGCGCACCCCTTCGACGACGGTACGGCGGCCATCCTCGCCCGCAATATCGAGGAAACCGGAGAAAGCCTGGGGCCGGATGCCGAAACCTGGAAAAATTTATTTTCCCCTCTGGTTGCGGACTGGGAACCCCTGCTGGCGGAGATTCTCGCTCCGCCGCTGCATCTGCCCAGCCATCCCCTGCTTCTGGCCCGGTTCGGCCATACCGGCTTGCGCTCAGCCACCGGTGTCGCCGAACGTTTCCGCGGTATGCGGGCGGCGGGACTTTTTGCCGGACTTGCCGCGCATTCCTTTCTCCCCCTGGAAAAGAAACTATCGGCGGCTTTCGCCCTGGTGCTGGGTGCGGCTGGGCATGCCGTTGGTTGGCCTTTTCCGCGCGGCGGGGCACAGAAAATCGCCGACGCTCTGACGAGCTGTCTGCAAGGCATGGGAGGAGAGATTTGCACCGGACGGACGATTTCCAATCTGCGGCAGCTGCGGGCGAAAACCGTTTTCCTCGACGTCACGCCGCGGCAATTGCTGGAGATTGCCGGGGAGCGGTTTAGCAAGATGTACCGGAACCGGTTGCGACAGTATCGTTACGGCCCGGGCGTCTGTAAAGTCGACTGGGCGCTGGCGGAACCGATTCCCTGGCGCGCCGAGGCCTGCCGTCGGGCGGGGACCGTTCACCTGGGCGCCACGCTGGAGGAAATCGCCGCTGGCGAAGGGCAGGTCTGGGCGGGAAAACATGCCCGCCAGCCCTTCGTCCTCCTGACCCAGCCGAGCCGGTTCGATCCGACCCGCGCCCCGGCCGGCCGGCACACCGGCTGGGCCTACTGCCATGTGCCGAGCGGCTCCAATGAGGACATGAGCGCCGCCATCGAGGCGCAGGTGGAGCGCTTTGCCCCCGGGTTTCGCGATTGCATTCTGGCCCGACAGGTGCGCACCGCCGCCGGTTATGAGCGGTACAACGCCAATTATATCGGGGGCGATATCAACGGGGGGGTGCAGGATTTGTGGCAATGCGTCGCCCGGCCGGTTTTTGCTGCGCACCCTTACCGCACGAGCGTCCCCGGCCTTTACCTCTGCTCATCCGCCACGCCGCCGGGCGGCGGCGTCCACGGCATGTGCGGCTGGCATGCGGCGCAAGCCGCTTTGCAAACCCTGTATCGCAACGCTTGACCGCTCCTTTCCTTCCCGTTCTTCTTATATGTAGAGCACGGTTATTTCCGGAAGTTTCAGCAATTCCAGCAGGTACTTTACCTTCACCGCGCATCGCGCTGGCACCAGCAGGCAGAAATCCGAGCCGGTTTCCACCGCATGCCGGTAAAACGTGTGGATCCGTTCCTCGGTTTCCGCCGAAAACAAATCTTCCTCCGTCTTTACCTCAAAGTAGAATTTGCGACCATCCTTGCCGGCGACGACATCGGGGATAAAGCTTCCGTTTTCTCCGACAATCTCCTCCGGACGGGCGGCATGCATCACATGATCGGCTTCGATGTCATACCCTCCCTTGCGCAGATTATCGATCAGGGCACTGATCATCAGGTACTGTTTCGCTTCGACGGCAGCGTCTGAAAGATTCATAGGATTTCCTCTTGGGCATGAATGAAGGGGGATCGTGCAGATGCCAGTGAATGATTCAGCCGCTAAAGACTACAGTCTTTTTGCGGAGCGTCAAGAAAGGGGAGCCGCCGGTTTAAAAAAAACCACATTGCCTTGACAGCTTCGGACGGGATGCTACCTTCGATTAAATTTTCGAGATAAAGACGCGCAAAATCAGTTAGTTAATTCATGAAAGGAGAACGAGAAAATGGCTTTTAATCCATTTCGGGAACGCGGCATTCCCATCGAGAAGCAACTGCGCAATTGGCAGGAACTGAACGTCCTGCCCTACGACAAGAAAGCGGTTCATCCCTATACCCGCTGTCGAGTCATTCTGATGAACGGCATCGAGGCGGAAGGCAACTGGTTCAGTCATCAGTTCGCCCGTCATTGCGAGGATCTTGATCTGAAGCGGCAACTGGCCCTCACAAGGCGCATCGAGCAGCAGCAGCAGAAAACCATCAACTGGCTTGCTCCGGCCGATGAGAGCACCCTGGAGATGACCATCGGCTACGAACAGGTGGCGGTGGATCTGACCGCCTATCTCGCCAGCACCGAACCGGACCCCTACGTCAAGGCGGTTCTTGATTTCGCCCTGCTCGAGGATTTCGATCACCTTTACCGCTACGCCAACCTCCTGGAGATGGCGGAAGGGAAAAAGGCCTATCAGGTGACCGGCCAGTTCACCGAGATTACCGTCGGCCGCCCGACGGCCAAGGAGCACCGCCATCCTTTTGACGATGTGCGACGGCATTACGACCGCAAAACGGCCCATCCCCTGACCCAGTTGCACACGTTGACGATCGTTGCCGGCGAGCAACAGACAATGAATTTCTACATGAACGTCGGCAATCGACCGCAGGAGATGGTCGGGCGCGGTCTTTATCTGGAAATCGCCCAGATTGAGGAACAGCATGTCACCCATTACGAGTCGCTCCTCGATCCGGGCGCCTCCTGGTTCGAGCGCCTGTTGCTGCACGAATACAACGAAGTCTATCTCTACCATTCCATGATGGAACAAGAAGATCATCCGCGCATTCGGCAAATTTGGGAGACGCACCTGGCGCAGGAACTCGAGCACCTGCGCCTGGCCGGCGAATTGCTGCGCCGCCACGAGAAAAAGGAACCGGAAGAACTTCTTCCCGCCGAGTTGCCCGAACCGATCATCTTCCAGTCGAATATCGACTATGTGCGCGAGATCATGGCTCGGGAGACTTCCTACAACGCCTTCGAAACCGAATTCCTGCCGCCGGACAAATTTCCCAAGGACGGCCGTTACGGGGAATACCAGAATATCGTCAATGCCGACGAGGTGCCGAGTGAACTGGTTATCCAGCAGCACCAGCAGCAGGTTGGCGGGGAGTACCGCCAGGAACTACGGGGGCCGCATCCCATTGAGGGCTTCCGGATGCACTGAGATCGTAAAGGCGGCGCAAGCCGCCTTTGCTTATACATGGGTGCCGCAGGCGGTGATTTGACTTCTCTTGAAAGGGTGTTAACCGTTTGGTATAGCGAAAGAATTTTATCGAACGGCAGAGGTTTTCATCATCTGATTAAATGAAAGCCTCCCTGTTAAGGAGTTCACCATGGCTGAATATCAGGATTGGCAGACCGAAACGACAACCGGCGTCAAGAAAATGGGCGGGGACGGAAAAGGAATCCATGAAGGAGCGCAAAAAATCATGGAGGAAGGCCGCCGACGCGGCAAGGGCATTCTGGAAGAACAGAAAAAGGGGGTGTCCAATTCCGTCCAACGGTTTTCTTCGGCCTTGGAGAAGGCGGCTCGCGATCTGGAAGAGGATCAGCCACTAGCGGCGTCAATTTTTCACAACGGCGCCCAAACCCTGGATAAGGTTTCCCGGACATTACAGGATCGGGATGCCGAAACTCTGTATCGGCAAGTTCAGGATTTTGCTCGCAGACAGCCCGCCCTGATGCTGGGCGGCGCCTTTGTCGGCGGCTTCATTCTGTTGCGCCTGCTAAAGAGTTCCCCGGAGCGTGGAGAAAGCGGCTACCAAAGTGCGGAAACGGAGTTGGAAACAGCAAGCCCTGTCGACCCTTTCTCGACCGGGCCGGAAGGTTTCACGATGGGCGCCGAGATAAAAGAGGAGAAGATTTATGGAAGCGAATAAAAAAGAATTCGGGGAAGGACGAACATTGACCGGGCTCTTTGCCGAATTGACGCGGGAGACCACCTCGCTGATGCGCCACGAACTGGCGCTCAGCCGGGCGGAAATAGGCGAGAAAATCGCCAAAGTGGAAAAAGGGGCGGTGTCGCTGGCGGCGGGCGCCATTATCGCTTTCGCCGGCCTGCTGGTGCTGCTTTCGGCGGCGGTTATTGCCCTGTCCTATGTCTGGCCGGCCTGGCTGGCGGCGCTGGCGGTCGGGTTGGTCGTCAGTCTTCTCGGCGTAGTTCTGCTGGCCAGCGGCCGCAGCAAACTCAAAGCCGACGCCATGAAACCCAGGCGCACCGCCGGCACCCTGCGTCACGACTGGCGGATGGTAAAGGAGCATGTCCGATGAACGAACGAGACAGAGAACAGGCGGAAGAATATCGGGAAAGACAGGACTTACCGGACGAATACGTCACCCGGCAGGAGTACCTGAGCCAAAAATCGCCGGATGAGCTGGAGGGCGAAATCGACCGCATCCGACAGGACATGGATCACACCCTGTCGGCCATCGAAAGGAAGCTTTCTCCGGGAGAAATCATAGACCGATCCCTGCATTACTTAAAAGGGGGACCGGGCGAATATTTCTCCAACCTCGGCGAGACGGTAAAGAACCAACCTTTGCCGATTGCGCTGGTGGGGATCGGCTTAAGCTGGCTGATGATGGCCGGCCAAGAGAGGACGCCGAGCCGAAGCTTCAGTTTTCGCCGGTCCGGCGCCATGCGTGAACGGGCGGGGGCCGCGCGGGAAAAAATGGGCGAGGCGCGAGAGAAAATGCATGAAGTGCGGGGAAAAATGGGCGAAGCCGCCGGCCGGGCGAAGGAATCGGTCTCGGGCGTTTCCCATATGGTGAGTGAGCGAATGCACCGGATGAGCGAAAAAGCGAGCCACAGTCGCCGCAGCGCCGGCGAATGGCGGCATCGCATCGGCGAAGCAGGACATCGCTCCGGCGAGCGCATGCGTCAGGCGCGCAGTAATTTCTCCCGCGCGGTCGACAATCAACCGCTGCTTTTGGGGGTTTTGGGGATTGCGGCCGGGGCGCTGGTTGGCGCAATGCTGCCGCAAACCCGCCGGGAAGACGCCATGCTCGGGCCGGCCAAGGAGCGTATTAAAGAGCAGGCCGTGGAGACCGGGCGCGAACAAATGGCCAAGGGGAGGGCGATCGCGGCGGCCGCAGCCGAAAGCGCGCGCCAGGAAACTGAACGGCAGCTGCATTAAGGCGCGCGGCGGAGGAGCCGGCCTCCGGGACTGGCTGGCATGCACTTGCCAGCCAGTCTTTATCTGTTATGGTTTTGCAAGAAATCCGATCAACTGCAACGGGGAGGCCTGCATGGCATGGAATGAGGCGCCGGCGCGACAGGGTGTCCCGGAGGAGATCCTGCGGCGGTGGGAACGAAAAGGTGTAAGCCGTCGTCAATTTCTCCAATTCTGCACCGGTGTCGCCGCTACCCTGGCCTTGCCGGCCAGCTTCATTCCGAAGATCGCCGAGGGCTTGGAGACCGACCGGCGCCTGCCGGTGATCTGGCTCTCTTTCCAAGCGTGCACCGGGGATGGGGAAGCCCTGATCCGCGCCTATCACCCGCCCATCGACAACCTGCTCCTCGACGTGATCTCTCTCGAGTACATGGATCTCATCATGGCCGCCGCCGGCCACCAGGCCGAAGCGGCGCTCAACCAGGCGGTGGGAAAACATGCCGGTCGCTATGTTGTCCTGGTGGACGGAGAAATTCCCCTCGCCGACAAGGGCTATTGCACCATTGGCGGCATGTCCGCCCTGGAGGTGGCGCGCACTCTCTGCAGCCGGGCCGCCGCCAATGTGGCGGTCGGCACCTGCGCTTCCTACGGCGGCATTCAGCACGCGGCGCCCAACCCCACCGGCGCCGCGCCGCTGGCCGATGCAGTGCCGGAAGCCGGCAATGTCGTTCGGCTGCCCGGCTGCCCCTGCAATACGGAAAATCTCACCGCAACGCTGGTGCATTATGTGACTTTCGGCCGGATGCCCGAAGTCGATTTGCTTGGCCGGCCGAAATTCGCCTACGGCATGCGGATTCACGATCATTGCCAGCGGCGGGGTCACTTCGATGCCGGCCAATATGCGGCAGAGTTCGGCGGCCGGGAGCATCGGCTCGGCTATTGCCTCTACAAGCTGGGGTGCAAGGGGCCGGAGACGTTTCACAACTGCCCGAGTTTCGAATACAACGAAGAAACCAGCTGGCCGGTGGAGGCGGGACACGGCTGCATCGGCTGCTCCGAGCCGGTGTTCTGGGACACGATGACGCCCTTTTACCTGCGGTTGCCCAATGTGCCTGGGTTCGGTATCGAGACGACCGCCGACAAGGTCGGCATTGGTCTGGCGGCAGCAACCGCAGCGGCTTTCGCCGCCCACGGGGTGGCCAGCGCCTTTCGCAAAAAAGATAGAATGGAAGCGGAAAAAGTGAAAAAGGAGGATTGACTCGTGGCCGAAAAGATCGTTGTCGATCCGATCACCCGCATCGAGGGGCATTTGCGCATCGAGGCGACCATCGAAGGGGGAAAGGTGACCGATGCCTGGAGCTCCTCGACGATGTTTCGCGGCATAGAAATCATCCTGCGCGGCCGGGATCCCCGCGACGCGCACCATTTCACCCAGCGCATCTGCGGCGTCTGCACCACCGTGCATTCCATCGCCAGCATCCGCTGCGTCGAGGACGCCCTGGGAATTCCGATCCCCGACAACGCCCGATTGCTGCGCAACCTGATCATGGCCTCGCAGCTGATGCAGGACCATGTTATCCATTTCTATCACCTGCATGCGCTGGACTGGGTCGATCTGGTGAACGCCCTGGAAGCCGACCCACAGGCGACGGCAAAACTCGCCCGTTCGGTTTCCGACTGGTCCAAGTCGGGGCCGGAGTACTTCCAAAACGTCAAACAGCGGCTGGCAAAATTCGCGCAGACCGGGCGGCTGGGGGTTTACGCCAACGCCTACTGGGGGCATTCCGCTTACCGGTTGCCGCCGGAAGCCAACCTCATGGCGGTGGCGCATTATCTCGAAGCTTTGGATTGGCAGCGGGAGATGATCAAGATCCACGCCATCCTCGGGTCCAAGAACCCCCATCCGCAGACCTTCCTGGTCGGCGGCATGGCCCGCCCCATCGATCCGGACAGCCAGAACGCCTTGAACGCGCACAGCCTTGCCCGGCTGCGCGACCTCTTCGAGTATTCCCGCCTGTTCGTGGAGAAGGTGTACATCCCCGATCTGCTCGCCGTCGCTTCCTTCTATAAGGATTGGGCGAAGATCGGCGGCGGGGTGGGGAATTTTCTTGCCTACGGCGATTATCCGATGACGCCGGACGGCGGTTTCGAAGGCTTTTATTTTCCCCGCGGCGTTGTTCTGGATCGGGACATTTCCCAGGTCTTCCCCGTCGATCAGGAAAAGATCAGTGAATACGTGGCGCGCTCCTGGTACACCTATGACCGTGAGGACCAGGGGTTGCATCCCTTCGTCGGCGAAACCAACCCGCTGTACACCGGACCCGATCCCCCGTACGATTTCCTGACCACCGACGACAAATATTCCTGGGTCAAGGCGCCGCGCTATATGGACCGGCCGATGGAAGTCGGACCGCTCGCGCGCATGGTGGTCGGTTATGCCGGCGGCCATCCGGAAATCCAGCAGGCTGTCGATGCGCTTCTGAAAAAGCTCGGCGTCGGCCCGGAGGCGCTCTTTTCCACCCTGGGGCGCACGGCGGCGCGTGGCATCGAAACGCTTCTCATCGCCGACAAGCCGGTCCTGTGGCTCGACGAATTGGCCGACAACATGGCCCGCGGCATTCTCGCGGTTCACAATGGGGAGAAGTGGGATCCGGTCACCTGGCCGAGAGATGCCTGGGGGGTCGGGTTTCACGAAGCACCGCGAGGGGCGCTGGGGCACTGGATCAATATCAATGATGGCTTCATCGCCAACTATCAGGCGGTGGTTCCCACCACCTGGAACAGCGGTCCCCGTGACGCCAAGGGACGGATGGGGCCTTACGAGGCGGCGCTGATCGACACCCCCATTGCCGATTCCCGCCAGCCACTGGAGATCCTGCGCACCATTCATTCCTTCGACCCGTGCATGGCGTGCGCTGTTCATGTTCTGGATGGGGAAGGCGGAGAGTCGGTGCAGGTGCGAGTCTCGTAATCGGGTGGTCGTGGCGAATCACGGCTCGCGGAGGTTCACATGCTGGAAATCCGTTACGTCTGGGAATGGCCGGTGCGCATCACCCACTGGGTCAACTTCATCTGCCTTGCCGTGCTCTCCGTCACCGGCTACTTTATCGGCGAACCCTTTATCGGCGCGAATACGACGTCCGCCTACATCATGGGGTGGTTCCGCTTCCTGCATTTCGTTTTCGGTTATCTGCTCGCGGCTTCCGTCGTTTCCCGGTTGATCTGGATGTTCATCGGCAACCGTTATGCCACCTGGCGAAATTTCGTCCCCTGGATCAGCGCGCGCGGACGGCAAGGCGCCCGGAAAATGTTCAAGTATTACACTTTCATCGATAGCAGGATTCCGTACGAGGTCGGTCACAATGCCTTGGCGGGATCGACCTACGCGGTGATTTTCCTGCTTTTTCTGGTGCAGATCGTCACCGGCTTCGCCCTTTACGGCCAGTTCGCTCCCGGAGAATTCTGGGATGTCGTTTTCGGTTGGCTGCCGACGATCTTCGCCACTCAATGGATGCGCTTCACCCACCACATTGTCATGTGGCTGCTGATCGGCTTCGTCATCCACCACATCTACAGCGCCTGGCTCATGGACGTGAAGGAACGCAACGGCGTCATGTCCAGCATTTTCGGAGGCTGCAAATATATCGAGCCGGCGGATGTCGACCGTTATGGCCGGGAGTGATGCACGGCGGGCGTTGAGGAGGAAATTTTGCGCAAGGTGATCTGGTGCCTGTTTCTTCTGGCACTGTTGGCGGGCTGCCGGGAAAGTCCCGAATATCCGCAACGAACGGCCCCTGAAGGTTTTTTGCGGGACTCCGGCCAGCAAGCGGTCGGCAAAGCGCTGTTCATGCAGAAATGCGCCTGGTGCCATGGCACCCTCGACGAGGGCGGAAATCCCCGTATTTCCGATATTTACCCGCAAGTCGCGACTTTCCGCGACCCCAAATACGCGAGAATCGATCCCGCCTACCTCTACTGGCGCATTGCCCAGGGAAAACAAGTGGAGCCCTATCGTTCTCAGGGCTCCATCATGCCGGCCTGGGGGCCGTACTTTTCCGAAGAAACGATCTGGCAACTGGTCGCCTATCTTCGCGCCCGGCCGGCAACCGGAACCGTTTACCGCGATTCCAGGTAGACCCAGAGGGAAAAACCGCCGGCGATCAACCCCGCCACAAGGACCAGGGAACCCCAGCAGAGCAAAATCGTTTTCATCGCCCAAGGCGCCACCATGGAGAAGGCGAGGACCGGCGCCAGAAGAATCAGGAAGAAGAAGACGAGCAGGCCGAGGATGGAATACTTCATGGTCGGACCTCCCTGCGAGGAAGGTTTGGAATCTCCTTACAGACAGCATACCAAGAAACATGTTTTACGCCTTGCTCACCACCTTGTGAATAAAAAAGGCTGCGGGAACTTCCCGCAGCCTTTTGCATGAAATCTGTTGGCAACGAATTAGAAATCGACGCTCAACTGAGCCATTACGCGGGTCTCCTGGGGCATTTCGTCCCCGTCGAACTCCTGCTTTTCCTTGGCGAGGGCGCCGGCCACGTCCAGGCGCATCAGCCACATGTTAAGGCCAAGACCGGCGGTGTAGACCCAGCCGATGTCGTCCTCGGCCAGGTTCTTATAGGTGCCGGCGCGCAAGGCGAGAAAACGAAAGGCATCCCATTCCACGCCGAAGCCAAGGTTCTGGGTGTCGTAGCCGGTAAAAGCGGTTTCATTTTTGGTGAGGTCGTAGTCGACCTCCAGGGTGAGGGTGGTGAAGGGGATGAACGCCACCCCGGCGGCGAACTGCGGCTTGACTTTCACATCATCCACAATCTTAATCCCATCCTTCTTGATACCATAGAATTTCGGCGAGTTGAGATTGCGGCCGACAATGCCAAAATTCACCATGGGAAAACGGGCCATTACGCCCAAATCCACCCCGAAGGTGGTCGTTTGTTCATAGTTTTCGTCGGTTTGCCCGAGGATATCGTCGGCATCGTCATCGAATACGATGACCTGGTTGCCGTAAACCCGCCCCTGCATCAACTTGATATTGCCGCCGATGGACAGGTGATCGTTGAAAGCATAGCCGTAGGAGATCGGAACCTCGACGACGCCGAAGCCGCTGAGCAGGACGGAGGTGGTGTTGTCTTCCAGCGACCCGCCGCCGGTTGCGGAGCCTTGGGTTAGCTGGATCAGGCCGGGCGAATCGGAATTTCCATCATTTGCCAGGATTTCGATAGCGCTGTCTATTTCTTGTTGCGACAAGCCTTGCTGAATGATCGCGAGTTCAAGATTGCGAATGGCATCCACAGCGGTCAACCCGGCGCCCTGAAGGAGGCTGATCTGACTCGGCGACAGCACGCCAGGCTCGCCGTTATCGGCGATAAGCCCCGGTTGACTGAGTTGTGAATTCAGATCAATGGCAATATCGCTGGTCATGCCCAGGTTGGTCTTGTCCAAATCGATGACTCGGCCGTTCGCTTGCATGAAACCCCTTGCGCCGATGGCAAAGTGGCCCGCCCGAATGCCGAATCCGGCGCTGACATCGGCTGTAATGGCGTTGCCCGGATCGTCCAGGCCGTCCAGGGTGGCTACGAGGTCCACCAATTGCTTCAAATCGTCGCTGTTGTTGACGCCGTAATCGCTCAGTTGATTGATATCGATATCGCTAAGGGTGTCGAGATAGGAGCCGAATTCATTGTGCAGGCGATACCCTCCGCCGGCAGTCAGATCGACGCCGAAATCCTTGCGCCCCATGTCGTTGTTGTCGCTGTCGCTGCGGCTCTCATCCGCATTCTTCCGGCCGAAAAAGCCGAAAGCGGCCGGATTGTAATATTGGGCGCTGGTGTCGGAAACGGTTGCGACATTGGCTCCCCCCATTCCCATGGCCCGGGGCCCGGCAAAGAAAGTATCCATGGCCGCTGCCGGTGCGGAAATCATTGTTAAGGCCAGACCCAGGACGAGAATTTCTTTTCCATAACCAATTTTCAACATATCCGCTCCTTGGGAAAAAAAGATTATAAAATCCGATGACTGAATGGATTTTCACTGTAGTTCGGGTATTTAATGCAATTTTAATGCCATTTGATTAAAGGCGGAGAAACAGCCTGAGAGCTGTATTAAGCTTCATCGGGAGTGTGGTTTTTACGCGACACTGATGCTCATTGGCTGTTGTTTGACGGTATTTGACACCCCTGCCAATTGTGTTAGAAGACATTCATAGGCAGTTTGCCGGTTCACTTACAACGGAGGATAAAAATGAAAAAATCGTGGCAACGTGTATTGGGATTTGGGCTCGGTCTGGCGTATTTGCTGGTAATGGCGGCCTGCAGCTCATCTCCGGTCAGCCGCAGCACCGGGACCTATATGAGCGATACGGCGGTCGAAGCCTCGGTGAAGGCCAAATTGGCGGCTGACCGCGAGACCAAGGCGCACCAAGTTCAGGTGGAGGTCTTCCGGGGTACGGTGCAACTGAGCGGCTTTGTCGATTCTCAAACCAGCGCGCAAAAGGCCGAGGAAATTGCCGGTAACGTCGAAGGAGTCGACAGGGTGGTAAACAACCTCATCGTCAAAGAACCGCAAACGCCGCAGTAGCCGACAACGAGAGACCCCGCCGATTCGTTGGCGGGGTCTCTCGCATGATTATTCATTCGCTTTCAATCACTCCGCAGGCAACGCGCGGGCCGGAATCGCCGGCCGGCTGGGAAGTCAGATCGTCGGGTCCGGCGTGAATTACCACTGCTTTGCCGATGATGGATTCTTTCCCCTGCAGTTGAATCACCTGATCCGTTCGCTTGTAGGTTGCGGCATCCCCCTCCGGCCCCACTTCGATATTGCCGAGATCGCCGACATGCCGTTGGGCGGGCGGGTTGTCGGGCGCGCCGTGCGGACTACCCTGTGGGTTGTAGTGCTCGCCTGCGGAACTTGCATCCGGAGCGCTGCAGTCGCCGACCTCGTGAACATGGATCCCGTGTTTGCCGGGGGAGAGCCCCTGTACGCTGGCCTCGATCGCCACTCCTTCCGCCTTTTGGGTGAAAGTAACCGTCCCCCGGACATCATGTCCCTGGGTTGGTTGCAACTGCGCGACGGCTCTGGTCTCTCCCGCCTTCTCCCCTTCCGCCGCCGCCGTCGGACCGTTTGCTTGGGGCGCGGCCGGTTTTTCAACCTGCGGTTGTTCCAATTGGGTTTCCCGTTCCTGACAGGCCATGGAAAACAACGCGGCCGCCAGGAGGCAAAGATAGAAGCGTGCTGCTCGAAACATGACGTCCTCCTTCTCGCAACGAGTGGGAATTGCCTGCTTTTTGATTTATATCGGTGCTGAAGGGGATGTCAAACGGGGGGGCGGGGCCGGGGCTAATCCGGCTCGAAGGTGGCTTCCATTTCGCTCATCAAGCGGCTACGCAGTTCGTGCAGGGCCCGGCTCATGGAGACTTTATAGATGTGCGGATTGAACAGCCGCAGGCTGCCTTCGGGAAGGCGGCGCAACTGCTGCGCGCAGCGCTCGGCCGCCGCAGGCAAGGGCGGTTCGGCATAAAGGGGCTTTCCGCCTTCCATGACCACCTGCCGCACTTCCTCGAAGCGAGCGCCGGAAGGAATGGTCTTGTGCCGTAAAGGGTTGAGCGGATCGAATACGGTGTCGCCGTCCGCCAGGACCTCGTCAGCCAGGGCTATGATATCCATGACGAATCGATCGCTGCCGTTGACGACCCGCCACAGGCGCTTGCTGTCAGGCAGAGTGGCCTTGGCCAGATCGCTGGTGATTTTCAGCCTCGGCGCTCCGGCAAAACGGACAAGTTTGTAGACCCCGCCCAACGCGCCGCCGCCGATGCCGGCCGCGGTCGCCAGTTTCGTTCCCACCCCATAAATATCGACCTTGCCTCCCTCGCTGCGCACCGAATGGATGACATTTTCGTCCATCTCGTTGGATGCAACAATCTTCACCTCGGGAAAACCGGCCGAATCGAACATGCGCCGTGCTTCCTTGCTCAGATAGGCGATATCCCCCGAATCGAGACGGATTCCGCGCAGTTCATGTCCGCGGTCTCGCAGTTCGCGGGCGACGATGAGGGCGTGGGGCAAGCCGCTCTTCAGGGTGTCGTAGGTGTCGACCAGAAGAATCGAATCATCGGGGAAACAGTCGGCGTAGGCGCGAAAGGCGGAAAGCTCATCGGGAAAGGCCATGACCCAGCTGTGGGCGTGCGTTCCCTTCACCGGCAATCCGAAGCGCATTCCGGCAAGCACATTGCTGGTGCTGTCAACGCCGCCAATGCGGGCGGCGCGGGCGACACTCATCCCGCCGTCCGGTCCCTGCGCCCGGCGCAGGCCGAAATCGACCACCGCACTGTCTCCGGCGGCGGTGGTCAGCCGCGCCGCCTTGCTGGCGATCAGGGTCTGAAAATTGATGAGGTTGAGCAGGGCGGTTTCCACGAATTGGGCCTCCGCCAGCGAGCCTTCGACGGTGAGCAGGGGTTCGTTGGCAAACACCACGGTCCCTTCCGGCGGCGCCAGCACCCGGCCGCGAAAGCGAAAATTTTTCAAGAAATGGAGGAATGCCGGTTTGAAGATTCCCAGCCCGGTCAGATAGGCGATCTCTTCGTTGGTGAAATGCAGGTTTTCGAGATAGCGCAGGGCCGGCGCCAGGCCGGCGAAGACCGCATAGCTGCCGAGAAAGGGATTTTGCCGGAAGTAAAGGTCGAAAACCGCCGGCGTCTCGTGCATCCCCTCCTCCAGGTAGCCGGCGAGCATCGTCAGTTCATAAAGATCGGTGAGCAGAGCGGATGGCGTATCGGACATGAATTGCCCCTTTCATTCAACGGCAGGCGCGGCCACTTGCAGTTCCCTGTCGATGGCCGTCAAGCCATCCAGCGCGCCGCAGGGCAGGGCGAAGTGGGGAAGATCGATCCATGGTTCGCGGGGGTTGATGCGGATGACGGTGGCGCCCTGGCGGTCGCCGAGACGTTCGCTGGTGTAGCGGATGGTGGGAACAGTGGTGCCCGCGCCGATTTCGACCACGGCCATCGGTGCGCCGCGGCGTTCGTAGAGAAAGTCGTTGAAATTTTGCTGTTGACGCTCGGTGCGGTCGGCGAGCCAGGAAGAATCGCCGAACATCAGGATATTCGGCCGCGCCGTGCCGCCGCAGTGGCGGCAGCGGGGCACGTGCCCGGCGCGCATCGTTGCGACATCGACGGGGATTTCCTCGTGGTTGTCCCAGATATCCCTGCCGCAGGGGCCGAGACATTGCAGATGGTGAATAGAGCCGTGCATTTCGAGAATTTGGTCGTCGGCGAATCCCGCTTTTTGGAATTGCCCATCCACGTTGCTGGTGACCACGAAACAATCGAGGTTGAAACGTTCGATCCAGGAACGGAGCATGTGAAAGCCCGGATGCGGCACCGTCGCACGGTAAAGGTTGGCGCGGTGGCCGTAAAAACCCCAGCCGAAAGCCGGATCGCGCTCGAAATGGGTCGGATTGGCGGCGGCAATGAAGTTGATGCCAAGTCGCTGGTACATCGGATAGGCGTTCCAGAACCCGTGATCGCCGCGAAAATCGGGAAGCCCCGAATCGACCCCCATCCCGGCCCCGGCGGTAACGACCAGCGTTCGGGCCTTACGAAGCGCAGCGGCGGCTTGCCGAGAAATTTCGTTCAGTTGCACCGGCCCCCCCATCATCGGATACCCACCCGGACCAGAGTTGGCTTGAGCAGCCGCAAGACTTCCCCCGGCGCCAAGCCGACCAGAAACCCGCGACGGCCGCCGTTCAGATAAATTTCGGGCAGGTCGAGAATCGTTTCCTCCAGGAAGACCGGCATCGATTTTCGGGTGGCGAAAGGGGAGGTGCCGCCGACCAGATATCCCGAATGACGCTGGGCGGTTGCGGGGGCGCAGGGGCCGATGCTCTTGGCGCCGATGACCCGCGCCAGCTCTTTGGTTGAAACTTGCAGGTCGCCGTGCATGAGGACAATGAGCGGGGATCCGATCTCGTTTTCCATGATCAGGGTTTTGACGACACTGTGCTCTTGCACCCCCAGTTCGCGGGCGGAGACGGCGGTGCCCCCTTTTTCTTCGTAGGCGTAAAGATGCGGGGTGAACGACACCTGCTGCTGCCGCAGCAGGCGGATGGCGGGAGTGACTGGTATCTTGTCTTTGCCCATGCGTCCTCTCGGTCAGGCGAACCAGGAAACGACCAGCAGTCCGAGACTCAAAACGATGGCGGCGGCGCTGAGGAGGCCGAAAAGGTTGAACAGCGGATCGGTCCGCCGCAGCAGCGATCCGCGGATCGGCAGCATCAGGCCGATAACGACTCCGCCCAGGGCGCCCCCCAGATGCCCGGCATTGTCGGCGCCGACCAGCAGTCCGAAAATGAAGGCGTAGGCGGCCCATTGCAGCATGAAGTTGCGCCGCTGGAGGGCAATCGAATCGCCCATGCGATGATAAAACGCGGCGGCAAAGCCGATCAGACCGAAGAGGGAACCCGAAGCGCCCACCACCGGCACCATCGGATGCCAGAAATATCCGGCGGCCGTACCGGTCAGAGCGGTAAAAACATAAAGAAAAATAAAACGCGCCTTGCCCGTCTCGAATTCGAGCAGGGGGCCGACCTGATAAAGCACCACCATGTTGAAGGCCAGGTGGATAAGCCCCCCATGCATGAAGGCGTAGGTGATGCACCGCCACCACTGCCCTTCGCTAAACACCCACGGCCAATACTGCCCGCCGGCATGAACAAGCAGAGCGGTGTCCGGGTTGAGCAGCGGCCGAAAGCCGCGTCCGGCGGCGGTTCCCTGCAGAACCATGGCGGTAAAAAAAATAAGATTGAGGAAAATAAGAATATGGGTAATCGAATAGCCGTCCCGCGTCGGATGGCGCAAGCCACTCAAGAGACCGTTCAATTGCCGCTGCCAGCGACGCCGGCGCCAACTCCAACGCGAATTGTCAAAATTCATCCCTTGCCCCTGACCTCCCTGCACAGTAATAAGGGTTAAGACTAGCATACCCGAAAGCGATAGGGGTAATCTTATTGGGGGTTTGCGGAAGGAGGATGGAAAGGCTATACTTTTGCCCCGCAGGCTTGGCGGCCGGCGACTCTCATTTTTTTTCTTGCGGAGGAAAACGATGGCACTGGAATCGATCAATCCGACGACCGGCGAACTGCTGGAAACTTTTGAAGAATGGTCGGCTGCGCGCACTCGCGAGGCAATTGCCGAGGTTCATCTTGCCTGGCTGCAGTGGCGGCAGAGCTCTTTTGCCGAACGGGCGGCCAAAATGCATAAAGCCGCCGAAGTTTTGCGGCGCAAAAGTGACGAATATGCCCGCATTATGGCTCTGGAAATGGGGAAGCCGATTGTCGAAGGCCGCGGTGAAGTGGAGAAGTGCGCCTGGGTCTGCGACTATTACGCCGAGAACGCCGAGCGGTTTCTGAGTGACGAGCCGGCCCGGAGCGACGGGTCCAAAGCCTACGTCGCCTTTCGCCCGATCGGCGCCGTGCTGGCGGTCATGCCCTGGAACTTCCCCTTTTGGCAGGTGTTCCGCTTTGCCGCACCGGCGCTGATGGCCGGCAATACCGGAGTGCTGAAGCATTCCTCCAATGTTCCCCGTTCGGCGCTGGCAATCGAAGAGGTCTTCGTCGAAGCGGGCTTTCCGGCGAACGTGTTTCGCACCCTGATGATCGGCTCGGGGCAGGTGGAGGCGGTGATCGAAAACGATCTGATCAAGGCGGTTACCCTCACCGGCAGCGATATCGCCGGTCGTAAGGTGGCGGCCAAAGCCGGACAGATGTTGAAGAAGACGGTGATGGAGCTGGGCGGCAGCGATCCCTTTGTCGTCCTCGCCGACGCCGATCTGGACGAATCGGCGAAGGTTGCCGCCAAGGCGCGCTGCATCAATTCCGGTCAGAGCTGCATCGCCGCCAAGCGTTTTATTGTCGAGGATTCCATTTATGATGTCTGGTTGGCGAAGTTCAAAATCGCCATGCAGGCGCTGGTCGTCGGCGATCCCCTCGATGAAAAAACCCAGGTCGGGCCGCAGGCGCGGGAAGATCTGATGCACGAGCTGCACGCCCAGGTGGAAACCTCCGTCGCCAAAGGGGCGCAAGTACTTCTCGGCGGCCGGCCGCTGGAGCGCCAGGGGCATTTTTACCCGCCGACCATCCTGGTTGACGTCAAGCCGGGAATGCCCGCTTACGCGGAGGAATTTTTCGGCCCGGTCGCATCGGTCATCCGGGTTGCCGACGCTGAGGTGGCGGTGGCGGTGGCAAACGACGTTCCCTTCGGTCTTGGCGGTTCGGTGTGGACCGGGGATCCGGCCAAAGGGGAGGCGGTCGCCGCCCGCATCGAAGCCGGGGCGGTATTCGTCAACGGCATTGTGAAAAGCGATCCGCGCCTGCCCTTCGGCGGGGTGAAAATTTCCGGCTACGGGCGCGAGCTGTCCCATTACGGGATTAAGGAATTTGTCAATATCCAGACGATCTGGGTGAAGTAAATCCAGCGGGAAGAAATGATGCAAAATGGCGAAAGCCCCGGCATAGGGGCTTTCGCCATTTATATATGAAGCGTCAGATCAGGTCCTTGAGCCAGCCGAAGGCGACCAGAGTGCCGATGGCGGAGCCGAGGGAGGAGAAGAAGAAGACGAGCAGCACCCGGGTCAGGCGGTTTCCCCACCAGCCACGCAGGGTGGCCAGGTCGTCGCCGACGCATTCGAGATCGCGAACCGTTGGGCCGGCAATGAATGCCTGCACCAGACCCGTGAAGAAGCCGGCACCGATGGTGGGATTGAGGGAGGTGATCGGCGCGGCGACAAACGCGGTGGCCACGGTCAGCGGATGACCGAAGGCGATAATCGTTCCAAAGGCCGACAGCAGGCCATTGGCAGAATCCAGGCGACAGCGGCGCCGGCCAGCCGCTCGCGGTCGCCGAAAAAGAATCCGACGACAAACAGCGCCACCACCACCGCCGGAATCAACCAGGGAATAGCCTTGGAGAAGGCGGATTTTCCCGGAATCGAGGAGATTTCAGCAATGTCTTCCGATGGGTTTCCGCTCGTCAGTTGGCGCATGATACCGGGTACGTGAGCCGCACCTACAACCGCCAGAATCTTCTGTCCGGGCGCCAGGCGTATGTTTTGGGCCATGTAGAGGTCGCGTTCATCCACCAGAATTGTCTTCACCGAAGGCAACAAACTCCCCATCTCCTCCAGCATCACCGATAGCGCATCGGTTTGTCGCAGGCGGGCGAGTTCCGCCTCATCCAAACTCTGTTTTTCGAACAGACTGGCGATCAGGACCGACACCAGATTCATCTTTTTCCACCAGCCGGTTTTTCGCCATGCCCGCAACAGGGTGGTGCGCAGGTCACGATCCACCAGGCGGAGCGTCAGCCCCTTTTCCTCCGCCAGATCGGCAGCGGCAGCCAGTTCGGCGCCCGGTTTGACCCCGGTCTGCAGCCCCATCCTTTTTTGAAAAGAAGCAAGAACGAGATTGGTCAGAAGGAAAGGCCCTTGCCCTTTGCGGATCGCCTTTGCCAGATCCAGCGATTGCCAACGGTTCTGATCCTTTAACGCCTGCCGGCGCTGCGAATCGAGTTCGACGCAAACGCAGTCCGGGCTCTCGGCTTCGATTGCCTGCTGGACGGCATCCACCGAGGTCTGAGAAATATGGGCGGTGCCGAGTAGAACGATTTCCCTGTCGCCAAGATGGAGGCGTTTGAGATCGGAGCTTTTTTCGTTATCCATGAGTTTGAAAAATCCTGGTTTGAATTTGATCGATCAGCATACCACAGATTGTATGGCCGAAAAGAGTGCTAATGCCCTCTCGGGCGAGGTTCTCAATTCTTTTGGTATATATATGAAGTAAGGGAGAAAACTTTCGGCTGACCTTCTGGAGAAAGGAGAAATGCATGGAGAAGGAAAGATTTCGGCATCTGCTCAATGAAGTGGAACAAGGCCGGGAAGATGTCTTTGTCAATCACCCCGACAGCGGAGAAGGGGGGGTGGTAATCCGGTGCGACGGCGAGCAACTGGTGGTGAAGACGGGCGAGGGGGAAAATCGCCAATGGGACTACCGGGAATGCGAAGAAGTCCTCAGCCGTCGCGACATCTTCCCCTATCGATAGCCTCCTCTTGCTCGACACAGAAAAAGCGCCGCTGATTCCGGCGCTTTTTCCATGGGCTCTCCACGCCTACCGTGGGTTGCAAGGCCTCAAAGCGAGTCCCTACTATTTGGGAACGTTTGAGGGCGTATCAGGCGTCCCAATCGAAGTTGGGCTGGCACACAACGCCCGCAAACCATTTCCCTTCTTTTTTAACATTCCGCTTGGGCGTTCTGACCTCACCTGTAGGGCAGAGAGCTTTATCTGTTGTGAACAGTATAAAAAAAGATCGCAATCCAGACAAGGGGAATCTTTTTCCCATTCTGCCCGGAAATGAGCGGGGAGGGGAGCGAAGAGGGAAAAGGGGCGGCTTTTCGCATCGTGCTATCAGTTTAAGAGGAAGGATCTTGCCCGCGGTTTACGCAATATTTAATTTCCTGCCCATGTTTTAGGCGATTTTCTTCCGAGGAAACATCGGCAACTACTTGAAATGGAAAGTTTTATTTGATGGCACAGCCTATGCTCTAACCCAATCCGAATACCAAGCCCAAACAACTGGTCCACTGTTCCAGCATGATCAACTCTGAATTGCGACCCTGACGGAACAAAGACGTTCCGACATCCAGGTCGAGGGCAAAGGCGCCCTTTCCCTCCATGCGAGGGAGGGCGTCTTTTTGTTTTTGAGCTTCCGCAAAGGAGAAGGAACATGAGGAAAATCGAACGCATTATCCAGCCCTGCAACTTGGATGCTGTGAAAAGCGCCCTGACGGCTATCGGGATTGCCGGGATGACCGCCAGCGAAATTCGCGGCTTCGGCAGGCAAAAAGGGCACACGGAGTTGTAGCGCGGAGCCGAATGCCAGAAGAAGAGACCCGGTTCGCGGTAAGACAACCAAGTCAAGGAGTCCATATTATGAAAAAACAAGCGAGTATCATCTCTGTTCTGCTGCTGCTTCTGCCGGCTCTGGCTCACGCCGGGGATGCTCCGGTTTCCGAAGTAGCATATATCCTCAACACATTCTCCTTCCTGATGACCGGCGCTCTGGTCATGTGGATGGCGGCCGGCTTCGCCATGCTCGAATCGGGGCTCGTTCGCTCGAAAAACGTCGCGACGGTCTGTTTGAAAAATATCGCCCTATTCGGGGTCGCCGGCATTCTCTATTACGCCATCGGTTATCAACTGATGTATGCCGGCGTTGATGGCGGTTGGCTCGGTACATTCGGAATTTGGGGGCCGGATGACGCCGCTGCCGCCGCTGGCGACTTCTCCGGAAATTATGCCACTTCCTCCGACTGGTTTTTTCAGATGGTCTTCTGCGGCGCCGCCTGTTCCGTGGTGTCCGGGTGCGTCGCCGAGCGGATCAAGCTGTGGTCCTTCATGGCCTTCTGCGTGGTTCTGACCGGTCTGATTTATCCCATCCAAGGCTCTTGGGTCTGGGGCGGTGGCTGGCTGAGTGAAATGGGTTTTCTCGATTATGCCGGGTCCACGCTGGTGCATTCCGTCGGTGGCTGGGCGGCACTCACCGGGGCGATCATTCTCGGCGCCCGCAAGGGGAAATACGGTAAGGACGGCCGGGTGAATCCGATGCCGGGCTCCAGCATTCCCCTGGCGACCCTGGGCGTCTTCATCCTCTGGATGGGCTGGTTCGGTTTCAACGGCGGCTCGGTGCTTTCTCTCGGCAGCGCCGGCAGCGTCATCGAAATGTCCAATGTTTTCGTCAACACCAACCTGGCCGCCTGTGGGGGCATGCTCGCGGCAATGATCATGGTCCAGGCTCTCTATAAAAAGGTCGATGTCACCATGGTCCTGAACGGCGCTCTTGCCGGTCTGGTCAGCATCACCGCAGGTCCCGCCACCCCTTCTCCCGGTGCGGCGATTCTGATCGGCGCCGTCGGCGGAGTGTTGGTCGTTTTTGGCGTTCCCTTCTTCGACAAATTGAAAATCGACGACGTGGTCGGCGCTCTTTCCGTCCATCTGATCGGCGGCATCTGGGGCACTCTGGCGGTGCCCCTCAGCAACAGCGAGGCCCGCTTCTTCACCCAATTGATCGGCGTTCTCGCCATCGGCGTCTTCGTGGCCGCCGCCAGTTCCGTGGCCTGGTTGGTTCTGAAGCACACCATCGGCCTCCGCTGCTCGGAAGAAGACGAATTTCGCGGTCTGGATCTTTCCGAAATCGGCCTGGAAGCCTACCCCGATTTTCAACGGATCACCATCGGCAGCTCCGGTTCGACGCCCGCCATGGTCGTCGACGCCGTACCTGCTGCCGCAACTACCCGCACCGCGAGCCAAGCGTAGCACGCTAACCATGCAATTCGGCCGGAGGCCGAGCTTCCGGCCGGCTCTAAACCTTCACTTAGGAGAACAGGAAAATGAAGAAATTAAAGATTGCTCTGGTTGCTGGACTGATGATGGCGTGCACTTCACCCGCGCTTGGCCTCGAAGTCTCCGGCGATGTCTATGTCAGCGTTTTCAGCGATTATATCTGGCGTGGTTTTGATTTGACCGGGGAAGACAATTTCGTCATCCAGCCGGGTGCGGATGTTTCGGTGGGTAGCTTTACCGTCAGTTGGTGGGGGAATTTCAGCGAAAATACCGGCGAAATGAACGAGGTCGACCTGACTCTCGATTATAGGCTGGATATCAACGATCGGATTGCGGTCAGCTTCGGCAATATTCTTTATGATATAGACGGCGCCACGGACACTCATGAGATTTACGCCGGGCTGGGAGTGAACGCTCTCCTCAGCCCTTCTCTGTTTCTGTATTACGACTATGACGAGTTTGACGGGAATATTTTCGCCGTCCTGTCCATCGGCCACAGCTTTGACGTGACCGATAGCCTTGGCCTGAACTTTGGGGCGGCTGCCAGTTACCTGAACGATGATGATATCAAGGAGCGTTGGCTTCATAACGCCGAGCTGAGCGCTGGCGTCGATTTCGCCGCCACGGACCAGATAACGATCAGCGCCCGGGCCCTCTACTCCACTCCCCTGAGCGATGCTGCCGAGGATTTTGCTGAAATCGACGACGAATTCACCGCTGGCCTGACGGTCGCCCTGGCGTTCTGATCTTTTTTTTCGATAAATCGAGTACTCTGGCCGCCGCCCTCGTAAAGAAGGCGGCGGTTTTTCTCTCGACGGATACTGCGCGGCACCTGCACCCCCTCCTGTGGTATACTTTCTTCATCGCCGAAAAGATTGTATATGCTTACAACCCCGTAGCCGAAACATTCTGCTTTTCTCTGCGCTGCTTTTTTCGGTTCCGATCTGTTCAGTGGTCGGACCGCAGCCCGAATCCCCCGAATTCCGCAGGGGGAGGGACGGTGCTGGTCTCTTTTAGAAGGAATTACTTCTGGATGAAAGAAATAGTTATTGAGGCTGCCCGGGAAGGGGGCCGGGTGTTGTTGGAAAAATTCGGGCGGGAACTCAGAGTCGAACATAAGGGGGAAGTCGATCTGCTGACCGATGCCGACCAGGCTGCCGAAATGGCCATTGTGGCAGTAATTCGCGGAACTTTCCCTTTGCACGATGTTCTCGCGGAAGAAGCCAATCATGGCCGACGCGATTCCCAGTACCGCTGGATCATCGATCCTTTGGATGGCACCACCAATTATGCCCACGGTTTACCCTGGTTCGCGGTTTCCGTCGCGCTGGAAATTGCGGGTGAGATCGCCATGGGAGCCGTATTCAACCCGATCACCATGGAAATGTTTTTTGCCGAGAGGGGAAAGGGCGCCTTTCTGAATGAGCTGCCGATTCGGGTCTCCACGGTCGATCGTTTGGATCGCTCCCTTCTGGCCACCGGCTTTCCTTATGACCGCAAGACCAGCCGGTGCAACAATTACGACCACTTCCTTCATTTTCAGCAGCGGGCGCAAGCCTGTCGCCGGGCCGGCGCCGCAAGCCTCGATCTTGCCTGTGTTGCCGCCGGTCGTTTCGACGGATATTGGGAAATGAAGCTGAAGCCTTGGGATGTTGCCGCCGGTAAATTGCTGGTCGAGGAGGCGGGAGGCCTTATCAGTGATTTTTCCAGTGAAAAATACTCCATTTATGGGATGGAAATCCTGGCAAGCAACGGAAGAATTCACCGGGAAATGGCCGAAGTGCTTGATTTGGGAATTCGTCCTTAGGCTTTCCGGACCTGTGCAAATGGCGGTTGTCCAAGCATCGACCATTCTGTAGTATGCTGTAAAGAAGCCGGTTGTTTTCGCGAATGCGGGCAAAAGCTTGCGGAAGGAGGTAGCAAATGGCCGAACAGGAAAGACGTGACGAGATGGGGTCTTCAGTGGATGACAGTTCTCTTGAACGGTTGGATGAAGACCTCGATATTATGGAGCGCCACGCCGAACGAGTAGCGGAAAGCGAAGACGAGGTCAAGGAAGCTATGAGAAAGTGGGATCGCGAGTTCAAGAACGAACGTTTTCATAGCGTTCCCAAACCGCGCAAACATATTCGCTAATTCATAGGGAAACATACAGACTGAAAAAGGCCCCGAAAGGGGCCTTTTTAATTACGGGCGATCTTCTTCCTGGGTTGGCTCAGGACCAGGCGGGGTGGAAACTTTCAATTTTTCGATCTCCTCCTCCAAGGCGGCGGCGGAGTCTTTGTAGGTATCGAGCTTGCCGAAAAGCGTCTTTATCTCATCGCGCTCGAGCAGGCTTTCCAGTCCCTTGTTCCGCTCCTCATCGACTATTCGTCCTAAATCGGCATGCGCCGAGGCGATTTTCTTGTGCAATGCATTCAGGTCAATTTTTTTCTGGACAATAAGTTTGTATTGGTTGGCCCGAAAACCGGCCGTCTGCAGCGATTTTCGCGTAGCTTCCCAAACTTTTTCGGCGGACTCTTTCAGCTTTTCCGTTTTATCTTCATACATGCTTGTCTCCTTTGGCCGGCAGCGCAATGGGCTTAAGAATATTTTGTTTTACGACCGGGGTCAAGATCAGAGTCGGTTTTTTACACCGGCAGCTTCTATTCCTATTGCTTGATTGTCATTTATCGACTACAGTGTCTAATAATATTTTAATGCCATGCCGACCAGAGGTCGGGGAAAGGAATCAGGATGTCGGAACCGGGAAAAAGTAAATTTCAGATCGACTTACGGAGATTTTTGCGGGAGCGCGAGGAAAACCGCGATCTGACCCGTCTTATTTGCGAAATCGCCGAGGCTTCCAAGTATATCATCAATTCCATTCGCACCGGAGATTTGGGGGTGGCCGGCACCTCCAATCTCTATGGCGAAGAGCAACTTGCTCTCGATGTTCTCTCCGACCGTATCCTGCGCAAGCGTCTCATGCATTCCGGCGTCGTGGCCAGTATGGCCTCCGAAGAAACCACCGATATCATTACCGTATCCACCGATTGCGAGGGGAAGTATTCGGTAGCGTTCGACCCCCTCGATGGCTCTTCTCTGGTGGACGTTAATCTGGCGGTTGGCACCATTGTTTCCATTTACGAGGGGGGGCAAGTGCTTCAGCCTGGCCGGAAACAGGTCGCCGCCATGTATATTCTGTATGGTCCGCGAACCACCCTGGTTTTTTCCACCGGACAGGGCGTGCACGAATTCGCCATGAACCAGCTGATGGAATACACCCTGGTGCATGAAAATATCCGCCTTGCCGATAGCTGCAGCATCTATTCTCCTGGTGGGCAAAGAAACAAATATACCCCCGGTACCGAGCGCTTCGTCCGCTATATGGAGGAAAAAGGCGCCAAGCTGCGCTATAGCGGCGGCCTGGTTCCCGATATCAATCAGGTTCTGCTGAAAGGGAAGGGAATCTTTCTTTATCCTCACCTGCAAGGCGCTCCCGAGGGTAAGCTGCGGCTGCTTTATGAGCTTAACCCCATGGCTTATCTCGTCGAGCAGGCCGGCGGTGCTGCCTCCACCGGCAAACAAAGGATTTTAGATCTTGAACCGCAGGGGATCGATCAGCGGGCGCCGGTTTTTATCGGCTGCAAACAGGATGTGGCTTTGGCGGAGAAATTCATTCGCGAGGAAGGGGAGGCTGCCGCTGAAATCGGCGCCGCCTGAACAATCTGCACCACAAAAAAAGCCCGGCGGCCAATTGGCCGCCGGGCTTTTTTTGTAGCATAAGGACCTTATTTCAGCAGCTCTTTCACTTTGTCGTAACCGATGTTGAAGGCCTTTTTGTTCAGATCGAGGAAGGCCTCGGGAACTTTGGCGAGAACGGCCTTCTCGCCGGTCTCCCGGGAAACGACATCGGTCAAAGCGATCATGGCGCCGAGAGCTACGACGTTGCCGACGATTTCGCGGCCGACTTCATCCTTGGCGGTGCGAATGATTGGAAATTTATAAACCTTGAAATCGCCCTGCGGCTCGCGCTTGACGAAGTCGGAGTCGAGCAGCAGCACGCCGCCGGCCTTGATGCCATTGGCATATTTATCGGCCGACTCCTGCGTCATAGCGAGGCAGGCGTCGACGATGGTGGCCTTCGGATAATCGATCGGTGCGTCGGAGATGATAACTTCCGATTTGGAAGCGCCTCCGCGAGCCTCGGGACCATAGCTCTGCGATTGCACGGCGTGCTTGCCTTCAATGATGGAGGCCGCCTCCGCGAGAATAATGCCGGCCGTAATCAGCCCTTGGCCACCGGCACCGGAAAAGCGAATTTCATATCTTTTTGCCATTGCATTTCTCCTTATTCGCTGCGGTGATCAGGCACCCTGCGCCTTGGCGATGACCTTTGCATATTGCTCACAATATTCCGGCTTGTCCTCTTTGTAGAGAACACCGGTGAGAACTTTGCCCTGAAGTTGCTCGGCGGTCATTTTACCGGCAGCGGCAACAGGGACGGCCATGTCCTTGAGCCGTTTCATCATATCGACGACGGAACGATACTTGTTGCGCCGTCCGTAGGTGGTGGGGCAGTCGTCAAGGACTTCGATGACCGCCATGCCTTTGTGCTTGATGCCTTCGGCAATCAACTTATCGATCTGGGTCGCGTGAAAAGCGGTGGTGCGGGCAACGAAAGTGGCGCCGGCGCCGATGGCCAGTTTGCTGATATCGAAAACCGGATCAGGGTTGCCGTAGGGAGTGGTCGAGGCTTTGTCGCCGGTCGGGGTGCAGGGGGAGAACTGACCGCCGGTCATGCCGTAGATGAAGTTGTTCATGATGACATAGGTCATGTCGATGTTGCGACGGCAGGCGTGGATGAAGTGGTTGCCGCCGATCGCCGTGCCATCGCCGTCGCCGCCCATGCAGATCACGGTCATTTCCGGCTTGGCCATTTTGACGCCGGTGGCGAAGGCGGCGGCGCGGCCGTGCGCGGTATGCAAGGTGCACATATCAATGTAGCCGGGCAGACGGCTGGCGCAGCCGATACCGGAGACCAGGGCAGTGTTGTTTTTATCCAGCCCACACGTGTCCATTGCGCGGATCAGGCCCTTCATGACAATCCCGTGGCCGCAGCCGGGGCACCAGATGTGGGGCAATTTTCCGGGACGGATGGTTTTTTCGTAATCGTAAGCCATTTAGCGAACCTCCTTGACTTTTTCCATGATCTGGCCGGGATTGATCGGTTCGCCGTCGACGCGACCGAGGTGAAGAACGGGGCAACTGCCCTTGACAACACGCTCGACTTCGAGATTCATCTGGCCAAGGTTCATCTCGGGCACGACAATGCCCTTGACCTTTGCACCCAAAGCAGCGATCCGCTTCTCGGGGAAGGGCCAGAGGGTGATCGGGCGGAAAAGTCCTGCTTTGATCCCTTCCTTGCGCAGTTCGTTGACCGCATAACGGGCGCTGCGGGAGGTCGAGCCGTAGGCAAAAATCAGCACGGTGGCGTCTTCGGTCAGATATTCCTCGTATCTTTCGATATCGGCGCGGGCCTCTTCCCCTTCGACCTTTCTGACCTGGCGACGCTCTTCGGCATCGACGTATTCGGCCTTGGTGGTCGGGAAGCCGTCCTGTGCCTTGTTGAGGCCGGTCACGTGAAAACGGTACTCGGAGCCGAAAGCGGCCAGCGGCGGGACATCGCCGAAGGAGGTGTCGTACGGTTTGTATTGTTCGGGCGGAACGGAAGGCTTGGCGCGGTCGATCACTTCCACTTCACCCGGCTCGGGAAACTCGATGCGCTCGCGCATGTGGCCGACGATCTCGTCATAAAGAACCTGTACCGGCATCCGGTATTTCTCGGCAAGATTGAAGGCGCGCACCGTCTCAGAGAAGATCTCCTGGCAGGAGGCCGGGACCAGGGCGATGGTCGCATGATCGCCGTGGGTTCCCCACTTGGCCTGCTGCACGTCGGACTGGCCGGGGCCGGTCGGCATGCCGGTGGAGGGACCGCCGCGCATGACATTGACGATGACGCAGGGAACCTCGGCAATGCAGGCATAACCGAGCAGTTCCTGCTTCAGGGAGACGCCGGGACCCGAGGTCGCGGTAAGCGCCTTGGCGCCAGTAAGGGAAGCGCCGATGACCGAAGCAATGGCTCCAATCTCGTCTTCCATCTGAATGAACTTACCGCCTTTTTTCGGCAGTTCGTTCGACAAAACCTCGGCGATTTCAGTCGAGGGAGTAATGGGGTAGCCGCCGAAGAAATTACAGCCAGCGTAAAGGGCGCCTTGAGCGCACGCCTCGTTCCCCTGCAGTAGAGCAACTTTTTTAGCCACGCGATCGACCTCCTATATAGGATTATGCTTTGTGAACTTTAATGGCGAAATCAGGGCACCGCAATTCGCACTGCATGCAGGCGATGCAGGCATCGGGTTTGACCACCTTGACCAGAAACGCATCCATCTCCAGGACCTTGGTGGGGCAGAACTCCACACAAATACTGCACCCCTTGCAGTACCTTTCGATAACCTCGATTTTCGGACTGCTCATTACCCGTGTTCTCCTTTTACGTTATGGCCGCCTGATTTGACGGACTAAAAAACGCCTCGCAGTCTAACGCAAGAAAAATTATTTTTCCAGCACTTAATAGTAATGTCAGGCTTTCAGGTGGGGAGATCGGTTCAACTGGTTCCACGTTGAACAGAAAAGAAAGATTCAATTAAAAAAAAATTCAGACATTGAGAGCAAAGAAGGGCAATGTCGCCATTGCCCTTCTTTGCCCTGGATTGCTGACAATGCTCTATTTCATGCTGTCGACAAGCCCTTTAACGGCGGCCACCGACTTGTCCATCATTGCCTGCTCTTCGGCGTCAAGCTTGAACTGCAGGATTTTCTCCACGCCGTTCTCGCCGAGCACGCAAGGAACCCCAACGTAATATCCCTTGATGCCGAACTCACCGTTGAGGTAAACGCAGGTCGGCAGGACGCGTTTCTGGTCCTTAAGGATCGACTCGGCCATCGCAATGGCCGAGGAGGCCGGGCTGTAGAAGGCGCTGCCGGTTTTGAGCAGAGCGACAACTTCGCCACCGGCGCCGCGGGTGCGCTTGACCATGGCCTCCATGACTTCCTTCGCCTTGGCGGCGTTGCCGTATTTCTGCTCGAGCAATTCCATGACCGGGATGCCCTGCACGCTGGCGTAACGCACCAGGGGCACCATGTCGTCGCCATGGCCGCCGAGGGTCATCGCCACGACGTCTTTCACCGACACGCCGAGTTCCCAGGCGATGAACGCTTTGAAGCGGGCCGAATCGAGAACGCCGGCCTGACCGATAACGCGCTCATGGGGGAAGCCGGTGACTTTCTGGCACAGGGTAACCATGGCATCGAGGGGGTTGGAGATGACGATGACATGCGCTTCCGGGGCATTTTTCTTGATCCCTTCGGCGACGCTGGTCATGATCTTGGAGTTGACCTCGATCAGGTCGTCGCGGCTCATCCCGGGCTTGCGGGGAAGGCCGGCGGTGACGATGACGACCTTGGCGCCGGCGATATCGGCATAGTCGTTCGTCCCTTTGAGATTAACGTCGAAACCGTCCACCGGGGAGGCTTCGGCGAGGTCGAGGCACTTGCCCTGGGGCAGCCCTTCAACGATGTCGAACAGCACTACGTCGCCCAGTTCGCGCAGAGCGCAGAGCTGAGCAAGAACGCCACCAATCTGACCACCACCGATAAGAGCGATTTTGGGTCTTGCCATTGCAGTCTCTCCTTATGTTGGGAAATAAAAGAAAAGCGCAGGATCAAGGCAACCGGATTGCCTTGACCCCGCCGTGTTCTCGTCCAACGATCACATCGCGTCGATAATCTTATTCAGGGTCGCGCTGGGGCGCAGGGCTTTTTCCGCCATTGCCAGGTCGGGACGGAAGTAGCCGCCGATGTTCACCGGTTTTCCCTGGGCCGCGATCATTTCTTCATTGATTTTGGCTTCATTCGCTTCCAGATCCGCCGCCACCTTGGTAAAGCGCGCCTGCAGTTCGGCGTCCTTGTTCTGAATGGCGAGGGCCTGGGCCCAATACATGGCCAGATAGAAGCTGCTGCCGCGATTGTCGATCTCGTTTACCTTGCGGGAAGGCGCCTTGGCGTTTTCCAGGTACTTGGACACGGCCTGATCGAGCGTATCGGCAAACAGCTGGACTCTTTCTTCCTTGGTTCGGTTGGCGACATGTTCAAGAGAAGGAACCAGGGCACAGTATTCACCGAGGGAATCCCAGCGCAGGTGGCCTTCCTTGAGGAACTGCTCGACATGCTTGGGCGCGGAACCGCCGGCGCCGGTCTCGAACAGTCCGCCGCCCTTCAGAAGAGGTACGATGGAGAGCATTCTCGCGCTGGTGCCCAGTTCGAGAATCGGAAAAAGGTCGGTCAGGTAATCGCGAAGGGCATTGCCGGTCACGGTGATGGTGTCCTGACCTTTCCGGGCTCTCTCGCAGGAGAACTTCATTGCATCATCCGGCCGCATGATGCGGATATCGAGACCGGAGGTGTCGTGGTCTTTGAGGTAGGTTTTGACTTTTTCGATGATCTGCGCGTCATGGCCGCGTCGGTCATCCAGCCAGAAGATGGCGGGGACGCCCGAAGCCCTGGCGCGGTCGACCGCCAGTTTGACCCAGTCCTGGATGGGCGCATCCTTGGTCTGGCAGGAGCGGAAAACATCGCCTTGTTCCACGCTCTGCTCCAGCAGGGTTGCTCCGGAAGCGTCGACGACGCGGATTTTACCATTGCCGGGAGCCGTGAACGTTTTGTCGTGAGAGCCGTATTCCTCGGCTTTCTGCGCCATGAGGCCGACGTTGGAGACGTGACCCATGGTCGCCGGATTGAACTGGCCGTGCTTCTGGCAATCTTCAATAACGGTTTGATAGATCGTGGCATAACAGCGGTCCGGGATCATGGCCAGGGTGTCCTGCAACTCGTCTTGGAGATTCCACATCTGGCCGCCGTCGCGTATGACAACCGGCATGGACGCATCGATAATCACATCGTTGGGAACATGCAGATTGGTGATCCCTTTGCGCGAATCGACCATGGCCAAGGCCGGACGGGATTTGTAGACATCCATGATGGCCGCTTCGATCTCGGCTCTCTGCGCTTCGGGCAACCTTTTGATCTTGACATAAACGTCGCCAAGGCCGTTGCTCACATTCACACCCAGTTCCTTGAACACCGCGCCGTATTTCTCGAAGACATCTTTATAAAAAACGGTGACGCATTGCCCGAAGATGTAGGGGTCGGAAATTTTCATCATGGTCGCCTTGAGGTGCAGGGACAGCAGCACGCCATCCTTTTTCGCTTCCTCGATTTGCGCGGCGTAGAAGCTGCGCAGGGCGGCCATATTCATGGATGACGAGTCAAGCACTTCTCCCGCCTGCACGGGCATATCTTTTTTCAATACGGTGACGGCGCCATCCTCGGCGACGAACTCGTAATTGACCTTGGTCGCGGCTTTGATGGTGGTCGAGGTCTCGGTGGCGTAGAAATCTTTTTCCGTCATATGCGCCACGCGTGTCTTGGACGCGGCCGGCCACGGCTTCATCATTCTGTGCGGATTCTTCTGGGCAAATTTCTTGACCGAAGCAGCCGCCCGGCGATCGGAGTTGCCTTCACGCAGCACCGGGTTGACCGCGCTCCCGAGCACTTTCGCGAACCGGGCCTGCAGCGCTTTGTCGGCTTCGTTTTTCGGCTCCTCGGGGTAGTCAGGGATGGCGTAGCCTTTTTCCTGCAATTCCTTGATGGCGGCCTGCAGCTGGGGAATGGAGGCGCTGATGTTCGGCAGCTTGATGATGTTCGCTTCGGGATCCTGGGTGAGTTCGCCCAGTTGGCTCAGATAATCGGGGATTTTCTGGTCTTCGGTCAGTTTGTCCGGAAAATTGGCAATGATGCGTCCCGAAAGGGAAATATCCCTGGTTTCCACATTGACGCCGGAGCCTTTGAGGAATTTCTGGACGATGGGGAGCAGGGCATAGGTTGCCAGGGCCGGTGCTTCGTCAATCGCTGTCCAGATAATCGTCGATGCTTTTTTCGTCATGTTCTCTCCTTGATGTTGATGCCAGTAAAATACGCAATGCCTGGGGGCGGGATGCACGGGAAAATCAGTCTGCAAAGCTGCCGTCTGTTTTCATTGCGTCCTCTTCGGTTTTGCGAAACCCTCCCTTTACCGCGTTTGTAAGCAAGCCTGCGATCCCTCTTTTCGCCGAAAAAACACCAGAGGGCGGACGCCGGAACCAACTTCGTTCGCTATCCGCATCAGGTGAAGACTGGTTGAAAAATGGGATTAAAACCGACCTTTGAACATTGTATACAGTATACAAAGACGTTAAAGAGTGTCAAGGAAAAAGATCGGTCGAAAACAGTGCGTTTGCCACGTGTAATCAAGGCGATTTCCCCGGTTCCAGCGGTTTTAGAAAGAGGTCGGGAGGGAAAATGTCCGACTTGACCGCCTTCTCCCGGGCGTCTTCCAGGACCTTGGCCGACTGATCCCGGGGAATGCTGAGCACCTGTCCCGGATAAATCTGCCGTGGATCTTTAATCTGATCGCGATTGGCCTGGTAAAGAAGCGGCCAGAGCAAGGGGTCGTCGTAGATATCCTTGCGAGCGGAGATCATCCACAGGGTCTGGTTTTCTTCAACGGTAAAATGAAGGAGTGGCGGCGGAGGCGCCTCAATGACTGGCTCGGGGGCGGCCGCCGGCGGCGGCGTTTTGCTCTGATCTTTTTTCGGTTTTCGGATCGAGGCTTGGGGTCGGCTCTTTTGGGCACGGGCAAAGGCGGCTTTTTTCTGGTCGGCCCGGGTTTGCGCCTGGCGCGCAAGCTCCTCGACGTGGGGCAGAATGCTTCTCGCCCCTTGATAATCCCCCTGGCGAACCAGTTCTTCCCCTTCCCTCAATGCCTCATTGGCTTTGGCGAATTCTTCCGGCGCCCATTTCCCGGCGCCGTAATAATCGGCATGGGCGACGGCGACGCGCGCCGCCTGCAGCTCTTGGCGGGGCGCCGAAGCGCACCCGCCGAGAAGCAGAACCAGAAAGAGTGAAAGGGTTCTTATTGTCAAATCTCTTCAGCCGGCCGAGCCGGGTGCGGGCGGTGAAGCGCCCGGAAACAAAAGGAAGGGTCAGCGGGGCTTGGTTGTGAGACGAATCGACAATTCCCGCAATTGTTTTTCATCGACCGTCCCCGGCGCCTCGGTCAACAGGCAAGTGGCTTTCTGCGTTTTTGGAAAGGCGATGACGTCGCGGATCGAATCGGAGCCGGTCAGAATCATAATCAGACGGTCGAGACCGAAAGCGATGCCGCCGTGCGGTGGCGCACCGAATTCAAGGGCATCGAGGAGGAAACCGAATTTGATCCGCGCTTCCTCTTCGCCGATCCCCATCATGTCGAACATCTTGCTTTGGATGGCCCGGTCATGGATACGGATGCTGCCGCCGCCGATTTCCGAGCCGTTGAGAACCATGTCGTAGGCTTTGGCCCGCACCCGGCCCGGATCGGTGTCCAGCAGAGGCACATCCTCATCCATCGGCGCGGTGAAGGGATGGTGCACCGCGACATGCCGGCGGGATTCGCCGTCCCATTCGAGCAGGGGAAAGTCGGTGATCCAGACGAATTTGAAATCGTCTTTTTTCGCCAGTCCCAGTTTTTGCCCGAGGTGACCGCGCAGGCGCCCTAAAGATTCATTGGCGACCCGGAACGAATCGGCGGCGAACAGCAGAAGGTCCCCTGGCTCGGCTTGCAGATTCTGGTTGAGGGCGGCCAGCTCTTCCGCCGTAAAGAACTTGCTGATCGGCGACTGCCATGCGCCGTCCTCGAGAACTTTGACGTAAGCGAGTCCTTTGGCGCCGTATATTTTTACGAATTCGGTCAGGTCGTCCAGCTCTTTGCGGGAGAAGTGAGCGCACCCCTTGGCATTGAGCGCCTTGACCAGCCCCCCGGCGGCAACGGCCTCGGCAAACACCTTGAAGCCGCAGCCGCGCACCAGTTCGGAGATATCGTGGAGTTCGAGGCCGAAGCGCAGGTCGGGATTGTCGACGCCGAAGCGGTCCATCGCTTCAGCATAGGTTATGCGCGCCACCGGCAGCGGCACGTCGACGCCGATGGCCGTTTTAAAGACCGTGGCGATCATTGCCTCCATGGTCAGGAGTACGTCCTCTCGATCGATGAAGCTCATTTCACAATCGATCTGGGTGAATTCCGGTTGCCGGTCGGCGCGCAGGTCCTCGTCGCGGAAACAGCGCACGATCTGGAAATAACGGTCATATCCGGAGACCATCAGCAACTGCTTGAACAACTGCGGCGACTGCGGCAAGGCGTAAAAGCTGCCGGGGTTGACCCGGCTCGGAACGAGATAATCGCGGGCGCCCTCCGGGGTGCTTTTGGTCAGCACCGGTGTTTCCACCTCAAGGAAGCCTTTTTCGGCGAGATAACCGCGGACCGTCTGCGCCACACGATGACGCAGGATAAGATTTTGCTGAATGGCCGGGCGACGCAGGTCGAGATAGCGGTACTTGAGGCGAACGTTTTCCGCCACTTCGCTGTAGTCGTCCAGCATAAACGGGGGCGTTTTGGCGGTGTTGAGGATCTTCAACTCGCGTATTTCGACTTCCACCTCGCCGGTTTTCATTTTCGAATTGACGGTTCCTTCCGGTCGGGGCGAAACCTCTCCGCGCACGGCGATAACGTATTCGCTGCGCACCCGGTCGGCCTTGGCGTGCGCTTCGGGATCGCGATCGGGATCGAGAGCCAGTTGGACAATGCCCTCGCGGTCGCGCAAATCGATAAAGATCAGGCCGCCATGGTCCCGGCGTCGCTGCACCCAGCCGGTCAGGATCACTTCCTTGCCGATGTCGGCAGCATTTACCAGCCCGCAGTAATGGCTCCGTTTCCAGTCACCCAGGATGTCGTTCAAGTTTCAGGCCTCCAAGAAGAAAGTCATCGACGGCCGATGACGGCAGTAACAAAGCGGAGAAGTATAGGATTGTCACGCGAGTACGTCAAGGGCTACTACGGTCGGCGGCCAGGCGTTCGGCAAGATTGCTTTCCAGGCCGGCGAGGGGGATTTCTTCCTGCGTGCCGGAAGCCATGTCGCGCAGTTGGGCCGCCTGGTTCGCCATTTCCTGCTCGCCGAGGATGATCACCTGCCGCGCCTGGAGTTTGCCGGCGCGGCGCATTTGCGATTTCAGGCTTTTCCCCTCGAAATCGATCTCGGTGGGAATCCCCCTCCGCTGCAGGGCGCTCATCAGCCGAAAGGCGTACCGGCCGGCCTGCGCGCCGATGGCGGCAATGAAAAGGGCGGGACGCCTCGGCGCGACGCGCTCTTCCCCTTTCATCAGAACCAGGCGCTCCAACCCCATGGCAAAGCCGATTCCCGGCAAAGCCGGTCCGCCAAGCTCCTGAATCAAGCTGTCGTAGCGCCCGCCGGCGGCAACCGCGTTTTGCGCCCCCAGGCTGCCGGTAACCATTTCAAAGGTGGTCTTGGTGTAGTAATCAAGGCCGCGGACCATGCGCTGATTGATGGCAAAGGGAACCTGGAGATCCTGCAGGGCGCTTTGCACGCGGCGGAAGTGATCGTCGCAATCGGCGCAGAGCGACTGAAGGATCGATGGCGCATCGGCCGACGCCTCCCGGCATCCGGGAACCTTGCAGTCGAGCACGCGCAGCGGATTGCTCTGCCAACGCCGGCGGCAGTCCTCGCAGAGGGTTGGCAGGCGATCCTGCAGAAACGTGGTCAGCCTTTCCCGGAAACCGGGTCGGCAGGCCGGGCAGCCGAGGGAATTGATCTGCAACTCAACATCGTGGATGCCGACAGCCTCGAAATAATGACTGAGCATGGCGAGCAAATTGGCGTCGAGACGGGGGTCGAGGATGCCGACCGCTTCGGCGCCGATCTGGTGGAACTGCCGATAGCGTCCCTTTTGCGGCCGCTCGTAACGAAACATCGGCCCCATGTAGAAAAGTTTGGCGACCGGGTCCTGGGCATAAAGTTTGTGCTCAATAAAGGCGCGCATGACCGAGGCGGTCCCCTCCGGTCGCAGGGTGAGGGAATGATCGCTCTTGTCGGGAAAGGTGTACATTTCCTTCTCGACGATATCGGTCGTTTCGCCGATGGAGCGGCAAAACAGTTCGGTCTTCTCCACCACCGGAACCCGGATCTCGGCAAAACCGTAGGCTTGAAAAATCAGCCGGGCCTGCTCTTCTAGAAATTGCCAGGTCTCCACCTCGCCGGGCAGAATATCGTTCATTCCCTTAACACCAGTAATACTCACGTAAACTCCCTTTTAAGCGCCGGCAACCCAGGTTCGCCGGGATGGTCGTGTCGGGTGTCGCTCTTGCGCCGGGGGGGATATTGTCCCCAAGTTGCGGCGCCGGTTGGCGATAAATATCTTCAAATTATTTTTGGATCCCTGATCTGCTGCATCTTGCGCTTGGCTATCTCGATGCCCAATCGGGCTTTTTCGTGCGCCGGCGTCAACAACAAAACCTGTTGCCAGACCTCCGCCGCCTGTGCGTACCTGCCACGGGTGTACAGTTCCAACCCCGTGCCATACAGCTGCTCTTCATCTCCTGGCCGATAGCTGGTCCGGTAGGGATCAGCCAACCGTTGCAGAAGTGCTTGCGCTTCCGCGTGATAGGGGTCAAGACCAAGCGCCGCCCGCAGCAGGCGTTCCGCTTGGTCGAGGTCTTTCTCCTCCAGGGCGTGTTTTGCCTCGGCGGTCAGGCAGGACAGTTCATTTTGCAGGCGCAACCGGCTGTCCGCCAGGCCCCGCTGCCCATCCGGGTTGGCCGGATCGATCTCCAGCGCCCGCCGAAATTCCGCAACCGCCGCCGAAATTCTGTTGGCCGCGAGATCGGTTTCGCCCTTTGCCACTGCCGCAAGGACTGTGACGGCGGTCTGTTGATGCAGCGAGGTTAGCTCTTGCCGGGCGGTTGCGTGATCGGGATACCGCGCGAGAATTCGTCCGTAGAGGTTTCGCGCCCGGGTGTAATTGCCGCTGGCGACGGCGGTTCGGGCCGCCTGCAAAAGGACCGATTGTTGTTCGGCAATGGCCGCCTCGACCTTGGCAAGTTCGCTGTGCGCGATAGGTTCGTTGCGGAAAGAGAACGCTTTCGCAAAGTGCGCCTTGGCGGCATCGAGCTGCCCGCGCCCCAGCGCTCGCCTGCCCGCCTGCAATTCTTCGGCGGACAGCGCATCCGTCAAACCCTCGGCGCGGCGCAGTCCGTCGGCGCCTTCGGCGCTATCCGGCCGCAATTGCAACGCTTCGCCGAATGCTTGGCGCGCGGCATCAAGGCGCCCTTCTTCCAGCGCCTGCTCGCCGCAGTCGAGGGCAAGGGCGTACGCCACCTGAATTTGCATGGAGATTGTGTGCAGCCCCTGCAGGGCTCTCCGGTTCTCCGGATCGAGTATCAGCACTTGGGAAAAAGACTCCCGGGCTTCCTGCAATCGGCCTTGCACCAGAAGCTCATCGGATTTTTCCAGGCTCTGCGCAATGGGCTGGGCAAGTTCGGCCAGAAGCTGCTCCTGGAGCAATAGCCCTTCCGCTGAAGAATCAAGAAGACCCAGACCTTTGCGGACCAAGGTCAACCCCAGCCGTGGCTGACTTTCGGCGCGCGCCTGGCGCGCGTCGGCAAACAAATCAGCTGCCTTGCGCTTTTTGGCCACTTGGGTTTGCAGCAAAACGGCGCGCAGGCGCGCGTCATTGGGCTCGATGCCCAACCCTTGTTCCAAGGTGGCAACCGCCGCTACGAAGTCCTCTGCCTGCGCCAAGCTGTTGCCACGGGCCAAGAGTTCGCGCACGGCGCCCTTTTGGGCTGCAGGTCGATTCTGCAGGGCCAGATGGTGGTTCGGCTCAAGGGTCAGCGTTCTTTGGTAATAGCCGAGAGCGCTCTCGTACTCTTTCAGTGCAAAATGGATGTGGCCCGCCTGGGCGAGGACCTCGGCGGTTGCCGTCGGGTGCTGTACCAGGGGCTCAATGGCGATCAATGCCCGACGCAGCTGGCCTGATTCGAAAAGAGCGAGAGAGCAATTGAACAACAGGTCGTGGGCCGACGATTGAATCTTGCTGTTGCCGGTTTGCAGGGCGCTGCGCAGGCTTTCGGCGGCTTCCGCGACGCGCCCACTGGTGTATTGAATCTGGCCCAGATAATACTGGACTAAAGGGCTGTCGGGGGAAAGGCGCAACGCCTCGGCAAAAGCGCCCTCGGCCTCCGCCCATCGATTTTGTTCCATCCACTGCAGTCCCCGATGGTAGTGCAGGGCGAAGACGTATTCGCGGGTGGTTTCGTCGTCCGGATAGGACTGCAGATAAAAGGCGAATTCAACCAGGGCTTGATCGGTTTCGTCGCGGTGGGCGTAAATTTCGCCAAGGATCCGACGAATATCGATTCTCCCGGGCTCCAATTCCAGAACCCGGCGCAACAGCCGAATGCCTTCTGCGGTATGGCCGTTATCGAGATAAATGTGCGCCAGATGGAAATACGCGTCGGCCAGCGGGTAACGTTCAGCGGGGTTGGAACCGCTAAGGGTTTCGGCCTGTCCAAGATACAGCAGCGCGCTGTCGGGATCACCGGTGTGCCAGCAGGCCAGGCCTAAATCAAGGTTCGTCTCCACCTGCTCACTCAGCGTCGAATAGGCTCGGCGGAACTCGGTGGCGGCATCGCGCTCGGCTCCGGTCAACCGCAGAGCAAGGCCAAGCTGATAACGCAATGAATGGTTTTCCGGATCGATTGCCAGCGCCTGCCGATAGTGTTCGACCTGAGAACGTTCGTGCGGAGAGGATGTTCCCGCCGGACTGGCCGATCCCCATCCCGTGGCGCCGGTCACAGGGATCAGGATGCCGAGCAGAGCCCATGGCAAAAGCCGGAGGGTCATTTCTCATCGATCTCCCAGGCGCCTCGGATGACATTGCGCACTTTCTTGCCGCAATACATAGCCCGATCGGCCAGATCGACGATATCTTTCTGGGTGCTGGCATGTTCTGGAAAGCAGGCGTAGCCGACCGTTGCGGTCAGGTTGATCGGCCCGCCAAAATCGGTGAGAAAGCCATGAGATTCAACCGTGCGGCGGATTCGTTCCGCCACCACCGCCCCCCCCTGGCGATCGGTCTCGACCAGCAGGGCGGTAAATTCGTCCCCCCCGTAGCGAAAGAGCAGATCGACATCGCGGACGCTTTTGCGCAGCACTCCCGCCACTTCCTTGAGGGCGGCGCTGCCGGCAAGATGTCCGCGGGTATCGTTGACGTTTTTGAAGTGATCGAGATCGATAAAAATAAGGGTGAATGACATCCCATAACGTTCGGTCCGGCGGATTTCCCGGGCCAGGACCATTTGCAGAAAGCGATAATTGTGCAATCCGGTCAGGTCGTCGATGTAGATCAGTTCACGAGCGCCTTGGTACAGGCAGGCATTTTCAAATCCCAACCCCGCCTGTTCGGCGAGAAAGTTGAGGTTGTGCAAGGGAATGGGCTGAGGGAAATCGTCGTCCGGCGGATTCAGCAGAACCAGACCGCCTTTCGGACTTTTCTGGCTGCGCAGGGGAAACAGGCAGACGGAGCGTACGTCCGAAGGCCCTTGCGGAACAGTCGGCAGTTCACTGCCTTGCCAGATGCGGCTGTTTTCCTTCAGGCAGGGGAGCAGAGCGGGAGTCAGTTCGGTCGCTTCTTCTTCGCTGACCCCTTCCAGAGCGAGCAGACGGACCATCTTCCCCTGATTAAGGAGGAAGGCGTAGCCGCGGCCGCCCCCCATTTCCTGCAGGAGGGTGGCAACTGTCTGTGGCAGCAGGCGATCGATTTCCAGCAGGGAGGCAAGATTTTGTCCCCGCTGGAAAAGTCGGATTTGTTTTTTCAGCAGTAAATTTTCATCCAGAAGCCGACGTTGTTCCAGGCAGGTGCGGACGAGGTGGCGAAGTTCCTCGGGCTTGAAAGGCTTGATGAGGTAGTCGCGGGCGCCATTTTTGAGGGCCTGAATGGCGGTTTCCAGAGTGGCGTGCCCAGTCGACAGGATCACCTCGGGGGGATTGTCGACCAGCCGGGCCTGACGCAGAACCTCAAGTCCGCTCATTCCCGGCATGACCAGATCGGTAAGGAGTATTTCCACCCCTCCCTGGCGCAGGCGGTTGATGGCTTCTTCCCCGGAGGCGACGGTTTCCACCTGACAACCGTCTTCGCTGAGCATGTCGGCGTAGAGTTGACGGAAAAAAAGTTCGTCGTCAACCACCAGAATAACGGATGGTTTCATTCCTTCATGCTCCAGAGGGTAAGGCCCGAAGCTAGCAAAATCCGCTAGTTCTGTCAACGGAAAAGCCCATTGCGCCAGCGTTTGACCTGCCATTTTTGGCCCTCGCCATGGAAGCGCAGCGTGCCGTCCGAATCCGTTCGATAAAGAGGGATTCGCCGTTGCGCCAGCGCGGCGACAACTTCGCTGTGAGGAAAGCGAAAGGCATTATTCGCGCCGACTGAAACGAAAGCGGCCTGGGGACGGAAATAGTCGAACAGAAGTTCCGGTTGCGATCTTCGGCTGCCGTGGTGGGGTAATTTGATCAGGTTCGCCGCAGGCGGCGCCGTCCGCAGAAGTTCGGCCACCCCGGCCGCTTCGAGATCGCCGGTGAGCAGGACGGCATCGTTGCCGAAACCAATCCTGGCAACCAGAGAAGAATCGTTAAGCGCTTCGGGGCGCTGCTTGGGAACGAACAGGGAGAAGCTTTCTTGCGCCGTCTCTTCAATGCTGTTCCAGCCGACGGGGAAGGTGCGCACGGGAATGTCGTTCGAGGCGATCACCTGGCGCAGTCCCGGGTCGAGCTGTTCAACGGCGGATGCGGTCCAGAAGCTTCCGACGGGAAAATGTTGCAAGACGTGCAACAGTCCCTGGCGATGGTCCGGGTGGTCATGGGTCAGGATCACCGCCTCCAACCGGCGGACCCCCAACCGCCCCAGCGCGGGTGCGATAAGCCGTTCGCCGATATCGAAGGCTGAGCCATACAGCCCACCACCATCAATGAGGTAATGCCGGTCGGGAGGCAGGGAGACCAGGGTGGCTTCGCCCTGGCCAACACTCAGGGAAGTAACGGAGATTCCCTTCACCGGCGCGGCGGGAAGCGCCATCAGCAGCACCCCCGTCAACAGCAGCGCGCCAGCGGCGCGAGGCGCCCGCAGCGAGCCCGCAAGCAGCAATCCGCCGCAAATGAAAAACACCGCTCCAGTTTGCAAAGGGGAAAAATAGAATGTGCTGCCGGCAAGTGGCGGGAAGGCGGTCACTCGCGCGGTTATCGTGAGGATGATGTCGATAACCGCGGCGCAGCCGCGAAAGAAAAACGCGCCCACCTCTGGCCACCACGAATTCGTTGCGGCGCCAAGAAGACCACAAGGGACGGCGAGAAATCCAACGGCCGGCACGGCAACGATATTGGTGAGCAGGCCGGCCGGCGCAAATAGATGAAAATGCAGCAGGGCAAAGGGGGTGGTCGCGAGGGAGGCCGCCAGCGTGGTGAGAGATAAGGCGGCGAACCAGCGAACGGCCCGAGGAAAGGCGGCCAAGCGGTCGCTCCAGGGCGACACCAGAAGTAAAATTCCGAAAACTCCGGCGAAGCTGAGCTGAAAAGAAGGCTGGAAAAGGGCCAAGGGAGTAAAAAGCAGGATCAGCAGGGCGGCGGCGGCAAGAATTTTCAGGGGCTCGGTGCGCCGACAGATCAGCAGTAACAAAGCGCCGGCAACCGCCATGAGAAAGGCGCGGCGGGTGGGCAGGGCATTGCCGGTTAACTGCAAATAGAACCAGAGCGCCGGCAGCAGCAGCCAGGGCAGCGCTCGTTGGGCTGGCGCCCAGAGAAGCAAGGTTTCCGAACGGCAGTAGAAAAAACGCGCCAGCAGAAAGAGAAAGAGCGCGATGAGGCCCAGGTGCAGGCCGGAAATGGAAAAAAGGTGGGAGATGCCGCCGCGCGCCAAAAGGTCGCGCTGTTCGGCGGTAATCCCCCCCTTGTCGCCGGTAACCAGGGCCCGCACCAGCGGCGCGGTCACCGGATCGACGGCCGCCATGATGGCGCGCGCGGTTGCGTGCTGCAATTTAGCAAAGTGAAAAGTTTCTTCCGCGGCAGGAAAAACCGCCAGCTCGCGCGACTCGGGGACGAAGGCGGTGACGAATATGCCGCGCGCCGCCAGGTGGCGGGGGTAATCGAATTCGCCGGGGGTGGCGAAAACAGCGGGCTGGCGCAGCCGCGTGCGGAAGCGGAGCTCATCCCCGGTCCGCGCGGCGATTTCGCCCCGATTCACCCTCAGCAGAACGCGGCCATGCACGGCGCCCACCTTGCCGTCGACCACGATGCGGCGTGCCGCCAGCTCGATATCGGTGCGCCCCTCGGGGCGGCCGGAAATCGATAAAATTTCCCCTTGCAGAACCCGGGGCCCTTCGCTGACAAAAGAGCGCACGTCCGTCGGCTGAACCGGCGGTTGAGTCTCCTGGAAATAAAAAACGATACCGAGAAAAAAGAAAAAGGCCACCAGACAGACGGCGGCGGCGCGATGATTGCGCAACGGGAGCCAAAGCGTGGCGCTGGCCAGAGCGGCGCCGAGAAAGAGAGGGGAAGACGTCAAATAGGAGGCGCATCCCAGGCCGGCGGCATAAGCCAGCAGGAGCAGGGGGAGGTGCATCGGACTCAGCGGCGACCGCCGATGGCGGGCGGCAAGGGATGGCGATGGCCGGCCAATCCAGGCGATGGCGGGCCGGGCCGGTCGACTGCCGGGTGGCAGACCGGGAACACAAAGGAGAACAAGAAATCCGGCGGACGTGTGCGCAAGAATTCACCCTCAATGCAAATGCGGCGAGCGTAGCATGGACGGTGCGCAACTGCCAAGTTCCGAGTAATTCGATCAGGTATGGCAAATGAGTAAACACCGCCGTTTTTCTATGATGACATGCCTGCGGATTAATGGCACAATGCTTGACTTTAAAAGTGAATTGGATTGTTTTAAGGGATGTTATGCGTTCAACGGCATGTCTGGACGAACTGTTCGGTTCTTCGCGGGAAGGCATGCTGCTGCTGGATGCAGAGGGCATGGTGGTCTGGTGCAACGGCATCGTCGGAGATTTTTTCGGCCTTGCCGGCTCCGAATTGACCGGCAGTAATTTTCCGGCTTTGCTGCTCCACGGCGCTGCCCCCATGTTCGCGCAACCCGAAGAAATCGCCAGCATTTTGCAGCAGGCCGAAACCGGCCCCGACCCGCTAGAAATCCCCTGCCACATACTCCCCGGTCCCGCTTGTCGCGAGCGCTGGCTGCAACTGACGGTGCAACAGCTCCATTTCGGGCCGGCCGGCGACCTGCTTCTGCGCTTCATGGAGGTTCCCGCCCAGCAACCCGATTCGGTGTTCGCCTCCGGACAAAATGAGACCTTGCCTTCGGCGCAAGAATTTCTCGCCATTTTCAACGGCATTCCCGACCCGGTTCTGCATGTGTCGCCGGATGGCGTCCTGCTGTTCGCCAATCGGGCCGCGAGCACCATCGCCGCCGATAAAGGCGAATTGATCGGCAAGTGCTGCTTTACCGTTCTTCGCGGGCGAGATACTCCCTGTGCCGGGTGCCCGGTGGACAAAAGCCGTCGCAGCGGCCTGCCGGAAGTCGCACAGATCAACGCCGAGGGCGATCGCATCGTGGAGGTTCGCGTCGTGCCTTTTCCGGCCGCAGAGGGGCGGCCGGGGAGAGGCTTTATGGTCCAGGAGAGGGATGTCACCGAGCACCTGCGTTTGCGGAAAATTGCTTTCCAGACGATGCCGCTGGCCTTGTTGGGGGAGTTGGCGGCGGGAGTGGCCCATGAAATCAACAATCCCGCCACCGGCATCATCAACTGCGCGCAACTGCTTACTGATCGCCTCGACGCCGGTGATCGTGAGATAGCCCAGCGCATCCTGCGCGAAGGCGAGCGGGTCGCTGCCATTGTCCGCAATCTGCTCTCTTTCGCTCGAATCGATGGGGGAAAGGATCCGGGGGTTAAAATCGAGGACGAATTGACCGATCTTCTCTCCCTCACCCGGGCCCAGATGCGCAAGGAGCGGGTTATCCTCAACCTGTGCCTGGCGCCCGACCTGCCGGCGGTCACCGCTAATCCGCAGCAGATCCGCCAGGTGTTTCTAAATCTGATCAACAACGCACGTTACGCCCTGAACCAAAAATTTCCTGGTCAAAGCGAGGAAAAGGTCTTGCAGATTCGGGGTGAGCGACAAACGTGCGGCGGCGTCCGGTTCATCTTTCACGATTCTGGCGCCGGCATACCCCAAGATCTTCTGCCCCGGATCTTCCGCCCCTTCTTCACCACCAAGCCGGTGGGCAGGGGAACCGGGCTTGGCTTGAGCCTCAGCCGCGCTATCATCGTCGATCATGGCGGCGTACTGGAAATCGAGAGTGTCGAAGGGCAATTCACGCGGGCCATTGTCGAATTGCCGGCCGACTGACGAGAGGTTTGTTTGAAAAAAGCGCACATCTTGATCGTCGATGACGAAGAGAGCATCCGTTTCACCTTCGAGGCTTTCCTGCGCGCCGAGGGTTATGCGGTCACCTGCGCCGCCGATTACAAGGGGGCGGTCGCACTTCTGGAACATGCCGAATTCGACGTGGTCTTTGCCGATATTCTGCTGGGAAGCAACACCGGTCTCGATCTGCTGCGCGAGGTAAAAAGACGCGGCCTGCTGGCGCCGGTTATCCTGTTCTCCGGCTCCCCCGACGTTGAGAGCGCCACCGAGGCGGTTCGCCTTGGCGCCTACGATTACATCCCCAAGCCGATCACCCGCAGTATCCTTCTGCGGGTCAGCCGGATGGCCATGACCTTCAGCGCTCTGGAAAAGGAAAAGGAAAATTACCGCCTGCACCTGGAAGCAATTTTCCACAGTGTCAAAGACGGGATCATCACCGTCGATCGCGAGCTGCGCATCGGCGAGTTCAACCCGGCCGCCGGTCGTCTGGTCGGATTGGCCCGCCATCATATCGGCAAGACGATTTCCGCCCCGGACCTGAGTTGGCGCCGAAACTGGCTGACAGGTTTGCAGGACTGCCTGGAAAGCGGGCGGCCGGTGGAACTCAGCCGCCTGCGAAACCAGACCGATAAAGGCGAAGGGCAGGTTTTTTCCCTGTTGATCTCGCCCCTCATCGATCCGCGTGGGCGCCATGCCGGTGCGGTTACGGTGGTGCGCGATGAAACCCGTCTGGAGTTTTTGGAGCGCGACCTCAACGCCCGCCGGCAATTCCAGCGGATGACCAGCCAGTCCCGCCAAATGCAGGAAATTTTCCGCCTTATCGAGACCCTTGCCGATCTGGATACGACCGTTCTGGTGACCGGCGAAAGCGGCACCGGCAAAGAACTGGTCGCCGAGGCCCTGCATTTTGGCGGCGAGCGCCGGAAGCAACCGCTGGTCAAGATCAACTGCAACGCGCTGATGGACAACCTGCTGGAGAGTGAATTGTTCGGCCATGTGCGGGGCGCCTTCACCGGCGCCTTCAAAGACAAGGTCGGCCGCTTTGAGAAGGCGGACGGCGGCACGCTTTTCCTTGACGAAATCGGTGATATATCGCCGCTTCTCCAGGCAAAGCTGCTGCGGGTTCTGCAGGAAAAGGAGTTCGAGCGCGTGGGGGATTCGACTCCAGTCAGAGTCAATGTGCGAATTGTTGCGGCGACCAACCAGGACCTGGTTGCCAAGGTCAAAAAAGGTGAGTTCCGCCAGGATCTTTACTACCGGCTGAAAGTGGTGAACGTGCATCTGCCGCCATTGCGTGAGAGGCTTTGCGATATGGCCCTGCTCACCGAATTTTTCGTGGCGCAGTTCAGTCTGCGGCAGGGAAAATACATCGAGAGGGTGCGGCCGGAAGTCCTCGATCGATTCCTCGCCCACGACTGGCCGGGCAATATCCGGGAACTGGAGCACGCCATCGAGCATGCCTGCATTCTGACTCCGGGTCCGTTCATCGGTCTTGAACACCTGTCTGCGGACATCCGCTCTATCGCTTCCCCTTCGTCACCGGCGGAAACCGACCCTTGCCTGCCGGAAGCTTTTCGTGTGGCGCTTGTCCAGACGGGCGGGAACAAGGCCAAAGCCGCGCGTCTGCTTGGAATCAGCCGTAAAACTCTATATCGTAAGTTGGGTGCGTTGCCGAAGGGTGAGAATGCCTAAGGGATGGCAAGCCCGAGGGACAGGTGACACAAGTGTCCCGTCCCACAAGTGTTTCCGCGCCACTTTTTCCATGGGAAAAATTTTAGGAATGAGCCGCACCGCAAACACGATTTTTTTGCCGAACAATCGTTGCGATCCGTGCTCGCTTCTTCCCGCTCTGGTTTTTGCTATTGCATGAGTTTATCCGTACCTATGGGTATTTGAATGCTCTTCACGCGAAAGATTAAAATCCCGAAACCTGCAAATTTTGGCATGATTTTTGGATCATCCGCCACGAGTTCAACCCCCAACTCCGATCGCTTGCGGAGGGCTGATTGGCTTCTCATCCCCTAAATTCAAAGAAAGTAATCGCCATAAACCGTGAGCGATCCCCTGCTGCCCGTGGGCCGGAAATAGGGCAGGCGGACATTGTGATGCTGGGAGACCTTCTTGGTGCGGCGGCGGTGCGAACGGAGGAGAAATTCCTGGTCCTCGGTGGCCGGCTGAGTGATTTTCAGCGTCGCTCGAAGGAAGTAGCCCGGCAGGCGGAAAACATTTCCGGCTTGCTGCTGGGGGATGCGGCCGCGGAAACGGTCAGTGGTCTCCAGTCTCTGGTGCAGGGCTTTGGTCGCCAGCGAAGCCAGATGCAGGCGATGACGGAGGTGGATCAGCGGGCTCTGGGGGAAATTCATCGGCTGCTCGACACGTTGTACGATCCCCTTTTCGGCTTCCGCAAAATCATCAAGACCCTGCTCAGTCTCGGGATCGCCACCCGTATCGAGAGCTCCCAGGCCGGCCGGCAGGATGCCGGTTTTTTGGTTTTCGCCGATGATCTGAAGGAACTGTCCGGTCTGATCAACTCCCGTTCGTCGCACGTGCTCGAAAATCTCGGCGGATTGCGCGAACGTTGCCGCAATGGCGCGGAAAAACTGACCGAACTTCAGTCGGGACAACACGAAAACGCGCAAGAGTTGCTGCAACGGGCGGCCGCGGCCTTGGCGCAGATGGACAGCCGCGCCCGCGAGGCATCGGGCAAGGCCGACGCCATTTTATCCCGGCTGGCCGGGTTTGCCGCACCTATCGGCGAAATAGTCGCTTCCATTCAGTTTCAGGACATCATCCGGCAGAAAGTGATGCATGTGCAGCATGCCTTGGCCGATCTTGCCACGGCCAATCTCGGGGGCGCGGCCGCCGCCGAGATTTGTTCTCTGCAGGCGGCGCAGCTGCAATATGCCCGAACGGAAATGGATCAGGCGGTGGGCAAGGTCATTGAAAGCCTGCACTCCCTGGCCGAGCAGATTGCTCACACCGCCGGGCAGACCCGGGAGGTGGCCGGGATAGCCGGCGCGGCGGGCCTTTCGGTGTTCCACGAATTCGAGACCGTGATCAACGGCATTTCTCTTTTGCTGCAAGAGGGGGAAATGGTTCGCGAAGAAGCGGCGGCGGCGGTCGGTACGGTGGCCGAGTCGGTCGACAAGATGGCCGGGCTGCTGGAAGAGATCGAATTCCTCGGTGAAAAGATGAAGGTGGTTGCGCTTAACGCCGGGATTCGCGCCGCCCATGTCGGGGAAAAAGGCGCGGCTCTGGGGGTGATCGCCGAGGCGATTCAGCAACTGTCGCACGAAGCGCTGATACTGACCCGAACCTTGGCCGGCGGCTTTCGCGAGATCATGGTTTGCGCCCGGCGTCTGGGTGACGGGGCGCAAGACGGTGTCGAAAATCCAGGCGGTCTGCTGCAAAAGGCCACCGCATTGCTTGAGCGTTTGCAAGAGATCAACGGCCGTCAGGTCAGTCAGTTGCGGGAGATGGACGATACGGCGGCGGGGTTGGCCGAGGACCTGCTGCAAGCGGCGGTCACCACCGATGTGCACCAGGCGTTTTCCCTCGATATTGAAAGCGTTCTGGAGAAATTGCGTATTTTCGTCCCCTTGTCCGCCGCGGCCGGCAACGGCACGGATTCGACCCTGTACAAGGATCTGATGGACCGCTACACGATGCACAGTGAGCGTGAAATCCATCAGGGGAAACAAGGCGCATCGCCGGAGAACAAAGTCATTCCCCTGCCCCGGCGGCGAACTGCGAAGATCGAGCACGACCTGGGGGACAACGTCGAGCTTTTTAATTGAAGTCATTTGTGGGAGATTCACCATGTCAGAGCAGCAATCCACGCAAACAAAGAACGATGGCACGCGCCATTGGCAGGGCGCGTTGACCATCCAGCGCGTGGTGGTCCTGAAACAGGAGCTGTTTCAAGGCCTCGACGGGGTTGACAGGCTCGTTCTCAACCTCTCCGCGGTCACCGAGATCGACCCCGCCTGCCTGCAGTTGTTGTGCTCAGGGCATCGCACCGCCACCAAGCTCAACAAGGAACTCGCCCTCGTCGGCGCCAGCCATCTTGCCGACACTTTTCGCGCCGCCGGATTTGTGCGTCATGTCGGCTGCGCCCTCGACTGCAATCGCAACTGCCTGTGGGTTCCCCAGGAAAACTCTACGCCGGGCCTGCCCCGGTAAGCAAGGAAGGATGCCCGAACATGGCCAAAAGAATCATGACCGTGGACGATTCGCCCACCATCCGGCAGATGCTCCTGTTCACCTTGCAGGAGGCCGGCTATGAAGTCGTCGACGCGGTGGACGGCCAGGATGCCCTGGAGAAGCTCGCCAAGGAAAACATTCATTTGCTCATCACCGACCTCAACATGCCGCGCCTTGACGGCATCGGACTGATCAAGGAGGTGCGCAAGGATCCGGCCAAGCGCTTTTTGCCGATTATCATGCTGACCACCGAATCGCAGGAGGCGAAGAAAAACGAAGGACGCGCCGCCGGCGTCTCGGGGTGGATCGTCAAACCCTTCAAGCCCGAGCAGTTGCTCGCCGTCGTGCGCATGGTGCTGGTATGAACCGGCAGGTGAGCGACACTTTCCGCGAGGAAGGGCTGGAAATTCTCGGTGAATTCGAAGAAGCGCTCCTCGAACTCGAAGAGCGCCCCATGGACGGCGAGGGCATCGATCGCGTTTTTCGCGCCCTGCATACCCTCAAGGGCTCCGGCTCCATGGCCGGCTTTGAAGCCGTCGCTTCTTTCGCCCACGAGCTCGAAACCATTTTCGAAATGGTGCGCTGCGGCAAGATCGGCGTCGACCGCACTTTGATCAACATCACGCTCGCCAGCCGCGACCAGTTTCGCGAAATGATCGACAGTGCCAGCGAAAACGCCGGAGATGCCCAGGCGGTGCGGCAGATCATCGCCTCTTTGCGCAAATTGGCGCCGGCGGAAGGGGCCGCCGGCAAAAAGGGTGGCCTCGGCAAGGCGGCCAGCCCTGCCGGCGAGATGGAGACGTATCGGCTACGCTTTCGCCCCGATCCCGGGCTCTTCCGCCGCGGCATCAATCCGCTCAGCCTGCTGCACGAGTTGGGTCGCATGGGTGAATGCCGCAGCATCGCCCAAAGCGAGAATGTTCCTTCCCTCGAAAACCTCGATCCGGAGCAGTGTTTTCTTTACTGGGACATTATTCTGACCACCGACCAGGGGATGGACGCCATCCGCGACGTTTTCATTTTTGTCGAGGATGCCGTCGAAATCCGTATCGAGCTCATCGATTCCGACACTTTGGCCGAGGCCGAGGTCGAATACAAAAAGCTCGGCGAGATTCTCGTCGAGCGAGGCGACCTGTCCATTGACGATCTGCAGCAGGTAATAAGCGAACGCCGCCGCCTGGGTGAGACCCTTGTCGCCTCCGGACTGGTCAGCGGCACCCAGATCGACTCCGCTCTGCTCGAGCAGGAGCAGGTGCGCCAGGCGCGCCGCCGTCGGCAGCTCATCGAGACGGCCAGCGGCATCCGCGTACGTTCCGAAAAGCTCGACGCCCTCGTCGATCTGGTCGGCGAACTGGTCACCGTCCAGGCGCGCCTCAGCCAGCATACCGCCAGCCACAACAATGCCGGGCTGCAGCTGATCAGCGAAGAAGTCGAGCGGCTCACCTGGTCCCTGCGCGATCAGGTTCTGGGCATCCGCATGCTCCCTATCGGCACCACCTTCAGCCGCTTTCGCCGCCTGGTGCGCGATCTGGCCGAAGAACTCGGCAAGTATGTCGAACTGATCACCGAGGGGGCCGAAACCGAACTCGACAAGACCGTCATCGAGCATCTCGGCGATCCCCTGGTTCACCTGATTCGCAACGGCATCGATCACGGGCTGGAAATGCCGCAGGTGCGGCAGGCCGCCGGCAAGGGGAAAAAGGGACGCATCTGGCTCTCCGCTGCGCAAGCCGGCGCCAATGTCCTTATCGAGGTGCGCGACGACGGCCGAGGTCTGGACCGCGCCGCGATCCGCCAGCGGGGGATCGCCCAGGGGCTCATTGGCGCCGAGGCCGAGATCGGCGACCGCGATCTGCTCAATTTGATTTTTTTGCCCGGTTTCTCCACCGCCAGCAGCGTAACCAGCGTCTCCGGGCGCGGCGTCGGCATGGATGTGGTCAAGCGGGCGGTCGAGGCGCTGCGCGGCAGCATCGAGGTGCAAAGCCGTCCCGGCGAAGGGACCACTTTTCAGGTGCTGCTGCCGCTCACCCTGGCCATTATCGACGGCCTGCTGGTGCGCAGCGCCACTTCATTCTATATCCTGCCGCTTTCCGCAGTTGAGGAATGCGTACAGCTGCGCCGGCAAGAAGTGACCGGCAACGACCGCCGGCTGGTGCGGGTCAGGGACGAGATCGTGCCCTACATCCGGCTGCGCGAAGTGTTCGCTCTGCCCGGCGAAGCGCCGCCCATCGAGCAGGTGGCGATCGTCAACGCCGATGGCCAGCGCTTCGGCCTCGCCGTCGATGCCGTCATCGGCGGCCACCAGACGGTGATCAAAAATCTCGGCCGCGTCTTCCGCGACGTCGCCGGTCTTTCCGGCGCCACCCTGCTCGGCGACGGCACGGTGGCGCTGATTCTCGATCTGCAGGCGATCATTCGACGGCAGGAGATTTTCGAGAAAAAAGCCATTTAGAACCACTTCGAAGATTCACGTTACGTCTTTACTGCGTTATTGGAGGTTGGAATGAAAATTTTCGCAAGGTTAACCGGAGCATTCGGCATCGTGGCCGTGATTTGCGCCATTATCGGCTTCGTCGGTTGGTACGGCATCGACAATACGGAAAAAAGCCTGCATGAGCTGGCCGATGTGCGGGTGCCGGGCATCGAGGGCATTGGGTTGATGATGGAGGGGATGAACGGTGTCAAGGCGGCCGAGCGCACGGTGCTTATCTCCGGTTTAGGTTTTGAGGACCGTCTGCACGAACTGGACAATTTCGAAAAGCACTGGGGTGAGTTTCAGGAGGGATACGATTTGTACGCGGCGCTGCCCAAGGCGCCTCTGGAGGCGGAACTCTGGCGCGAGGCATCCTCGCTGTTTGCCGACTGGAAGAAGGAACACGAAAAACTGGTGAAGATGGTTGCCAGTATCACCCAGGACGACCTGGAATCGGTGCAGGCGAATTTGCTTGCCCGTCACCTCGACCACGTCCAATGGGTGAAGGGACTTGAGGCGGCGGTGGGGCGTGGCGCCATTTTCACCGGGCAGCTCGATGCTTCCCTGTGCAATCTGGGCAAATGGCTGAATGGTTTTGAAACCCAGGACAAAGACTTTGACGCCATCCTCGGCAAATTCGCCGGGCCGCACGAGCGCCTGCATGCCCTGGGCGAAAAAATCAACGGCCTGACCGCCGCCGGCAACCAGCTTCAGGCGCGGGATGCTTTCGACAAGGAGGTGGTCCCCACGCTGGCGCAGATCGAGGCGATCTTCGTGGAAGCCCGCCAGGACGTGGGGGAAGACCTCAATGTGCTGCATCAGGCGACGCAGATCGCTTTCGGCAGTGAACGCGCGGTGTTCGACGCCTTGATGGAGAAGATGGACGCCCTGGCCGACCTGAGCCGCGAAATCACCCACACCACGCAAATGGATACTGCGGCCGCCGCCGCCCGGAGCAAGGTCGTCGCGGTGGTCGCCGTGCTTCTGGGCGTTGTCACCGCGCTCTTCTTCGGCTTTGTGATTTCCCGGGGAATCGCCCAGCCGATGGCCGCCGGCGTCGGTTTTGCCGAGCAAATCGCCCGCGGCGATTTCAGCGCCCGGTTGAAGCTGAACCGCAGCGACGAAATCGGCCAGTTGGCCGCCGCCCTCGATGCGATGTCGGACAGTCTGCAGAAGTCGGCGGAGATCGCCGAGGAGATCGCCAAGGGGAACCTGACCATCGACGTCCGTCTGGCTTCGGACAAGGACCAACTCGGGCGGGCGCTGGAAAATATGGTCCGCATCCTCAATGAGGTCATGAGCCAGGTGCGCGGCTCGGCCGATAATGTCGCTTCCGGTAGTCAGGCGATGAGCTCCTCCTCCGAGGAGATGTCCCAAGGGGCGACGGAACAGGCGGCGGCGGCCGAGGAGGCGAGCAGTTCCATCGAAGAGATGACCGCCAATATCCGGCAGAACGCCGATAACGCCATGCAGACAGAAAAAATCGCCGTCAAGAGCGCCGAAAATGCCCGTGAGGGGGGCGCTGCGGTGAACGAGACGGTCGGCGCCATGAAGGAAATCGCCGACAAGATCACCATTATCGAAGAGATCGCCCGGCAGACCAACCTGTTGGCCCTCAACGCCGCCATCGAGGCGGCGCGCGCCGGCGAGCACGGCAAGGGTTTCGCCGTCGTCGCCGCCGAGGTGCGCAAGTTGGCCGAGCGCAGCCAGGTGGCCGCCGGCGAGATCAACCAACTCTCCGTCTCCAGCGTCGATGTGGCGGAAAAAGCCGGCCGGCTGCTCGACAGCATCGTCCCGGACATCCAGAGAACCGCCGAACTGGTGCAGGAGATCGCCGCCGCCAGCCGTGAGCAGGACGCCGGCGCCGAGCAGATCGCCAAGGCGATCCAGCAACTCGATCAGGTCATCCAGCAGAACGCCTCGGCTTCCGAGGAGATGGCCTCCACCGCCGAGGAGCTCTCCAGTCAGTCGGAGCAGTTGCAGGAGATGATCGCTTTTTTCCGCCTGGCGGAAGACGGTCAGCGCCGAAAAGCCTTTGCGGCGGCCGCGCCGACCGACGGGAAGAACCAAGTAAAATCTTCTCGCAGCGCAGAAAAAAAGGAAAAGTCCGGGACAAGATCGATCGCCCTTGGCGGCGCCCGGGAAGAGCAGTCGTCGGTCAACGGCAAGGAAAAAGGCGATCGGCTGGACGACGAGTTCATGCGCTTTTAAACCGCAAGGAACCTTTGATGAACTTTCGCGCCGTTGGCGCAGAGGGAGGATGCATAAATGGATGAGCAAGGCGAAGCGGCCCTGCAATGCCTCACCTTTCGACTTGGGGAGGAGGTCTTCGCAATCGAGGTGGAGAGAACGAAGGAGGTTCTCGATTACACGACCATAACCCAGGTGCCGCAGACCCCGAATTTCGTCCTGGGGGTGATCAATTTGCGCGGCAGTGTTGTGCCGGTGATCGATCTTCGTTTGAAATTCGGTCTGCACGGTATCGAGAAAACGGTTAATTCCTGCATTATCGTCATGGAAATCGAGGTCGACGCAGAGATTGTCACCATTGGCGCCCTGGTCGATTCGGTGCAGGAGGTGCTTGATCTCGAGATGGGACAGATCGAGCCGCCGCCGCGCATCGGCACCCGGCTGAAGACGGAATTCATCCGGGGCATGGGCAGCTGTGGCGAGCGTTTTCTGATCCTTCTCGATATCGATCGGGTTTTTTCCGCCGATGAACTGGTGCTGGTGCAGGAACTCGGCGAAGAGGAAATCGAGGAGAGCTGAACTGCCGCAAGGCGTGCCGCTGGCGCTCAAGCGAAAAATCCGCCAATGGGCGGTGCGGATTGCCCCCAACTGGGCGGTCTCGGGCCGATTTTCGGCATATTCATGTCGTGGATGAAAATTACGCTCTTACCGAGCAAGGCGATGTGCTATTGTGGCCCAATGTACTCCTCTATTGCGACCGGCCGACGCAGAAGATGATTCTGCGCCGGCTGTGTCGGTTTTGCCCTTCGAGCAACAGCTCTTTACCGGCCACTCCGAGTCGTTGAATGGAATGGAACCGCTGCGCACGTCGGTGGCGCCTTCGGTTTATCGGCGGACGTGAGTGGCGGAGATTGCAATGTCGCAGCGAAAAAAGATAAAGGTCCTGGTCGTCGACGACTCGGCGGTGGTGCGCCAGGTTCTCAGCGATATTCTCGGCAGCGACCCGGGCCTCGAGGTTGTCGGCACCGCCGCCGACCCGATCATTGCCGCCGATAAGATTCGTCGCCAGCAACCGGATGTCATCACCCTCGATGTCGAGATGCCGCGCATGGACGGGCTGACTTTCTTGCGGCAGATTATGGCGCAGCAGCCGCTGCCGGTCGTCATGTGTTCGAGCCTGACCGAGAAGAATGCCGAGACCACGCTAAAAGCGCTTCAGTACGGGGCGGTGGATGTCATTCACAAGCCGCGCCTGGGGGCTAAACAGTATCTCGAGGAGTCGAGCATTCTCATCTGCGATACGATCAAGGCGGCGGCGCTGGTGCGGGTGCGCGCCAGATCGGATAGAGCGCACGATCCGCAGCCGAAATTGACCGCCGATGCCATGCTGCCGCCGGTCAAACCCGAAACTTCGTTTCAAACGACGGAGAAGGTGGTCGTCGTCGGGGCTTCGACGGGGGGAACGGAGGCGTTGCGCATATTTCTCGAAATGTTGCCGCACGACGCGCCCGGGGTGGTTATCGTTCAGCACATGCCGGAGCACTTTACCCGCGCCTTCGCTCGCCGGCTCGACTCCATTTGCCGGATCACCATCAAGGAGGCGGAAAACGGCGATACCGTTATTCCCGGCAGGGCGCTGATCGCCCCCGGCAACCGGCATCTTCTGCTCAAACGCAGCGGCGCCCGCTATTTTGTCGAGGTAAAGGATGGTCCCCTCGTCTGCCGGCACCGCCCATCGGTCGATGTCCTGTTTCGCTCGGCGGCCCGATACGCCGGCAAAAACGCCATTGGCGTCATCCTCACCGGCATGGGGGACGATGGATCCAAGGGGATGCGCGAACTCAAGGACGCCGGCGCAACCAACATCGCCCAGAACGAGGCAACCTGCGTCGTCTTCGGCATGCCGAAAGAGGCCATTCGCCTTGATGCGGTCGATCAGGTGCTGCCGCTCGAACAGATAGCGCCGGCGGTGCTTAAGTTCTATCGATCCTGACACATGGAGACGAGCCCAATGAGTGATGCACAGGCGCAACTTGTAGAGAATCTACAGCTGCAGATCGAGATCAATCGCAAAGCCTTGCACGACCTGCAGGAGGTTACCCGCAAACTGGAGCTGATGAACCGTAAACTACAGGATTCCGAACAGCTCAAGAGCCATTTCCTGTCCAACATCCGCAATGAAATAAACAACCCCCTGTCGGCTATCATGGGACTGTCCAACCGGCTGTTCGCCGGGGCGAATCCGTCCAATCTGCCGGTCATCGCGCGGATGATCTACGAGGAGGCGTTCAACCTCGATTTTCAGCTGCAGAACGTTTTCGCCGCCGCCGAGCTGGAAGCGGGAGAGATCGCTCCGGAATGGGCGCAGGTCGATGTTTGCGGGGTCGTCACCGCCATTCTCGGTTTGCTGGATCATGCCGTCGCCCGAAAGCAGCTGAGCCTGAACGTCGATCTCCCCGAGGCCCTCATTTTTGTTTCGGATGCCCGCAAGCTGCACCTGATCGTCATCAATCTGCTTGCCAATGCCGTCGAATTCAGTCCGCAGGGGCAAAGCATTGAGGTGAAGGCGGAACTGGTGCGCGAGCAGCTGCACATTCTGGTGCGCGACCATGGGGCGGGAATCCCCTCGGCGGATCAGGGCGCCATTTTCGACCGTTTTCGGCAATTGCAGAGCGGTACCACCAAAGACCATCCGGGACACGGACTGGGGTTGAGCATCGCCCGCGCCCTGGCCGAGCTGCTTGACGGCAGCATCGAGCTGCAAAGCGCACCCGGCGAGGGGACGCTGTTTCGTCTGGTGCTGCCAATGACCGAAGAGCGTCCCGACACCATCGCCCCGGAAGGAAACATGTTCTTTTTTGGAGAGACGGAGCGCTTCTAGCGCTTCCGGTCCCGGCGCATGGATACCGCTTCCCAGCCAACCCACTATCTTTATCCGGGCACCCTGTTCGTCCACCGCCAGCCGCATCTGGTGACCACGGTTCTTGGCTCCTGCGTCGCCGTCTGTCTGTGGGATCCGGTGGCGCGGATCGGCGGCATCAATCATTATCTTCTCCCCCTCTGGAATGGTGAGGGATTGCCAACCCCCAAATACGGCAATATTGCCATCACTAAATTGGTGGAAAAGATCGTCGACTGCGGGGGCAACCAGTTCCGGCTGATCGGCAAACTCTTTGGCGGCGCCGCCATGTGGCATTCCGCCCAGGGGCTGTATCAGGTCGGCGAGCGCAACATCGCCCTGGCCCAGACCCAGCTTGCCGAAATGAAAATTCCGATTGCCGGCGCCGACCTCGGCGGCAATGCCGGGCGCAAGGTGATTTTCAATACCGGAACCGGGGAAGTCATGATGCGCCGCCAGAAGCCCGGTCTGAGCAGGGCGGGCGCCGCGCCCTGAGCGCGCGGCATCGACGGGCAAGAACGCTTGACGGCTGCTTCCTTGCATGCGCCAGCGTTTGCGGCACGGCCGGAACCGGCTTGGTGAATGACCTTTGATGCCCTGTCGAGTCGCCGCTTTTGCCGGCGATTTTGTTTTTCGGTCGGTTGGGGCGGTAAAAATTGGCCGAACACCACCGAAGCCAGGGCGAACAGCATAAGAATTTCGAACATGACAACCTCCTGATGGGATGCGGCGTATCGTATCCGGCCCCTGTGACGGAATATGTCATTTTGCTGCCGGCGACCTGTTTTCCGGCATCCCCGATCATCGTTGCCCGGGCCGGTTTCTGCCCGGATCCTGGATTGACAGGGCAGGGTGGATCGTATACAGTATGCACCGTTTCTGTTTGTCTTGATGTTGTCATTCGTCCGTAGATAGCGGGTAACGAATGGAATATACGGAGTTTTCAACAGCTCGTCCGTTTTCAGCGGAAGCCTTCGGCAACACCGGGGCCGCAATAATTTCGAGGAGGAGAGAGACATGATCGAGGCTTATTTACGTCATCAGGAAGAGCGCAACGTCCAGGGCATCCCGCCCCTGCCGCTCAATGCCGAGCAGGCGACGGAACTCGTCAAAATGCTGCAGAATCCCCCCAAGGGGCAGGAGGATTTTCTGCTGAACCTGTTGAAGGAGCGCATTTCCCCCGGCGTCGATCCCGCCGCCGAGGTGAAGGCCGATTTCCTCGGCAAGGTTCTCAAAGGGCAGGCCAGTTCACCGCTGGTGTCGAAAAAAGAAGCCATCGCCATCCTCGGCACGATGATCGGCGGCTACAATGTCAAGCCGCTGGTCGAGGCGCTCAAAGATGCGGCGCTGGCCGATGATGCCGCCTGCGCTCTGTCCGGCATCACCCTGGTTTACGACGCTTCCGACGAAGTCGCGGCCCTGGCGAAGACCAATGCCGCCGCCAAATCGGTGATGCAGTCCTGGGCCGACGCCGAGTGGTTCAAGAGCAAGGCCGGCGTGCCCGAAACCATCAAGGTTAAAGTGTTCAAGGTCGATGGTGAGATCAACACCGACGATTTCTCCCCGGCTGGCGACGCCTGGAGTCGCCCCGACATTCCGCTGCACGCCCTGGCCATGGGCAAGACCCGGTTTCCCGGCGGGCTGAAGACGATCGCCGAATTCCGCGAGCAGGGCTTCCAGGTCGCGTTCGTCGGCGATGTCGTCGGCACCGGCTCCTCCCGCAAGAGCGCCTGCAACAGTGTGCTGTGGCACATCGGCGACGACATTCCGGCGGTGCCCAACAAGAAGCGCGGCGGCGTCATCATCGGCGGCGTCATCGCTCCGATCTTCTTCAATACCGCTCAGGATTCCGGCGCTCTGCCGCTGACCATGGACGTCTCCAAGATGAATACCGGGGATGTCATCACCATCAATACGAAAAAAGGCGAAGTGTCCAATGAGAAGGGCGAGGTCATCGCCACCTTCGCCATCAAGCCGAACACCCTGGCGGACGAGTTCCGCGCCGGCGGTCGTATCCCGCTGATCGTCGGTCGCTCCCTGACTGAGAAGGCGCGCAAGGCCCTTGGCATGGGCGCCGCCGATATCTTCGCCATGCCCGATAACCCGACGCCCAAGGCCAACCAGGGCTATTCCCTGGCGCAGAAGATGGTCGGCAGAGCCTGCGGCATGCCCGGCGTTCTGCCCGGCACCGCCTGCGAGCCGAAGATGACCACCGTCGGCTCCCAGGACACCACCGGCCCGATGACCGCC
>Ga0265293_10000772_pt1 | contig 73416 bp, 75 predicted proteins | sample Munlanlewell138R_FD_192505 | JGI IMG/M metagenome (GOLD analysis project Ga0265293, IMG submission 192505) | Leachate microbial communities from a municipal landfill in Southern Ontario, Canada - Leachate well 138R | ecosystem: Engineered > Solid waste > Landfill > Unclassified | place: Canada... | reverse complement strand
TCATGGCGATAATGACGATCCCCCAGAAATAAATACCGTAGCGTCATTTATTGGGGGAAACACATGATTGGAAAGCCCATATTTTATCATCAAATCAAGAGCTTGAGGGTATTTCAGGCGCGACTAAATAGCGCCCGCAGTGCGCAACGTATTCATTTCTGCGGAATCTACACCGAGCTCGGTCAAAATAATGTCCGTATGTTGGCCCAATGCGGGCACGGCTCCCATACGTGCCTTGTGGGGATTCAGACCGGGCGGCACAAGCGCGGGAAGGCGTCCAACTGGCGAATCGATCTGCGCCCACCGATGGCGCGCCCGTAGTTGCTCATGGGCCCAAACGTCGTGCATAGTGTTGACTCTTGCGCTCGCTATTTTCGCGATTTCCAAGCGCTTAAGAACATCAACTCTTGGCAATAGGGCAAACACTTCTTCAATCAAATTGCGCAGTGCAATTCGGTTAGCAACGCGGTGCGTATTATCTGAAAATGCCTCATTCTGCGCTAATTCAGGCTGCAGCAGCACATGCGTGCAAAATGCCTGCCATTCCCTCTCATTTTGCAGACCCAGCAACACACTTCCGTCTTTTACAGGAAATGGTCCATAGGGATAAATAGTCGCGTGACTGGCTCCCGTTCGTGGTGGTGGTGCAGCACCATCAAATGCATAATACAAGGGGTAGCTGTTCCACTCAAGCGAAGTCTCCAGCATAGAAATATCAATATGCTGCCCCTCACCAGTTTGCTGTCTATGCATTAGAGCAGCGAGGATATTCGTATAAGCATACATGCCCGCAGAAATATCGGCGATGGACGGACCCACCTTGCATGGTGTATCCGGCGTTCCTGTTACAGACAAGAAGCCAGACTCCCCTTGAATCAATAAATCGTAGGCTTTCTTATCACGAAAAGGCCCATTGGAGCCATAACCCGAAATATCGCAGACGACAATATCGGGTCGAATCTGTGATAAACTCGCAAAGGACAAACCAAGCCGTTCAGAGGCACCCGGAGCCAGGTTCTGCACTACGATGTCTGCTTTGTCTATTATCAGGCGTTGCAGAAGCTCTTTCGCCCTTGGATGTTTTACATCGAGTGTAAGGCTTTCCTTGGCACGGTTAACCCAAACGAAGTGGGATGCCAGGCCTCGAACGCGGTTATCGTAACCACGGGCAAAATCACCGATACCGGGACGCTCGATCTTTATAACTCGCGCTCCCAGATCGGCTAACTGACGGGTAGCAAATGGCGCAGCGATAGCGTGCTCCAAAGAAACAACGGTAATTCCTGCCAAAGGTTGCATGATTAATATTCTCTTTCAATTTTATGCTAAATGAGCAATTGCCTGCATGGTCAAGTGTCTCTCGTGATCACACGCCCAAAGTTCTATCGTATTTTCATCCACCTGCAGACCATGCACTGAGAATGGATTCAAATCGAACGTGGGATAAATTGCACGAAATTCGAAATCTAAAACCATCCTTTCAGGCAAATTTTCACGTAGCAGATCAATCAAAAAAGTGGCGATAAGAGGCCCATGAACGATCAAACCGGGGTAATGCTCTATCTCGGTGGCATATTGTCTATCGTAATGAATACGATGACCATTGAACGTTAATGCCGAATAGCGAAACAGCAACACATCATCGGGAACAATTTTGCGTGACCAAGTCGATGATTTATCTATGGTTTGAATCGTTTTCGTATCAGAGCCTCTGGATTTATTCGCATCCTTATAAACAATATCATGATATTCCGTCATTGAAATTGACGATGCATCATTGCAAAATATATCATGTCGTACCTTTACAAATGTTAAACCACCGCTGCGTCCAATTTTTTCCGAAATACTGACAATAGTGGATCGTCTCTTTACTCGATCCCCAATTCGTAATGGTGAGTAAAATTTAAACTGACCCCCCGCCCACATGCGACGTGGCCGGGTTACCGGAGGTAGAAAGCCACCACGCAATGCATGACCATCCGGCCCCAACTCCGATTGCTTGTGTATTGGCAGAAAATAAAGCCAATGCCACAGTGGAGGCAACGTAGTGCCTTGCGATGGACGCACAGACTCCTTATCCAAGGTAGCCGCAAGGGCTGCGAATGGCGTTGCTGTAATGATATCCGTTACGGTTTCGGAACGATTAATCCAACCTGAAAAGTCCTGCGGCGTAGTCATAAAAACTCTTGTAGATAATTTTCAAATTCAATCATGAGGCCAGTCTTGATCTGGGTTTGCTGGCTTTAATGGTATTTTCAAATAACGGAATCCACCCATCTCTATATCTGGCAGGTGGCCCGCCCTGATATTTACCTGAATAGAAGGCAATAGCAACTCAGGCGCTCTTAAATGTGCATCCCGCTCTTGACGAACACGCACAAAATCAGTTTCACTTATTGAATTGTTGATATGTATATTTTCAGTTTTTTGTTCCGCCACGGTTGATTCCCAGAGATATTTCATCCGGGTTTCTGGCAAATAATCATGACACATGAACAGTCGCGTGTCCTCCGGCAGACAAAGCAAACGTTGTATTGAACGATAAAGCGTACGGGCGCACCCACCCGGAAAATCTGTACGTGCGGTCCCATAATCCGGCATAAATAGTGTATCCCCGACAAACACAGCGTCACCGACCCTGTAGGAGACACAGGCAGGAGTATGGCCGGGAGTGTGCATAACCTCGATCTGCAAAGATCCAAGCGGGAAAACCTCGCCATCCATGAACAGAAGATCGAAATCAGGTTGTGCTACAGCCCGACGGTCCTGATTGAACATGGGGCGGAATATTTGCTGGACCTCACGAATGCCTTCCCCGATACCTAACTTTGCTCCCGTACGATCCCTGATATAAGATGCACTGCTGAGATGATCGGCATGAACATGGGTCTCCAGGACATACGCTATGTTAGCTGACATGTCCTGTGCCGCGGCTATGATGGCATCGGCAGAGGCGGTGGAATAAAGTCCCACATGATGGGCATAATCGAGTACGGGATCAATCACAGCGGCCTCGCGGCTGACAGGATCAATGATTAAATAACTAAAAGTATGGCTTTCCGTATCGAAAAACGCCTGTATATCGGCAGTATGTGGCATCTTTTCTCCCGACTCTGACAACACCTCAGACAATTAAGCATCAACCTCGATGGCATATTTCGAATAATCGAGCTTGTCCTTTTTTTCCAGTAGTTCTATCTCGCGCATCAGCTGATCGGCATGATCTTGTGTAATCACACCGTCCATAATGCGCATAAATTTATTCGACACAAGGTGCCATTTTTGAGCGGCTGTTTTCATACGCTCTTCCAGATCTACGCGTCTGCTTACGAGGGTGCCATCGATTTTTTTAATCTCTACGTAAGCCATGGGCCAACGCAGGTCGTCTCTGGCCTCAACCACACTCTTGGCGCGTACCTTCTGAATGATATCCTCCTTGACGCGCTCATCGGTATAGTCGTGCTGTGTAGCCTTACCGTATATCAATGCCTGAGCCGCCGCGAACGTATGGCTGAATTTGGCCTCCAGGCCCGTCTTGGGCGTCCCGATCACTGCATTATTGAATGACATGTGGCTGACATATCCGTGAATACTTTTCACATTATCGGGCGTCAGCTCGTATTCATTACGCAATTCGATGATGCTTTCAATCAACGCCTGTGTGCAAAAGGAACTCGCATGCGGCTTGTACAGAATATCCAGGGTAGTCCAACGCTGTCCCCATTTTTCCAGCAAACGGCCCCAGTCCGGATTATCGGACATGACAGCGCCAAAGGCCTTTTCTCCTTCAAGAATCCGCTCGGCGCATGTAAACCCACGCGAAGCCAGCATGGCGGCGACCACACCATTGCGCGCCGCATGGCCAGCATGCAATGGTTTGGTCATCGATCCAAAAGGTTCTTTCAAGCCTGCCGCCTGGGTGCCGGCAATGCCCAAGGCATGCACCATCTGGTCTGTGCTCAGGCCCATGAGCAAGCCGGACGCCACGACGGAACCAAAGTGCCCCAAAGTGGCGGTTGCATGCCAACCACCGTTGTAGTGCGCGGGATTAACGACATCGCCAATACGTGTGCAAACCTCCAACCCGAGCGCCGATGCGCGGAGCAATTCCGCGCCGCTGGCGCCCATATGCTCGGCCACGGCGAGCGAGGCCCCGAAAACGGGTGCGCTGGGATGCATGGCGGATGCAAGATGCATGTCATCAAAGTCAAAAGTATGAATGATGGCACCATTAAGAAGGGCTGCATCAGCCATCGAGCGTTTATGCTTTCTACCAATAATCGATGATTGCTCATGGCCACCAAGATCGCCCGTGACTGTATCAATTATGGATACCAGTTCATCTACAGACCCCGCCAAACCAACGCCTATGGAATCCAGCATACAGGCTTTGGTTGTGGTATATACCTCATCGGGAATCATAGATGATTTCGTCTCATAAATCTGCTGCGCCAACTCACGTGTGTAATGTCGTTTGTCCAAAATATTCTCCATAATATTAGATATCAATCTCTATACTATTCCTTACTGGCGCGGGACACCCGCTTTCTCGAGAACGCTCGCAATCTTGGATATCTCGGTGCGTAGAAACTCCTCCCATTCTTGCTGCGAACGCAAATCGGCAACCAGAGCACGATCGGCAAGTCGTTGCTGAAAGTCAGGCTTACTCAATATAGAATGGGTAGTTTTTGCAATTTTTTCTACTACTGTGTCAGGCGTTCCTGCGGGCGCCATGATTCCCCCCCAGCCATATACGGAATAACCGGAAAATCCTGCATCGGCAACGGGCGCCACGTCCGGCAGCTGTGGCACTTGTTCTTCGGTAGTTACCGCAAGCGCCCTTATCCTCTTGCCTGTAATCAATGGCAGGGCTGCCGCCAGAGAATCAGTCATGACATCAACGCGCCCACCGATCAAATCGTTCACGGCATCCGCGCTTCCCTTGTAAGGGACACGTTGAACATCAACGCCTGCAAGATCAAACAACAGCTCACTGGTTACATGCTGCGCTGATCCCACACCGGGGATGGCCCAGGCGATGGTACCAGGGTGATCATGAATGTGTTTCAAAAGTTGAGGCAAATCGTTAAATTGAGACGAGTTATCTACGGTGATCACTAACGGCGCCTTAAAAAAAGGGGCGATGTGAACAAAATCGTCCATTGGCGAATAGGACAGGTTCTTCATTAGATAAAGATTCGTGGCCGCAGTGCCTGTTGTGCTCAGCGCAAGCGTGTAGCCATCCGCGAGTGAACCCTTTAATGTCTGCATGGCTGGAATGCCCAAACCGCCCGCCTGGTTACGCACCACAACTGGCACCTGCCATTCTTTGGCCATTTCATCCGCCAGCAATCGTGCTGCGACGTCAGTCGCCTGCCCTGGAGGAAAAGAAGCGATAATGGTTACTGACCGATCAGGAAATATCTCTTGTGCCATAGTTTGAATAGGCAAAATAGATAATGCTGTGATCATCAATACGGCCATCAGTCGTGCAAGATATTTTTTCATACGATGTCTCCTTATAATATGCAACGAATTTAGATATTAAGATGTTTATAGGCAAATGAGAATCTGTATTTTCTTAAGGATTAATAAGATTATTTGATCAATGTTTCACAATGAATACATTGTGACCTGCATGCTTCCTCTTTGGGTAGACATTTTTGATTAGGCTTTTGAAGCCCCCTTTGTATGGAAACCTCCATGAGGAAAAGCAGATTTACCGAGCCCCAGATCGTTGCAACTTAGCAAGAATGCAGAAAATGTTATCCTCCGTTGCAAACATATCCTGCCAGGGGAAAACTCATGTTGAAGCGGATGACACTTGCGACGACCCTGTTGCTGTCGGGCTGCGTCGGTGCGGTTCACTACAAGTCGCATGCCCCCCTCTTCACCCACACCGGTGTGTTCCGGCGCACTGCAGTGCGAAGCGATGTGGATTGAGGCCGCCGAGGCGGTGAGTGCCGTGTCCGGCATGGCCCTGCGTCTTGCGAGCGACCAGGTCCTGGAAACCTTCGCACCGCTGGGCCCGACCTACTATCCGCGCATGCATGGTCGCGTGCTCAAGACGCCCGTCGGACCGGAGATGTACGAATTCAACGCCAGCTTCCGCTGTGGCGCCTATTGCAGGGCGCACGAGATCGCTGCGCTCGGCCGCTTCAACGAAAGAGTGAACGCCGCAGGCGCCCCCTACGCGACAGCAAGGGATTAACCACCGCGCAGGCCTGCCGGCATCACCTGTTCCTGCATCACTCCTGCGTCAGATCGAAGAAGGTAACCGCCACCAGGTCCATCACCATCACATCGTCCTGGTTGAAGAGCTTCCAGGTCCATTCCACAATGCCCATGTCGGCACGGCTGGCCGACGTGCGCAGCTTGTCCACATGCACTTCCAGTCGCAGGGCATCACCGGCACGCACCGGCGCGTGCCAATTGATATGCTTCAGTCCGGGCGAGCCGAAGGCATTGGAATCATGCATGATGGCATTCACCGCCATATGCATGGCCATGCTGCCGGTGAACCAGCCGCTGGCAATCAGGCCGCCCCAGCGTCCCTCTGCCGCCTTTTCGGCATCGGTATGGAACCACTGTGCGTCATAGCGTCGTGAAAAGGCCAGCATCTCCTCGTGATCCACGACCATGGGCGGGTGGGTAATCACCATACCCTCCTTCAGATCCTTGTATTTCATTGCATTGTCACCTGCGTCCGGCAAGAGGCCTCAAATCCCTTCATGATACGGCAATTCAGGTTCCAGACACCCCAAAACGGCGCCGGCTGGGTATCATGCGAGTTGTTCCCAAACCTCAGGAGTTCGGCATGAGCGATTTCAAGGCATATCTGATCGAAGAAGACGGCGACGGCAAAAGCAGGGGTCGCATGACGACCATGACCCGCGATGCACTGGATGCGGGTGAGGTCGTGCTGAAAGTGCAATATTCGAGTGTGAACTACAAGGACGCCCTGGCCGCCACCGGCCAGGGCAAGATCATCCGGCGGTTTCCGTGCGTGGGTGGCATCGACATGGCGGGTACGGTGGAATCCAGCAGCAATGACGCTTTCAAACCCGGCGATGCCGTCATCGCCACCTCATACGACATCGGCGTGGCCCATCATGGCGGCTACGCGGAAGTCGCACGCCTGCCGGCCGGCTGGGTACTGCCGCTGCCCCGGGGCCTGAGCCTGGAAGAAACCATGGCGCTGGGTACGGCGGGATTGACCGCAGGACTGGCCGTGGCCCGCATGGAGCAATGCGGCCTGAAGCCCGGTCAGGGTCCGGTGGCCGTCACTGGCGCAACCGGTGGCGTGGGTGGCCTGGCCATCGACATGCTGGCCGGCCGGGGCTACGAAGTGCACGCCTTCACACGCAAGGCCTCGGAAAAAGACTATCTGCAGACACTCGGCGCCGCCGAAGTCCGCCTGGTGGATGAACTCGATCTCGAGAAGATCCGCCCGCTGCAAAGCGGCCAGTGGGCGGGTGCCGTCGACAACGTAGGGGGCCCGATGCTCGCCTGGCTGCTGGCCACCATGCAACAGGGCGGCACCGTGGCCAGCATCGGAAATGCCGCCAGCCATCGCCTGGAAACCACAGTCTTCCCTTTCATTCTCAGGGGGGTAAGCCTGCTGGGCATCGATTCCGTTCAGGCCGATCATGCGTTGCGCAGCACGGTCTGGCAGCGCCTGGGCAGCGACCTCAAACCCGGCCATCTGGCGGCCATGACGGAAGTCATCGATCTGGATGCACTGCCCTCCAGTTTCGATGACTTCATTGCCGGCCGCATCCGCGGCCGGCGTGTGGTGCGCATCGGCGGCTGATCACTGTAGCGCCCGTCAATTCCCCGGGCAGTCGGCCGGCCGGTCCACTTACTGCTTGGGGAATTTGCTGGCGACGCCCTGAACGTAGTAGTTCATGCTGTTCAGGCCGTCATCATCGAGCACGCCCGACTCGAGCCGCGTCTTGCCTTCATTGTCGACAAGCGGTGCGGCAAAGGGCGCAAGGGTGCCGGCAATGATTTCCGCCTTCTTCTGTTCAACCAGATCCTTCACGTCCTGCGGCACCATATCACCGATGCCCTCGAGCGCGGCCATACCTGCCTTGAGACCGCCCCAGACACTGGTCGACTTCCAGGTGCCGTCGACAACAGCCTGCGCCTGGCTCGTGAAGTACTCACCCCAGTGGTGCGTGACGGCGGCAATCTGCGCGTCCGGGCCGAACTTCTTCATGTCGGAGTGATAGGCGACGGCGTACTTGCCCTCATCCTGGGCCGCCTGTACGGTGGCGGTGGAGTCGGTATGGTGGGTGACCACATCCGCACCCTGGCTGATGAGCGCCAGTGCCGCATCGCGCTCCTTGCCCGGATCGAACCAGCTGTTCGCCCAGATCACGCGCACCTCGGCTTCGGGGTTGACGCTGCGCATGCCCAGGGTGAAGCTGTTGATGCCCTGCAAGACCTCGGGAATCGGGAACGCGCCGACATAGCCGATGACGTTGGACTGCGTCATCTTGCCTGCAATGATGCCGGCCAGGTAGCGGGACTCATAGAAGCGCGCATTCGTGGTGGCCACGTTGGGGGCGGTCTTGTAGCCCGTGGAATGCACGAATTTCACATCGGGAAACTGGCGCGCCACCTTGATGGTCGGGTTCATGTAGCCGAACGAGGTGGTGAAGATAAGCTTGTTGCCCTGCTGCGCCAGATCGCGGATCACGCGCTCGGCATCGGCCCCTTCGGGTACGTCCTCGACAAACTGGGAGACAACCTTGCCGCCCAGCGCCTGCTCCATCTCTTTACGGCCAATGTCCTGCTGCCAGGTCCAGCCGGCCTCGCCGATGGGGCTGACATAGACGAAGCCGACCTTGACCGGCTCATCCGCCAGGGCCGCGCCCGAAAATACGAGCGCACCGCCCGCGAGCATGGCGGCCAGGGTATTGCGCAAGGGATTGAATAACATGATGGGTCCTCAGGTATTTGGATTGAAATTCTTGCCCAGTGATGCGGGCATGTTCAGCCGTATCCAATTGGCATTCCGGGAAATCAGAACCAGCACCAGGATAGTGGCCAGATAGGGCAGCATGGACAGTATCTGGGAAGCGACAGGGACACCCAGTGCCTGCATATGATAGGTCAAAATCGTGATGCCGCCGAACAGGTAGGCGCCCAGCATGACGCGCAGCGGACGCCATGTGGCAAAGGTGGTCAGCGCCAGCGCAATCCAGCCGCGCCCGGCCACCATGCCCTCCACCCACATGGGTGTGTAGACCAATGACATGAAAGCGCCGGCAAGACCGCAACAGGCGCCGCCGAACAGCAGGGCCGCCAGGCGGATGCGACGTACGCTGTAGCCCAGCGAATGGGCCGATGCCGGTGACTCGCCCACGGCGCGCAGGATCAGTCCGGCGCGCGTGCGCTGCAGGAACCAGAAAATGGCCAGGCACAGGACCATGGACAGGTAGACCATGGGATGCTGGCGAAACAGGGCCTGGCCAAGAAAGGGAATATCGCGCAGGACGGGAATTGCGAAACGCTCGCTGTTGAGCGTCGCACCCACATAGTCGATGCCCATATAGGCCGATGCGCCGACGCCGAACAGGGACAGCGCCAGGCCCGTGGCTACCTGATTGGCACCCAGCCAGACCGTCAGCCAGGCAAAGAAACCGGACAGCAGCATGCCCGAGAAGGCACCGGCAATGAAACCCAGGGCGATACTGCCGGAGGTGAGGGCGGCAGCAAAGCCGGTGATGGCAGCCACCAGCATCAGGCCTTCCGAACCCAGGTTGATGACACCGGACTTTTCGTTCACCAGCAGGCCCAGCGACGCCAGCATCAGGGGTGTACCGGCGATGATGGCGGAGGCGACCAGTGCGGCAAGGGCATCCATGTCAGTTCCCCCAGCGCAGGCGATTGTGGATGAGCACGTCACAGGCCAGCAGCGCAAACAGCAGCAGTCCCTGGAAGATACCCGTGATCGCACTCGGCATGCCCAGGCGCGTCTGCGACAGCTCGCCGCCGATGTAGAACAGGGCCATGACGAAGCTGCTGAAGATCACACCCACAGGATGCAGACGCCCGACGAAGGCGACGATAATGGCGGCGAAACCATAGCCCGGGGAAATGGATGGCGTGAGCTGGCCGATGGGTCCCATGACCTCGGCCGCACCGGCCACACCGGCCAGCGCACCCGACACCAGCAATGCCCCCCACAGGGCCCGGCGCGAAGAAAAGCCGGCATAACGCGCAGCCAGCGGCGCCATGCCGCCCACCCGAAGGCGGAAACCCGCAAAACTGCGTGCCAGGAAGATCCAGCCCCCCACGCTGGCCACCAGAGCCAGCACCATGCCCAGATGCAGGCGGGTACCCGGCAGGACCACGGGCAGCAGAAAACCGTCCGAGAACAGACGGGACTGCGGAAAACCGAAACCGTCGGGGTCGATGAGCGGCCCATGCACCAGCCAGCTGAGCAACAGCTCGGCCACATAGACCAGCATCAGCGAAACCAGGATCTCATTGGCGTTGTACCTGTCCTTCAGCCAGGCGACGATGGCGGCCCAGGCCAGACCGCCGGCCGCCCCCGCCAGCACGGCAAGGGTGATGAGCGCCGCTCCTCCATTGGTATCGTCGTCCAGCGCAAGGATGACGGCACCGGCCGCCAGGGCACCCACCACCAGCTGGCCCTCGGCACCGATATTGAAGACATTGGCCCGGAAGCACAGGGCCAGACCCACCGAAATCAGCAGCAGCGGTGCCACCTTGACGCCCATCTCGGACCAGCCATGCACGTCCTTGATGGGTTCGTAGAAGAACACCTTCAGGCTGGCGATCGGGTCCTTGCCCACTGCAGTGAACAGGATAAGGCCGCAGACCATGGTCACGGCCACGGCCAGCAGGGGCGACAACCAGGCCATCAGCGTGGACGGGGCGGCGCGAGGCTCAAGCCGAAGCATGCACCACTCCCCCGGAGACGCCGGTTTCGGGCCACAGGCCGCTCATCCACTGGCCGATCAGCTCGGTGCTGGCATGCGCCGTCTCTATGGCCGGCGACATGCGCCCCTTGGCAATCACGACCAGCCGGTCGGAAATCTCGAACAGCTCATCAAGCTCCTCGGAAATCAGCAGCACGGCACAGCCGGCCTCGCGCAGGGCCACCAGCTCGGCGCGTATGCGCGCGGCCGCCCCCACGTCCACGCCCCAGGTCGGCTGGGCAACGATAAGCACCCGCGGATGACGCATGACCTCGCGCCCGATGATGTATTTCTGCAGATTGCCGCCCGACAGACTCATGGCCGTCGCCTGCGGACCGGGCGCCTTGACGCCGAATCGTCCGATGATCTCGCTTGCCAGTGTGCGCAGGGCGCCATGACGGATGAAGCCGCGACGCAGCGTTCTGGCACTCTGGTGCGTCAGCAGGACGTTGTCGGCCAGCGACAGCTCAGGTACGGCCCCGCGCCCCAGCCGCTCCTCGGGCACCAGGCCCATGCCGCGTGCACGGCGCCAGGCGACCGGCCGGTGACCAATCGGATAGGCCTTGTAGGCAAGGACATCGGGCGCGATCCGCCGGTCCTCGCCCGACAGCACGGCCAGCATCTCCTGCTGGCCATTGCCCGAAATACCGGCCACGCCCAGGATCTCGCCGGCGCGCAGATCGAAAGAGATGTCCTGCAACTCGGTGGCAAAGGGGTGGGCGCGCGGCAGCTGAAGCCGGCGCACGGACAGCATCACTTCGCCGGGCTCGGCGGCATGCTGCGACAGGCGTGGCGGCTCGCTGCCGATCATCATGCGCGACAGACTGGCCGCCGTCTCTTCACGCGGGTCACAGACCCCGGTGACGCGGCCGGCACGCATCACCGTACAGCGATGGCACAGGGCACGGATCTCATCGAGCTTGTGGCTGATATAGAGAATGCTGCAGCCTTCCGCCGCCAACTGGCGCAGGGTGACGAAAAGCCGCTCAACGGCCTGGGGCGTGAGCACGGACGTGGGCTCGTCAAGGATGAGCAGCTGCGGCTTGCCCAGCAAGGCACGCACAATTTCCACGCGCTGGCACTCACCCACGGACAGGGTGTGCACATGGCGATCGGGGTCGAGTTCCAGACCGTACTGGCGTGTGGTGGCCACGATGCGCTGGCCCAGCGCATCCAGACGCGTGTCGGGCGGCAGGCCCAGGGCGATATTCTCGGCAACCGTCAGCGTGTCGAACAGCGAGAAATGCTGAAAGACCATGCCGATGCCCAGAGCACGGGCCTGGGCGGGGTTGGCAATGGCGACATCCTGCCCATTCCACAGCATGCGTCCCGAATCCGGGCGCAGCACCCCGTAGATGATCTTCATGAGCGTGGACTTGCCCGCGCCGTTTTCACCCAGAACCGCATGGATTTCACCGGCTTCCACGCTCAGGCTGACCCCGTCGTTCGCCTTCACGGCAGGGTAGTGCTTGACAATATCAGACAGCACCAGGCGCGGTTCGTTGGCAATGGGCCCCGGGGTCATCATCCATTCCGAAGAGGACTGCAGCGGCGCCTGGCGCCAGTGGAATCGAAAATTCTAACCGCAATCGCCCCAGGACCAAAACGGGATAACCCTAGGCAAGCGCTGGCCTGTCCGCCCGGCCTCAGGCATCATGACGTTCATGACACGTCTGGAGCATACGCCATGCCGGAACGACAGCAGGAAGCCGTGATTCATTTCCTGAAGACATCAGCCGAAACGGGCGATGCCGCCACACCCGCGCAGCTCATCTTCACCCATATCTCGGTAATTGTCCTGCGTGGCGACAGGGCATGGAAGCTCAAGCGCGCCCTGCGCCTGCCCTATCTGGACTTTTCCACGCCCGGGCAGCGCCTGCAGGCCTGCGAACAGGAGCTCAGGCTCAACCGGCGCACGGCACCTGCACTCTACCTCGCAGCCCGACGCATCACCCGCGACGCCGCAGGCGGGCTCACACTGGACGGCAACGGTCCGCTGGTGGATGCCGTCGTGGAAATGCGCCGCTTTCCCGAAGGCAGCCTGCTCAGCGATCTGGCACGTCGGGGTGCGCTGGACGCCCCCCTCCTCGAAACGGTGGCCGCCCGCATTGCTGAATTCCATGCACAGGCCGAAATTCACCGGCAGACCGATGGCGCGGCGCGCATGGCCGCCGTGCTCGCGCTGGGTGAGCAGGCCGGAGCCATGGTGCCGGCCTTCGGCACAGAGCCGGTACACGCGCTGTGGGCTGCGCTGCGCGCCGGTCTGGCCCGGCATGAGGGTCTGCTGGATATCCGCGCGCGTGCCGGTCGTGTACGCCGCTGTCACGGTGATCTGCACCTGCGCAACCTGTGCCTGCTTGACGGCATGCCCACGCTGTTCGACTGCATAGAGTTCGACGATGCCCTGGCCACCATCGATGTACTCTATGACCTCGCCTTCCTGCTCATGGACCTCTGGCACCTGCAATTGCGTGCCGAAGCCAATCGCATCCTCAACCGCTACCTGGACCTGACGGACGACGACGATGGTCTGGCCGTCCTGCCCTGGTTCATGGCCCTGCGCGCCACCATACGCGCCCAGGTCATGGCCACGCAGTGGCATGCCGGCGGAGGCACCGACACCGCCCTGCACAACGAGGCCGCCGGCTATCTGGCGCTGGCACACGCCCTGCTCACCCCTGACACGCCACGTCTGCTGGCCATCGGCGGGCTCAGTGGTACGGGAAAATCCACAGTGGCCGCGCTGCTGGCACCCCATATCGGACCGGCCCCGGGCGCACGCATCCTGGCCAGCGATCGCCTGCGCAAGAAAATGGCCGGCGTCAGCGCACAGTCGCGCCTGCCCGCAGAAAGCTATACGACGCAGGCATCACAGGCGGTGTACGCCCGTCTGATGGAAAAGGCCGGAGCAGTGCTGGCAGGCGGCTGGCCGGTGCTGGCCGATGCCGTATTTGCCCAGCCGTCGCAGCGCGATGCGCTGCGCGCCTGCGCACAGACCGCCGGTGTACCGTTTCAGGGCATATGGCTGCACGCTCCGGCGGAACAGCTCCTGGCGCGTGTGGCGGCCCGCCGCAACGATCCTTCGGACGCCACCGAGGCCGTCGTCCGGGTCCAGCTCGAACAGCATGAGCCGCCGGAAGACTGGATCATGATTGCCGCCGACGCAACGCCGGACATCAGCTGCAGACGCATTCTGGAGCGTCTTTGAGTCCGCAGCGCCCGTTCACGGGCATATGAGCTTCAGCTTCGGGTAATAAGTACGATAGCGACGGGCATCTCGCGTGAGCAACGTCATCCCTTCAATGGATGCATGCGCACCAATATAGAAATCGGGCAGGGGCGACGATCGCATGCCTCTTGCACGGCGATAGCTGAGGAATGCCTTCCCCGCCAGGAATCCTGCTTCCCACGGCAAGGGCCGGCGGACGAAAACATCAGGCGCCAGCGCAGCGTTCAGATCTTCGATGCGCTCAAAACCCACCGATACCTCGGCATAGATGATGGGGTTGATGCAGAGCTCGCCCCGGGCGGCGCCAGCATTCAATTGCGCGGCCGACCAAGCATACCAATGCGCGTCATCGGTAAACACATCCAGCAGGACATTCGAATCGACCAGTACGGCGCTCATGCGTCGCGCATCAATTGCATGATTTCATCCGTACTCATGCGTGTACTCGCACGGCCACGCAAGCGGTCCGCCAATGTCCCGGCGTCTGCTTTCAATGGTGGCGACGGGGCCGCAGCACCGGTTTCGTGCATCACAGCGTCAGCTGCGTGCAGCGCGGCCATACGCACAAAAGTAGCTACCGGCACACCACGCGAGTGTGCCGCAAGCATGATTTTTTCCTTGTCCCGAGCTGCCATGCGCAGATCCAGACGAGCGGTTGCAGTCATGATTAATCTCCTGTATGTACGGTATTATACCGTACATGAAATCAGAGCAAATCCTTGCGCAACGCCTCCGGCGAGCGTGGCGAGAGCAGGCCGGGCGCCACATCGAACGGTGTGATGGCACCCGTCTCGCCTTTCTGATACAGCCGGACCACCGCACGCGCATAGGCCACGAGCACGCTGGAGGTGAACTCGGGATTGCTTTGCAGGCGCAGCGAAAACTCCATCACCTGCGCATGGCCCGCATCGGTCTGGCCACTGCGGATCACAAACCCCCCATGCGGCATCGCCGAATGGTCGCGCGCCAGCGTTTCGGCATCGATGAAATGGACGCTGGTATCGTAATCGGCAAAATAATCGGGCATGCTCACGATGGCGTCGCGCACGGTCTCGGCATCCGCTCCCTGCTCGAGCACCACGAAACACTCGCGCGTATGGCGTTCGCGCGTGGACAGCGCCGGTGTCTCGCCCGCGCGCACGCGCTCGATGGCGGCGCTACGGGGGATGGTGTACTGGACGGCGTCATGCACGCCGGGCACGCGACGTACGGCATCCGAATGCCCCTGGCTCAGGCCCTTGCCCCAGAAGGTATAGGTGCTTCCTTCAGGCAGGATAGCCTCGCCCAGAAGGCGATTGACGGAAAACAGGCCGGGGTCCCAGCCTGTGGAAATGAGCGCCAGCCGCCCGCCCGCGCGCGCCGCCGTATCCACCTGGCTGAAGTATTCGGGAATGCGGGCGTGGGTATCGAAACTGTCGACCGTGCAGAAATCACGCGCCAGGGCAGGACCCTGTTCGGGCAGATCCTTGCGCGAGCCGCCGCACAGGATGAGCACGTCGAGCGCATCGCGAAACTCCTGCACGCGCGCCAGCGGATACACGGCCGGTCCGCCCGGCGCGACGCCCAGGCGGGCCGGGTCGCGACGCGAGAAGATGGCCTCCAGACACATGTCCGGGCAGTGCTGCAGCGCCAGCCGCACGCCCCTGCCCAGATTGCCATGCCCCACAATGCCTACCCTGATTCCTGCACTCATTCCCGATCTCCGGCTGCGTGAACATCAAGACGGGAATTGTACTGCGCGATCAGGCGATCGCTGCTGCGGCCTCGCTTTCCGTGACCGTATCCGCAGAGGAGCGGATCAGGTAATCGAAGGCACTCAGGGCTGCCTTGGCGCCATCGCCGGCGGCGATCACGATCTGCTTGTACGGCACCGTGGTGGCATCACCGGCAGCAAAGACACCCGCCACCGACGTCTGCCCGCGGGCATCGATCTCGATCTCGCCATGGCGCGACAGGGCGACACTGCCCTTCAGCCACTCCGTGTTGGGCACCAGGCCGATCTGGATGAACACGCCTTCCAGGGCCACATGCTGCGATTCGCCGCTATTGCGATCCGTGTACTGCAGACCATTGACGCGGCTGCCATCGCCATGGATCCCGGTCGTCTGCGCCGAGGTGATGATGCTCACATTGGGCAGGCTGCGCAACTTGCGCTGCAGCACATCATCGGCACGCAGCGCCGCGTCATACTCGATCAGGGTGACATGCGCGACCACACCGGCCAGGTCGATGGCCGCCTCGACACCGGAGTTACCGCCGCCGATCACTGCAACCCGCTTGCCCTTGAACAGCGGGCCGTCACAATGCGGGCAGTAGGCCACACCCTTGTTGCGATACTCATCTTCGCCCGGCACATTGATCTGGCGCCAGCGCGCACCGGTGGCCAGCACGATGCTGCGCCCCCTCAGCACGGCGCCCGATGCCAGCTGCACCTCGAAGAACTCCCCCTGGCGGGACAGCGCACCGGCCTGCTGGAGATTCATGATATCCACGTCATAGGCGCGCACATGCTCCTCCAGCGCCGTCGCAAAACGGGGGCCGTCGGTCTCCTTCACGGAAATGAAGTTCTCTATCGTCATGGTATCCAGCACCTGACCACCAAAACGCTCGGCCACGACACCGGTGCGAATGCCCTTGCGTGCGGAATACACGGCTGCGGCGGCACCGGCAGGGCCACCACCCACGATCAGCACCTCGTAGGGCTCGCGTGCGCTGAGCTCCTCGGCGCGCCGGCTTTCCGAGGCCGTATCCAGCCGGGCCAGCAGGGCCTCGACGCTGGTGCGCCCCTGGGCAAACGCCTCGCCGTCCAGAAACACCGTGGGCACCGACATGATCTCGCGCGCCTCCACTTCCTGCTGGAACAGGGCGCCGTCGATAGACGTGTGGCGGATGCGCGGATTGATGACTGCCATGGTGTTCAGTGCCTGGACGGTATCCGGGCAGTTCTGGCATGACAGGGAAAAGAAGGTCTCGAACACGTAGTCGCCCGGCAGGTCCCGGATCTGCTGGATGGTGTCCTCATCCAGCTTGATGGGATGCCCCCCCACCTGGAGCAGGGCAAGCACCAGCGAGGTGAACTCGTGCCCCATGGGAATCCCGGCAAAGCCCACGGCAATGGCGGTGTCCTTGCGGCGTATCTCGAACGACGGCACGCGTTGCTGTGCATCCGCCGTCTCGATGAAACGGATGTGTTCCGACATCTGCCCGATGTCCTGGAGCAGGCTGCGCAATTCTGCAGACTTGGCATCATCACCCAGATTGGCAACCAGCTCTATGGGCTGGACCACCATCTTCATATAGGTGTTCAACTGGGCCTTGAGATTGGCATCTAACATGACGGGATCATCCTGGACAAGGGTTGGGATCGGGCGTGGCCGCCGCAACGCAAAGAAGCGGCGGCACGCGGGAACATGACGCAGGGCGCGATCAGATCTTGCCGACGAGATCGAGCGAAGGCTTGAGCGTCTCGGCGCCTTCCTGCCACTTGGCGGGGCAGACTTCGTCGGGATGGGCGGCAATGTACTGGGCTGCCTTGACCTTGCGCAGCAGCTCGGACGCCACGCGGCCGATGCCGTTGTCATGCACTTCCAATACCTTGATCACGCCTTCGGGATTGACGACGAAGGTACCGCGCAGGGCGATGCCCTCTTCCTCGATCAGCACTTCGAAGTTGCGTGACAGCTGATGCGTGGGATCAGCCAGCATCGGATAGTTCACCTTGCCGATGGCATCCGAGGTGTCATGCCAGGCCTTGTGGGAAAAGTGCGTATCAGTAGATACACTGTAGATCTCAACCCCGATCTTCTGAAAATCAGGATACAGATCCGCCAGGTCCTCCAGCTCCGTGGGGCACACGAAGGTGAAATCAGCGGGATAGAACACGAAGACGGACCATTTGCCGGCAATGCTCTCATTGCTGACATCGATGAACTTGCCCTCGTGATAGGCCTTGGCCTGGAAAGGCTTGATCTGTGTATTGATCAGAGACATGAAGCTTCCTTTTCGATTGGGTTGATCGGAGACTGTGGGAACAGTATAGGAAGCAGCGCACCATTTGTAAAATTGATTCTTTTAATTGTTCCGATAGTCAATAGCTATTGATGGCATCGCGCGTGACACGGGCGACCTGCGCGGCGGCCGCCTGCCAGTCCTCTCCTTCACTGGCGTAGAGTATGGCACGTGACGAATTGATCATCATCCCAAGGCCGTCCGCCGTGCGTCCGGCGCGCACCGTGGCCTCGAGATCGCCGCCCTGCGCACCAATACCGGGAATGAGCAGGGGCATGTCGCCCACACGCGCACGCACCCTGGCAATCTCTTCCGGAAATGTGGCGCCCACCACCAGCGCACACTGCCGGTCACGATCCCAGTGATCCGCCACCTGTGCGGCCACGTGCAGATAGAGCGGTGTGCCATCGGCCGTGCACAGGAACTGCAGGTCGGAGCCGCCGGGATTGGACGTGCGGCACAGCACAATGATGCCGCGATCGCGCCAGGCCAGATAAGGCATCACGGAATCATGCCCCATATAGGGATTCACCGTGACCGCATCAGCCTGGTAGCGCTCGAAAGCCTCGCGGGCGTACTGCTCGGCCGTGGCGCCGATATCACCCCGCTTGGCATCCAGCACGATGGGCAGTGCAGGCCAGGCCTGCCGCAGATAGGCACAGACGGCCTCGAGCTGGTCTTCGGCGCGTTGCGCGGCAAAATATGCCACCTGGGGCTTGAAGGCGCAGGCATAGGGTGCGGTTGCATCGATGATGGCGCGACAGAACGCGTACAGGGCATCATCGCGCTGTGCCAGCTCGGGCGGAAAACGGCCCGGCGCCGGATCCAGCCCGACGACCAGCTGCGAGCCCGTGCGCTTCCATGCCTGTTCCAGCTTGTGCCGAAAGCCGGCCATCCTGCCTCCTCGCCATCGCGGCGCAAAATTGCACCTCATTGTACGCGCGCAACTCAGCCCAGTGCAGTATCGAGCAGCATCATCACCACGAAGCCCACAATGAGCCCGCAGGTGGCCCAGGTCTCGTGACCCTGACGGTGGGATTCGGGAATGATCTCATGGCTGATGACGAACAGCATGGCCCCTGCTGCGATCGCCAGCCCCCAGGGCAGAAGACCCGCCGAAAGACCGACCAGCGCCACTGCCAGCACTGCCGCCACCGGTTCCACCAGGCCGGACAGCATGCCGATGAACAGGGACAACCCGCGCCCGTAGCCCGCCCCCATCAACGCCACGGCAATCACCAGGCCTTCGGGAATATCCTGGATGGCAATGCCCAGCGTCAGGGCACGCGCACCCACAAGATCGGGGCCGGCAAAGGCGACGCCGATCGCCAGCCCTTCGGGAATATTGTGCAGGATGATGGCAAACACGAACAGCCATACGCGCTTCAGGCGTGCCGCCGGTATGCCTTCCACCCCCTTGACGAAGTGTTCATGCGGCATCACACGATCGAGCACCAGCAGCCCGAGGGCACCGATGATGATGCCCGCGCCCACCATGCCGCCTGCCAGCCAGGGACCTGCACCCTGCTCGCCTGCCACCTGGAGGCCGGGCAGGATGAGCGAGAAGGATGTGGCGGCCAGCATCACGCCGGCGCCAAAACCCATCATGGTGTCATTGGCGCGTTGTGAATAGCGGCCCGAAACCATGGCCGGCAAGGTCCCCAGGGCTGTTGCCAGCGCAGCCACCAGACCCCCGATCAGTGCCCCCGTCATGTGCGGGTCACCCACGGCCAGCTGCTGGACGACCTTTCCGGACAGCAGGACCAGTCCCGCCAACACCACAACCAGAGCCAGGACGTAGCGCCACAGCATAGATGTCTTCACCTTGTCGACCGGCGAATCCGATCGGGAAAACCATTGAAAAAGCCTTCGCAGCCAGGCTGACGAAGGCCAGGTAATGCGGTGGCCGCCCAGAAAGAACCGGCCGGGACGGGCCACCGCAGATGGCAATGAAGGGGCGTTAGAAACCGCCCATGCCACCCATACCGCCCATGCCGCCCATGTCGGGCATGGGTGCTGCCGGCTTATCTTCCTCAAGCTCGGCCACGCCCACTTCCGTGGTCAGCAGCAGGCTTGCGATGGACGCGGCATTCTGCAGCGCCGTGCGCGTCACCTTGGTCGGATCGAGCACACCCTGCTCGACGAGATCACCGTACTCGTCGGAAGCGGCATTGTAGCCGTAATTGCCTTCACCGGACGCGACCTTGTTGACCACAACGCTGGGCTCTTCGCCTGCGTTGGCCACAATGGTGCGCAGCGGCGACTCAATGGCACGCAGCACCAGCTTGATGCCGGCATCCTGGTCCATGTTGTCGCCGGTGATGTTGGCAACAGCAGCCTTGGCACGGATGAGGGCAACGCCGCCACCCGGCACAATGCCTTCCTCGACGGCGGCACGCGTGGCGTGCAGCGCGTCTTCGACACGGGCCTTCTTCTCTTTCATCTCGACCTCGGTCGCCGCACCCACACGGATGACGGCAACACCGCCGGCCAGCTTGGCGACACGCTCCTGCAGCTTCTCGCGGTCGTAGTCGGAAGTGGCTTCCTCGACCTGAACGCGGATCTGCTTGACGCGTGCCTCGATGGACTTGACATCGCCTGCACCGTCGATGATGGTGGTGTCTTCCTTGGCGACCTCGATGCGCTTGGCCTGGCCCAGGTTGTCCAGCGTTGCGCCTTCGAGCGACATGCCGGTCTCTTCCGAGATGACGATACCGCCGGTCAGGATGGCAATGTCCTCGAGCATGGCCTTGCGGCGATCACCGAAGCCGGGCGCCTTCACGGCCGTGGTCTTGAGGATGCCGCGAATGTTGTTCACCACCAGCGTGGCCAGGGCCTCGCCTTCGACGTCCTCGGCGATGATCAGCAGGGGGCGGCTGGTCTTGGCCACATGCTCCAGGATGGGCAGCAGATCGCGGATGTTGCTGATCTTCTTGTCGTAGATCAGCACATAGGGATCATCCAGCATCGCGACCTGACGATCGGGATTGTTGATGAAGTAGGGAGACAGGTAGCCGCGATCGAACTGCATGCCTTCGACCACATCCAGCTCGTTGTCGAGCGACTTGCCATCCTCGACCGTGATCACGCCTTCCTTGCCGACCTTGTCCATGGCCTTGGCGATGATGTCACCGATGGCGGCATCCGCATTGGCGGAAATGGCGCCGACCTGGGCGATTTCCTTGCTTGTGGTGCAGGGCTTGGACAGCTTGCGCAGCTCTTCGACCGTGGCGGCAACCGCCTTGTCGATACCGCGCTTGAGATCCATCGGGTTGATGCCGGCAGCCACGTACTTCAGACCTTCCTCGACGATGGACTGCGCCAGCACGGTGGCGGTGGTGGTACCGTCACCCGCCGTGTCGGAAGTCTTGGAGGCGACTTCCTTCACCAGCTGGGCGCCGATGTTCTCGAACTTGTCCTTGAGTTCAATTTCCTTGGCGACCGAAACCCCGTCCTTGGTGACGGTGGGGGCGCCGAAGGAGCGATCCAGAACCACATTGCGGCCCTTGGGGCCCAGGGTGGTCTTGACGGCATTGGCCAGAGTGTTGACCCCGCGAACGATCCGCGTGCGGGCGTCGTCACCGAATAATACTTTCTTGGCAGGCATTATAGATTTCCTTGTTCGTTGCGTATGGGATTACTGGACGACGGCGAGGATCTCTTCCTCGCGGATGACCAGCAGCTCTTCACCATCAACCTTGACGGTCTGGCCCGAATACTTGCCGAAGAGCACCTTGTCGCCAACCTTCAGATCGACGGGAAGAATCTTGCCGTCTTCCGTCTTCTTGCCGGGACCAACCGCCACAACCTCGCCCTGATCGGGCTTTTCGGCGGCGCTGTCAGGGATCACGATGCCCGAGGCAGTAGTGCGCTCGTTGTCCAGACGCTTGACGATCACACGATCGTGCAAAGGACGCAGTGCCATGGAGAAACTCCTGTTCTGTGAATATGAATCAATCGTTGGGTTGAAAGAAAGACGCAGAGAATGTTGGCACTCTCTCGCCTCGAGTGCTGATTATAGGGATGAAGTACAGGAGTTCAAGGGCTGGATACAATTCCGTTACATTGATCCGGCAATCCACAGCGCACTAATCCCCGCTGTGCCCCGAGCCGTCCCGAAACGCCTCCAGCCGGCGACGCTCACGCTTGGTGGGCCGGCCTTCGCGCAAGGCATGGGCGGGCTCCGGCGACAGGCGCCGCAGTTCGGCTGCACGCTCGCGCGCGGCGATGCTTTCCGCCGTTTCCTCATAGAGCTGTTGCGCCACCGGCGCCGGCCCGCGCACGGCACTCAGACCGCGCACCTGCACCACCATGACGAGCGCCTGCCGGCGCACGCGCACCTCGTCGCCCACGACCAGCTCGCGCGATGCCTTGGCTGGCTGCCCATTGACCGTGACCCGTCCGTTCACGATTTCACGTGCGGCCAGGCTGCGCGTCTTGTAGAAACGCGCCGCCCACAGCCATTTGTCGAGCCTGAGCCTGTCCATCACGCGCCCGGACCGGCAGCGGGTGCCGTCAGCATGTCGAGCGCCATGCTCAGGGCGTGCAGCACGGCCTGATGGCGCACCAGATCACGATTGCCTTCGAACACGCGGGTGAATGCGCGTGTGACCACTCCGTCCGCCGTACGCTGACCCAGACCGAAACACACCATGCCCACCGGCTTGCCGGGAACGCCACCGCCGGGACCGGCGATGCCGGTAGTGGCAAGGGAGAGTTGCGCGGCGGGCGCCAGCACAAGCGTGCCGCCCGCCATTTCCATTGCGGTTTCCTCGCTGACTGCGCCAAAACGCTCCAGTGTCTCGGCGTTGACGCGCAACAGCTGGCGCTTGGCCTCATTGCTGTAGGTCACCACACCGCGGTCATACCAGGCGCTGCTGCCGGGCTGGCTGGTCATCGCCGCGGCAAGCAGGCCGCCCGTGCAGGATTCTGCGCAGGCGAACAGCCAGCCCCGCTCGATCAGCGCATGTCCCAGCCGATCGGCCGCCAGCCGCGATTGCTGCCACACCTTGTCCAGCTCGAGATTCAGAACCTTGCCCATGAACGCATGTTAACTCAGGCCACAAAGCCTGTGCGCACCAGCAGGTTGACGAGCAATACTGCATATCCTGCGGCCAGCGCATCATCCCACATCACACCAAAACCATTCTTCAGCCGGCGATCGAACAGCCGTATGGGAAACGGCTTCATGATGTCGAACAGGCGAAATGCCAGAAAGCCGGCCAGCTGGCCGGCCGGGCTTGCCGGGCCCAGCCACAGCACCAGCCAGATGGCCACGATCTCGTCCCAGACGATACTGCCGTGATCGGCCACGCCAAGGTCGCGGCCCGCCTGTGCACAAATCCAGCAGCCCGCCAGAAAGGCGAACGCCAGCAGGATGATCATGCCGCCCGTGCCCAGACCCAGCGGCTGGATGAGCACCAACCACAGCAGCCAGCCGGCCAGGGTGCCCCAGGTGCCGGGTGCCGGACGCAGCAGGCCGCTGCCAAGCCCCAGGGCCAGCACACGCACCGGACGGCGCAGCATCCAGGCCAGATCAGGCTGGACAACGGCCGTCATGGGAAATGATCGAAACCCCTGGCTGACAGCGTCATGGGCCGGTCATCGGCATCCAGCACCGTCAGCCCGGGTTCGGCCACGATATGCCCCACCCGGCTGAGCCGTACGCCGGCATCCCCGGCAAGGCCTGCCAGACGTTCGCGATGCGCGGCGGGCGCGGTGAAACACAGCTGATAGACATCGCCGCCCGCGAGCACGGCCTGCCGGCGCAGCGCCGGCTCCAGCGTCGCAAGCGCCGGATGCTCCGGCAGATGCGGGTAGCGGAGCACCGCACCACAGGCGCTGGCCTTGAGGATATGGCCCAGATCCTGCAGCAGTCCATCGGAAATATCCAGGGCGGCATGGGCCAGCCCGCACAGCTGCGGCGCAAATGCCAGCGGCGGCTCGGGGCGCTCGAGCAGAGGCCGCGTCGCAGCGAGCACGGCCTCGTCACGCGCCAGACGGCCCTGAAGCATGCGCAGGGCGATGTCCGGCGCCCCCAGCACACCTGTGATCCAGATATCATCCCCGGGGTGTGCCGCGTCACGGCGCAAGGCCCGTCCGCGCGGCACCTGGCCCAGAACCGTGACGCAGATGACCCGGCCCTGGAGGCTGCGCGTGGTGTCCCCCCCCAGCAACGGACAGCCGGATTCACCGGCCAGGGCATGCAGGCTGTCGGAAAACCGCTGCAACCAGTCGGGGTCCACCATCTCCAGGCCGAGGGCGAGCAGGCAGCCCAGAGGCTGCGCGCCCATGGCAGCCAGATCGGAAAGATTGACGGCCAATGCCTTGTAGGCCAGATCGGCCGGATCGATATCCGGCAGGAAATGCCGCCCTTCGAGCAGCATGTCGGTGGCCACAGCCAGCTCATGCCCGTCAGGTACGCTGAGCAGGGCACAATCATCGCCCGGCCCCAGCATGCCGGACGGTGCCGGCCGGGCGAAATACCGGGCGATGAGCGCAAATTCGCTGGTCACGACGCCGGGCGCGATCGCGAGCGCCGGTGTGCCGCCCGCTGGAACTCCAGGGCGCGCACCTGGGACGCCACGCGATCCAGCACGCCGTTGACGAACTTGAAACCGTCCGTGCCGCCGAAGGACTTGGCCAGCTCGACGGACTCGTCGATGACCACCCGGTAAGGCACCTCGATATGATTGCGCAGCTCGTAGCTGCCGATGAGCAGTATGGCATGCTCGACCGGTGAAAGCTCGGCCAGGCTACGGCTCAGAAAAGGCTGAAAACCATCGCGCAAGTCGGGCGCATCGCGAATCACGCCGTTGAACAGCGTGCGATACCAGTCAAAATCCGCATCGTCAAAGCCTTCGCTGCAGCGAATATGGGCATCAATGTCGCCCGCCTCGCGACCGCCGTCCTCCTTGCGCAACAGCCAGGAATAGATTCCCTGCAGGGCAAACTCGCGCGCGCGGCGACGCGCACCTGTTGCCCGCTCGCGAGAAACCGGACCGGCCTCGTCCCTGCCGGTGTTTTCCCTAGTCGTCATCATCGTCATCTAGATCATCATCATCGTCGTCGTCGTCGTCATCGTCGTCATCGTCATCGTCATCGTCGTCATCGAAGTCGTCATCGTCTTCGAAATCCTCGGGATCCGGGTCGAGAATATCGAGGAGATTGGACATTTCGACAGCTGCACGCGCGCAGTCGCGGCCTTTTTCCTCGGCGCGCTCGAGCGCCTGCGCCTCATCTTCGGTGGTGAGCACACCATTGGCCACCGGCAGGCCGGATTCCAGTGCGATGCGCGTAATGACAGACGCACTCTCGTTGCTGACCACTTCGAAGTGATAGGTATCGCCGCGGATGACGGACCCCAGCGCGATGAGGGCATCGAACTGGAAAGTTTCCGCCATCTGGGCAAGTGCCACACCCATCTCGAGTGCACCGGGGACGCTCACGACGATGACGTCACGCGCATCGACACCAAGCTTGCCAAGCTCGTCGAGGCAGGCGTCGAGCAGCTTGAGACCGACCGCCTCGTTGAAACGGGACCGGACGATGCCGACATGCAGGCCATCGCCATTCAGATCGGGAGCCAGAGTAAGGGGGTTCATCATCAGAAATCCTCGTCAGATGTGGAAGGGGGTTCACTATCGTAACCGGTAATCGTGAGCGAAAAGCCCGCCATGCTGGGCATTTTTCTGGGGCGCGCCAGAAGACGGGCCTGACCGACGTTCAGGTCGCGCAGGATTTGTGCGCCAATGCCATAGGTACGCAGGTCATAGCGATGGTGTGCCGCCGGATCTTCCGCATCCGCCGGCGCCTGGCTCCAGGCGGTAAGCTGCTCGGCCATGAGCTCGGGCTCACCCTGGCAGTTAAGCATCACCATCACGCCTGACGGTGCCGCGGCAATGGCCGTGAGCGCCGCACCCACGCACCAGCTATGGCCGCTTTCATGACAGAACAGCAGGTCCAGCATGGTGGTGGGCTCATGCACCCGCACCAGTGTCTCGGTATCGGGCGAAATCTTGCCGTGCACCAGTGCCAGATGCAGGGAGCCCGACGCCAGATCACGGTAGGCAACCGTATCGAACCGGCCCCAGGGCGTCTGCATGGACCGCTCGCCCAGGCGCGTAATGAGCGATTCATGCTCGCTGCGATACTGGATCAGATCGGCAATCGTGCCGATGCGCAGGCCATGCTCGCGCGCAAAACCGACCAGGTCGGGCAGGCGCGCCATGGTGCCATCGGGCTTGAGGATTTCACAGATGACAGCCGCAGGTGTGAGACCCGCAAGCGCGGTGAGGTCGCAACCCGCCTCGGTGTGGCCGGCACGCACCAGCACGCCGCCGGGCACGGCCTGCACGGGGAAGATATGACCGGGCTGAACCAGATCGGACGGCTGGGCGTCGCGCGCCACTGCCGCCTGTATGGTGCGCGCCCTGTCCGCCGCTGAAATGCCCGTGCCCACGCCCGTGGCCGCCTCGATTGAGATCGTGAAGTTTGTGCCGTAACGCGTGCCGTTGCGGCTGGCCATGAGCGGCAGTTCCAGCTGATGGCAACGCTCTTCGGTCAGCGTGAGGCAGACAAGGCCGCGTGCATGCGTCACCATGAAGTTGATGGCCTCCGGTGTGACGAATTCGGCTGCCATGACCAGATCGCCTTCGTTCTCGCGGTCCTCCTCATCGACGAGGATGACCATGCGTCCGGCCCGCAATTCGGCAATAATTTCCGGTATGCTAGAAATATCGCTTTCCAGGGACCGCTCTGCGGTCAGGTGCTGAGGTGTATTCATGATAACGACAAACCCTGTTTCACACTTGGAATCTGCTTCGATTTTAACCGTCCGGGACAGTCTGTGTGATGGTGTTCCGGCTGGTGCCCCGCCGGGTGTCCCGGGTTGACGGGTTCATGGTGCAGTCATGATACCCAGTTCGCCTTCCAGCCCGGCCCGTGATGGCCAGCGCGGCATCCAGTCCATAGAAACGGGGGCCCGGCTGCTCAAAGCGCTTGCCGGGGCCAGTACCCCGCTCGCACTGGGAGAATTGGCATCACGCGCCGGCATGAGCCCGGCCAGGGCACACCCCTATCTGGTCAGCTTCATCCGCGTCGGCCTTGTGCGCCAGTGCAGCAGCACCGGCCACTACGACCTGGGCCCCTTCACCCTGCAGATGGGCCTGATCAGCATGCAGCGACTCGATACCGTCAGTACCGCCCTGCCTCTGGTCGAAAGACTTTCGAACCGGCTGGGACACAGCATGGCTATAGCCGTGCTGGGCTCGCACGGCCCCACCATCATCCACATTACCAGTGCCCCGTATCCGGTGCATATCAATATTCGCGTGGGCACCGTGGTATCCATGGTGCATTCGGCCACCGGCCATGTCTTTGCCGCCTGGCTGCCCGAGCAGATGGCGCGCCATTATATCGAGCGCGAGACCGGCGACGCTTCTGTAATGACGAGCTTCAAGCCCCTGCACACCGATCCCGGATCGCTGTCCGAGCGCTTGCAGAATATCCGCAGGCAGGGCCTGGCCCATGCGCTGGACAGCCCCTTGCCAGGCATGAATGTTGTCTCGGTACCGGTGTTCGACCACACCGGCAGCCTGTGCATGGCGCTGACCGGCGCGGGACCCGGCCATCTGCTCGATGCCGATCCCGGCGGCGCTCCCGCACAGGCCCTGCGGGCGTGCGCAGACGCACTCTCGGCGCTGCTGGGCCACCGCAATCAGGCACCGGCTTCCTGATCACCCAGCAGTGCAGCGGCAAACTCGTCTGCCACAAAAGACTGCAGGTCATGCAGACCTTCGCCCACGCCTATCCAGTAGACCGGCACCGGACGCACGCCCTGACTGCCCGCCGCCACCGCAGCCAGTGTGCCCCCCTTTGCCGTGCCATCGAGCTTGGTCACCACCAGACCGGTGAGCGCGACCGCTGCATCGAAGGCGCGGATCTGCGCCAGCACATTCTGGCCCGAGTTGCCATCCACCACCAGGATGACCTCATGCGGTGCATCACCATCCGCCTTGGTGATGACGCGCCGGATCTTCCTCAATTCATCCATCAGGTGCAGCTGGGTCGGCAGGCGCCCCGCCGTGTCGACCATGACCACATCCACCCCGCGCGCGCGCCCGGCATTCACCGCGTCAAACGCCACCGCCGCCGGATCTCCGCCCTCCTGGGCGATGACGGTGACACCATTGCGCTCGCCCCAGGCCATGAGCTGCTCGCGCGCCGCCGCACGGAAGGTATCCCCGGCTGCCAGCAGCACCTGCTTGCCCTGTTGCTGGAAAGCATGCGCCAGCTTGCCGATGGATGTCGTCTTGCCGGCCCCGTTGACGCCGGCAATCATCATCACCAGCGGCTTGGCCTGGTCGATGGGAAACGGCTTCTCGAGCACACGGAGGTGGTCGGCCAGCAACTCGCGCAGCGCCACGCGCGCCTGCCCGGCCGTCGTGAGGCGCTCCTTGCGCACGCGCGCACGCAGTGCCGACAGCAGGCTCTCTGTGGCTTCCATGCCGGCATCCGCCATGATGAGGGCTGTTTCCAGCTCCTCATAGAGGTCTTCATCAAGCTGGACATCGACAAACAGGCTGCCAATGCTCTGACCCGTGCGCGAAAGCCCCTTTCGCAGACGCGAAAACCATGAAGCCGGGGCCTGTGCAGCCGGCGCCTCGGCCGGTGGCGGCGTCGGTGGCGGCGTTTCAGGCACCTGCGGCACGGCCGATGCCTGCACATCGTCGCGCGGCTGCGCGGGCGAAGTCGTGCCTGCAGTATCGGGCGACTGCGCGGGCAATGGCGGCTTCTTCCTCAGGAATTTGAACATAGGCTTTACACTGTCCGTATCAATGCAGTGGCACCGGGCACGGCCCGGCATTCCGGCAATTCATGAAAAAGCACTCCATCCGTATTGTAGGCGGTCAATATCGCCGCACGCAGATCACCGTCCCCGACGTTCCCGGCCTGCGGCCCACGCCCGACCGGGTCCGGGAAACGCTGTTCAACTGGCTGCATCATTTCTGGAATGGCGAGTTTGCCCACCGCCGCGTGCTCGACCTGTTCGCGGGTACGGGCGCCCTGGGCTTCGAGGCGGCCTCGCGCGGCGTGGCCATGGTGCAGATGGTGGAATCCGACCCCCGTGCGGTAGCGGCCCTGCGTGCCGTGCGCGAGCGTCTGAACGCCACGGCAGTACGCATCCATGCCGGCGATGCGCAACGGCTGCTGGCGCACTCCAGGATGGACCCCTTCGATCTGATCCTGCTCGATCCGCCTTTCGGGGAGGGCCGGCTGGAGCGCGTGCTGCCGTTCGCAGCCCGCCTGCTGCGACCCGATGGCCTGATCTACTTCGAGTCCGATGGTCCACTCACACCGCTGCCCGATCTGGATATTCTGCGCCAGGAACGCGCCGGTCAGGTGCACTTTGGCCTGGCCCGATTTGATGCGGCGCGCAAAACAGACAATAATTCAGCCACGCACTCCTGATTCTCGCGCATAGCCCAGGCAACATCCATGATCACCGCTGTCTATCCCGGAACCTTCGATCCCCTGACGCGCGGCCACGAAGACCTCGTGCGCCGGGCCGCCAACCTGTTCGACCACGTGGTGGTAGGCGTCGCCCACAGCCAGGCGAAGCATCCGTTCTTCACGGTTCAGGAGCGGGTCGACATTGCCACCGAAGTACTGGGGCATTACTCCAACGTCTCGGTCAGCAGCTTTGCCGGACTGCTGAAGGATTTCGTGCGCGAGCAGAACGGACGCGTCATCGTGCGCGGCCTGCGCGCCGTGTCCGATTTCGAATACGAGTTCCAGATGGCCGGCATGAACCGGCACCTGCTGCCCGAAGTCGAAACCCTGTTCATGACGCCGTCCGACCAGTACCAGTTCATCTCGGGCACCATCGTGCGCGAGATCGCCCTGCTCGGAGGCGATGTGAGCAAATTCGTCTTTCCGTCGGTGGAGCGCTGGCTGCTGGCCAAGGCGGCACGCCTGCGCGAGGAGCGCGCAGCGGCCGCGCAGGACCGCGACACTCAGGCCGGCCAGTCAACCGCCTGATCTGCAGGGTAGAGCTTCACCAGGCGCGCCGGGCGCCCCAGCAGCTTGCCCATCCAGGTTGCCGCAACCTCGCCCTCATCCACCACCTGTACCGTGCCAGCTCCCACCGTGGCGGACATGAACACGCTGTCATCATCCTCAATGACCTCCAGCGGAAAGTCCAGACGCAGCATGCCTTCGGCCTTCAGGACCAGGTGGCCGAAACGCACATCCACCCGGATCGCGCGCAGGAGATCGGCATCGGCGATCCAGTTGCCGTCCTCATCGATGAGAAGCCAGCGCCGGTGATAGGCGGCGGCATCGGGACGGTCACAGGGAACACCGCCTGCAAGCGGGGTGGCAGAAATCTCGGAATGTGTGCTCATGGGTGTCAAGCTTCCTCTTATCGTGTTCGCAAGGATCCGCAGCCGATCTTTTACCACAGGATGCGCCGCCCCTTGCTCCGGGTTTTCGTTTATCCTGATGCCTGTTGAAATTATTGTTCACTCTGTGCGAGTCCGCTCCCATGAAATTTGATACTCTTGCCGTCCACGGCGGCTACCAGCCCGATCCGACCACCAAGGCAGTGGTTGTTCCCATCTATCAGACCACGTCCTACGCTTTCGACAGCACGCAGCACGGGGCCGACCTGTTCGATCTGAAGGAGCCGGGCAATATCTATACCCGCATCATGAACCCCACGACGGCGGTTCTGGAAGAGCGCGTGGCCATGCTCGAAGGTGGTGTCGGGGCACTGGCCATGGCCTCGGGCATGGCGGCCATCACGGCAGCCATCCAGGCCCTGGCCAAGGCGGGCGACAACATCGTCTCCACCAGCACCCTGTACGGCGGCACCTACAACCTGTTTGCACACACCTTCCCGCGACAGGGCCTGGAAGTGCGCTTCGCACCCCACAATGATGTCGCGGCCCTCGAGGCGCTGATCGACGAAGGGACGCGGGCGGTGTTCTGCGAAACCATTGGCAACCCGGCAGGCAACATCGTTGACATTGCAGCCCTGGCCGAGGCCGCCCACCGCCACGGCGTACCGCTCATCGTCGACAACACCGTGGCCTCGCCCGCGCTGTGCCGCCCCTTCGAGCACGGGGCCGACATCGTCGTGCACGCGCTGACCAAGTACATGGGAGGCCACGGAAACTCCATCGCCGGCATCATCGTCGATTCAGGCAAGTTCCCCTGGGCCGAGCACGCGGACCGTTTCCCCATGATGAACGAGCCCGATGAGTCCTATCATGGCATCGTCTATACCGAGGCCTTCGGTCCGGCGGCCTTCATCGGCCGCTGCCGCGTCGTGCCGCTGCGCAACATGGGTGCGGCACTGTCGCCCTTCAACGCCTTTCTCATCCTGCAGGGCATAGAAACCCTGTCACTGCGCATGGAGCGCCACAATGAAAACGCCATGCGCGTGGCGAATTTCCTGAACGGACATGCCAATGTTGCCTGGGTGAAGTATGCCGGCTTGCCGGACCACCCCGAACATGCACTGGCGCAGAAATATATGGGCGGCAGGCCCTCGGCCATACTGTCCTTCGGCATCAAGGGCGGCGCTGCAGCCGGCGCGCGTTTCATCGACGCGCTCAAGCTCATCCTGCGCCTGGTGAACATCGGTGACGCCCGATCGCTGGCCTGCCATCCGGCAACCACCACGCACCGTCAGCTGAGTCCGCAGGAGCTGGAAACGGCCGGCGTGAGCGAGGACATGGTGCGCCTGTCCATCGGCATAGAGGACATCGATGACATCCTCGCAGACCTTGATCAGGCGCTCCAGGCGAGCCAGGCCTGATTCATGTCAGCCTTGCACGGACACGGACAGGGTATAGTGGCGAAGTCACATTTACATACACACGAATGACACGGAGACGAACCCATGCTCATTGGAATTCCACGTGAAACCGCCGCGGGGGAAACCCGCGTGGCGGCCACACCGGAAACTGTCAAGAAATATATTGGCGGCAAGCACAGTGTGGTGATCGAACGGGGCGCGGGGGGTCTGGCCCACTATCCGGATGACGCCTATGTCCAGGCCGGCGCCACACTGGGGGATGCTGCAGATGCCCTCGGGGCGGAGCTGGTTCTCAAGGTACGCATGCCGTCGGACGAGGAAAAAGCCCTGCTCAGGCCCGGCGCCGTACTGCTGGGCATGCTGGACCCTTTCAACGCCGAAGGCCTGGAAGCCCTGGCAAAGACCGGGGTAACGGGCTTTGCGCTCGAGGCCGCGCCACGCATCACGCGCGCGCAGAGCCTGGATGTGCTGTCCTCGCAGGCCAACCTCGCGGGCTACAAGGCCGTGCTGCTCGCGGCGCACCACTACGGGCGCCTGTTTCCCATGATGATGACGGCGGCGGGCACGCTCAAGGCGGCGCGCGCAGTCATCCTGGGCGCCGGCGTGGCCGGCCTGCAGGCCATTGCCACCGCCAAGCGTCTGGGTGCTGTGGTGGAAGCCTCCGATGTGCGCCCTGCGGCCAAGGAGCAGGTCGAATCCCTGGGCGCCAGGTTCATCGACGTGCCTTTCGAAACCGACGAGGAGCGCGAAATCGCCGAAGGCGTGGGCGGCTATGCCCGCCCGATGCCCGCCGCCTGGATGGCGCGCCAGGCCGCCCTGGTGGCCGAGCGCTGCAAACAGGCCGACATCGTCATCACCACGGCGCTCATTCCCGGGCGCCCTGCACCCGAGCTCGTCAGCGCCGAAACGGTGGCGGCCATGAAGCCGGGTTCCGTCATCGTCGACCTGGCCGTCGAGCGCGGCGGCAACTGCCCGCTGTCCGAAATCGACCAGGTGGTGCAGAAGCATGGCGTCACACTGGTGGGTCTGTCCAACCTGCCCGCCCTGGTCCCGGCCGATGCCTCGGCCCTGTACGCACGCAACCTGCTCGACTTCCTCAAGCTGGTCACCGGCGCCGAGGGCGAGCTGGCCATCCAGCACGAAGACGAAATCATCACCGCCTGCATGGTCTGTGCAGACGGTAAAGTCACAAGGAGCCAATGATGGAAGCCGTCAACCCAACCCTGATCAATTTCATCATCTTCGTGCTGGCAATCTATGTCGGCTTCCACGTGGTCTGGAACGTCACGCCGGCGCTGCACACCCCGCTCATGGCGGTCACCAACGCCATCTCGGCGATCGTCATCGTCGGCGCCATGCTGGCCACGGCACTCACTGAAGGCGGGTTTGCCAAGCTCATGGGCGTCATCGCCGTCGCCCTGGCCTCCGTCAATGTCTTCGGCGGCTTTCTGGTGACGCGGCGCATGCTGGAAATGTTCAAGAAGAAGGAGCGCAAGCCCAAAGGAGACAAGGCATGATGTCCGTCAACACCGTCACCCTGCTGTATCTCATCGCTTCCGTCTGTTTCATCCAGTCGCTCAAGGGTCTGTCGCATCCCACCACATCCATCCGGGGCAATCTTTTCGGCATGGTGGGCATGGGTATTGCCATCTTCACCACGGCCGCCCTCGTCATCAGCCTCTCCAGCACCGGCGGCGCCGCTGCCATGGGGCTTACCTGGGTCATTCTGGCGCTGGTGGTCGGGGGCGCAGTCGGCACCCTGATGGCCAGGCGCGTCGAGATGACCAAGATGCCCGAACTGGTGGCCTTCATGCACTCCATGATCGGTCTGGCGGCCGTCGCCATTGCCTTTGCCGTCGTTGCCGAGCCGCACGCCTTCAATATTACCGAAGCCGGCGGCGCCATTCCCACCGGCAACCGGCTCGAGCTCTTCATTGGCACCTTCGTGGGTGCCATCACCTTCTCGGGATCGGTCATCGCCTTCGGCAAGCTGTCGGGACAGTACAAGTTCCGCCTCTTCCAGGGCGCACCCGTGGTCTTTGCCGGTCAGCACATGCTCAATCTCGCGCTGGCCATCATCATGCTGCTGTTCGGCCTGTGGTTCATGGCGACCGAAGCCTGGTTCCCCTTCATCCTGATGACGATACTGGCCTTCGTGCTGGGCGTGCTCATCATCATTCCCATTGGCGGTGCCGACATGCCTGTGGTGGTGTCCATGCTCAACAGCTATTCGGGCTGGGCGGCGGCGGGCATCGGCTTCTCGCTGAACAACGCCATGCTCATCATCGCCGGCTCGCTCGTGGGTTCATCGGGTGCCATCCTGTCCTACATCATGTGCAAGGCGATGAACCGCTCCTTCTTCAACGTCATCCTGGGCGGTTTCGGTGCCGAACCCTCAGCGGCGGGCGCGGCGGGCGACGGGGCGCAGCGCAACGTGAAGTCCGGCAGCCCCGAGGATGCCGCCTTCATGCTGGGTAACGCAGAAACCGTGACGATCGTGCCCGGCTACGGTCTGGCCGTGGCGCGTGCGCAGCACGCCCTCAAGGAGCTGGCCGAGAAGCTGGGCGATGCGGGCGTCACGGTCAAATACGCCATCCACCCGGTGGCCGGGCGCATGCCGGGGCACATGAACGTGCTGCTGGCCGAGGCCGAAGTGCCCTACGACCAGGTCTTCGAGATGGATGACATCAACGGCGAGATGGCGCAGACCGATGTGGTGCTGGTGCTGGGCGCCAACGACGTGGTCAACCCGGCGGCCAAGACGGATCCGGGTTCGCCGATTGCCGGCATGCCCATCATCGAGGCCTACAAGGCGCGCACCATCATCGTGAACAAGCGGTCCATGGCTTCGGGCTATGCCGGGCTGGACAATGAGCTGTTCTACATGGACAAGACCATGATGGTCTTCGGTGACGCCAAGGGCGTGCTGGAAGAAATGGTCAAGTCCCTGGAATAAGCCGCAGGGTCTTGCTGAACTGAACGTGAACGGCCGGGGCAAATTTGCCCCGGCTTTTTTGCCCGGCCCCCGGACCCTCAGTCGTCGCCGAAGCGAATACCCTGGGCCAGCGGCAGCTCGCGCGAATAATTGATGGTATTGGTCGCGCGGCGCATATAGGCCTTCCAGGCATCCGAGCCGGACTCGCGCCCGCCGCCGGTTTCCTTCTCACCCCCGAAAGCGCCGCCGATCTCGGCTCCGGAAGTGCCGATGTTCACATTGGCAATACCGCAATCCGAGCCCGCCGCCGACAGGAAGACCTCGGCTTCGCGCAGGTCCGTCGTGAAGATCGCCGAGGACAGGCCCTGGGGCACATCATTGTGCATCGCGAGCGCATCGTTGAAATCCGTATAGCGCATCACATACAGGATGGGCGCAAACGTCTCGTGGCAGACAATGCTGGTCTGTCCGGGCATCTCGGCGATAGCCGGCGCGACATACCAGGCATTGGGGTATTGCGCTTCGAGTTGCCGCTCGCCCCCGAATACCGTGCCGCCCTGTTCGCGCGCCTGCGCCAGCGCACTCTGCATGGCCTGAAAGGCGGACTCGTCGCGCAACGGGCCCACCAGCGTGCCTTCCTCGAGCGGATTGCCGATGCGGGCGCTGGCGTAGGCCTTCTTCAGGCGCGCCAGCAGATCATCCGCAACGCTCTCGTGCACGATCAGGCGACGCGTACTGGTGCAACGCTGGCCCGCCGTGCCGATGGCACCGAACAGAATGCCGCGCGCGGCCATGTCGAGATCGGCGGAAGGCGCCACGATGATGGCATTGTTGCCGCCCAGCTCGAGCAGGCTGCGCCCGAAGCGTGCCGCCACACGCGGCCCGACTTCGCGACCCATGCGGGTGGACCCCGTCGCCGAGACAAGCGCGACAGCAGGATTATCGACCAGTGCCTCACCGGCTTCGCGCTGACCCACGATGACCTGTGACAGGCCGTCCGGCGCATCCCCGAAACGCGCTGCGGCACGCGCCAGCAGGGCCTGGCAGGCCAGCGCCGTGAGCGGGGCCTTCTCGGAAGGTTTCCAGACCACGGCATTGCCGCAGACCAGCGCAAGAGCCGTATTCCACGACCAGACGGCAACCGGAAAGTTGAAGGCCGAAATCACGCCGACCACACCCAGCGGATGCCAGGTTTCCATCATGCGGTGGCCGGGGCGCTCGGACGCCATGGTGAGCCCGTAGAGCTGGCGTGACAGTCCGACGGCGAAATCGCAGATGTCTATCATCTCCTGCACTTCGCCTTCACCTTCCGCAAGAATCTTGCCCGCCTCGATGGACACCAGACGGCCCAGGGCGGTCTTGTGGGCGCGCAGCTCCTCGCCCAGCAGGCGCACGAGCTCGCCGCGTCGCGGGCCGGGCACCAGACGCCATTGCAGGAAGGCGGCATGTGCACGTTGCACCATGGCATCGACATCCCCGGGCGAATGCTCGGACAGGCGCGCCAGCTGCGCGCCGTCGATGGGAGAGTGGACCGTCAGGCTGCCTGTACCCAGTTGTGCAGGGTCAAGACCCAGGGATTCAAGCAAATCCGGAAGGTGTGACATGTTGAGACTCCTTTTCCAGCGCCTGCATGAAGGCGCGATGATGTTCCAGTTCAGATGGCGTGGGCAATATCACCGGCAGCGTCCGGCCCCGCGCACCATCCAGGGGTGCATGCAGGGCCACATTCGCCCCCTGCCCCTCGGCCTGCGCATCGAGTACCAGTGAATCCTGGCCGCGCGTCATGGCCAGCCAGACTTCGGCCAGCAGCTCGGAATCCAGCAGCGCGCCGTGCAGCACGCGATGTGCGTTGGAAATCCCGTAACGCTCGCACAGCGCATCCAGGGTGTTGCGCTTTCCCGGATGCTGCGCGCGTGCCACCTGCAGGGAATCCGTGATGCGCCCGCAGAGACTTGCAAAACCGGGCAGACCGGCACGCCCGAGCTCGGCATCCAGAAAGCCCACATCGAAGGCCGCATTGTGGATGATCACTTCCGCACCGTCAACGAAATCCGCCAGGCGATGCGCCACCTCGGGAAAACGCGGCTTGTCCGCCAGAAACTCGCTCGTCAGGCCGTGCACGTTCAATGCGCCCGGATCGCTTTCCCGATCCGGGTTCAGATAGCAGTGCAGCGTACGGCCCGTAAGCTGGCGATGAACGATTTCCACCGCACCGAATTCGACGATGCGGTGGCCTTCGGACGGTTCCAGACCGGTGGTTTCAGTATCGAGAACAACTTGGCGCATGATCAGTGAATGGGCTCGCCGGGAGGCAGGGGCTCGGCCAGCGCCGGCCCTTCGGAAGGGACATGCCGGGCATCGCGCCCTGCAATGAGCGTATATGCGACCGGCACGACGAACAAGGTCAGAATCGTACCCAGCGCCAGCCCGCCAACGAGCACCCAGCCGATCTGCTGACGCGATTCGGCTCCGGCGCCCGTGGCATAGGCCAGGGGCAGAACCCCCAGCACCATGGCTCCGGTTGTCATCATTATAGGCCGCAGGCGCTGCACGCTCGCATGCATCACCGCGTCATGAAGCGCCCGCCCCTGCTCGCGCAGCTGGTTGGAGAACTCCACGATCAGGATGCCGTGCTTGGTGATGAGCCCGATCAGCGTGATCAGGCCGATCTGGCTGTAGATGGACAGCGTACCGCCCGAGAGCCACAGGGCAAGCAGTGCGCCCGTCATCGACAGGGGCACGGACAGCATGATGATGAGCGGATTGCGCCAGCTTTCGAATTGCGCCGCCAGCACCAGATAGATGAAGGCCAGCGCCATCATGAAGACCAGGTAGATGCTGCCCGACGAATCACGGAACTCGCGCGACTGGCCATCAAGATCGGTCTGCACCGTGGGCGGCAGGGTTTCGAGCGCCACCGCGTGCATGTGTTCGAGCACCTCGCCCAGGCCATAGCCGGGCGCCACCGATGCCTCCACCTTGACGGCGCGCAGGCGGTTGAAGTGATTGAGCGACTGGGGCGATACGCTTTCATGCACGGTGAGGAAGTTGGCCATCTGCACCATGCTGCCGTCGCGCGTGCGCAGATAGATGTCATTGATATCCGCCGGCGTGGTGCGGTCGTGCTTCTCCACCTGGACGATGACGTCATATTGCTCACCGCTGTCCTGGAAACGCGTCACCTGACGCCCACCCAGCATGGTCTCCAGCGTACGCCCCAGGACATCGACATCAATGCCCACATCCGCCAGCTTGTCGCGATTCACCTCCACGCGCAGCTCGGGGGTATTCAGGCGAAGGTCTGTGTCCAGGTTCATCAGCCCGGGATAATCCCGCAGACGATCGACGAAGCCCTGTACCAGCCGCGCAATCTCGGGATAGGACGCCTGGCTCATGACCACGAACTCCACCGGCTTGGATGTGGCACGCTGACCCAGCGAAGGCGGGTTGGTGGGAAAGGCGCGCGCCGCCGGCAGGGCGGCAAACAGCGGCTGCAGGGATTTGGCGATATCCTGCTGGGCGCGCTCGCGATCGTTCCACTCCTTCAGACGCAGGATGGCAAAGGAATCCGTAACCGTGGGAAAGCCGATGATGGACTGGTAGCTGAGCGCTTCGGGCACATCGCGATAGAAACCCTCGACTTTCTTCACCGTCTCCAGCGTATAGTCCAGCGTGGAGCCTTCCGGCCCGCTGATGACGCCGAAGATGACGCCCCGGTCCTCGGTGGGTGCCAGTTCGCTCTTGACAATGCTGAAGAGCACGCCGCTGGCCGAGGCGACAACCACGCCCAGCAGCACCACCAGGAAACGGTGGCGCAAGGCCCGCGCCAGGCCATTGCGATAACGCTGTGTGAGCCAGACCAGAAGGCCTTCGATCAGGTTGTACAGGCGTCCGTGCTGATGCTGGCTTCGCAGCAGGGTGCCGCACATCATGGGCGTGAGCGTGAGGGCTACGAAACCGGAAACGAGTACGGCACTGGCCAGCGTGAGCGCAAACTCGATGAACAGCCGCCCGGTACGCCCCGTGGCAAAGGCCAGCGGCGCATACACCGTGACCAGGGTCAGTGTCATGGCCACAATGGCAAAGCCGATCTCGCGCGAGCCGACCAGGGCCGCTTCCAGGCGTGATTTTCCTTCCTCGATATGGCGATAGACGTTCTCCAGCACCACGATGGCGTCATCCACCACCAGACCGATGGCCAGCACCATGGCGAGCAGCGTCAGGGTATTGATGGAAAACCCGAAGAAATACATGAAGCCGAAGGCGCCCACCAGCGAAACGGGAATGGTCACGATGGGAATGATGGCCGCACGCGCACTGCGCAGGAAGAAGAAGATCACCAGCACGACCAGCAGCACCGCCTCGCCGACGGTCTTGTACACCGAGTTGATGGATTCCTGGATGAAGACCGAACTGTCGTAGGACATGTTCAGCTGCATACCGGCAGGCAGGTTCTGGTTGATGAGCTCGACTTCCTTCTGCACCGCCCGTGAAAGGTCCAGCGGGTTGGCGGTGGACTGCTTGGTGATGCCTATGGTCAGGCTGGGCTTGCCGTTGAAACGCGCCATGATGCGCTCGTCAACCGGCGCCAGGCGCACATTGGCCACATCGCCCAGGCGCACGGGATAGCCCTGGACCACCGCCACCACCACATCCTTGAACTGGTCCACCGTATGCAGATCCGTCGAGGACACCACCGAGAACTCGCGCGCGGAAGACTCGATGCGCCCGGCGGGAATGAGCACGTTCTGGCTGCGCAGTGCCGTCTCCACATCCTGCACGATGAGACCGTAGCCGGCCAGCTTGCTGCGATCGATGAAGATGCGCATGGACGGATCGCGTGCGCCGAAGACGCGGACCTCGGCTGCGCCGGGCAGGACCGAGAGGCGTGTCTGTATGTAGCGCTTGATGTAGTCCGACGTCTGCATGGCGCTGTAGTCGCCCGTGGTCACGCCGATATAGACGATGGGGGTGGAATCCGCCTCGACCTTGCTGATGATGGGCTCGTCGATCTCGTCGGGCAGATAGCGCCGCGCCCGGGACACCTTGTCGCGCACATCGGCGGCGGCGGCATCCGGATCCCGCGCCAGACTGAACTTGATGTTGATGAGGCTGCGCTCGGAGCGGCTGCGCGAGGTCATCACGTCCACGCCCTCTATTCCCGAGAGCTGGTCCTCGAGCGGCTTGGTCACCTGACTCTCGACCACTTCGGGCGAGGCGCCCGTGTACGCGGTGATGACCGAGACAATGGGCTCGTCGATGGCCGGATACTCGCGCACGGTAAGCCGGTCATAGGAAATCAGGCCCACCAGTATGATGACCAGCGACAGCACGCTGGCAAAGACGGGGCGCCGGATACAGGTTTCAGAAATTTTCATGGCGAAGACCCGTCAGCTTCCTGCTGCCGCGTCATCGCTGTCCTGCAGGACACGCACCGCAGCGCCGTCATGGACCTTCTGCAGGCCCGACACCAGCACTTCGTCGCCGGCCTCCAGCCCGGCGACGATTTCCACCAGGCCGTCGCGACGCAGGCCCAGACCCACCGCCACGCGCACCGCCTTGCCCGCTTCGACGCGATAGACATAGTTCATGTCACCAGCGGGCGCAATGGCCGCTTCGGGCACCACCAGGGCATCCTTGCTGTCGAACTGCAGCTGGACCCGCGCGAACATGCCCGGGCGCAGGCTGGCATCGCCATTGGGTACCTTGGCACGCAGCAATATGGATCGTCCGCCCACATCCACCAGCGGGCTGATGGCGCCCACGACGCCTTCGCGCACCACATCCGGCAGGGCATCGAAACCCAGCACAATACGCGTGCCCACACGCACCTGCCCCAGAAACTGCTCGGGAATGCGGAAATCGACATTCAGGGGATCTATGGATTCCAGCGGCGCCAGATCATTGCCGGGGCTGACATAGTCCCCGACCGACACCTGGCGAAGGCCGATGAGGCCATCGAAAGGCGCGCGGATCACCGTCTTGTCGAGCTGCGCCTGGGCCAGTGCCACCGCAGCCTGCTGTACCTTCAGCTGGCTGGACGTCTCGTCGAGCGCCTGGGCGCTCACGAAGCCCTTGCTGGTCAGCTGGCGGGCGCGCCGGTAATGACTGTTGGCCAGGCTGAGCGCCGCCTCGGCGCGGGCCAGTTCGGCCTGCGGTATGGCGGCATCCAGACGGATGAGTACCTGGCCCTTTTCAACCGCGCCGCCTTCCTCGAAATTGATCTCGGCAATGCGCCCGCTGATCTCGGGGCGCAGGATGACGGAATCCTGGGAGCCCAGACTGCCGACCGCGCTCACGCTCTGCGACAGCGTGCGGGTGGCCACCCTGACGGTTTCCACGCCGATGGCATCGTCTTCCGGCGTCTGCTGCGCATGCGAGACGGCAACCAGGCCCGCCTGCTGCTGTCGCGGTGCCTGCGTCTTTTGCCACAGCTGCAGGCCGCCGGCCAGGCCGACAGCCAGCACTGCGAACCATGCGAGTCGGGAAAATGCTTTTTTCATCATTGGCAATGTACCCCAGAAGCAGCGTGCCTACACGCTTTCAGCCCTGCTTTCCGACCAGCTCGACACCGCGATTCGCCAGTGCATCGGCGCGCTCATTGTCCGGGTCGCCCGCATGCCCGCGCACCCAGTGCCAGGATACCTGGTGCCGGCCCACCAGCTCATCGAGCCTGCGCCACAGATCGGCATTCTTGACCGGCTTGCGCGCCGCTGTCAGCCAGCCACGGCGCTTCCAGCCTTCGAGCCACTCGGTCATGCCTTTCTGCACATACTGGGAATCCGTATGCACCTCCAGTACACAGGGCCGCTTGAGTGCCTTCAGGGCCTCGATGACAGCCAGGAGCTCCATGCGATTATTGGTCGTGCAGGCCTCGCCCCCGAAGAGCTCGCGCTCGTGCGCACCGCTGCGCAGCAGAACGCCCCAGCCACCCGGCCCGGGATTGCCCTTGCAGGCACCATCCGTCCAGGCCTGAACCCGTGAATCCGGCACCGTCATCGGCCTGCCCCGCCGGTGCTCACACGGCCGCGTATGGCCTGGCGCCCGACCACCGCCGCATGGTGCGCGCGCGCCGGCTTCCATACCGGCGCCACCAGGCGCATGCCGGCAACCCGTTTCACCGCCGACACGACATACACCGCGCCACACACGGGCCACCAGCGATCACCCGCTGCTTCCATGAAAGACCAGCGATCCAGCCAGCGCGTCGTCGTGCACGCCGGCGCATAACAGCCGAAGCGGCCACGATCGAGCTCGAAGGACAGGAGCTTGAACCAGTCTTTCAGGCGCACGAGCGAGACCTGGAGATGGGCCGGCACGGGAAGCAGGGGTTCCAGCCCCGGCACGCGCTCGCGCAAGCCCCACAGACTCCAGGGGTTGAAGCCGGAAATGACCACCCGCCCTTCGGGCATGAGCACGCGCTCCGCCTCGCGCAGGACCTGATGGGGATTGGCGGAGCATTCCAGCCCATGCGGCAGCACCAGCAGGTCTATGCTCTGCGTTTCAAGGGGCAGATGTTCGGGCGCAGCCACCAGGGTGGCCAGATGCGCCTGGGCATGGCGAAACATGGATGAAGTGCGCTGCTTGTGACGAATGCGGCTGGCCTGCAGGAAATCATGCTCCGGCAGGCCGATCTGTACCGCATGATAACCGAAGACGTTGGCGACCATGCGATCGATCTGCCGCTTTTCCCAGGACAGTATGTACTGCCCCGCCGGACTGTCCATCCAATGCGCAAGCTCTATAATGTGCGGTTGGTCCAACTCGAACGTGCTCCTTGCATTTTCAGCCCGCCATGAGCTTTCCTGCGCCCACCGGCTATGATCCGGCAAGGCAGGGCCCCCAGCTGATTGCCCTGCCCGCCTTTTCCGACAACTACATCTGGATGGTCTGCCATCGCGGGCATGCCGTGGTCATCGACCCCGGACAGGCGGCCCCGGTGAGTGCGCTGCTGCGCGCGCACGATCTTGTGCCCGAAGCCATTTTACTCACCCATCACCACCACGACCATGTCGGCGGTGTAGTCGCCCTGCACGAGGCGTTTTCAGCACCCGTCTACGGACCTGCGAGCGAATCCCTGCCCCTGTGCGATCACCGCCTGGCCGAAGGTGACCGCATCACCTTGCCACGTACGGGACTGCAGCTCTCGGTGCTTGATGTGCCGGGCCATACAGCCGGCCATATTGCCTATCACGGCAAGCTTTCTTCGGGTGTGCCTGTACTGTTCTGCGGCGACACCCTGTTTGCCGCGGGTTGCGGGCGGCTGTTCGAAGGCACGCCGGCGCAGATGCACGCCTCGCTGGCCAAACTGGCGGCATTGCCTTCTGATACACTCGTATGCTGTGCGCACGAGTACACGCTGGGCAACCTGGAATGGGCGCTGGCGGTCGAACCCGACAACACTGACCTGCAGCAGCGTCATGCCAGCGTCTCCGGGCTGCGCCGGCAAGGCCTGCCCAGCCTGCCGCCCACACTGCAGCAGGAGCTGGCCACCAACCCCTTCCTGCGAACAGCGCAAGCCGGGGTGGCTGCTGCGGCCGGCCGTTTCGCAGGACGCGCGCTGCCGGATGACGTCGCCGTCTTCGCCAGCCTGCGGGAATGGAAGAACCAGTTCTGACGAGGCGTCCATGATCTGCCTGAAACGTGCCTTTCTCATCCTGGTCGCCTGTACGGTGGCGGGCTGCGCGGGCCTCGACGAGCAGCGCACCCGAAAGGTTTCGAACGCAGATGTGGCGCATGACACCTCGCGCACCATCGACCTTACCCATCCGCCGCACGACATGTGGGATCGCGTCCGGCGCGGATTCGCCATTCCCAACCTGCATAGCGAACGCGTCGATCACTGGACCAACTATTATGCGTCGCACCCGCGTTCAGTGTGGGCGATGACGCAGCGCGCCGGCAAGTATCTGTACCACATCATGGACGAGCTGGACCAGCGTGGCATGCCGTCAGAGCTGGCCCTGCTTCCTTTCGTCGAAAGCGCCTACGATCCCACCGCCCTGTCACGCTCGCAGGCCTCCGGGCTGTGGCAGTTCATCCCCAGCACCGGACGCCACTTCAACCTGCAGCAGGACTGGTGGCAGGACCAGCGCCGCGATCCGGTCGCCTCCACCGCGGCTGCCCTGGACTATCTGGCCCGGCTGTATGAAATGCAGGGCGACTGGTACCTGGCCCTGGCTTCCTACAACTGGGGCGAGGGTGCCGTGCGACGCGCCATGGCCAAAAACGAAAAGGCCGGGCTGCCGCAAGACTACCTGTCGCTGAAGATGCCGGAGCAGACTGCCAATTATGTCCCCCGGCTGCAGGCAATCAAGAACCTGATCGCGGCGCCGGAGCGTTACGGCCTCGCACTGCCCGATATCAGCAATACACCCTATTTCGCCATGGTTCCCCGCCATCACAACATCGATGTCGAGGTGGCCGCCCAGCTGGCTGAAATGCCCGTCGACGAGTTCAGGGCCCTGAACCCGTCGCACAAGCGGCCGGTCATCCTCGCCGAGGGCGATACCCCGCCCCTGCTGCTGCCGGCCGACCGGGTCGACATCTTCAACAGCAACCTGCGCGAATACAAGGGACGCCTGAGCGCCTGGAAGATACACACGCCCAGCCAGGGTGAAAGCTATGCCTCGATTGCGAAGCAATACGGGGTATCGCTCAGCCAGCTGCGCCAGATCAATGACCTGGGACGCCATGCCCGGCCGGTCGCACGCCAGGCGCTGCTGGTACCGGACACCTCGCCCGACCCACTGGCCAACATCCTGATGGCCGGACGCCACCGCATCTCGCTGGCCGCGCTCGATGTCTCCAGCGTGGCCCGGCTCAGCATACGCCAGACTGCACAGGCGGACCGGCAGGCGGACAACGCGCCACCGGCCGCAACACGCAAGCCGCAGGAGCCCGCCCGGATGCATCGCGTGCGTCCGGGTGATACCTTATACGGGCTGGCAAGACGCTACAACACTTCGGTGGCAGAGCTGCGCCGCATCAACCGCATCAAGGGCAGCCACCTGGCCAGAGGTGCGCGCCTGCGCATTCCAGGCAAGGGCACCAGCAGCTGAATGCCGGCAGGCAGGCGGCTGTGACTCTATTCACGCAAGCGACCCGAAACGGGATTTTGATCAGAAGATAAGGAAGAAACCATGGGTTTCCTTCATGGCAAACGCATACTGGTAACAGGGATACTGTCCAACCGATCCATCGCCTGGGGCATTGCCCAGGCCTGTAGGCAGCAGGGCGCAGAGCTGGCGCTCACCTATGCAGGCGATCGTTTCCGCGATCGGGTCGAGCAGTTCGCCGCAGCGCTGGACTGCAAGATCGTCATTCCCTGTGATGTCTCCGAAGACGACAACATCGAACAGGCCTTCCAGGAGCTCGGCGGGCACTGGGACGGACTGGACGGGATGGTGCACTCCATCGGCTACGCCGCACGCGAGTCGATTGCCGGTGATTTCCTCGACGGCTTCACGCGCGAGAACTTCCACGTCGCACACGACATTTCGGCCTACAGCTTCGCCGCCATGACCAAGGCCGCACTTCCCCTGCTCAAGGACAGGCCCAGCTCGGTGCTCACACTCACCTACCTGGGCGCGGAACGCGTCATCCCGCACTACAACACCATGGGGCTGGCCAAGGCCTCGTTGGAAGCCAGCGTACGCTATCTGGCCTCTGACCTGGGACCCATGGGCATACGTGCAAACGCCATCTCGGCCGGCCCCATCAAGACCCTGGCCGCCTCGGGCATCAAGGACTTCCAGCTCATCTTCAAGTTCGTCGAGGCCCAGGCACCCATGCGCCGCAATGTCACCATCGAAGAGGTGGGCAATGTCGCGGCCTTCCTGCTCTCGGAGCTGGCCTCGGGTATCACCGGCGAAGTCACCCACGTCGATGCCGGCTTCGCCAGTGTCGTGCCCGGCATGCGCTGATACGCAGCAAGGCCGGCTCAGACCCCGGTCGACGGAAACAGGACCGGGGCGTTGCCCGGCGCCCAGGGCGAATACCGGTGCATGATGGCGGCAAAGCCGTCACTGTCAAGACAGCGTGCCAGCCATGCCTGCAGCGCAGGCCAGGGCTGGTCTGCAAACCAGTCGCGATCGACATGGGCATACTGGCGCACGAACGGTGCAATCGCCAGATCGGCCAGGGCGGGCCGGCGGCCCTGGAGCCAGTCTCGGCCGTCGAAGCGGTCATTGATCTGCTTGAGCCAGAGGCCGGCGACATCGCGGTCGGCCCGGCCGTTGTGCAAGCCGAAGCGCACCGGATACTTATAGCGATCCAGACGCGCCTTGAAGAAATGATCGTTCTGCCCGATCAGCGCCAGCATGTCATCCAGTGAACCTTCGGGCGGCGCCAGCATGGCCTGCGGATCGCTGCGGCGCAGGGCCCACAGCATGATGTCCAGGCTTTCATCGATCACCTCGCCCTCCGGCGTCACCAGCACCGGCACCGTGCCCTTGGGCGAGGCCTGCAACAGGGCCGCCGGCTTGTCGCGCAGCACGACCTCGCGCAGCTCGCACACCTGCCCCGCCGCCGCCAGCGCAAGACGGGCGCGCATCGCATAGGGACAGCGACGAAAGGAATACAGGACGGGCCGGGCCGGGCTCATGCCCGCGCCTGCCTGGCCTGATGACGCGCCGCCAGACGCGCCCGGCGCTGCGCGTCCAGCCGGTCATGACAATGCGGGCAGCTGATGCCGGGCTCATACTGCGCGGATGCCTTGTCATCCGCATCGATGGGCCAGCCGCAGGCATGGCACAGTTCATGGCTGCCCTGCTGCAGGCCATGGCCCACGGCCACGCGTTCATCGAAGACAAAGCACTCGCCATGCCACAGGCTGTCCTGCGGCGCTACCGTCTCCAGATACTTCAGGATGCCGCCACGCAGGTGATAGACGTCATCGAAGCCCAGCGCGCGCAGATAGGCAGTGGATTTCTCGCAGCGGATACCGCCGGTGCAGAACATGGCCACGCGCGGCCTGCCCGCCAGCACGCCGCCGGGCGCCGACTGTTCACGCACCCAGTCGGGGAATGTCGAGAACGTGGCTGTCCCGGGGTCTATGGCCGAATCGAAACTGCCTATGGCCACTTCATAGTCATTGCGCACATCCACGAGCACCACATCCGGCTCGCGAATGAGCGCATTCCAGTCCTGCGCATCGACATAGCGACCGACCCTGTGCACGGGATCGATATCGGCCACACCCATGGTGACGATCTCGCGCTTGCAGCGCACCTTGAGGCGATGGAAAGGGGCTGTAGCGGCCCGGGACTCCTTGTGTTCCAGCGCCTCCAGGCCCGGCAGGGCACGCAAGTGGGCGAGCACGCGGCGTATTCCGTCTTCGGGACCGGCAATCGTGCCATTGATGCCTTCATGCGCCAGCAGCAGCGTCCCTTTCACACGCTCCCGGCGACACAGTTCCAGCAGGCGAACCTGCAGCGTGGCAATATCCGCGAGCGGTGCAAAATGATAGAGCGCCGCAACCAGTTGAGCAGCCATGGAGAAACCTTCCGGGGGCAAAAGACGGATTCTAACCGAGCGCGATCTGGCGATGCAGGCGGTTGGCGTGCACCGCAGCCATCCATTCCTCGTTCGTGGGCTCCACCAGCACGCGGACACGGCTGTGCCCTGCGGAAATCACGGCAGCGTCGGCGGCGTTGGCCGCATCGTCGAGCGCGACGCCCAGATAGGCCAGCGCCTTGCACACACGCGCACGCAATGCGCCGCTGTGTTCACCCACTCCGGCGGTGAACACCAGCATGTCCAGCCCGCCCAGCAAGGCCGTCATCGCGCCGATCTCGCGCACCATGGAGCGCACATAGAGCTCGAGGGCGATGCGCACCTGGTCATTCGTCTGCTCATGCTCGAGCAGCACGCGCATGTCGCAGGACAGGCCGGAGACACCCAGTAATCCCGACTCGCGGTTCAGCATCTGTCCCACCTGCTCCAGAGGCAGGCGGTCCACCTCCATCAGATACAGGATGGCACCCGGATCGAGGGCGCCGCAGCGCGTGCCCATCATCAGCCCGTCCAGCGTGGAAAACCCCATGGTCGTTGCCACGCTTTCCAGGTTCTTCATGCCGCACAGCGAGGCGCCGTTGCCGATATGGCCCACGATGACGCGACCGTGTGCCTGCTCGCCGTAGCGCTCGCGCAGCACCGTGGCGATGTACTCGTAGGACAATCCGTGAAAGCCGTAGCGCTGCAGGCCTTTCTTCCAGGCATCCCAGGGCAGCGGCAGAATCTGCTCCACGCGCGGCAGCGTACGGTGAAATGCCGTGTCGAAACAGGCAAACTGCGGCAGATCGGGCTCGGACGCGAGCAGGGCATCCATGGCCTGCAGGGCAAAGGGCTGATGCAGCGGCGCCAACGGGATATAGCCGCGCAAATCCTCAAGCACCGCCCTGTCGATGTGTACCGGTGCCGAATACTTGGTGCCGCCATGCACCACCCTGTGAACCACGGCATCCAGCCGGCGCTCTTCCAGAAAACCGCGCACCCGGTCGCGGATCACCGCGAGCGCTCCCAGATAGGGCGCATCCGAGTCCAGCGTCAATGTCTGCAGGTCTTCACCCGGCGCCGAGTGGCAGGCTGCGCCTTCACCAATACCCTCCACCTTGCCCACGAGCAGGGCCTCCCGGGGCACTTCGGTGCCACAGGCTTCATAAATCGCATACTTGATGCTGGAAGAACCACAATTCAGGACCAGGATCAGGCAAATCTCGTCGGACATGGAAAGCCTCCGGGAAGTGACACACGCAACATCATGAAAGCATAACCGACGCCGTGCATTGCCATCCTGCAGGCGGTCGGTTACAACTAGGCCTTCACCCTATGTTTTACCTTCAGCTTACGGATTCAATCTATGTCAGACATCACTCGCATCGACAGCAACCAGCGCATGAGCCGCGTGGTCATCCATAATGGCGTCGTCCACCTTGCCGGGCTCACGGCCAGCAACACCAGTGGCAACGTGGCCGAGCAGACGCGCGAAGTCCTGGAGAAGATCGATCATTTCCTCGCCAAGGCCGGCACCGACAAATCGCGCCTGCTCACGGCGCAGATCTGGTTGCGCGACCTGGATCGCGATTTCGAGTCCATGAACGAGGTGTGGAGCGCCTGGGCAGACCCGGCCAACATGCCGACGCGGGCCACTTGCGAGGCCCGTCTCGCCACGCCGGAAATCCTGGTCGAGATCATCGTTTCGGCAGCAGCCCGGGGCTGATTGCCACCCATGCTGGCCCTGGTTCAACGCTGCGCGAAAGCGCAGGTCATCGCCGACGACAAGGTGGCAGGCGCCATCGACCAGGGCCTGCTCATACTGGTCTGTGCCGAACGCGGCGATACCCGCGAGCAGGCCGACCGCCTGCTGGACAAATGCCTGAAGCTCAGAATCTTCAACGATGATCAGGGCCGCATGAACCTCAGCGTGCAGGACGTGGGCGGCGGCCTGCTCATCGTGAGCCAGTTCACGCTCGCCGCCGATACGCGCAAGGGACACCGGCCGGGCTTCAGCCAGGCAGCCGGCCCCGACACGGGACGCGCGCTCTATGAATACTTTCTGGCAACCGCCATGCAGCGCCACGCACCGGTGGCCGCCGGCGTATTCGGCGCGCACATGCAGGTGACGCTGGTGAATGACGGGCCGGTCACCATTCCCCTGCGCATTGCGCCGCCCGCCGCTTAGCGGCCTAGGGGATTTCCCGCAAGTCCGCGCAACAACAGCGTTTCCGGGGTCTGAAGCTTTGACAAACGCATAAATCTGCGCAATTATTTCCATTCGGACAGACCCGGCGGGCTGGTCGCATTGTTCAGCGACCACCACCAACAGCAAGCAACAACAAGGATCTGGCCGTCCACCCACCGGCAGGCGTTCTGCCGGCAATGATTCGTACAGGAGGAGACCCCATGTCATTGCAACGCTTTGCGATGCTCGCATCCGCTGCCATCATGTCTGCCGCGTTCGGCACGGCAAGCGCCGCCGACGGCCCTATCCGCATCGGCGTCAGCATCGCGCAATCGCCCCCGGGTTCCGTCGTCCAGGGCACCCAGGTCAAGCAGGGCGCCGAGATCATGATGAACCTGATCAACGATGCCGGTGGCGTCATGGGCCGCAAGATAGAGCTCATCTACGAAGATGACCAGGGCATTCCCGAAAAAGGGCGCGCCGCAGCCGAAAAGCTGATCACCCGCGATGACGTGGTGGCAGTCACCGGCGGGCACCAGAGTTCGGTATGCCTTGCAGCCATCGAGGTTGCCCACGCCTACAAGATGCCCTATGTCAATACCAACTGCTGGTCGGATGACATCCGCGAAAAGGGCTACAACGAAATCTTCAACCCGGGCAACTACAACACCCGCGTGTCCTCGGCCATGGCCGAGACGATTGCCGCGCTGGGCGTGAAGAGCGTGGTGGCCTTTGCCGAAAACACCGACTACGGCATCGGACAGGCCAAGGTGCTGGGCAAGTTCCTCAAGGAAATGGCGCCGGACACCAGCTACAAGTACGAGGCGCTGGACCGCGCCGGCAAGGACTTCACCCCCGCCGTCCTTCCCCTGCGTGGCAACCCGCCCGAGATGGTCGTCAACGTCATGCTGCCTCCGGCCGCCTACATCCTCATGAACCAGCTCTATGAGCAGGGCGTGGCGCCCAGCGCAAAAACCTGGTTCTACGACGGTGCCGGCATCGCCGACTATCCCGACTTCTGGGACAACGTGAAGGAAGCCGGCCAGTACATGCTTGCCTTCGGCCTGTACCACCCCGCCATGCCCATGCCGGACTCGGGCAGGCAGGTGGGCCAGATCTACCAGGACAAATACGGCAATGAGCCCAATCGCCTCATCTTCCAGGCGGCCGACTCCATACTCCTGATCGCCAAGGCCATCGAAGCCGCAGGCGGCACCGATCCGGCGGCGCTCATCAAGGCCATGGACGATATGACCTTCGAGAGCATACGCGGCACCTTCAAGTTCTCGCAGGAGCCGGGCTACACCTTCAAGCAGTGGGTCGACATCCCGTTTGCCACCTATCAGATGACCGAGGTCAACCAGCCATTGAGCAAAACCTTGCTGATTCAGGCAACGGGCCAGGAATTGCAGACGGACAAGCTCCTGCGGCCAGCCAACTAGCCTCCCTTCATCATCACCAGTCTCAATGCAACGCCGGGGCAGCCATGCCCCGGCATGACGGGGGTTTATTGTGCTGGCGCTCGATCTCTTTGTTAACGGCCTCATCATCGGGCTCTTCTATGCCCTGATGGCTGTGGGCCTCACCATGGTGTTCGGCATCCTCAAAGTGGTCAACTTCGCCCACGGCGAGTTCTACATGGTGGGGGCGTACACCTATACCCTGGTCTCGCTCAAGCTGGGCATCCCGCCCTGGGTGGCCCTGCCCCTGGCCGCGCTGGCCGGTGCCGGCATCGGCTGGCTCACCGAGCGCCTGCTGATGCGGCCGCTGTATGCCGGCTACTCTTCCTGGGGTCTGATGAAGGACGAATACGCGGTCGTGGTCACTTTCGGCCTCTCGCTGCTGCTCATCAACCTGTTCGACAAGGTCATCGGCCCCTACCCCATGCGCGGCCCCTCGCTGTCGAGCGTCACGCGCATGAGCGTCGGCCCCTTCATGATGAGCGGGCAGAAGATCATTACCGCCATCATCGCCGTCATCCTGCTGATCGCGCTTGCACTCTTCATCAAGCGCTCGCTATGGGGCCGCTGGGTGCAGGCTGTGGCCCAGAACCGCTTCGGTGCCTCCATCGCCGGCATCGACACGGCGCGCGCGAGCAGCATCATCTTCATGGCATCCGGCGTGCTGGCCGCCATTGCCGGCGCCCTGCTGGCACCCGTCATCAATGCCGCGCCCGACGTGGGCATCTTCCCCGCCGTCAAGTCCTATGTCATCGTCGTCATCGGCGGCATGGGCTCGGTGCCGGGCAGCATCCTGGCCGCCCTGCTGCTGGGCGTGCTGGAAAGCTTCGGCGCGGTCTACCTGTCCTATGACTACCGCGATACCTACGGGCTGGTACTGCTCATCCTGATCCTGCTGTTCCGCCCGCAGGGGCTGTTCGGCGAGCGAACACGCGAGGTCTAGGCCATGAATATCCCCGCTGCCCGACACCCCAACCTGTATGCCAGCAAGCTCAGCGCCGAGCTGCGCCTGAGCCTGGTGCTGCTGCTTGGGCTGGCGGCACTGCCGCTGTTCATCACTTCACCCTACTGGCTGGGCGTGCTCATCGTGAGCATGTATTTCGCCATGCTGTCCACGGGCTGGAACCTGCTTGCCGGCTATACCGGCCAATTCTCGCTCGCACCGGCGGCCTTCGCCATGCTGGGCGGCTATACCACCGGCCTGCTGGCTTTTCACTGGAACATCCCCCTGTGGCTGGGACTGCCCCTGTCCTTCATCATCCCGGGTCTGATCGGGCTGGTGCTGGGGCGCATCGTACTGCGCCTCTCCGGAGCCTATCTGGCACTCACCACACTGTCCTTCGCCGAGATCGCCCGGCTCATCGTCTACAACTCCATCGACTTCACGCGCGGCGACCAGGGCCTGAACGTTCCCGCCCTGCTCGACAGTCGCGTCGGCTACTACTATCTGTTCCTGGTGGCGCTGGCGGCCAGCCTGGCACTGACCTGGGCGGTGCTGCGCCATCCGGCCGGCCGCTTCCTGCAGGCCATCCGGGACGACGAGCTCGGCGCGGCGGCGCGCGGCATCCGTGTCGTGCACTACAAGACACTGGCCTTCTTCGTCAGCTGCGCCATCTGCGGTTTTGCCGGCGGCCTCTACGGCACCTTCGCCCGCCTTGTCAGCCCCGAGCTGGGCCTCATCGCCCAGACCGGCATCGTCATCGCCATGGTGGTCATCGGCGGCATGGGCACGCTGGTGGGGCCGCTCATCGGTGCGCTGCTGGTCTACATCGTGTCGGAATGGCTGCGCGACGTGGGCGGCATCCAGATGATTGTCTTCGCGGCGCTGGTCATCATCTTCGCGCGCTTCTTTCGCGAAGGCCTGTGGGGCCTGGCGCGTCGCAGCCGCCTGCTGCGCCCCCGCACCGACAACGGGAGCTCGTGATGGCACTGCTCGAACTGCACGATCTGCGCAAGTATTTCGGCGGCCTGAAGGCGGTCGACGGCGTCAGCATGGAAGTCCATGAAGGCGAGCTGCTGGGACTCATAGGGCCCAACGGCTCGGGCAAGACCACGGTACTCAACCTGATGTCGGGCTACCTGGCCCTGGACGCCGGTCGCGTCCTGCTCAGGGGCGAGGACATCACGGGCATGACACCCGAAAAGCTTGCCCATCGCGGATTGCTGCGCATGTTCCAGACGACCCGTGTGTTCAACCGCATGACCACGGTCGACAACATGCTGGTCACCGGGCTGGCGCTGGGCCTGGACGAAGCCGGTGCCTGGGAGCGCGCCCTGGCCCTGCTGGCCGACCTCAAGCTCGAGCATGTCATGTACCTGGACGCCGGCCACCTTTCCGGCGGGCAACGCAAGCTGCTGGAATTCGGCATGTGCTTCATGGTGCCGCCACAGGTGGCCCTGCTGGACGAACCCTTCTCGGCCGTCCACCCCACGCTCAAGCAGACCATGGCCGACTTCATACGCGCCCGCAATGCCGCCGGCCAGACCTTCATCCTCGTGAGCCACGACATGCCCGTCATCGTCGAGCTGTGCCCGCGCGCCGTATGCATGAATCTGGGCAAGGTCCTGGCCGAGGGGCCCACACAGGAAGTCCTGCATTCCGTCCCGGTGATCGAGGCGTATCTGGGCGATGAAATCAAGGAGGAACAGGATGCCGGACATCCTGCTTGAACTCGACGACGTGACGTCGGGCTACATGGAGGACATCGATGTCCTGCGCGGCGTCTCGCTCACGGTACGCAAGGGCCGCATCAGCGGCCTGATCGGACTGAACGGTGCCGGCAAGTCGACGCTGTTCAAGACCATCTACGGCTTTCTGCGCCCCCGCCTGGGCCAGGTACGCCTGGCCGGCGAAGACATCACCGGCCTGCAGCCCCACCAGATGATCGATCAGGGTCTGTGGTACATCCCCCAGGAGTCCAGCCTCTTCCCCTACCTGAGCGTGGAGGAGAACCTGCTGCTGCCGCTGCAGGGCCGGCGCGCGCAGTTCGGCGCCATCATCGAGGAGCGCTTCCGCGACACGCTGGCGCAATTCCCCGTGCTTGCCCAGAACCTGCGCAAGCAGGCGGGCGACCTGTCCGGCGGGCAACAGAAATCGCTGGAATTTGCCAAGGCCTACATGGTGCAGCCGCGCGTATGCCTCATCGACGAGCCCGGCATCGGCCTGGCGCCCAAGGTGGCCAGTGAAATCTTCGAATGGATCAGTGCCTTTGCGCAGCGCGGCATCGGTGTGCTGCTGGTCGATCACAACGTGCGCCGCGTGGTGGCCATGTCCGACCACATCTATGTGCTCAGCCTGGGCGAGATCACCGCTCACGGCACGCCCGAAGACTTTGCCGGCGACCTGCACGAACAGGTACGCGAGTGGCTGGGCGTGAACCTCTGAAGTCTGTGGTGCGCCGGGCCGTGAGGAAGGCCCTGCCTAGCCGGTAACGGATGCCGCCCGCCGCTCGGGCGGCAGCATCAGGACGGTGGCGGCCGTCGCCAGGGAAATGGCCGCCATGATCACGAACAGCGTCGTGAAGCCGGACGCCTTGACGACGGGGCCGAGCAGCCAGACCGCCAGGGAGCTGACACCGAAGGACACCGCCAGGCGCATGCCCGCCACGCGCGAGCGCACGCTGTCGTCCACATACTTGACGATCATGGCATCCGTGAACGGTATGGCCCCGAAGATGAAGACCATGGTGCCCAGCAGGGCGACGAACAGCCACCAGCCCTGGGCATTGGCCGCAAGAAAGAGCCAGGGGATCTGGGTGAGCACCATGCCCAGGTACAGGCGCTTCAGCGACACGCGGTCGATGAGGTGGCCGACCACAATCTGGGCGAATGAGGCCACGGTATAGATGACGGCCAGCATCAGGCCTATCATCGCCGGATCATTGATCAGCCCGTCGAAGCGTTCCGTCAGGAACTGCGTATTGCCATTGGTGGTGAAGTTGAACAGCAGGCTGCCCGTGATGGCGGCAATCGTCATGACGACAAGGGCGCGTGCAAGCTCACTGGGCGGCAGTACCACCTGCGGCGGCTTGCGACTGCGTCCGGGCGCAGCACCCTGATCGGCACACAACAGGGCGAACAGCACGCCACAGATGATGGACACCGCCCCCGGCACGATGAAGGCCGCACGCCAGCCCCACCAGTTCACGAGAAAGCCGGTGAGCAGCGCCGCCGCCGCCACGCCCAGATTGCCCGCCAGGCCGTTGATGCCGATGACCGCACCCGGGCGACGCGTGTACTGGACCAGCATGGGAACGCCCACCGGATGATAGATGGAGGCGAAGGCACCGACCAGGGTGAGCCCCCCGGCAAGCTGCCATGGCCCCTGTGCCAGCGCCGTCAGGAAAGCACTGACGCCCAGGCCGAAGAAAAAGACCAGCATCATCTGGCGCCGCCCCCAGAGATCGCCCAGGCGCCCCGAGGGCACGGATCCGATACCGAAGAGAAAGAAGGCCCCGACGCTGAAAGGCATCAGATCTTCCCAGTGCGCAAACCCGAACTCCAGCGCAATCGCGCCCACCGCCGTGGCGAAGATGAGCAGGAACAGGTGATCCAGCGCATGGGCGATGTTGAGCAGCAGGGACACGGAGCGCGGATGCTCTGTGGGATGTGGCGTGGCGGTCTGTATCATGGGGTGCGCTCTCCTGGTTGCCGACCCGGCGACATGCGGTTCATGGTCCCGTCCATGGACGATCTCAAAGGATACGGGAGCGTCCGAAACGGCGCAAATCAGAGGGCGCCATACCACGGATCCCGCACTGCGTTGCTATAGGACTTCAGGCGCAAAGGCATTTTCTTGACCTGTGTTTGCAATAGTGAACATTGCCGACCTGAACCGTTGACACGTTGTGCATTGCTCACTAGCATCAATCCGTGCCACCGCAGGTGCGCTGGCAAAAAAACCAAGCTCCTTCAATAATCAAAGTATCCATTATCTGTAATCGCCCCCGAGAGCACTGGCACAACAGGGACTTTCTGGGGTATACAGAGAATGATCATGCCCGCTATGAACACCACGGTGACGTGACTATTTCAAGGATGACGAAACGCCATGCCAAACTCTGACCACGATTACCTGAACGACCCCCATGCCGAGATTCCCTGGATGCAGAAGCTGCTCGACAGCCCGTTCATCCTCCTCGCGCTGGGCGTCACGATCCCCATGGTCGTCTACAATCTGTGGGGAGTTGTCGAAATCCTGCTTTTGCCTGTCACCCAGTAATGGGGCCCTTCCGGAGTAAAGCAACATGAGTGCAATTCACCCACCCGCAGACCGGCTCTGGTACAAGCACCCCATCGACAGGGTAGAAGGCACATGGATTGCCATCGCCCTCATCTGGTGCATCATCCTGTTCGTCATGATGACGGGCTGGCATGTCTGGGGCAAACAGAACCTTTCCACCGAAACCTACCGGACCACACCGGCACAGTTCATGGCCAAGACCCAGGCCATGGTCGATGAGTACACTGTGCGCACCGAGACCGATGAAGAGATTCCGGTCGTGGCACCGCCTCCCGGCAGCGATGTCTATCTGCTGGGTCGCCTGTGGAGCTTCTGGCCCATCCTCGAGCTCGAGAAGGACAAGACCTACCGCCTGCACATCACCGCCATGGACTACAACCACGGCCTTTCCCTGCAGCCGGCCAACATCAACATCCAGATGGTGCCGGGTTTCGAGCACGTCGTTACCGTAACTCCCAACGAGGCGGGCACGTATTCCATCGTCTGCAATGAATACTGTGGCATCGGTCATCACCGCATGGTCAGCCGCCTGTACGTTAAATAAGGAGAACAAGGGATGTCCACCGTGGCAACGACCTACCGTACCTGTCCGCGCTCCGGCCTGCAGTTCGAGAACCAGGCCGAGCGGCTCATCAAATTCAACATCGTCGCCGGCGTTCTGTGGCTGGCATTCGGCGGCATTCTGGCCATCGGCGTGGTCCTCACGCGCTGGCCGGCCTTCCGCTGGCTCGAGGCGGATACCTTCTACATGGTCCTGACAGCGCATGGGCTCGACATGCTCATCTTCTGGCTCATGTTCTTCGAAATCGCCTTCATGTATTTCTGCGCATCGGTGTTGCTGCGATGTCGCATTGCGGCACCCAAGGTGGCCTGGCTCGGCTTCGCCCTCATGGCCATCGGCTCCATCCTCAACAACGTGGTGGTGTTCCAGGGCAGCTCCAGCGTCATGATGACCAGCTATGTGCCCATGATGGCCGATCCGAACTTCTACCTGGGCATCATCCTGTTTGCCGTCGGCGCCCTGCTGGGCTGTGCCGTATTCTTCGGCACGCTGGTGGTTGCACGCCGCGAGAAGACCTATGAAGGCTCCGTCCCCCTGGTGACTTTCGGCGGCATGACGGCAGCCATCATCATGGTGTTCACGCTGCTCTCGGGCGCCATCATCATCATCCCGGCATGGCTGATGTCGCTGGGCGTGATGAACGTCGATCCGCTCATCTACCGCACGGTATGGTGGGCATTGGGGCACTCCTCGCAGCAGGTCAACGTGGCCATGCACGTCACGGTCTGGTACTTCGTGGCCGCCGTCGTCCTGGGTGCCAAGCCCATGAGCGAGCGCGTCAGTCGCATGGCCTTCTTCCTGTACATCCTGTTCCTGCAGCTCGCCTCGGCGCACCACCTGCTCGGCGACCCGGGCCTGTCCACCGCATGGAAGATCACCAACACCAGCTACTTCATGTATCTGGCCGTCCTGGCATCCATGCTGCATGGCCTGACCGTACCCGGTGCGATGGAAGTCGCCCAGCGCCAGCGGGGCTTCACCAAGGGTCTGTTCGAGTGGCTGCGCAAGGCACCCTGGGGCAACCCGGTGTTCTCGGCCGTGTTCATCTCGCTCATCGGCTTCGGCTTCCTGGGCGGCATCACGGGCGTCATGATGGGTACCGAGCAGCTCAACCTCATCATCCACAACACCATCTATGTCCCCGGGCACTTCCACGCCACGGTAGTGGTGGGCACCACGCTCACCTTCATGGCCGTGATCTACTACCTGATCCCGGTACTGTTCAAGCGCGAACTCATTGCGCCCACACTGGCCAAGTGGCAACCCTATCTGTTTGGGCTGTCCATGTACTTCTTCTGCCTGGTCATGATGGGTGCCGGGACACTGGGTGTATCGCGCCGTCACTGGGATATGGCCTTCCAGGGGGCAGCCCTGGCCTATGAGTGGCCCGGCGCAGCCTACCTCATGATGGCCCTGGTGGGCATCGGGGGCATCATCGCCATCTTCGGCGGCATTGCCTTCGTCTACATCGCCCTGGGCTCACTGCTCTGGGGTCGCAAGCTCGAGCCGGGTGCCAGCAGTGCGACCTTCACGCCGCTCGAGCGGTCCGCGCCCAGCGCCGCCGCCCAAACCTACGGCTCCATCGGCTTCACCGCACCGGGCACCTTCGTGCTGGCCATGGTGTTCCTGGTGGCCTTCGTGGTCTACTACTTCATCAACTGGAAGTATCTGTCCACGCTGTGGGGCCTGAGCTGATCCCACCCCCGGCAGGCCTGCCGTCGTCCGTACGGCAGGCCTGCGCGCCAGAGTCTCTCGCATGAATCATCTTGAAAGCCCTCTCGCATCGAATCAACTGGCCACGCCTGGCGGCGTGGCCTGCCCGGTTCACCCGCGCTGGCGCCTGGTGCTGGGCATCTTCAAGCTGCGCATTGGCCTGCTCATCATGCTTACCGCCCTCGCCGGCATGGCCATCGTGCCTGACGGCCGGGTCAGCTTCTTGCAGGCTGTGGTCCTGGCACTGAGCGTACTGGTCGCATCGGCCAGTGCCGGTGCCTTCAATCAATATATGGAAGCCGGTCGCGACCGGCTCATGGCACGCACTCGCGGCCGGGCCTTTGCCAGCGGCGCACTCCAGCCCGGCGCGCGCTGGCTGGTTCTCATGGCCGTCATGCTGCTGGGTGCAGTAGTGGCGGCCGGCCTGGTCAACAACTGGATGGCCGCCCTGTATGTGCTCGCGGGCGCCCTGACCTACGCTTTCGTCTACACCTTGCTGCTGAAACCACGCACGCCGTGGAACATCGTCATCGGCGGTGCGGCCGGCAGCTTTGCAGTGCTTGCCGGCGCAGCCGCCGTCAATCCGCAGCCCGGCATCCTGGCCTGGCTGCTGGCCCTGGTGCTGCTGCTGTGGACACCCCCTCATTTCTGGAGCCTGGCCATTGCCAACCGCGAGCAATATGCGACTGCGGGTGTGCCCATGATGCCTGTCGTCGTGGGGCGCGAACGCGCCGCCCGCGTCGTGCATTCCAGCGCTGTTGCGCTGGTGGCAGTCTCGCTGCTGCCCCTGGGTTTCGGTGCCGGCTGGGCCTATGCGCTGGGCGCCATTGCCGGTGGCGGCCATTTCCTGCGAAAGACACTTGCACTCAAGCGTGAGCCCATACGTGCGCGGGCAATGGCGGCCTTCTTTGCATCCATGGCACAGCTCAGCCTGCTGATTCTGGGGGTCTGGCTCGATGCGGCATTGCGGTAAGCGAATACCATCCTTCCTGATATCGTCCTGGCGGCAACTGGCCGGCGCGCTGGCCATTGCCTGTCTGGCCGGCCATGCCTGGGCCGTCACCGGCGTGGGCGCGGCCGATCGCAAGCCCGGCGAGCTGCCCTCCATCGATGAAACCAAGGCCGTTGCCCTGGCGCAGGGTGCGGTTGGCCGCGTGGTTCCCGACTTTGAGTTGCGCGACCGCAACGGCAAGCCGGTACGCCTGGGCAACTATCGCGGCAAGCCGCTGCTGGTCAGCTTCATCTACACCGGCTGCTTCGAGATCTGCCCCACGCAGACCCGCACGCTGTACGAGGCGGTCAAGGGGCTGGACGCCATGCTGGGCGAAAACCAGTTCAACATCGTCAGCATCGGCTTCAACCAGCCTTTCGATGATCCCAGCGCCATGCGCTCGTTCGCATCCCAGCATCGCATCCGCCACCAGAACTGGGAATTCCTGAGTCCGAGGACGAATCAGGTGGAAGACCTGACGCGTGCCTTCGGCTTCAGCTGGGTGGCCACGCCCGCCGGCTTTGATCATGTACTGGGCGTCACCGTGGTCGACTCTTCGGGACGCATCCACAGCCAGCTGCTGGGCGACGTGGCCACGGCCGAGCGTCTGGGCGTCCCCCTGCGTCGCCTGCTGCTCTACGAAGAGCCGCAGACCATGTTCACCACCGTCAATCACCTGATCGAACGCGTGCGCATCCTGTGCACGGTCTATGATGCCACCACGGGCGAATATCGCTACGACTGGAAGCTCATCCTGCAGCTCGTCAGCGGCCTGCTGTTCTTTCTGACCATGTTCATCTGGCTATTCGCCGAATGGCGCCGGCAGAAAGCCCGGCGACGTCAGCAGACACGCATGCCATGCCCGGTCACCATACACGCGGCCTCCGGCAACGAGGCCTGAACGGCTGGCGGTCCATAGAGCGGGTCTTTGACAGCGCGTTTGGGTCGGCCGGCAATCCACTGCGCCATCTGGGCACGCTGGGCTTCCTGGCCCTGTGGCTGCTCGTACTGAGCGGGGTACTGCTATACACCGTCTTCGACACTTCCGTGCAGGGCGCCTGGCAATCCGTCGAGCGCCTGGCGCACTGGCCGCTGGGCACGGGCCGGCTGCTGCGCGGCCTGCATCGCTATTCGGCGGACCTGCTGCTGGTCGTCGTCTTCCTGCACATCCTGCGCGAATGGCTGCATGGCCACGCCCGGGGTGCACGCCGCTTTCACTGGCTCACGGGTGTTCCCCTGCTGGTATTCTGCTTCATCAGTGCGATCGGCGGCTTCTGGCTGGCATGGGATCAGCTGAGCCAGTATTCCGCCGTCTCGACAGCGGAATGGCTGGACGGCCTGCCGCTGCTGGCCTCGCCGCTGGCGCGCAACTTCCTCTCCGACGCAGCGGTCAGCGATCGCATGTTCTCGCTGTTCATCTTCGTGCATGTCGGCGTGCCGCTGCTGCTGCTCTTCGGCCTGTGGTTCCATATCCAGCGCCTGGCGCATGTGTCCGTGCTGCCCCCGCGTCGCCTGGCGCTGGGTACGGTGGCCGTGCTTGCCCTGCTGGCCCTGGGCCGGCCCATACTGAGCGCGCCGCCCGCCGCCCTGGATCACCTGCCCGCCACGCTGAAGCTGGACTGGCTGCTGCTGTGGCTGCACCCCCTGACGGACGCGACGTCGCGCGGCTTCACGCTGGGCCTTGCCGGTGCCGGCCTGCTCCTGCTGCTGGCCCTGCCCTTCCTGCCGCAACCCGCGCGCGCCGCCGTTGCCGAAGTGGACCCCGACCACTGCAGCGGCTGCACCTACTGCTTTGCGGACTGCCCCTACGCCGCCATCACCATGGTGCCTTTCCCCGGTCGCGAGACGACGCATCTGCTGGCCGAGGTGGATGCCGACCTGTGCGTCGGCTGCGGCATCTGCGCCGGCTCGTGCCCATCCTCGACCCCCTTTCGCCGGCTCGAGCCCCTGCGCACCGGCATCGACATGCCGCAGTTGCCGGTGCAGGCCCTGCGCACGCAGCTGCGCAGCCAGCTCTCCCGCTTGACTGCAAAAGAACCGCTGGTCATGTTCTCCTGCTGCCACGGTGCCGACAGCACCCGCCTGGAGGCCTCCGACACGAGCCGCCTGGATCTGCTGTGCGCAGGCCAGCTGCCCCCCTCCTTCATCGAGTACGCCCTGCGCCACGGCGCGGCCGGCGTGCTTGTAGCCACCTGCCGTGAAGGCGGCTGCGAATTCCGCCTGGGCGAGCGCTGGACAAGCGAGCGCTTGCAACGCCGGCGCGAGCCACAACTGCGCGCCCAGGCCGCACTGGCGCGCATTCGCCAGGTACAGGCCGGCCCCGGTGAAGAGAACGTACTCGACAAAGCCCTACAGGGCTTGCGGTTACACGTACAAAGCCTTTCAACAAATGCAAGAATGAGCGCCGATGACTTCACCCACTGATGCCCCTCTCCCCCAATCCCGTCGCAGCGGCCCCACCGGCCCCCTGCAGTGGTTCGGCCAATTCCTTCTCTATGGCCTGTTTGCGCTGACAATCGGCGTATTCACCCAATGGCCCGCCTACCACCCCATCGCCGCCGACGAGGCGGTGATCAAGGTCAGCGTGGCACGTCTGGGCGAGCCGGTCGGCGAATGTCGCCGCCTCAGCGAGGAAGAGCTGGCCAAGCTGCCGCCCAACATGCGCGACCCCATACAGTGTCCACGCGAGCGCTCGCCGCTGAGCATGGCGGTCGTACTGGATGGCAAGTCGGTACTCGAGCGCGTGGCGCAACCCGGCGGTGTGTCCCGGGATGGCGCAGCCGCCATCTACGAGCGCGTGGTCGTCCCTGTCGGCGAACACCGGATCACGGTACGATTCACCAATGATGTACGCCCCGGCGCACGCGCCTACGAGCACGAGTCGACGGTATCCCTGACGCCCGGTCAGGTGCTGGTGATCGACTTCGATCCGGAACGGGGCGGCATCGTATTGCTATGAATGCGCATACCGCGTCATCCGGTGACACCATGAGTCGCATCACTGCGTCCACCCCTGCAAATTATGTATTGCCACAGGTCACGGCTGAAAACCGCCGCCTGGCGCGTGCCTGGCTGTGGCTCGCGCTGGCCGCCCTGCTGGGTTCGGGCCTGTTTTCCGTCCTGCTGGTGCTGGCCCGTACGCCCGGTATCAACGCCTGGCTGCCGGCGGGCGACTTCTTTCGCGTGGCCCTCGTCGTGCATGTCGACCTTTCGGTGCTGGTGTGGTTTGTCGCCATCGCCGGCATGCTCTGGAGCCTGAACCTGCGCTCGCCCATGGGCGTCACCGGCCGGCGGCTTGCACAGCTGGCCCTGGGCCTGTGCGGTGCCGGGGCGCTGGGCATGGGGCTGGCCCCTTTTGTGGACTCGGGCCCAGCCATCATGTCCAACTACATCCCCATGATCGACAGCACGGCATTTCGTGCGGCGGTATGGGTGTTCGCCGCCGGCAGCCTGGTGCAGGTGCTCATGACCATGACCTGTACCGTGCCCATAGGCCCGGCCGTCGACGGAACGGGCGCCCTGCGTTTCGGCCTGCACGCCAGCGCGGTGGCGGCGGCCGTCGCCCTGCTCGCGTTTGGCTGGTCGCTGCTCGTGATGCCCCCGGGCCTGCCGCCCGAGACCTATTACGAAATCGTCTATTGGGGCGGGGGCCATGCCCTGCAGTTCACCTGGACCCTGCTCATGCTGGTGTCGTGGCTGGTACTGGTGCAGGCTTGTGGCGGTCGGCTGCCGCTCAGCCCGCGCATCGTCCTCCTGCTGTTCGTGCTGGCCCTGGCGGGTGTCTTTGTCACGCCGCTGGCCTATCTGATGCACGACATCAGCTCCGTGGAACATCGCGACATGCACACCTGGGCCATGCGCCTGGGCGGCGGCCTGGCCATCGCGCCGCTCATGCTGGCCGTACTGATCGGCCTGACACCGCTGCGCGGCCTGTCGTCGCGTGCGCGCCCGTTGCGCGCGGCGGTACTCACCTCACTGCTGCTGTTCATCAGCGGCGGCCTGATAGGGCTCACGATAGAAGGCAGCAACGTACGCATTCCGGCCCACTATCACGGCAGTATCGTGGGCGTCACGCTGGCGCTCATGGGCATGGTCTACTGGTTGCTGCCCAGACTGGGTTATCGTGCACCCAAAGGGCGCCCGGCCGCCTTCCAGCCCTGGCTGTACGGCGGCGGGCAGCTGCTGCACATCATTGGCCTGATGTGGTCGGGCGGCTACGGCGTACAGCGCAAGGTGGCCGGCGCAGAACAGGTCCTGCGCACCACCAGTGAAATTGCCGGCATGGGGCTGATGGGCCTGGGCGGGCTTCTGGCCATCATGGGTGGCCTGCTTTTTGCCCTTGTGGTCATTCGCGCGATGCGCGGTGCCACCGGTGCACCTGATGTCCAGGGAGATGCAGCAGCATGATCAGCATTGTGCAACGCACACTACGCAGTGGTTTCATGGCGGTCGAAGCGATCTTCAACCGCGCCTTCGGCGACCGCATGAATCCTTTCTACCACCTGGGCGCCATCACCTTCTTCCTTTTCTGGGTGATTGCCATTACCGGGCTGGTGCTCTACGCCTTCTTCGATACCAGTGTGGACGGCGCCTATCGATCGGTCCAGGCCATCTCGGCCGGCGCATGGGGGCTTGGCAGCCTGATCCGCGGCCTGCACCGCTATGCGTCGGACGCCATGGTGCTCACCATGCTGCTGCACATGCTGCGCTACTTCTCCTTCGATCGCCTGCGCGGCTTCCGGGCCTTCTCCTGGATCACGGGTGTCGCACTGCTGTGGCTTACCTATGTGTCGGGCGTCAACGGTTTCATGCTGCCCTGGGATCGTCTGGCGCAGTTCGTCACGCAGACCAGCTTCGAGTGGCTGGACTGGCTGCCCGGCTTCTCCGGCCGGCTGATCCGCAACTTCATCCTGCCCGAGCATGTCACCAACCGACTGTTCTCGCTGCTCGTGTTCATGCACATCGGCGTTCCCCTGCTGCTGTTGCTGATGATGTGGATTCACGTGCAGCGCGTGCCCAAGGCGACCACCCAGCCGCCCCGTCCCATCACGATCGCCCTCATGATCACACTGGTAGTGGTCTCCATCGCCGTTCCGGTAACCAGCCAGGGGCCGGCAGACCTGCACAGCGCCCCGCAGTCGCTGTCGCTCGACTGGTTCTACCTGACCATCTTCCCGCTCATACAGCGCGGCCATCACGGCGTCATATGGGGTCTGGTTGTCGGTCTCACACTGCTGGGCGTCGCCCTGCCCTGGCTCAAGCGCCAGCGCGGCGCACAGCAGACACACACGCTGACCATACACCCGGGCGCGGCCACGGCCACGGCGCGGCCCGATGAAACCCTGCTCGAGGCCGGGCTGCGCGCCGATCTGGCACTGCCATATGACTGCCGGTCCGGCGGCTGCGGTGTGTGCGTATGCACCATCCTCAACGGGAAAGTGGATCTGGGCCCCTATCAGGAAGCCGCCCTCACGCCGGCCATGCGGGCCCGCGGCCAGGCCCTGATGTGCTGCGCCACCGCGCTCGAAAACGTGGAGTTCGAGGTCGAAGGCGTGACGTCGCTCTCGCCCGACGACGTCCAGGCCGTGCAGCTATGGACGGGTCGCGTACAGCGCATGGAGCGCCTCACCCCCGAGCTCATGCGGCTGTTCATCGCCCTGCCCACAGGCAAGCCGCTCAACTACGTGGCGGGCCAGTACATCAACATCATCCTGGAAGACGGTGCCAAGCGCTCCTTCTCGTTTGCCAAGGCGCCCGTAGACCCCAAACAGCCCTTCCCCATGCCCGATGACAACATCATGGAGCTGCATATCCGCCGGGTGGAAGGCGGGCGTTACACCACGCACGTCTTCGAAGAGATGAAAGTGGGCGATGAAATCACCTTCGAGGGCCCCATCGGCCGCTTCACCCTGCGCGAAAGCGAGCGCCCCATCCTCATGATCGCCGGCGCCACAGGGTTCGCCCCCATCAAGAGCATTCTCGAGGACGCCTTCCGCAGTGGCATCCGCCGCCCCATCGTGCTGTACTGGGGTGTGCGCAAGGAGGATGACCTCTACCTGCAGGACCAGGTCCGGCGCTGGCAGACGGAACACGAGAACTTCGACTATATTCCCGTGATATCCAACCTGGAAGACGGGGACGCCTGGGATGGCCGGCGCGGCTTCGTGCACGAAGCCCTGCTGGCAGATCATCCCAACCTGACCGGTTACGAGATCTACGTCTGCGGATCGGTACGCATGGTCGAGGCGGCCGTGCCCGACTTCCTGGCCCATGGGCTGGCGGAAGAGTTCTGCTTCTCGGATGCCTTTGTGCCCAACTCGCAGAACGGCGGGCAGAACGGCGATGGCCAGCCCGCAGCCGAGAACGCCGACACTCCGGGAGGAAACTCCTGAACATGCTGCTCGATCACACCACCAAAGGGGTTCCACCGCACGCCGTCGCCGGCCGCAGGGCTATCGGCGACATGGGCTGGAACCTGCTGCAGGAACACTTCGACCTGCCGGCATGCGTCCTGCGCCGCAGCGCCATCGAGAACAATCTTGGCTGGATGCAGTCTCTGGTAAACGATCAGGGCGCACTGTTCTCGCCGCATGGCAAAACCACCATGAGCCCCGAGCTCTTTGACATGCAGCTGAAGGCCGGCGCATGGGCCATCACACTGGCAACGGCACACCAGGTGCGTGTGGCCAGGGCATTCGGCCTGAAGCGCATTTTCTACGCCAACCAGCTGACCGGCAGGCCTTTCATCGATTTCATCATCGATGCCCTGCGGACAGACGACCGCTTCGAGTTCATCTTCCTGGTGGATGATGCACAGAACGTCCAGGATATCGAACGCGCAGCCCGGGCCGCAGGACTGGCCAAAGGCCGGCTGCAGGTGCTGGTGGAACTGGGCTACCCCGGCGGGCGCTGCGGATGCCGCTCGGTTGACGAGGCACTGGCGCTTGCGGCGCGTGTTGTCGCGAGCCCCGTCATCGATCTGATTGGCATCGAAGGCTTCGAAGGCTATCTGCATGCGCCGGATGAGGCATCGCTGGAGCGCAAGGTCAGGGACTTCCTGCAGGCCATGATCAGCCTGACCCGGCAATGCCACGACAAGGGATTCTTTGCGCCCGGCCAGACCCTGTTCTCGGTGGGCGGTTCCGCCTTCTATGATCTGGTGTTCAATGAGGCAGGCACCATGGGCGCACTGCCACCCGGGTGCAAGGTGCTCACGCGAAGCGGGTGCTACCTGACACATGACGCCGGGATGTATCGAAATTTCTTCGAACAGATCAAGAGGCGCAACCCTGAAATCGGACACCGCGACAAGGGGCTGATGGATGCCCTGGAAATCTGGGGTTATGTGCTGTCCCGACCCGAGCCCGGGCGGCTGATCGTCAACGTGGGCAAGCGTGACCTGTCGCCCGATGAACTCCCGGTGGCCCATACCGCCGTGCGCTTTCGCAGCGGCGACGGCAGCAACCGGCCCGAAGCGCTTGTCGGTCATCAGGCCGTTGCCCTGAATGACCAGCACTGCCATATCGAGTGCCCGGCCGACTCTCCACTGGTGCCGGGCGACGCCGTCATCTTCGGGGCGTCCCACCCTTGCCTGACCTTCGACAAGTGGAGAAACATCTTCCTGCGGGACGATGATTACAACATCGTGGGCGCCGTATCCACCTGGTTCTGATCCCGACGGTATCTGCAACGGGGCACCAGGCCATATACTCAGGCCATGGACAAAAATACTTCTAGCCTAAAACAATCCATCGCCCGATATCTGGATGCACGCAGCAAGACGCAGGTCGAGTTTCTTCAGGCGCTGGTGCGCACGCCTTCGGACAATCCCCCGGGCGATTGTCACAAGCACGCCGAAGTAGCGGCCGCCCTGCTCGAAGACATGGGTTTTGTGGTGGAACGCCACATTGTGCCTGAAACCGTGGTCAGGCATCATGGCATGCGCAGTGTCACCAACCTGATCGTCCGCGAGCGCTTCGGCCCGGGCCCCACGGTTGCCCTGAATGCCCATGGCGATGTGGTGCCCCCGGGCGAAGACTGGAGCACCGATCCCTACGGCGGCGAGATTCGCAATGGCTGGCTCTACGGTCGCGGTGCTGCGGTATCCAAGTCCGACTTTGCGACCTATGCCTACGCACTGGCCGCGCTGCGCGACTGCCACGCACCATTGAAGGGCACGGTTGAGCTGCACTTCACCCACGACGAAGAGACCGGCGGACTGACAGGGCCGGGATGGCTGCTGGATCAGGGCCTCACAAAGCCGGACTACGCCATCTGTGCCGCGTTTGCCTATCAGGTCATCATCGCCCATAACGGCTGCCTGCATCTGGAAGTACGCCTGCGCGGACGCTCTGCGCACGCCGCCATGCCGGATACCGGGCATGACGCCATTGCGGCGCTGATGCCGGTGCTGCAGGCTTTGTACGCCCATGCCGACGAACTTTCCATGCGGCCTTCCGCCACGCCCGGAATCAGCCACCCCACCCTGGTGGTGGGTCTGGTCAATGGTGGCATCAATACCAACGTGGTTTCAGATACTGCAACACTGCGGCTGGACAGGCGGATCACACCGGAGGAAGATCCGCAGCAAGCGGAGCAGGCGCTGCGCGACCTGATCGCGCGCGCCATCAGCGAGGTGAAAGGTGTTTCGCAGGAGACCGAGCGCATCCTGCTCGCAAGACCGCTGACACCTTCTGCCGAATCAGAAGCGTTCGCCGAGCTGCTTTGCCGCGAAGCCACTGCCATCATGGGCGAATCCGTCAACGTACATGGCGTTCCCCTCTATACCGATGCACGCCTCTACAGTGAAGCCGGCATTCCCACCATCATGTATGGTGCCGGGCCACGGACACTGCTCGAGGCCAACGGCCATCGCGCGGACGAACGCCTGCCGCTGGACACCCTGAACAAGGCCAGCAAGGTGATTGCCAATACGCTCGTGGCATTGCTGGTGGCAGAGAAGGCGTAGGAGCCAGACGGGGTACCGGCACGCTTGCAGGCACCCCCGTGATCAGGCTTGATCAGCCGCCGTATGCATCGTTGGATGCACCGATTTCCTTCGTGAGACGGTCAACCTCGGCCCACAGGGCGTCGACCTTTTCTTCCTGGATACCGAAATCGTTCACGATCCAGTTCTTCCAGGCCGGACGTGCGATATCCGCCATCTTCTGGCGCTCGTCGGCCGGCAGAACGTAGCACTCCTTGAACTCCTTGCATGACACTTCCCAGCCCACGATCGCCTGCAGGGCTGCGATACCATGCGAAATACCGACAGCCTCGCGTGCCGCCTGAATGATGATTTCCTTGTAGTTATCCGGCAGGGTGCTCATCCACTTGTCGCTGACCAGCCAGGTCTGCGTATTGTAGATATGCCGGCTCAGTGTCGTATAGTCGTTGACTTCCCACAGCTTGAAGAACTTGCTGACACCGGGTGCATTGAACTGGCCATCGGCAAGGCCCGTGCCCAGCGCGGTGACGACTTCACCCCAGGGCAGCGGGGTTGCCGATGCACCCAGCGAGCGCATGACGGCCACGTGTGCGGGATTTTCCTCGACCCGGATCTTCAGGCCCTTGATGTCATCGGCCGTGCGGATCAGCTTCTTGGACGTGAATGCCACAAAGCCGCCGCCATCATCGTAGGTGCCCAGATAGCGAAGGCCGGATTCCTCAATGGATCCTTTCATGAAATCCCTGAACCACGGCCCGTCAAAGAAGGCATGGGCCACCTGGAAGTTCGGGAACAGGAACGGCGACGTGACAATCTGGTAGTTCTTGTAGAAGGACGACATTGCGCCCGATGAAATCACAGTCGACTGCAACAGTTTGCCGTTTTGCGCCTGCTTGCCAGTCTCGACTTCCGATCCCAGCTGCTGGTTGCCATAGATTTCGACTTCAACTGCACCATCCGTCTCGGCCTCGACGATGGATTTGAAATGTATCAGCGCCGGATGCACTTCATTTTCCATATCTTCCGGCCAGATGTGCGCAATCGCCATCTTGAACTCTGCCGCCATGGCCGGTGCGGCACTGCCGGCAACCATACCAATGGCCAGTGCCAATGCGCTCAGCGAACCCAGCGCCTTCCTGCCGAAACCAGTCGTTTTTTTGCTTTCCATCTCACTCCCCTTTCCTTGTTCAAAAGGTGTAAAGGCATCCAAACATTGAAGACACCTGTTGATCAATCAATATCCTTGAAGCACCCTCCATTGTCAATTCATCAGAAGATTGGGCAGCCACAGGACAAATCCCGGCCATAGCGAAACAATGACGATCACCACAAAGTGCGTCACGAAGAATGGCAGTGATGCCATGATTGCGCGCTCATAGGGCACGCCCGCAATCTGCGTGGCCGTCATGAGCGTCATGCCGACGGGCGGGGTGATGTTGGCAACGTTGAGCGTCAGGATCATCACCATGGCGAAGTGCAGCGGATCAAAGCCAAGCTGCATCATGGCCGGGACCAGCACAGGGCCAACCACCACAAGGGCGGGCAACACGTCCAGCACCATGCCAACCAGGATCAGCAACGCATTGACCAGCATGATCTGTACGGTGGGATCGGTACTGACCGTTGCAATGATGCTGGCCCCTTCCCGCGCGATGCCGGAGCGCGTGACAAACCAGCCCAGGACCGTGGAAGCCGCCAGCAGGAAGAACACCATGCCGCTGAACTGGACCGTTGCAACGAGCGAATCCCAGATCGCCTTCATCGACAGCGTGCGGTACGCAAAGACCCCGAGCAGCACCGTGTAGATCGCCGCGAATGCCGAGGCTTCCGTCACGGTGGTGATGCCGCCAAGGATTCCACCGAGGATGATGATGGGCACAAGCAGCGCCGGCAGCGTCGGAAGAAAGGCGCGCATGGCCGCGCGCAGATTGGTGTCCTCATAGCGCGGAAACTTGTAGTACCACGCCAGGATGGCGCTGGTAATCAGCAGGGCCACTGTCATCAGCAGGCCGGGCAGTATGCCGGCGGCAAAAAGCTGCAGCACCGAAGCATTCGGAAGAATCGACGCATAGATGATCATCACGATACTGGGCGGGATGATGGGCCCGATGATGGACGAACAGGCGGTGACCGCTGCTGCGTACTCCGGCGTATACCCCTGGCGCTTCATCGCCGGAATCATGATCTTGCCGATGGCAACGGTATCGGTGATGGCGGCACCCGTCAGGCCGGAAAAGAACAGGCTGACGGCGATATTGACGTGGCTGAGCGCGCCGCGGATCCGGCCGAGCAGGGCATTGTTGAAAGCGATCAGGCGCTCGGTGAGCCCGGCCCGGTTCATCAGCTCGGCCGTGAAAATGAAATACGGAATGGCCATCAGCAGGTAACCGCTGACGCCCGAGAACATGCGTTCCGCAACGATGCCAAGGAAGTCTATTCCGCCCAGCGATACCGCACCGCCCAGGCCCGACATCACCATCACGACCGCAATGGGTGTGCCAATCAGGATAAGGACCAGAAAAATGACGACGGCAGCAACCATGCTTATGCCCTTTGGGTATCTGAATCTGTGTGTGCGACCGCTGCACTGAGACCGGCCTTCGCAAATTCCTCGTCGCTGATATCCAGATCAGTGTCATCGAGCGGGTTTGCGGGGTCGAATATATTGACGCCACACAGCACATGGATCAGGATGACGAGGCCGGTGATGGGAACCGAGACGGCAACCCAGCGGGAGTGGATCTGAATCTGGTCGGAGACCATGAAGTAGTCTCGCGAACCCAGGAAGTAATCCATGCCGTACCAGATCATGAGCAGGCCGAAAATACCCACGATGACGTAGTTTGCCGCCCTGGCCGCGATACCCATGGGTCGCGGCAGGATCTCCATGAGCGAATTCATGGCGATGTGCTCGCCCCGCCGGAAGGCCACCGTGATGCTGAGAAGGCCGAGCCAGGGGATGAACAGCCTGGCGAGGGAATAGGTCCAGCTCAGCGCGTCACCGGTGACCACCATGTAGAACGCCCCGACGACCGAGATGCCCAGCATGGTCATCAGGCAACCGACGCAGAATGCGGTCACGACATAATTCACAACATCGCTGATTCGGGTGAGGGCTGGCGACACGACTATCCTGTTATTGTTGGGCCGGCAGGGGGCCGGCTGCCTGGAAAGATGGGGGTCCGGGCCAGTATACGTGACATTGCGCGAAAAGCGCAGGGTGTCCGGGTAGGGGATTGTATGTAGCGGGGAGTGGAAAATGCGCGCTTTCGAATGCACAAAATCCGCCTCCTGTTTAGCTTCTTTGTCCGCACCCCCTCAGGGTCATTAAAAATTCCCCACCTGCTTTCTGGAGACAGAACAGATGGATGTCCAATTGAATCCAAAGCAGCGCATGATATCAGCACACCCAACGCCACAGGAGATGGTGATGCTGAGCAAACAACGCTGGGAGGATATACGACAGATGCACGAACAAGGCATCTCCATTTCGGGGATTGCCCGGCACCTGGATATTGATCGCAAGACGGTACGCAAGGCGCTCAACCAACCCTGGCGCGCCTATAGCCGGGTACAACGCGAGGACACATTGCTGGCCGATCACGCGGACTTCCTTCGCCAGCGTGCCAAACGCATGAGCCACCCGGCCCGGACGTAGTAGACAGCCAGGTCGGCAGAGATTCCCAGCGCCGCCAGGTCCTCCGAGACCAACGGCGTTCCCGGCGCGAGATGGGTGTAGAAAGCTTTTAATTTACTTGAAACAGTCGTAGTCATACTACGATACTTACATCTTCTTCAAGTTTTGAATGATTCCCAAGGTCACAGCTGAGCTACGACTATATGCATACATTCAATTGCTGTTCTTCGGATTATTGCGACACTGTCGCACCAATTGCATGACTGATTGTTCCGCTTGTTTCAGTAGCGATCCCAGCGATCAGACGAGATGCTCATCAAGATCCCCCGGCAGAGTTATCTGATAAGTAGAATGCAGGCGTCCACCAGGCACCAGGGCTCGCTTGCCCCGGCCCAGATCGACACCCTCCAGAGAAACGTGTGAAAACCATGCATGGCGATGGCGTTCTGCCAGCGCCAGGAACAGCCTTTTGGCCTTGATGCTGCCACAGTAGCGTAACATCCGGCTGATCCGCTGCGGGCGCAACGTAGCCATGCCTTGGATCAATGCATCCACCTCATAGACCAATGCCACATCTGCAACGCTACTGCATAACTCAAGTATGGCCCGTTCCGGTGTGGAGTAGACCAGAGCGTTGGGGCTCGCTGCGACAGGATGCCGGGCCAACCCATTCTCGGATAACACTTCTTCCGGAACTTCTGCTGCGAACGATAAAGGTGGCAGATCAAATTTTCCACTTCCAAGGAACTCGAATCGCTGTTCCAACGGCAGCTTGCCAAGCCAGCCCGGCGGTTGCACGGGCCCGTACAGGGTGATCGTTCCCGCGTCACCAAGGCGCAGATAATGTTCGCGGCCTTCCAGACTCAGCGCAAAACGACCGCCGACATGTAGCGGCATCCCTTCTCCGACCTGCAGACTGTGAACCACCCCTTCCCATTGAAGATGACCGCCCTTGCGCATGTAGACTCCGCGAGCAGGTGACATCAGCCAGCCGCTACGTACATAACGGGCAACGAGGCTGCTGGAGTACCCATGCGCACGCAACCAGCGACTCGATACCAGTCGAGTATCGCTCAGCTTCTCAAGCAAATGGTTCAGTTTTGGCTCTTCATCGTTAAAGGGGGACAGCGGCAATCATTAAACTTGTTTTTTCGACGAAACAGGTTCAATGGAGGTTATGCCGATGTCCCCGCTCGATTCTATCGTAGGCATCCATGGTTTGGTGATCG